>Ga0207706_10005016_pt1 | contig 12363 bp, 15 predicted proteins | sample KBSC53metaG_FD_184318 | JGI IMG/M metagenome (GOLD analysis project Ga0207706, IMG submission 184318) | Corn rhizosphere microbial communities from Kellogg Biological Station, Michigan, USA - KBS C5-3 metaG (SPAdes) (version 2) | ecosystem: Host-associated > Plants > Roots > Rhizosphere > Soil ... | reverse complement strand
CCCAAGGAGATCAAGCCGTTCTACATGCGGTTGAACGACGACAACAAAACCGTTACTGCGATGGACCTGCTGGTTCCGGGAATTGGCGAGATTGTCGGGGGAAGCCAGCGCGAGGAACGCCTGGAGGTCCTGGAAGCGAACATGCGCCGTCACAAAATGGACCCGAAGGATTACAGGTGGTATCTCGATCTGCGTCGCTATGGGACAGTGCCGCACTCCGGTTTTGGCCTTGGCTTTGAGCGCATGCTGATGTTTGTGACGGGAGTGTCGAACATTCGAGATGTGATCCCCTTCGCACGCACCCCTGGCAGCGCTGAGTTCTGATTTTTTAACCGCGGATGACGCGGGTCACGCGGATACAACGAACAGAAGCAAACGAAGAAAAGAAAGATTGTAGCTTCCTCGGAAAACTTGGTTCTCTTCGTTACCCTTTGTTCAAAGTGCGGCGGCCTGGCTCAGCGGAATATTGGATGGGATCCTGGCGAAAAAAACGCGCGAACTCAGCATACAATTCCGGATGTTTGGCACGGAGCGCGCGGGGACGCTCGAAGAACGCCTCCGTGACCACAGCAAAGAACTCTGCCGGATTTTCGGCACCGTAGATATCGAGCACAGTTGGAATTCCAGTTTCAGCAGCGCTACGCAGTGCCGCAAATTCCCGACTCATCACTCGCGCCCAGGACTGGTATTCGGCCTTTGTCGCAAGCGCAGGTGCGCCGTCGGTTGCGTAGTCCTCGAAGTCGAGCTGATGCGCAAATTCGTGTAAGACGAGGTTCCTGCCATCCGAAGGATTGGCCGCGCCGCGCCTGGCGTCGTCCCATGCCAGAACGAGCGATCCGAGGCGGCGTCCGGTATGACCAAGCCGATGCTCGTCGCCTTCCTCCCAGATGTTGGCGCCAAGGTGCCGCTTCTCGTGCGCCGTGTAGCTCGAAGGGTAGACCAGAATGGACGCTAGTTGCGGATAGTAGTCCGTCTTCCGATGCAAAAGGAGAAGGCACGCCTGCGCCGCGATCGTTAGGCGGATCTCGTCAGTCAATTCAAGACCACCGCATGCCTCGAAATGCTTTTCGGCCAGAAAAATTTGAATATGACCCAGCAGGTCGATCTGGTCGGGGGGTGGAAGTCGCCCGAAGATTGGAACATTGCGGATAAGGATCAGCCGCCAGGCCGCCGGAAATGGTTTCGCCTTCAGCTGTTGCCGACGGCGCTGTTTCGAAAACCCAAAGGTCATGCCGGAATCTCTGACTTCTAGTTGCGAAAGCAGCTGCTTTGTTACGACGGAACAAAATCGGTTTCAGTCGAGATGGTTGATTCGCCTTTGTCCTGTTGCAACGCCTGCTCCACGGCGCGCCAAGGAAGCATGGCGCATTTGACCCGCTGCGGGAATTTTCGCACACCCTGCATTACTTGAAGATCCCCTAACATTTTAGGTGCGTCCGCTCTTTCGTCTGTTACCAGATCGTGAAATGCTCGGAACATTTCTGTCGCCTCGGCCCGACTTTTTCCTTTCAGCTTCATTGTCATCAAGGAAGCCGAGGCCTGGCTGATGGCGCAGCCGTGTCCGGTGAACCTGATATCCTGCAAGCCGCCGTCCGTATCGAACTTCACTCCGAGATGAATCTCGTCGCCGCACACCGGGTTATCGCCATGAATCAGCACAGCAGCGTCGCGGAGCTCTCCAAAATTTCGTGGTCGCCGCGAATGATCGAGGATGACCGCCTGGTAAAGCTCCTCCAGCTCCGGGTTCATGAGAAGAAACGCACAGCCTCGCTCAGGATTTCAATCATTCGATCGATCTCCTCTTTCGTATTGTAAAAGTAAAAGCTCGCCCGCGTTGTTCCCGGCAGGCCGAATCTGCGCATCAAGGGCTGGTTGCAATGATGACCTCCGCGTAAGGCCAGGCCGTAGCGGTCGGCGAACGTTGTGAGATCGTGCGGGTGCACACTTTTCATCACGAAACCAACCAGCGCGCCACGCTCTTCGCGTGGTCCAAGCACCCGCATTCCGGGCAACTCCTCGAGTCGTTCCATGGCATAATGAGCGAGCTCGGTGTCGTGCTCGAGAATTGCGGGGCGTCCGATCTGCTCGATATAATCAATGGCTGCTTCCAGTCCGATCGCTCCCGCAATATTCGGCGTGCCGGCCTCAAACCGGTGGGGCGCTTTCTTGAACGCGCTTCTTTCCAAAGTGACACTGACGATCATTTCGCCGCCGCCATGCCAGGGCGGAATCGCATCCAGAACCTCGGCACGGGCATAGAGTGCACCTATCCCAGTCGGGCCGCACATCTTGTGGCCGGAGAAAGCTAAGAAATCGCAACCCAACTCCCGGACATTGATCGGCGCATGTCCCACGCTTTGTGCTGCATCGACCAGCGTGAGGGCCCCAATGGCACGCGCTTTCTCACAAAGATGGGCCACCGGATTGATTGTCCCGAGCGAGTTCGAAACGTGAGTGAAGGCAAAGAGTTTTACCTCGCGGGTGAGCAATGAAGAGAGCTGTTCGAGCGCGAGCGTGCCATCATCATGGACCGGTACGAAGCGCAGCCTGACACCGGTCCGCTCAGCCAAGAGTTGCCAGGGCACGAGGTTGCTGTGATGTTCCATTTCCGTTAGAAGGATTACGTCGCCCTCGCGAAGAAATTTCCCGCCCCATGCCTGCGCTACCAGATTGATGCTTTCGGTGGTTCCACGTGTGAACACAATCTCGTCGGGGCTGGCAGCACCAAGGTAGTCCGCCACCCGACGACGTGACCCTTCGTACGCTTCCGTCGCGCGCGAGCTCAATTCATGCAGACCGCGATGCACATTGGCGTTGTTGTGCTCGTAGTAACGGCGAAGTGCATCGAGCACCCTTCTCGGTTTCTGCGAGGTCGCAGCGTTGTCGAAGTAGATCAAAGGCTGGCCGTGTGCCTTCTCATGGAGGATCGGAAAATCCTCACGGATAGCCTTCCAATCGACCTCTACAGTAGCCGCCTGGTGCATGGCCTAATCTGCCCCGTCCCATACCGCATGCCAATTTATTCAGGCACCCCCCTGCAGACGCCCGTTCCCACACAGCGGGAGGAGACTCGCGAGGCGAGAGCGAGAAGCTCAGATTTTGCTTTCGCCCTACGGCATCGGCTGCTTGCGATCGTGAAGTTCCTTCCGATACCGATTCAATTTGTCGTTATACTCAACTAATTGCCCATCGGTATATCCGTTTTTCCAAAAAAGCCTGATCTGGGCTTCCTGAGAAGCGGTTCGTGTTTCGAAATGTCGGACCGTTCGAGCAGCTTTGACCCGGAGTGGTTGAGGATGCCACGCCGGCGCGGCACGTTTGACGACACGTCCCGCCATGGCGCGATAAGCCGTACACCTCCAGGGTGACAGCTGCTATGTTCGGGCATGAGGGATCTTGAGGATGAACCCCTTACGCATTCGATAGATTTTGCTTCACGCGCACGCCGCGTCTTTGCTATAATTCCTAGAAATTAAACCATAACCGCCCTCTTTAAGGCAGGAGTTTCGTCCCATTCCATGAAAGCTCGCATCGCCCGCCATGTGGCAATCTATGTTCTGATCGCCATCGCCGGTTATGGAATCGGCGCCTGTCGCCAAAACGTAATACTTAATCCCAGCGAGGATGACCTCCTGGTCCTCAATGGCTGTGTCATTTCCGCATGCAACTACCTGGCAGCCGTCAAAACTCAGCACAAGTTGGAGCAAAACTTTTGGGCAAAAATTCTCCTGGTTCGTTATGTCGATCACCCCGCCGGCCACGCCTACTGCGTGTGGGAAACCGATGGCACCATTTATGGCTATGATCGCAATGCCGGCGGATTTCCGATTCCCGTCTATACCCACGACGCGAAGCCGATCGCCGTCATTTTGGCCGAGGAATTGTCAAGGCATCTTCACGAAAAACTCATGGTGAGCCAAGCCGAGTTCGTAGAACCGTCGAGCAAGGTGCGAAATTATTAGGGGAGTTCTTTAAGGTTAGGAGCGGCGTGTTTTTCGGTTCCCGCCGCCCTTTACCCTGCCCTCTCTCCTCTTGGGAGGAGAGAGGGTTAAGGGTGTGGCAAGGAACGGCTGTTTGCTACGCCCGTCCGGCTCGGACCTGCCGACCAAACCAATGCGACTGTAAGTCGCCTAACTTATTTTTATTTTGAGCGATTAGAAATCGCTTTTGCCTTAGACGGCAGTTAGAAACAGCCGCTCCTTGTTAAAAAATCTTGGTCGCTCATTATTTGCGTGTCACAATGATTTCACCACGATGACGAGGAATGTCGGCGCCTCCAAGACCAGAGTAATTTTCTGGGGCGTACGCGGCTCTATTCCAACACCGGGGCCCGGCACGGTCCGATATGGCGGTAACACCAGTTGCGTGGAAGTGCGTGCCGAAGGCGAAATCATCGTCCTCGACGCCGGCTCGGGAATTCGCCTTCTCGGCCAATCGTTGCAGCACGAGTTCGGTTCCGATCCAATCCGACTGGCGATCCTGATTTCACACACCCACTGGGACCACATCCAGGGACTCCCCTTTTTTCTCCCGGCTTATAGCGGGAAAAACCAACTCCGGGTCTTCGGTTATGACGGCACCCGCACGCGACTGGGAGAGATTCTCGCCGGCCAGATGGAGACACCGTTTTTTCCAGTCACCATGGCGGAGCTGCCCGGAAAAATTAAGATTGAAGAGTTGAAAGACAACGATTTTAAAATTGGAAAACTCCAGGTGCGCTCGAAGTTTTTGAATCACCCGGGAGTTTGCGCGGGCTATCGCATTAACACGCCGGCCGGTTCGGTTGTTTACATGCCAGATAACGAGCCGTTCGAACAGCTCGATGTGCAGTTGCGAAATCGCGGTATAGGAAACACTGCGCGTAAATTCAGATCACCGGCAGAAGAACGCGCTGAGCTCATCGAATTTTTGCGGGGAGCCGATCTGCTCATTCTCGACGCGCAGTACACCGACGAGGAATATCAACGGCACATCGGCTGGGGACACGGCTCGATCAGCAGCGTGGTCTCACTCGCAGCCGACGCGGATGCAAAACGGCTAGTGTTATTTCATCATGATCCGAATCACGACGACGAGATGGTAGACAAGATCGTGGACAAGGCGCGGATGCAGATCGCGCAGTTGGGCAAGTCAATAGCGGTGGAAGGCGCGCGCGAAGGTAGCGAATTGATTTTGAGCTGAGAACTTTGACTGTAAGGGCGTCAAAACACGCGACGAGGGTGTCAGGCGCTACCAGAGCGACACGCTTGAAAGGAGCATAATTTAGAGGTTACTTTTCCTTTCGATTGCCTCGTGGTGTAACGGTAGCACCAGAGATTCTGGATCTCTTTGTCTAGGTTCGAATCCTAGCGAGGCAGCCAGGATAATCAGCGAGCTTGTCGCCGAATTTGTCCGAAGTAGAATGGGGCCGGCGCCTGGGATTGCCACAATCACACTTATGGCAGACGAACTTAATCAATTAAGGAATGAGGTAGCGCGGCTGCGACGCGAACTCGACCATGTTTTACGCGTGCTGGGTCAGGAAGAAAAGCTGCCACAGCAGCCGCGCCCGCCGTTCTTACTGCTCGACGCCGAAGTGATATCGATACGTCACAGCGCCGATAAGATGCCGATCCTGCTCAAGGCCGAAGAGGGATATGCCTGCATATATCTGAACGATAACGACGGCCGGGCGCGCGGATTGTTTCAAATAGACGAGAATGGGAGCGCGCGTTTTGAGATTTGGAACAAGGACCAGGAGGTCGTGGTCTCAATCGGCGAAACCAAGGAGGGCGCGGGCGAGATTTTTGTGGCGTCGGCTGACGGAAAACCACGGGCCGGGTTGAAGGTGCATGAGCTGGGCGGCATCGTGAGCGCGCAAAATTCCGCCGGACAAACCAATGTGTTGATGCTCGGGAAAGACCAGGGCGGTACGTTCGTGGTAGCGGACGCGGAAGGCCGACCGGTGGCGGAAATCACGACAGTGGACGGCGACGGGGTTGTTTCGATCAAGGGGAAAACGGGCTACCAGACTGCATATATGGGATGCGACGAGAATCGCGGCCTGATCGCCGTTCTCGGCAAAGAGGGCGAACAGGCGGTGGCGCTCACCAGCAACGAAAAAGGCGGAACGCTCGTGTTTTTCGATTCAAAAGGCGAACCGAAAAGCAGCCTACCGAAGTAGCTCTAGTTGCGCCGTTCAGTGCCGCCCGGCCATGGCGATGAACATCGAGATGATCGGCCACGCCGCACCCAGGACGCCGATTAGCCCGAAGAGAATCATCTCGGGCAGAAAATCGCGCTCACTGGGAGGATCAAAAACCTGGGATGACAGCTGCCGCAACGTGCGCAGTTCGGACAAAACCTCGTTGTTCGAGGACTTCAACGAGGTCTTCGTGGTCGACGATTCGAGCACCGGACCGGAATTTTGATTGGTTATTGAAACAAGGCCATGCTCCCCCAACGCCGTCACACCAGTCCCAGAGGCAAAATCACGATGGGAAGGCTCCGGAGGGGCCGATTTCTTAACATGGTGAGCGAGGATGCCCGGCGTGAGGCCGAGCGAGTCCTGGCGCGACTGGAACGAACAATCGTTTAGCCAATCAGGAAGGGAAGTACGCGGCGGGGTCGTCGGTGGGGTTTTCATCTCTAAGATCCACAGCCAATCTCATGCCGCATCCCGCCTGTGGATGTACTTTGTTCGGGGCTACCAGCGGCGGCCCGGACGGGCCGCCAAACGTGAATAATGGTGGATCGGGCGCTCCGTCATCCGCCAGTGGCGTGATTGCTCGATCCACCTGGAACGCTCGATCGCGCAAGGCATTAACGCCGGCTTCTACTTCTCGATCGTATCGCGTTTACTGCGAAAGAATTCCTGAAGCAATGCACTGCACTCCTGCGCCAGTACACCGCTGGCGATGTCGCACCGATGATTTAGCTGCGACATTTGCAGAAGATTAAGAACACCTCCGGCGGCGCCCCCCCGCGGGTCTTCGCAACCAAAAACCACCCGGCGCAATCGGGCGTGAACGGCTGCGCCCGCGCACATTGGACACGGCTCTTTTGTCACCACCAAGTCGCAATCGTTTAGTCTCCAGTCACCGACCGCGGCCGCCGCCTGGGTGATCGCCAGAATTTCGGCGTGCGCCGTCGGGTCCTTTAGCATTTCGACCTGGTTGTATCCACGACCAACAATGCGCCCGTTTTTCGCGATCACCGCGCCGATCGGCACCTCGTCGCTCGCCGCGGCTTTCTTCGCAAGACGCAAAGCTTCGCGCATCAGCGCCTGATCGTCACGGAAAAGCAAGTCCTCCATCGCTTCACGATACGTGAGGTGTCATGAGCTTCCAGCTCATCGAACTGCCAGTCTTTGAGCCGCGCCGGCTGCCACGGGGCGTAAAATCGAGCAATACTCAAGGTGGATCGAGCAGTCATGCCCGTCCAGATCGAACCTCGAGGCCGAAATCACGCTTTTTCTTTACAAATCGCCCTCAATTTTGCAGGCTGAAACGGTGCGCGCCGCCCTTTTCACCTTCGCGTTCCTCGCTCTTACGACTGCGGGTTATGCCCAGGAACAGGAGCGCAAACTCGTCGACCGGCTCCTGAGCCCGGACACAAAACTGTCGAATTCGGACCAAAACAAAAAGTTCAACGGTGGAACGGAAGCCCCCACCCGATCCGCTTCGACCAAGACCTTTTACGTTTCGGAAAAAAAACTCACCAAAACCTTCGTCGCCGATCGCCAGGCGCCTACGAGCACCTTCAGCTCCCGCAGTTACACAACCAAATCAGCAACAGTGCCCACTGCGCCGCCGATGAAAGGATTTGAAACGAAAAAGGCGCGAGGTGTTTCAACGAATGCGTATTCCGCGAAAAAATACGCCACTCGCGATTTCGCCGGTAACCGGCCGTTTCTGGGACAGGGCAAAAGTCAAAAGGCGCTGCATGCGCAGGATCGACCACTCACGATCGACGAAGTGCGCGAGTTGTTGAACAAAAACAAGTAGGTTGTTTCTGCGCGCCTGCTGTTTTTAGTGCGCATGAATATGCGCGATCAGCTTGCACGACTCACCCGAGGCGCCGCGCAAGTTATCAGTGAAGCGGAGTTGGTGGAAAAACTCCGCGCCAACCGCGGGTTGCGCGTGAAACTCGGCGTCGATCCGACCAGTGCCGACCTTCATCTCGGGCATACCATCATCCTCCGGAAACTGCGGGATTTTCAGGAGCTTGGCCACCAGGCCGTTTTAATCATCGGAGATTTCACCGCGTTGATTGGCGACCCCAGCGGGCGTTCAGCGACGCGCCCGACGATCACGCGCGAAGAAGTGGACCGCAATGCCGCGACCTATCGCGAACAAGCCTTTAAAATTCTCGATCAAAGCAAGACCGAAATTGTTTATAACGGCTCCTGGCTCGGAAAATTATCGTTCGAAGACGTAATCCGGCTCAACGGCAATGTGACTTTGCAGCAGTTGCTGCAACGGGAAGATTTTCGCGACCGGATCAAAAACGAGCAACCGATTCATGCGCACGAAATTCAATACCCGATCATGCAAGCCTACGATTCGGTGATCGTAAAAGCGGACGTTGAACTCGGTGGGACCGATCAGTTGTTCAACATCCTACTCGGGCGCGACCTGCAAAGAATGAACGGACAACCAGAGCAAATCGTCCTGCTGACACCGATCCTGGAGGGGCTCGACGGTAAACAAAAGATGAGCAAGAGCCTCGGCAACTATGTCGCGCTCAATGATCCACCGGCCGAGATGTTCGGCAAATTGATGAGCATCTCCGATGAATTAATGGCGCGGTATTATTTGCTGCTGCTCTCGCGCGAGCTTCCGAAGGGCGAGCATCCGCTGGAGGCGAAGAAACATCTCGCGGCTGAAATCGTCGCTACGTATTATTCACGCGAGGTCGCGTCCAGGGCGAAAGAAGAATGGACGACACGCTTCAGCGAAAAGCGATTGTCGGAAACCGAGCTTCCAGTTTTGTCGGCGCAATCTGGCGATGTCGTCACAATTGTCGTTCGAGCTTTCGCTGTCTGCGCGATTACGAAGTCGCGCGCTGAAGCAAGTCGCCTGATCAAACAAGGGAGCATTCAATTGGACGGCGCGAAGCTACGCAATCCAACCGAGCAGATCACATTGTCCGCGAATCAAATCTTGCGACTCGACAAAACCCACGCAGTGCGGATTGGGTAACTCTAGGCGGCGACAGCCGCCTCTGAAGAAATTGTGGCAAAAATGCCGGCGGCACGCCCGCCTCTACAGCCGGGATTGGGGATCCCGGTGCGACATTCGTACAGGAAAAAGGGCGCGGCGTCCCGACCGCGCCCTTTCCGCCTGCCCTACGCAGTTGCCGTCTCGAGCATAGGCAAGATAGTTGCCGGCTCGGCATACGGCGCTGCGATTCCCTCAAAGTGTGCTCGAATACTGCGCAGCTCGCGGTTGACGAATGCGTCCATGAAATGCAATCGCCGATCCAGCCACGCGAAAAATTGATTTTTAATCTCGTAGTGCATTGCCAGGGTGATTTCGGTGCAGTTCGGCCGCACCTCCGTGAAATCGACAATTCCCATCAGATCGAGATTGCCGCCGACGGATTCGAAAACGACCTCATCCGGCGAATCGCTCTCGAGACCGAGCAGAACGGTGTGGCCCGCGAAACCGAGCGGCCCACGAAACGAAAAATCGACCGTTTTCGATGAGGTAATGATCGCCCTCGTTACCATCACAAACTGGCGCCGGTAGGAATGGATATTCGCCAGGCGGTTTTTGCACTCTAGCAACGACTGGCCCATGTGGAGAGTCTTTTGCAGTAGCATAGTGGGTTGAGTTGTAGGCGCTTTCCCAGCAATGCGGGTGCCACCGTTTTTGCCGAGGGAAGGGCTGATTTCGTCCCTCCCAAGGTGTCAAAATATTGACAATTGTGTTACGTTTTTAAACACACCCCGCAATTCCCGCTGAGCTCGCAGCTAGCCTCCAACCTGCATCATCCCGGTCGCCACCGCAGATTGCTTTTCAGTGCCGCAGCGCGAATTCGCCGGTCCCGCAATCACTGCAAAAGCGAAGTGGTAACGAAGGTTTTGTCGACGCCAGTACCAGTTCCCGTTAGGAACAGACTCACGCCGCAGCTCGCGCGCGTCCGGCCAGAATGGTCTCGGCCATGGAGAGGAATATTTTGGCGCCGTCCGCACTGCCGAGACGGACATCGGATGCGCGGTCCGGATGCGGCATTAAACCGAAAACATTTCCCTTCCGATTACAAATGCCGGCAATGTTTTCAATGGAACCGTTTGGATTCGATTCGGGTGTGGTCGCGCCGGTCGCATCGCAATAGCGCATCATGATCTGCCCGTTCCGATTCAATTCCCGTAATGTTTTCGGATCGGCAAAATAACAGCCTTCGCCGTGAGCAATCGGCATCCGCAAGATGGTGCCTTGCGCACAATCGTGCGTGAAAGACGAGCCGGCGACTTCGACTCGCAGGTTGACCATATCGCAAACAAAACGCAATCCGCGATTACGAACGAGGGCACCCGGAAGCAACCCCGCCTCGCATAACACTTGAAAGCCGTTGCAGGTGCCGAGAATCAGCTGGCCCTCCTTCGCCGCGCGCACTACTTCGCTCATGATGGGCGAGAAACGCGCGATGGCCCCGCAGCGCAAATAATCACCATAAGCAAATCCGCCCGGTAGCACGATGGCATCGAAGCCGGCCAGCGTCGTCTCTTTGTGCCAAACGTATTCCGCGCTCAACCCATCGAGCCCGTTGATCGCGCGCAGGCAATCCTGGTCACAGTTAGAACCAGGAAACTGGATGACTGCGAATTTCATCTAAGCGTGAGCAAGCCGCGTCGCTCGTCGTTCTTCATGATAATCAGTTACCACCAGGCAGGCGTGAATCACACCTGGAATCCAGCCGAGAAGCGTCAGGATTAGACTCAGGAAAAAACTGGCAATCCGTCCGGTGAGCAGAACAGCGAGCGGCGGAAAAACGACGCAGAAAAAATAACGCAGAGCTTTCATTCCTTCACCAACTGATAATCTTCGATGACCGGATTCGAAAGCAAATCGCGGCAAAGCTTGTGCAAGCGCGCTTCCACGTCAGCGTCGTCGCGCTCGAGATCGATTTCCAGGTATTTGCCAATCCGCACATTTTTGACTTCGCGCATTCCGAGATGCTGCATTGCCTCCCGCACGGCTGCGCCCTGCGGATCGAGGACCGCCGCTTTTGGCATCACCACTACTTTAGCTTTCATCTTTTCAATCTACGGGTCCACCGGTGGCGCGCCAATGTTCTTCTCGCACAAGAAAATTCTTTCAAAGCTGGTTTGGTCGCGCTAGTTGTCGCCGCGAAATGGACACTCCACCAATCAGGCAAGCGCAACCGCCGCCCGTGCCGAGCGGGATGGGGTGCTTCGCCAAGGGCTGTCTGGTCCTCGTTGTTGTCGTGGTTGTTCTCGGCATTGTTCTGATCGGCAGTGGTCTGTTTGTCGTAAACCGCGGCATCAACATGTTTACCGCAACCGCGCCGGCTCAAATCCAGACGCGGCCGGTAACGCCGACGGCATTGCAGCTGGCGAAAGCAAAATTGGACTCGCTCCGCAGTGCGATCAGAAATCGGGTAGAAACCACAATTGAATTCACCGCCGACGACGTTAACGCTCTCTTGCAAAATGAACCCGAATTCCGCGAGGCACGCAATCATGCGCGGGTCGCCTTTGCCAATTCCATTGTGTCGCTCGACGTCAGTGCACCGCTCGATTCGGCACATTGGAGCCGACTCAGGGGACGATGGTTTAATGGAAACATTCAGTTCGGTTTTAGCTACGTGGACGATAATTTTAACTTCAACGTCCGCTCCGCCGAAGCGAACGGTTACCAATTTCCGCGCGCGCTTCTTACCGCTGAGTTGATTCAATCATTCAATCGCAGTTTTAACGACAGCTTTCGTCGTGAATCCGCCAGGCGTGGTGACGCGAGTGATCTTTGGCGAAATATCAGGATGGCAACGGTGCAAAACGACAAGCTGATCGTGACCACAAGGGCCTTGTAGTCTCCTGCGAATGACCGGGTTCCCTCAAAGGCTGGAATCCGATGCCCCTACGTCTCCCTCTCCACTTCACGCGGATCCTTGTCCTCGCGTAGTCCCACAAACACGGGCTGGCGCAGTTTCAAGTCGCGGGTCCATTCGGTGAATTTGATCTGACAGACAAGTTTTGGATTCACCCAGGTAAATTTCCGCATTTCGCCCGGGGTGATTCCCTGCACCCATTCGCCATTTTGCTTCGATGGCAGGTCGGTAAACGGACAGGTGGTGCTCTCTTCCGCCCGCATCCTCTTGTACAAACTGCTCAGTAATTTCGCGTCGAACCCGGTG
>Ga0207706_10005015_pt1 | contig 12364 bp, 11 predicted proteins | sample KBSC53metaG_FD_184318 | JGI IMG/M metagenome (GOLD analysis project Ga0207706, IMG submission 184318) | Corn rhizosphere microbial communities from Kellogg Biological Station, Michigan, USA - KBS C5-3 metaG (SPAdes) (version 2) | ecosystem: Host-associated > Plants > Roots > Rhizosphere > Soil ... | reverse complement strand
TCGAACACCAATAACGGCGTAAACCGAATTTAATAGCGGCGCAATTAACTTTGACACTTTTTCCCATTCCGAATTTGATATGGCGATTTCCGGCTCATTATGGGGATTAATTGTATCCGGTTGTTGGTGTAGTGGTTTATGATCGTAGAGCGATAACATCGAACACCAACAAAGGCGTAAAATATTACACCAATAACCGAATTTAATAGCGGCGCAATTAACTTTGACACTTTTTCCCATTCCGAATTTGATATGGCTATTTCTGGCTCATTATGGAGATTAACTATGTCCGGTTGTTGGTGTAGTGGTTTATGATCGTAGAGCGATAACATCGAACACCAACAACGGCGTAACACCAACAAAACTGTGACTTTTTCCCATTTTTTGCAAATGCTTTGGTTGGTGGCAATTAATGTTTACCAGTAATTAAATCAACTGTGGATACTTTCGAAAAAGGGCGATTTAAAAAGTCTGATAATACCATATTAAACAGTTCGGGTTTTTCAACGGTTCCGTAATGAGTTGCTCCCGGCATTACAAAGAAATTAGAGTTTGGTATGTTGTAGAATATTTTAATTGAATGTTCAAGCTTGATAGCGTCTCTGTCGCCCGACATAATTAATACAGGACATTTAATTTTTTGCAAGTCCTTCTCGGTGATATCAGGTTGATAGGCTAACAGTGAATAAAGTCTTTTTGTATTAAAGTTCTTTGTAACTTTTAATGTGTCCAATATCAAATCATCGATTTCATCGAAGATTGCGGCCTTACCGGGAAATATATTGGCGCCATAAGTGGCCAGTTTCGCTATTTTATCCGGATAATTTATTGCAAGTAAGAGCCCTAAAATAGCTCCATCACTTTGTCCCTGAACAAATGCACTGTCTATATTTAAAGAGTCCAATAGAACTTTAATGTCATTGGCCATTTGTACGTAAGTCAATTGTTTTGTTGTTGTGTCAATTGATTTTCCGTGTGCCCGGCTATCAATGGCAATTACCTTAAAATACTTTTTGAAGTATTCAATCCTTCCACTTGCACCTCTTATTGAACCTCCGCTGCCGTGCAGAAAAATTAGTGGCTGTCCTGTTCCATAAATTTCATAGTATAGATTTATACCGTTAATTTTTTTGTAGTTTCCTGCTTCCTTGTTATCTCCGTATTTTATTGAATATTGAGTTTGTGCATGTAACAGGCTGCTTGCTGAAGTAACTATTAAAAAGACTAAAAGGTGCTTTATTATATTATTCATGTTTTTGTTTTTTTAAAAGAATGTAAGGGTGCAGAGTTTTAATTGCCGCCAACCTTCAGGCATTATTGCGCTAATGCCCGGTTGGGCGGCCGTGACTTTTTGCCCTGCCAGACTGTTGCCAGGTTGGTCCGTGCATCTAAACCGTGGGCAACAACAGGGATAATCTCGTATGCAAGGATTGGAATGAAAAAATGCCTTGCGTGTTATCGGAACAATTTCCAAAAACCCATTGTCAGTTGAATGAACCGGTCCGCCGTGGAAAAAGGTTGCCTTGTGTTGAAATATTTGGTTCAAATTGAACAACGTGGAGCATTTGTTGTTTTTTCCTGCAATACGTGGAGAGCAAATTTACTTTTGGAATTAGTAGCAGCTATAGATCGATTAGGGCCCGGTGTTTCGGTCGGGCTTTTTATGTATGCTCAATGTTCTGTTCTTAGTTTGGATTTAGGAGTGCGAATGCAATTCATGTAACGCTCCAAAGCGGCCTTCTCTGCGTTCCTTAGTGCAGCGAGTTGGGTTGGATTGATGTTTCCCCCGTGGGCAGCAATTTCTAGTTGAAGGTATCTTCTGGCAAAGGTGCCCATTGAGGTATTGTAGTGCCGTCTGCATAGTTGATTATTTATATGTCCCTGAGGAGACCCTAAGCCCGGATTGAGATCGCCGACACCTGGTAACATTCCAGTTTGTTCCCACTTGTTTAACAGTGCGTTTATTTGATCTGGCAATGACGTAGACTCTCTATCTGCCTTACCACTGGAATCGCTATCAGCAACATTTGACTGTCCGGCATGTGCCTCGATGAGAGAATGAACATCATTCAACATAGTAGAGCCCATTTCGGTGTCAACAAGTTTTTCGAAGGGTGGTTTATTTGAAGGCATAACAATTATTTATGAGTTGATTGAAGTTAAACCATTTTCTTAACTAGTCTCATAATACTTGAGATTGTCGATCCCGCAAACGTGCAGAAGATCGAATCACGTTCCTTTATCCAAGAAAGAAGCAAGAATACTGGTACGCCGTTGTTGGTGTTCAACTAAAGATTTTTCGATTATGGAATATTACACCAACAACCGAATTTAATAGCGGCGCAATTAACTGTGGCTTTCTCCCATTCCGAATTGATAGTTGGCGATTTCTGACTCATTATGGGGATTAACTGTACCCGGTCGTTGTTGTAGGCCGCATTAATCACTTCGCTATTCGAATAGCCTGCCCATGGAAATCATTGCCTACAACAGCATTGGAATAATACTCATCGTAATACAGGCTGTTGTTCTTGAACCGTAAATTGTCCCAGGTAAGCAACATTGTTGTAGTTGCATCAACGTAATAGGTGGCCGTTAGTTTAGGATTATCTGGGTTCGACAATGCCCATTGAGAAATATTATGAGTAACACTTGCATTATCTACTTCGTAACCTGTATGATCGCTATTAAATACATAATATTCGTTGTCGTAATTGTCTGTATTTGACAATCCTCCTCTCACGTAATATAAAACTACTCCTTCATTCACACCGCGAAGTTCAAGCAGCTTCCATGGGTTGGCTGTAAGAATAGCTTCAGTGACCAGTGTATCAGCTATTGTCAGCGTGTCCCTCAGAGTTACAGTGTCCGTTTTTTCAAGGGTAACTGTATCATAAATAGTATGATCCTTTGTACAGGATGTCAACCCTCCTTCGAAGGATATTACAAACATTAAGACGAAGATTGCGGAAAAACTGAACAGGACCTTCATATAATAGAAGTTTCATCAATAATAATAATATTTCTTTTGAAAAACAAACCCTCTTACTAAGTGTGTCAACTTCAGGCATAGCCGTGAAAACCCTACCGGAGGCAAAATATCTGCTAAGTCGGGTAAGACATCAACATGCCCAGGCTTTTTACCGGTTATACTCGCTCAACCAATGAAACTGTTTTTCTGCCAGTTGAAAATGACGATTACTTCTTTTCAGTAAAACATACAGCGAATCATTCTTTTCTTTTCCCCAAAGCTGTATTGTATTACTGTCGGGTAGTTGATAGTGCATGGTTAAAACAATTCCCATATACATGGCGCTATCTGTTTGTAACTTTTTGAAATTGATAACATGTTTCAAGGTATCTGTTTCAAACCTAAAATAACCTCTTTTATATCGCTGTCGAAAGATCGTATCTGCTGTTTTTATACTACCTGAACCATTTTTTTCAAAAATCACATTCTGCCAGCGTATCGAATCTGTTATTAACGGCGGAACGGTATCATTATTTACAGCAAATGCTGCAACTTCATAAGTACCGCTTTTAATTGGTTTTGTTTCCGGTGTATTAACCAACAATTTGTATTCCTGCCAGTTTTCATAAAATGAAAAAGGCACTATGTAAGTTATAAAAGCAATTTTTAAAATTACCCTTGCAATAAGCATCCATCTTTTTGTGTGTTTAAAATGATATAAACTGCATACAGGGGCAGGTTTATTTAAAACAAAAAAGCAAACTATGCGGTTGTATTCGTTTGCCAGCAGATACAAGCAAAACAATACAATGTTCATTGAAAATATTTTAACTGGTATATCATAGCTTAAATTCATCATCATTACATTACTAAATACTGCAACCGCTAACAAAGCACCCATAGTAGCTGTTTTACGGTAGAGCAATAAACTTCCTGCAAGCACTTCCATAAATCCTGCAAAAAATTGATAGGTAGCAGAATAACCCATAAACATCCATGATAGGCGCATAGGTAAAAAATCTCCGAGCGGAGTGGCTAACTGGCTTTGGTTGGGGAATGGCATTTGCAGAGGAAACACTTTGCTGAGGCCATAACCAAAGGCAATCATGATAACATAATAACGGACAATTAAGCACAGCCAATAATTAAGCTCTATGTAATTTTTTCTTTTTCTATCGAAAAAAGACCAGGTCAAACAACCTGCAAAAGCAATACATAGATAAAGCCATTGCTGTGCCCAGGCCCACGATGTATCGCCACTGCCCGCAGGAGACACGAGTACTTTGCGTATATGAAACAACTTTGTATTAGCGGTCTGCACCATCCAGTCTGTAAACTCATTATAATAATTTAAAAGGAAACTAACCCCTGGAATAGGATCAAGCCCATGACCATGGAGCAGCTTGTAAAAGCAAATAAATAAAAAAGAAACGGAATAAGACTTTTCTAAATAAAGACCAGTTAGGTGTACTAAGCGCTTCCATTTGTTGAGGTTTTTAAAGTTGTCATATTGGAGGATGTTTCACCACCTTGACAGGGTCCACACCTTATTTGACGATCCCTGTAAATGATAAAGAACAACTTCCTCCTGTTTACGGCAGCATAAAGTGAAGATATGTCTAACTCTGTCCTTGAAAACTATAACGAAAATTATATGAACCGTTTTTCTTGTTCGGGATTTCCGACGAATTCAAGGGGTAGGTGCTCCCTCCGGCGGCGTTTTGAAATATATTGATACTGCTGTACGGTGATTTTTGCAAAGCAAAAATGTTGGCTGCAGGCTTTCAAAGTCTAGCCTTGCTTAATAGGTGTTTATTCCTCTGCGATTATCCGGGCAAATAAAGTGCTTTAAAGTATTTAATTCTCGACGAAGGCATGTATGTTCTCCAAAAATCTTTCCGGCTGATAATGTTTCTGCTTAACAGTCGCAGGTAATCAGTAATTGCTCTATAAATGAAAACATATGTGAACAGTAACACGGTAAACAAAGCGCTATCAATTTTGTGGAGTCCTCCAAAATAAACCAGGGCCACAAAAGGAACTGTAATAACGAGGTAATATAGAATAGTGCTTTTCATTGTTTCAAATTTACACTTAATAATCTTCACCTATTATAATGTTGGTCATGAAGCTGTGGTTTTTATAGCGCAAATTACTAATCCTCCTTTATTGCTGTATACATAAACCTGGAAAGTCTTTTTTCAGAAGAAAGAATATGAGTGACCTGGAAAAAAGATTGAACGCCATTGAATTTTGCTTCATCTTCAAATTCTAATAACCTGGCTTTTCTTTTTTCTCTTGCATTATGCCATTTTAAGGAAGTGGAGACAATGTTGCCAGTTACATCAATGGTAACTATTTCCTTAAACCCTGCTTCTTTTAAAAGCCTTTCGTTCTCACCCTTAGGCACAAACAGGAAAAAACCCAGCGAACTCCTGATAGCGATCTCTTCACTCGTTAAAATGCCGGTTATAACAACTGCATCGGTAAAAAGTAAACGTCCGTCATTTTTAAGCATTCGTTTAAATTCAAGAAAAACTTTGTCCCTTTTTTTGAAATGATTAATGGAATCGATAGAAACGATGGCATCAAAAGATGCGTCAGGAAATGGAAACTTCTCTGACGCGTCAGCCAGGATAAATTCCATTTTACTATGTACGCCATTTTCGGCAGCTATTTTTTTTGCATTTTCTATGCCATTTTCATTGATGTCTATTCCCACCAGCTGACAACCTGTTTCTTTTACCATGAAAACCGCAGGACCACCAGAGCCCGTAGCAACTTCCAGGACTTTTTTTTCCGGTGACAGTTTTAAGATATTGAAAAAATTCCTGTATTCATCGGCTGTTAGCCAACTGGTTTGTCCAATATCCTCACCATAAGTATCTTCTCTTATTTCTTTATATAATTCATCAGCATAGTTTTTATAAGTATCGTAAAAGAGCTCAACTTTATGTTCCATGATGTTAATTTAAAATGGTAACCCCTGTTGTGTGCAGTCTTTCATAACCTAACAAATGTCAAAATCGCCCTGGCAAATTCGGCAGGCGCCTCCTGCGGCAGATTATGTCCTATTCCTTTAGCAACTCTTCTTTCATAACCGCCTTCAAAATAACTGGCATCTTTACCCGTGCCCGAAAACGGTTCAACACCGTCGGCTTCTGCATCTAATATTATAGCAGGCACTTTTATGGTTGGCTGCTTTTGCAGAGACTGTTCTATCGTTTCAAATTTGGGGTCGCCATTTGCTAATCCATATCGATGCCTGTATGAATGCACGACGATTTCCACAAAATCGGGATTGTTGAATGAACCTGCAGTTGCTTCAAACGTGGCGTCATCAAATTTCCAGGTTGGAGACCAGTTACGCCATAATAGCCTGCACAGTTCTTTCCGGTATTTTGTTAATCCCAGGCGTCCGCGTTCGCTATGGAAGTAGAATTGATACCAATTTAGCATTTCAATTTCCGGTGCAGCAGGTTCCGAATATTTTGCTATGTCTTGAATGTTATATCCCGCCATTGATACAAGCCCGATAATACGTTCTGGAAAAAGTGCAGAAACAATGCAACAAGCCCGTCCGCCCCAATCATACCCAGCCACTATAGCTTTTTGTACAGATAGCGCATCCATGAATGCAATTAAGTCATTGGCTAATGCAGCTTGCTGACCAGAACGGATAGTACCAGGAGATAGAAATTTTGTCGGTCCGAACCCGCGTAAGTATGGAACGATGATCCTACAGCTTTCAGTCAACAGATGTTTGGCTACTTCATCGTAAGCTCTTATGTCGTATGGAAATCCGTGCAGGAGTATGATGGCCGTTCCCTCAACATTTCCACTTTCTTCATAAGCAATGCAAAGGTCTCCTGCACTGACCTGTTTTAATGTCCCCATATCAACTTGTTTATTTCCAGAATGTCGGTCTAAGATTGCACACAACGTTCGGGCTAGCGAAGGCCGTCAAGTTTACAGACATTTCGAACCGAACCGCATTATAAATATAATTTTATTAATCGGCGGGGCCAACATGATGCAGGAATGCGAAGCCACATTGTCGCAGGCAATTCTTCGTTATAGTAAAGCCCTGGGCAAATCTTTAAATCGGGAACCTGATATCTAAGGCGTGACTTTTTAATGCCCAGGCGCAAGATCGATATGCAACGACCTGTTTAAATAAGGTGTCATTAAATAAACTTTTATGAGACTGTTTATCCTATTTATTATTATTGGGTTGGTTTCTTGTAAAAAGCACGATTTGCCAAATTGTTGTTCGGAAATTGGCACAATAAAAAAGGGTAGCACTTTGGGGTTATGGTGTGCAGATGTTTTGTTTATTGTAAGAAACGATAATAAAATTATTCAACCGGTAGTTACCCACGATCTTTTAAACGGATTCTCTGAAGGAGATGTGATTAGATTTGGGCATAAACAAATTTTCCTGGGTATGGTAAGCTGTGGTGAAAATGTTGAAACCGCAGAACTTCTATGTGTCGATGTATTTAAGTGAGATAATCAAATATCAAGAAAGCCCAAGTGCTGCCCGGAACCTCAACGGCTTGACGCTGTGATGCTATTTGAAAATCGTCAGCTCGTAACGGCTGCTAAATTTATAAATAAAAGTTCACTGTTGCCGGACCGCCTGTTGGCAGTAGTTGTTATTCTCAGTCTAATTATTTGCCTGTTATGATTGAAATGTCATTGTCAAGATTATTACAAACCACAATGTCGCCTTTTCCATCTCCATTTAAGTCAACAATTGCAACACCTTTGGGATGATTACCAACCGTGATAGATGAACTTGACAAAACACTTCCGTTCTTATTCATTGAGAAAAGATAAATTTTGTTACTGTCATTATCTGAAGTCACAATATCATTTATACCATCGCCATTAACATCACCTATTGCAACACGATTAGGAATTTTACCTGCCTCATAAGGCGAACCTTTCATCGTTATAAATTTTCCTGTTCCATCACCCAGCAAAACAATCAATCCGTTCTTTCCATTACCTTCAGCCATGCTTCCGGGAGAATTAATAATGGCAAGGTCAAGCTTTCCGTCTGCATTTAGATCACCTATTGCAATGCCAAAAGGAGCATCCCCACATGCAAAGGGAGAACCAGCTGCTTCATAAAAACCGCCTTTGCCGTTAGCTAAAAGAATAGTAGCATTGTTACCTTCTGAATTTGTTGTAACAATATCGTCCACACCATCACTGTTTATGTCGGCAGCACGAAGTCGTTGATAAGGGCGTTTGCCAACCTTAAAAAACATTCCTGTTTTTGAAAAAAGATTCGCACTATCGCCAAAAAGAACTTCTACCTGGTCATTACCCCAACTGTCTGTAGCAAGGTCTAACCTGCCGTCAGTATTAAAATTGCCTGCTGCAATGCCATGGGTATGCGGTATTCCTTTAACGGGGAAAGGGGATGCAGGTGCAGCAGTAAAATTTCCCTTTCCATTTCCCAATAAGACGGTCAAATATTTTTTTTCGTGATTGGCAAAAGCCAAATCCATATTGCCATCTTTATTAAAATCATTGATGGAAATGTCGTTAGGAATGGATCCTGCAAAAAAGGGTGAACTTTCCGCTTCTGTAAAACCGCCTTTGCCATTGCCGAGAAGAACAGTGACACTGCTGTCTGTTTCACTTGTTACCGCAAGGTCAGTGAATTTATCATTATTAAAGTCTGCTGCTTCCACACTACCGGGAGATTTACCAACTTTAATTTTTATTGTACCAGGCGAAGCAATAATACTTTGAGAACCTAAATTATTTGCCTGTCCGCAACCGCTGAATAAAGCGTTGAAAACGGAAATTGCTAATAGAAATATTTTTGTCATTGATTGGAGTTTTTATTTCTGAAGATTACCCCTACCCAACATCTAAGAATGGAAATTGCATTATTCCAAATAGCCTGCTGATTAAAAATTACTTTTTCCATTTAGTATTATCATTCTAAAGTAAGAGGAGGCTGTTACTTAATTTTATTTTTTACGCCTGTGGAGCTCTTTCCTTGATAAGCTGTTGAAATTATTGCAGAATGTCACTATACAATTACCGCAAGCGGTTAGGGTATTGCCGAAGGCGTGGGATTAGTCAAATATTCTCTTTGCTATAATTTGAAAAAATGTCAATTGCCTCATATAATTCGAACCCGATACCTTGTGCAAGTTGATTTAGTTCAGTCATGCTATGTGTTAAAAAGATCGCAATGGATTTTTTTACCGGGTCCGCTGACCACCAACCACCATATGCACCCGGCCAACCTACAGAGCCAACAGAGCCTGTACAGGGAATAGATAAATATGGGTTTTCTGTCACAACAACAGCTACACCCAATCCAAAACCAAAATTGTCTTTAAATAAGGGCGTACCCATTAATTTTGAGTGTTGTCTTTGAGTTGGCGTCAAATGATTGGAACACATCAAATCTTTCGTTTCCTGTTTCAATATTTGAATACCATCTGAACTCCCGTTTTCTACAAAAAGTTTTGCAAACTTTAAATAGTCGCCCATGGTTGACCAGAGTCCCCCGCTGCCTGATTCAAATTCCAAATCGCCGGGGCGTTCTTTGAAAGCCATTTTTGATGGAACGGTTTCAAGGTTTACTAAATTTCCTGATTCGTCATAACCAATATTTGAAGCACGCCTGTTTCTTTTGTTATTGGGAACATTAAAAAAGGTATCTGTCATCGCTAATGGATTGAATATTTTTTCTTCCATTATCTTGCCCAGTGATTTTCCTTCTATGGTTGAAATGAGAATTCCCAATAAATCAGTAGATTTTCCGTAATTAAATATTTCTCCGGGCTGACTTACCAAGGGCAAACACGCCAATCCGTTTACCCATTGTTCATTGGTAAGTTCTGTATCAATGTCGCCTCCTAAAATCTTAATGTAGTCATCTTTAAGTTTTCCACTCTGAAATCCACTATAAGTAAAGCCTGCCCGGTGTGTTAGTAAATCAAGTATTGTAATGAGCCGGTTTGCATCTTCGTATTCCCCCGCCTGATTTTTCAGGACTTTCATATTCCTAAACTGGGGAAACCATTTCGTTATCGGGTCGTGCAAATTCAATTTCTTCTCTTCGTATAACATCATGGCGAGTACTGAAGTAATGGGTTTCGTCATTGAAGCAATTCTGAAAAGGGTATCCGTGGTCATTAATTCATATGTCTCCAAATTCTTGTATCCAAAACTTTCCTGGTATACAACCTGCCCATCTTTCCAAATAATGCAGTTAACTCCGCCTAACTTTTTATTATCTATTAGTTTTTTAAACATTTCTGTCTTTTGTCTGAAATTCTTTGGATTTTTCTCGGCCCGGGCGCTATCGGGCGGGCATTGCGAGTTGGTGAATTCGATGCTTGTCCAGCCGCAAAGCCTGTTTAGAGAAACTAAATTTTGCTTGAAATTTAATGTTATTAGAAACGATCCCGCCAATGACCGCTGCGTGACCGGGATCAAATGCTGAAGATCGTTTGTTCAGCTACACTTGCTACAAATGCAATGTCAGCGGTAAGCGTTTTTGAGTCATTTATTTCCTCCGACGACCAACACTTTGTCCATACTCTAATCTTTTGGCTCCCACAATTGAATTTTATTTCCTTCAATGTCTAAAATATGAACAAATTTTCCGTAATCATATGTTTCAATTTTGTCTACGATAGTTACGTTTTCCTTTCTTAATTCTTCAACCAATGCTTCTAAATTCTCTACTCTATAGTTGATCATAAAGTCTCTTGTAGAAGGCTCAAAATATTTTGTATTTTCTTTAAAAGGATTCCACTGAGTAAGTCCCTTTTTAGTACTGTCATCGATCTCCCGCCATTCAAAGCTTGTTCCATATGGACTTGTGTCAAATCCAAGGTGTGTTTTATACCATTCGTTAATGGCGTTCGGGTCTTTACATTTGAAGAAAACACCCCCTATTCCTGTTACTTTTTTCATTTTTGTATTTTTTATTTTATCGTTGCTCTTGCCAGGCGCAACCTTCGCTCTAATTACTTAATACTATCTTCTTTTTTTAGATCAATAATTCTAACTAAAGTCCCGTTAGAAATTAAAGTCCCATGCATCTCTTTTCCGGATATTTTAAATTCCCACTTAACATTCCTAACGTTGTCAACTAAAAATAAAATCTTTTGCTGCGCATTAAACGAAAAGTTTAGAATTCCCATATCGTCCTCTTTCCCATCAATTATTTTACTTGCATCGACCTGGTATGAATCAGCGCCGCTACGTTTCGAAATATGATAAACAACGTTCTCATCATGACACGAAGAATTTTTAACCTGGCACAAAGATGTGCCTTTCCAAACTCCGGCTAAAGATTGAGCAATTGAAATTTTTCCAAGTGCCAAAAGAAAAGGAAATATTAATAATGTTTTAATTTTCATATTGTGTGAAGTTTTGGTTGCGCCTGACAATCTAATTTATGATATAAGGCGAAATAGGGCAAATTTTTTTGATGTTAAAAATCATTGATCAATGTTATACATTTTGTATTGTCATTGAAACAATCCAAATCCATGGTGGAGTTTGCTTTTATTGTAATTATATGGTCAAGACCATGTCAAATCGATCCTGCACAGGCAACCCGGCAATTTATTTGGTCGTATATATAATTGTTCCGTCTCACTAAAATATTCCTGATCCCTGCTTAGTTTTTGTTTCCGATATGCAGGTCAATTCGTCTCTCCACCTTCGACGAAACATCAGTTCCTGGAAATTTTTATTTCAGCTCATTGCTGAAATAAAGCCACTTCCCTTTGCCTAAGGGGAACTATTTAGTTTGTTCTTATTTTTTAACGAAAACCGGTATTATGAAAAAAATGTTTTTTATAGTAGCCAGTGTGGCTTTTTCAATTGTATTGAATGCGCAGGATAGTTCAATGAGCAACCAGGATAATTATGGAGATAAGTCTAACACCGGCTATAAGACGGAGTCAGCCACTAAAACTTTTATTTGGAGCATAGGTGTTGAACCATCCATGCCCGTAGGCAATTTTCATAACTTCTCAAGTTTTGGCCTTGGTGGTTCTTTACAGGGAGAAATTAAACCGGGCAATAAGGTAGGTATTACGATCAATGCGGGGTACATTGATTATTTCGGTAAGTCAGTGGACACGATCAAATATTCGGATTTTAAATATTGGCCGGTGATGGGCGGATTAAAATATTATATGTCCGCCAGGTCTTATCTCCATGGACAGGCCGGCGCCGGATTTGGCAGCAAAGGACTTGGTACAAGTTTTTGGTATGGTGGTGGAATAGGATTTAATTTAAGCAAGGCCATCGATGCAGAACTTCGGTATACGGGCTGGAAACAAAACGAAGTTTCCAAGAGTACCGGAACATATGAAAGCGGAACTGGTACAGGTG
>Ga0207706_10005014_pt1 | contig 12365 bp, 10 predicted proteins | sample KBSC53metaG_FD_184318 | JGI IMG/M metagenome (GOLD analysis project Ga0207706, IMG submission 184318) | Corn rhizosphere microbial communities from Kellogg Biological Station, Michigan, USA - KBS C5-3 metaG (SPAdes) (version 2) | ecosystem: Host-associated > Plants > Roots > Rhizosphere > Soil ... | reverse complement strand
GACAAGCTGCCGCTCGAGCTCGACGAGGCGGCGCGGATCGACGGCGCGACGCCGCTGCAGCTGTTTCGCCTCGTCTACCTGCCGCTGATGCTGCCGTCGATGGTCGCGGTCGGCACCTACGCGCTGCTGCTGGCGTGGAACGAGTACCTGTACGCGTTCCTGCTGCTCTCCGACGACCGCAGCACGACGCTCGGCGTCGCGCTCGGCAGCTTCCTCTCCGCCGACGACTCGCCGTGGGAGCTGCTGATGGCCACCGGGCTGCTCTACGCGCTGCCGCCGGCGGCGATCTACTACGCGTTCAAGCGCTACATGGTCTCGGGGCTCACCGCCGGCGCGGTGAAGAGCTGAGCACGCGAGGCGAGCCATGGCTGCGGTGTCGTTCCGCGAGGTCGAGAAGAGCTTCGGCGCGACCAAGGTCATCCACGGCATCGGCTTCGACATCGCCGACGGCGAGTTCACCGTCCTCGTCGGCCCTTCGGGGTGCGGCAAGTCGACGCTGCTGCGCATGCTCGCGGGCCTCGAGGAGATCAGCGGCGGCACGATCGCGATCGACGGCCACGTCGTCAACGACATCGAATCGAAGGACCGCGACATCGCGATGGTCTTCCAGAGCTACGCGCTCTATCCGCACATGACCGTCGCCGACAACATGGGATTCAGCCTGCGCCTGCGCAAGGCCGATCCGGCGTTGACGAAGGAGCGCGTCGGCCACGCCGCGAAGATCCTCAACCTCGTTCCCTACCTCGCGCGCTATCCGCGCGAGCTCTCGGGCGGCCAGCGCCAGCGCGTCGCGATGGGGCGCGCGATCGTCCGCGACCCGAAGGTCTTCCTCTTCGACGAGCCGCTCTCCAACCTCGACGCCAAGCTGCGCGTCGCGATGCGCGCCGAGATCAAGGCGCTGCACCAGCGCTTGAAGACGACGACGGTCTACGTCACGCACGACCAGGTCGAAGCGATGACGATGGCCGATCGCATCGTCGTCATGCAGGACGGCAGGATCGAGCAGATCGGAACGCCGCTCGAGCTTTACGACCATCCGGCCAACCTGTTCGTCGCCCAGTTCATCGGCTCGCCGGCGATGAACGTCGTCACCGGCACGATCAGGCGAACCGCCGACGATGCCTGGGTCGATGCCGACGGCGGCGGTCGCTGGCCGCTCGGGTCGAGCGCTTCCGGCAGCGACGGTGCGCGCGTCGCGTACGGTGTGCGGCCGAGCGACCTCGGCGTCGCCGCCGGCGCGCGCTCGATTCCCGCCGAGGTCATCGTCGTCGAGCCGACCGGCGCCGAGACCGAGCTGCTCGTTCGCGTCGGCACGAACGAGATCGTCGTCGTCGTCCACGGCCGCCCGAACGCCGAGCCCGGCGCAACGGTGCCGCTCACGGTCGATCCGAAAGCGATCCATCTGTTCGATCCGACGAGCGGTCAGACGCTCTCCTGAGCGACGCATCCCGTTACCCGTGACACCGTGACGGACGGCACGGCCGGTCGCGGCCGCCGGCCGATCGGTCGCGCGCGCGCACCACGCGATCGAGGCGATCTCCTACGCTGACCGCGTCGGCTGCTCTGCGTCGTCAGCGTCGCGAAGCGGCTTCGTCTAGCGGCTGCGAAGCCGCGCGGAGATCGTCATGAACCGCCTTTCCTTCGTTGCCGCAGGCGCGGTGCTCGCGGCCCATCTGAGCGCCGCTGCGACCGAGGTCGCCTATTTCACCGAGCCGGTGCACGTCGGCGCGCAGAGAGTCTCGAACGCCGCGGATCCGAAGTCATATCGCATCGATGCCGCTCGCCACATCTACGCAGCGTACTCATCGCGCATCTTCAAGGGCCGGCTGCCGCCGCTGATCCATGGCGTGGTCGTCGTCGAGACGACCGTCGATGCGAGCGGCTATCCGCGCCACGTCCATCTGGTACGTGGTCCTTCGCATGCGCCAGATGTCAGCGCAGCGGTGATCGAGATGATCAAACGCGCGGGGCCGCTGCCGGCGCCGAGCCGGTTCGGAGCGAGCGGGGTCCGCTTTACGGAGATCTGGCTCGTCCACAAGGACGGCCGCTTCCAGCTCGACGCGCTGACCGAAGGCCAGAACTAGCGCGCACGCGCTGTCACGGCACCGGCGAGAGCAGGGGCTTGCCGGCGAAGTGCGCCTGCAGGTTGCCGAACGAAAGATCGGCCATCGCCTGGCGCGTCTGCCAGGTTGCGCTGCCGACGTGCGGCGTCAGCACGACGTTGTCGAGCGCGAGCAGCTCGGCCGGGACATTGGGCTCGTTCTCGAACACGTCGAGCCCGGCGCCGGCGATCGTGCCGGCGCGCAGCGCCTCGACGAGCGCCGGCTCGTCGACGACCGAGCCGCGGGCGACGTTGACGAGGTAGCCCTTCTTGCCGAGCGCAGCGAGCACCTTGGCGTCGATCAGCTTTCGGGTCGCCGCGCCGCCCGGCGTGATGACGACGAGGAAGTCGACCTCGCGGGCGAGCGCCTCGGCGGTCGCGAAGTAGGGGTAGGGCGCATCGGCCTTCTCGGCGCGTGCCGTGTATGCGATCGACATGCCGAACGCCTCGGCGCGGCGCGCGATCGCGTTGCCGATGCGGCCGAGGCCGACGATCCCCATCCGCGCGCCGCTCACCTTGCGCGCGAGCGGCATCGGCCCCTTCGCCCAGGCGCCGGTGCGGACGTACCGGTCGGCCTCGACGAGCCGCCGCGAGACGGCCAGCACGAGCGCCATCGCCAGGTCGGCGACCTCGTCGTTGAGGACGTTCGGCGTGTGGGTGACCGCGATGCCGCGCTCGCGCGCCGCGGCGACGTCGATGCCGTCGTAGCCAACGCCGAACACCGAGACGATCTCGAGCGCCGGCAGCTGCGCGATCAGCTCGCGCGGCACTTTCGATTCGCCGCTCGCTGCAATCGCACGGATGCGCGGCGCGATCGCCGCGAAGGCTGCGGGATCTTCCTGGTGCGTGCGGTCGTGGACGCGAAACGCGCCGTGCAGCGCCTCCATCATCGGCGGCCACAGGCGCGCCGCGGTGAGGACGTCGATCGGTTCAGCCATCGCGAGCCCTTCGTTCACAAGCCGACGTAGTTGGGGCCGCCGCCGCCCTCGGGCGGGACCCAGACGATGTTCTGCGTCGGATCCTTGATGTCGCAGGTCTTGCAGTGGACGCAGTTTTGCGCGTTGATCTGCAGACGCTCGCCGCCATCGGCATCGGCAACGAACTCGTAGACGCCGGCCGGGCAGTAGCGGCTCTCGGGACCCGCGAACTTGACGAGGTTGATCCGCACCGGGACCGTCGGGTCCTTCAGCGTCAGGTGCGCGGGCTGGTCTTCCGAGTGGTTGGTGTTGCTGACGAAGACGCTCGAGAGGCGGTCGAAGGTGATCTTGTTGTCGGGCTTCGGATACGCGATCGGCTTGCACTCGTCGGCGGGCTTCAGGTAGAGGTGATCGGCAAGCTTCCGGTGGATCGTCCACGGCGGCGACTGGATGCCGAGCCGCGGCAGCAGCCACTGCTCGATCCCGGTCATCAGCGAAGCGACGAAGAACCCCTTCTTGAACCACTGCTTGAAGTTGCGCGAGCGCTGCAGCTCGGTATGGAGCCAGCTCTTCTCGAACGCCTCGGGATACGCGACGAGCTCGTCGTGCTGACGGCCGGCGACGAGCGCGTCGAACGCAGCCTCGGCGGCGAGCATGCCGGTCTTGATCGCGGCGTGGCTGCCCTTGATCCGGCTCGCGTTGAGATAGCCCGCCTCGCAGCCGATGAAGGCGCCGCCCGGGAACACCGTCTTCGGCAGGCTGAGGATGCCGCCTGCGGTGATCGAGCGCGCACCGTAGCCGAGGCGCTTGCCGCCCTCGAGCGTCTTCCGGATCTCGGGATGGGTCTTCCAGCGCTGGAATTCCTCGAACGGGCTCAGGAACGGGTTCTCGTAGTCGAGGCCGACAACGAAGCCGAGCTCGACCTGGCCGTTGTCGAGGTGGTAGAGGAACGAGCCGCCGTAGGTCGACGTGTCGAGCGGCCAGCCGCCGGTGTGGACGACGAGGCCCGGCTGGGCCTTGTCGGGCGCGACCTCCCACAGCTCCTTGACGCCGATGCCGTAGCTTTGGGGGTCGCGGCCTTCGTCGAGCTTGTAGTGCGCGATCAGCTGGCGGCCGAGGCTGCCGCGCGAGCCCTCGGCGAAGATCGTGTACTTGGCCTGCAGCTCCATGCCGAGCTGGAAGCTTTCGGTCGGCTCGCCGTTCTTGCCGATGCCGAGGTTGCCGGTCGCGACGCCGCGCACGCTGCCATCCTCGCCATAGAGCACCTCGGCGGCGGGAAAGCCGGGGAAGATCTCGACGCCGAGCGCCTCGGCCTGCGTCGCCAGCCAGCGCACGACGTTGCCGAGGCTGATGACGTAGTTGCCCTCGTTCCTGAAGCAGTCGGGCAGCAACACGTGCGGCGTCTCGCGCACGCCACTCTCCGACAGGAAGAGGAAGCGGTCGGCGGTGACCGGCTGGTGGAGCGGCGCTCCCTTCTCCTTCCAGTCGGGGATCAGCTCGCTGATCGCGCGCGGATCCATGATCGCGCCCGAGAGGATGTGCGCCCCGGGTTCCGAGCCTTTTTCGAGGACGACGACCGAGACCTCGTGCGCGCGCTCGGCGGCGAGCTGCTTGAGACGGATCGCGGCGGCGAGGCCCGCCGGCCCGGCGCCGACGATCACGACGTCGTACTCCATCGACTCGCGCGGCCCGAACTGGGCGAGGATCTCGGCAGGTGTCATGCGGGTCTCGCGGTTCGTTCTTGTCGGCTGAGGAGCGCGTCTACACTCGTGGTCGATTCTACGGAGCGGAGAGCCGCTGCACGATTGCCATGAGCTACGAGATCGATCTGTCGGGCCGCGTCGCCCTCGTCACCGGTGCGTCGAGCGGGCTCGGCGCGCAGTTCGCCCGCGTCCTCGCCAAGGCGGGAGCGGGCGTCGCGCTCGCCGGCCGTCGCGTCGAGCGGCTGAAGACCCTGCGCGCCGAGATCGAGGCCGAAGGCGGCGACGCCCACGTCGTGCCGATGGACGTCACCGACCCCGACGGCATCCGCTCGGGGATCGCGCACACCGAGACCGAGATGGGAACGATCGACATCCTGGTCAACAACTCCGGCGTCGCGACCACGCAAAGGCTCGTCGAGACGACGCCCGACGACTTCGACTACGTCTTCGACGTCAACGTGCGCGGCGCCTTCTTCGTCGCCCAGGAGGTCGGCAAGCGCATGATCGCGCGCGCGCAGGGCGCGGCGCCCGGTACCTTCATCGGCGGCCGGATCGTCAACATCGCGTCGATGGCCGGCCTGCGCGTGCTCGGCAGGATCGGCGTCTACGCGATGAGCAAGGCGGCGGTGATCCACATGACGCGCGCGATGGCGTTCGAGTGGGGGCGCTTCGGCATCAACGTCAACGCGATCTGCCCGGGCTACATCGACACCGAGATCAACCACATGCAGTGGGAGACCGAGTCGGGCAGGAAGCTGATCGAGAGCATGCCGCGCAAGCGGATCGGCGAGCCCGCCGATCTCGACACGACGCTGCTGATGCTGTGCGCCAACGAGAGCCACTTCATCAACGGCGCAGTGATCGCAGCCGACGACGGTTTCGGACTCTAGCCCCGCGACCTCGACGACCTCCGCGCCTCGAGCGATGCGTCCGCTCTCGATGCTCGAAGCGCGCGTCCTCGGCGTGCTCGTCGAGAAGTCGCTCACCGTCCCCGACAGCTATCCGCTCTCGCTCAACTCGCTGACGCTCGGCTGCAACCAGAAGACCGCGCGCGACCCGGTGATCGCGGCGAGCGAGGGCGACGTGCAGGTCGCGGTCGACGCGCTGAAGGCGCTCTCGCTGGCGTTCGAGTCGAGCGGCTCGCGCGTCGCGCGCTACGAGCACAACCTCGGCCGTGCGCTCGGCATTCCGTCGCAATCGGTCGCGCTGCTCGCGACGCTGGTCCTGCGCGGCCCGCAGACCCCGGCCGAGCTGCGCACCGCCGCCGAGCGTCTACACCGCTTCGCGGACGTGTCGGCGGTCGAGGGCTTTCTCGACGAGCTCGCCGCACGACCGGCGGAGAAGGGCGGAGCGCTCGTCGTCAAGCTGCCGCGCGCGCCGGGCGCGCGCGAGCAGCGCTGGGCGCATCTGCTCTGCGGTCCGGTCGACCTCACCGCGCTACCCGTCGCATCGGACGACGAGTCAATCGTCGCGATGAGCGAGCTCGCCGCGCTGAAGGCGCGCCTCGCCGCCGCCGAGAACGAGGTCGGGCGGCTCGGCGCCCTCGTCGAGCGGCTGTGCCGCGAGCTCGACGTACGACCCTGATCGAAGCGAGACCAGCGATGCGATTCGACCTGCCCGAGGCGAAGAAGCTGACGCTGGAGATGGTCATCCCGATCCGCTGGGGCGACATGGACGCGATGGGCCACGTCAACAACACGATCTACTTCCGCTACCTCGAGATCGTCCGGATCGAGTGGCTGCGCCAGGTCGTCGGTGCGCCGGATCCGGTGGGCGAGGGGCCGGTGATCGTCAACACCTTCTGCAACTTCCTCAAGCAGCTCAAGTACCCGGGTGACGTGCTCGCGAAGCACTACGTTGCCAAGCCCGGGCGGAGCAGCTTCGAGGCATACGTGACGCTCGAGCGGACGGACGAGCCTGGGGTGCTGTACGCGACTGGCGGGGCGAAGACGGTGTGGGTGAACTATCGGGAGGAGAGGTCGGTGGCGCTGCCGGCGGCGGTGAGGGCGCTCGTCGGTTGAGGAGCGACGCGCAGCCAGCGCATGAGCTTCGGTTTGAGGTCGGCGAGCGAGTACGGTTTAGCGAGGAAATCGTCCATGCCTGCCGCGAGACATTTCTCGCGGTCGCCGTCGAGCGCGTACGCCGTGACGGCGATGATCGGCGTTGCCCGAAGCAAAAGCCGACGTTCGAGCGCGCGGATCGCGCGCGTTGCGTCGTAGCCATCCATGACCGGCATTTGGCAGTCCATGAGGACGACGTCGAAGGCGGCGCGCTGCACCTCCTCAACCGCGAGCTGGCCGTTTGCGGCAGTCACGACTTCGAACCCGATCGCCTCCATCAATCGGGCGGCGAGCATGACGTTCAGCTCGTTGTCATCGACGAGCAGAATGCGGCGGCCGATGAACGCGGTAGCACCGGGCGGATCGATACGATCGAACTGGCCATCGGACTCGATAGTCGTCTTCGCGGCTTCGATGACCTTCACCGGCAACGAAACGAAGAACGAGCTGCCCTGACCCACGGCGCTTTCGACCACAATCTCGCCGCCCAGCACTTGCACGAGTTGCTGCACGATCGACAAGCCGAGCCCTGTTCCGCTCGAACGCGCCTGACTTCCGCAGTTGTGCTGGAAGAAGGGCAGAAAGATCCTATCGAGATCGCCCGAAGGAATCCCACAGCCTGTGTCGTTGACATGAATGTCGATCAGAGCCTGTGAGAGCTCGCCGGGGACCGGAACCTTTAGGCCGACGCGGAGTTCCACGTGGCCGGCCTCGGTGAACTTTAGAGCGTTCGATACGAGGTTGTTAACGATCTCGAACAGCTTCACCTCGTCGGTCAGCACGGATGACTCGCCCGTCGGAGGCAGATCCAGTCGCGACCTCAGTTCGATTCCTTTGGTGATCGCCGTGGCGGCGTGCAGCTCACTGACGGTACGGCATACGTTCACGATGTCGACTGGTCCAGTCTTGACCGAGCCTGTGCCGCTCGCCATCTTGGAAAAGTCGAGGATGCTGTTCAGAATTCGAAGAAGAGCCTTGCCGGCCTTTCGCCCCTTGTCGATCAGCGCACGGTCCTCTTCGCCCACGTGCTCCCCGACCACATCGAGGATCTGGAGGACTCCGTTCATCGGAGTCCGCACCTCGTGGCTCATGTTCGCCAGGAACCGCGATTTGGCGGCATCGGCTTCTTCCGCGGCCAGCTTCGCCTGTTCGAGCTCTCTTGCGTAACGATTGCGTTTGAGGTTCTCTTCCGCAAGAACGAACATGTCGAATTCGCGGGCCTGAATACTTCGCCGCAAGAAGTAGCAGCACGCTCCGACTAGTAGCAATTGCGCGCATGTCCGAACGAGGTGCGGCGTGGCGGCAGCTCCGATCGTTGTCCAAACGAAGGCGATCATGAGGATGGGTGCGGTCGCGACCACCGCGATCGTCCACAGCGCCGACAATCGACTGAAACCGAAGACGACAACGACGCAAAGAATCAGAGTGCGCTCAATTGATACGATGAGAACTGCAGGTGACTCGTCGACGTGCAGCCAATAAGACACAAGACAGGCACCTGAAACGAACACCAGCACCATGGTCCCGAAGAGCGGGCCGTAGTGGCGCGTCGCAACGTCGGGCCGGTGCCACGCAACTACGGCGACCGCGGCCGAGAGCGCTGCGAGGAACAACCGGAGGTTCTGCGCGCCGCCTATCCACGGTAGTCCCCGATGGGCGACGTCGAGCAGGTAGTAGCCGAGGAAAGCGCAACACCCGAGCGCGCAAGCAGCTGCCAGGTAGCGGACGCCCGGCTTTCTGTATACCTGCTCGAAACGATTGAGAAGAGCAGCACCTGTCGACCCCTTCATCGAGTTCGCGAGACGGTCTTCCATCGCTCACCTCCTTCTCTAAGGTCGCGGCATGGGTGCGACCAACCAATCGGCACCTTTGGCGATCAGGAGCGACGCGCCCCCTACATATCCAGCGGCCGACCGCCTCGGAATCAGGGATCGCCCTGATGTGCGGCGGTCTAGCTCACGGTCTCGATCAGGTGTGACGCAGTTCACGAAATGGCGGCTTCCGGTATCGAGTGCCTCACGTGTGCCGCGGAAGGGCTTCGATAGCTACAACCAACCAGCATAATTCTCCCAGTGAGCACCGCAAGAGCGGGCGCGCGGGAGGATCTTGAGCAAAGCGACGTTCCCGTTCGATTTACGGATCGCCACGTCGGCTGCTGACCTCGAAGCCGCCTGCAGGGTGCGCTCATTGGCGTACGGCCGGCACACCCCCAGCCTCCAGGCGCAGTTGAGTGTGCCCGAGTCGGTGGATACGCTGCCCGGGGTTGTCGTATTGCTGTGTCGCGAGAAAGCTTCTGGTCGAGCGATCGGCTCGGCCAGAGTGCAGACCAATTCTCATGGCCCCTTGCTGATCGAGCGCAGTGTCTCGATACCTCGTGACATCGCTGAAGACAACAGGGCCGAGATCACGCGTTTGTCAGTCATCCCAGGTGGCGACCCTCATGTCAAGCTGGCGCTCTTCAAGGCGGTATACCTGTGCTGTCTCGCGATGCAGGTCCGATGGATGATCATCGGTGCGCGCAGTGATTCGCTGAAGAGCCAATACGAGCGGCTAGGCTTCCTTCCGCTTTCACCAAGCGATAAGAACCCTCAGATGGTCCCGCTGATGCATACCGGCAATGTGCTTCATTACGTGCTGCGTTTCGATGTCACGTCAGCCGAACGGTATTGGCATGAGCAACGCAATTCGCTCTATCGCTTCATGTTCCGCACGTCGCACCCCGACCTGCATCTTCTTCCGACCAAACTGCCCGTCGAGCTCGTCCTATCGGTGCAGCAACCAACAAGCGGAAACGAGAACGTGATCGGTCAGACTGAAGCTGTAAGGTGATCAGACGAAGGGTCGTTAATCGCACCATCAGGCAGCCAGAGCTTGACTGTCCTGGACAAATCGTCCTCCGAAAACGGTTTGGCAAGGACGGCGTCCATTCCGGCGGCGAAGCAAGCTTCGCGATCTGATTCTCCTGACAGAGCGGTCAACGCAATTACCGGAATGCGCGGAAGTCCCAGTCGTTGTTCGCGCTCCCGAATTTGCCGAGTTGCCGCGTAACCGTCTAGGCGGGGCATCAGGCAGTCCATCAGGACCAGAGTCGGCCGGTCAGTCATCCGGACGGCCTGTCGAACCGCTGCGTCGCCGGTCTCGACACGTTCGCACGCCATGCCGCTATTGGTGATGAACGCGGTCGCGATGATGGCGTTCACGTCGTTGTCTTCCGCAAGCAGGACCCTGTAGCCGCGTGACTGCATCGCGCTGTCCTCGTGGACCAACGAGAACTCAGAGCGGCGATCCGCCTCTTGCGGCGGATCGACAGGCTTCATCCGCGCGGTAAATGTGAACGTCGAGCCATGTCCGAGTTCGCTCGTGCAAGTGATGTCTCCACCCATGCGAAGGGCCAACTCGCGCGCGATGCTGAGACCGAGCCCCGTTCCCTCAAGCGCGTTAGTGCCTGTCCATGAGGCTTGTTGGAACGCGCCGAAGATTCGCTGCTGGTCGGTCTTGGCGATGCCGACGCCCGAATCTTCCACAACAAACGAAACGGTGAGCGATGGCGCGTGGTCGGTGCCCTCGCCCGTTGAGCATTGGACAGTCAGGGACACGAAGCCGTGCTGAGTGAACTTCACCGCGTTCCCGAGGAGGTTGTGGAGAATCTGGCGAGTGCGAGCGATGTCGATGCTTACGCCGCACGGCTTCGGGATGCCGAGGGACGCAGACCAGCCAAGGCCCTTGTCGCTGCAGCGAACTGCATAAATCTCTGCGAGTCTCTGCACCTCCTCGTGGAGATCGCAAGCGCCTTCCCTTGCCCGAATCTGACCCGACTCAATGAGCGACATGTCCAGCAAGTCGTTGATCAACGTCAACAGATGATTGCCTGATGACTGGATCAGCTCCAAGTGACGGCTCGTGACGAAGTCGCTGTTCTTTGCCTGGATGAGTTTGGTCAGGCCCAGGATGCCATGCAACGGTGTGCGAAGTTCATGGCTCATTGTGGTGAAGAATTGCCCCTTCGCTGCGCTCTGCCGAAGTGCAAGGTTCATCGCGTCAGTTCGCTCCTGGGCGACGTCGTTGGCATGGAGGCGCAACAGGAAGATCGCTGCCAGCTGGCGTTCAGCCCTCTTCGCGGAGGCTAGAAGCATGCAAAGCAAGAGAACCAAGGCGAGGCCGGTGAACACCCCAAATTCATCCCTTCGCAGCAACAGGGCAATAGCGAGCACCCCAAGCAGCGGGATCACGTAGGCTGCCGTCGCACGAAGCCGAGCCTGAAGACCGAAGGCGGCGGCGCCTGCAACGCCAGCGAGACATGCGATCCCAAGGGCGGCACTCGCGATGTCCTGCTGAGCCACCCAGATTCCGGCGCAGCCCCACACTAGGCCATCGAGGACAAGCAAGAGATCGGTGGCATCACGCCACCGTTTTCCGCCGCTACGACCGTTGCGTCGGTACAGCTGCCCCTGAATTACCCGGGGCGTCGCAACGATCAACTTCGCCGCAATCCAGGCCGTCACCAAGGCATGGTTCGACGGCGACATCATTTTCGCGGCGAAGAACATCGCGAACACGGTCGCTGCGACCGTCGCGACGGCCATGTGCGTCCAGATCATCCGAAGCTGTTCGTCCGCGACCTTTCGAACGGCGTCGGCGGTGATCGGAACTCCGAGTTCCTTTCCCAGGCGCTCGAACATGCGGCGGCTATCAAGCCAAGAACCGACGCAAAACCGCATCTCAGTACTGTTGAAGCAGCCGTGCCATGCCCGGTGGGCAATCCTCACCGTGCTCTTCACAGACCTCTCGGAATCTTGCGAGCTTCTCAGGTAGTGGCAGCGACGCCTTGCCCACGGTCTCGCGATAGAGGAGAACCAGTGCGCGTTCCCGTGCGTTCTCGAGTCCTCGCAACCAGTCTCGAACGATCGAGAGTTGGATTGCCGCGGACAGGTGCGTGAACTCGTCGGGAAGGTGCACCGACCCCGCCCGGGCGCTGAAGTCGCTGAACAGGCCGTCGACGGGCAGCTGAAAGGCGTCGGTCAGATCATGCGTACGCGCGCCGGACTTCGTTCTCCTGCGAAGGGAGCTCTGGCTGCGGGAAGATGGCCGGTCCACGTTCGTGCCCAATTCGACGAATTTCGGTCGAAAGGGCGCGAACTTGAGGAACTGTCAACGGTATCGCGCTGGAAGCGGTTCGTCGGACGGCACGCGCCAGCCAACAAACCCTCGGATCACTTAGACAAGCGCGTACGTCGCGGTCGCGTGGGCAGCCAACTTGTCGCCGTCTGTGAGAAAGTCGATATCACCATATGACAACGTCTTTCCGAGTCTCCTGACCTTCGCCACGACGGTGACTTGTCCCAAATCCCTCAACACCGGCCTCAGAAAACTAGTCTGCAGCTGCACCGTCGTCATCGGCCTGAACTCGCCCAGTTGCGCGATCATCGCCAGCAGCATCGCGGTATCGGCCGCGGACATGATCGCCTGACCGCAGAGCACCCCGCCGCCGTGGACGAGCTCGGGCAGGACGGGCATCGTGAGCGTCACCTCGCCAGGCGCGACGGTCTCGACGCGCAGCTGCAGCCGCTTGACGTAGTCGGCGGCG
>Ga0207706_10005013_pt1 | contig 12367 bp, 19 predicted proteins | sample KBSC53metaG_FD_184318 | JGI IMG/M metagenome (GOLD analysis project Ga0207706, IMG submission 184318) | Corn rhizosphere microbial communities from Kellogg Biological Station, Michigan, USA - KBS C5-3 metaG (SPAdes) (version 2) | ecosystem: Host-associated > Plants > Roots > Rhizosphere > Soil ... | reverse complement strand
GCGTCGACGGGGTCTACACCGCCGACCCCAAGCTCGACCCGGACGCGGCGATGTTCCACGAGATCACCCACCGCGAGGTGCTCGAGAAGGGGCTCAAGGTCGCCGAATGGGCGGCGCTGATGGCCACCCCCGCCGCCGTGAAATCCCCCACCGCCATGAAATCCCCCACCACCGCCGACGAATCCGCCATTACCGCCGAGCAGAAACGCCTCGCCGCCGTACGGGTAGAACGCAGCCGGCGGGGGGTTGTCGTTGATTTGCACGTTGCCCGGTGATTGGCACACGGCACCGGCACACGATTCCTGACTCGGGATGATGCTGGTGCTGGCGCTGGCAATTGGTGCCGCGCCGATAGCCATGGCTGCAGCCGCAGCACACAATAACGGCGTCAGGTAACGCTTTTTGATTCGCATGATCGACTCCTTGCAGCGTGGGTTGTGTCTATATCCAGAATCCGCTGGGGGGAGTCGCTTGTCGTCACCGCTGACACCCATCTGTGATGCTGCTAACCGGAATCGTCGCCTCCCAGTCAGCGTGCAGGGGCACTGCGATAGGGGTGCGACGCGGCCGGTCCTCAATAGGGCTCAAGCCTTGGTCGATTCGGGGCGTGCCAGAGATACGCCTATGGCGCAGACCAATCGATGAGCGGGCGCATGGGCGACGCCCGGCCGCCCTCACGTCACCCGTAGCTGAACGTAGGCGTTGTTTGCCGTACCCGCGGGGATTCCGCAGCGACGCAGGCGATTCAGGCTGGGACGTGCCGGTGTCGTCCCAGGTGCGTTGATACTCAACGGTTCATGCCATCATCCGAGGCCCAGCTGCCCCGGCGATGGTGCAGCAGTGCACGAGTTCGGGTAGCTACGAAACCATGGTCACTCACCAGAAAACGCTCAGGTCTACGTCGCCGTTCCGCGGGGCGCCTACTATTGCTACAGCGGCGGCACCATCTGACGAGACTCTCAGAGTCGTGAGATGTCGACTAGCCGACTGTCGCAGAGGATTACCGTGTTCGCATCGCATCAGCCCACGGACGCGGGCGGTGTGCCCGAGGGGTAAGGCGCGATGTCACGTCCTGGGTAGGTCGGATACTGGGAAGAAGGCTGACTGCTGGGCGGCGTCCAACGCTGCCGGGCCGGGCTTGGCGGTGATCTGTGCGTGGCCCGTCGTCTGGTACAGGGTCGAACCGCCGTCATCGGCTATGGGCCCACCCGAAGACGGGTACTGCGCCCGGTTGGCCTGCTGCGCAGGCAGCCCGATCTGAGCGGTGATCTGCGCGTCTCCCGCCGTCTGGTAGATCGTCGAGCCACCTGTATCGGTCGGTTTTGCATCGGTCGGGCGAACGTCGGCCGAAGCAGAGAGCCGGAAAGGCCGCAGCACGGATGGGCGGGGCTGGAACCCGCTGTATTTAGGGTTATAGCCAAAGGCCTGCCACTTAGGGTCGAACCCGTACTCCGGGAACCGCGCGCTGTACCCACTGGCACGCCAGCGCGGGTTGATGCTGGGGGGAAACACCCGAGGCAACGGATGCGGCGAGGTGTAGACCTGCCGGCTGGCCTGGCTTAGGCAGTCAGTCGCTCCCCCGGCGTCGGAACAAATCCGCTCACCGGGTGCCGCAGAAGCCGCCGGCGCGCTAGCGATCGCCACGGCAGCGGCCGCGGTGCCCACCACAAGCGCTACGTACTGCATGGTCATTGGCACGGCGATGCTCCCTTCCCTCCGGCATACGTCGAACGGACACCGTTGCCGTCAGAGATTGAGTCTTCGGCGCGATAGATCGAATGTCGTCAACGCTGGCCGCAGTTCAGGCGGCCAGCCAACGGGAAGCTGACCTACCGGCTAGCTGCAATTCGAGGTGGTATCGCCCCCGCCACCTCGCCGGTCGAGGAGGACTTTCGGCGTGGCCGGCATCATGGCGATCTGCGCGGGCGTTTTGATCGAATCGAGTTGCAGTCAACGTTCTGACTCGCCCTCGTCACCAGGTTGGGTATTTTTGTCGCGTGGTGCCCGCGCCATCATTTGCGTCGCCGCGCCGTCAGCGACTTGCAAAACAATCATTAGTGCGTGGTCACGGTGATGGGGCCCCGGCTGACGGGATCGCCAGGCGGGCGGTTTCGTCGAGGTCCACCTCCAACGCGTGGAGCATCAGCGCCGGCCCCGCCCACCGGTTGATGACTATCAGCACTTCGATGGTGGCCGCGGCGCCGAGAGCGGTGCAGACCTCCGCAACGGCTCCGGCGGTGGCCTGGCGGGTCGTAAGCAGCGCGGTCGTCAGGTCGGCGACCGCGCGTTCCACCGCCGTGAAATCGCCTGCGGCCGGGGATGAGTCAGACGTCAACGCCGCTATCTCCTGCTGTGTCAGCCCGGCCGCAGCGGCGACGGTTATGTGTTGACCGAGCTCGTAGGGGCAGTCCATGAGATGGGCGGTGCGCAGGATGATGATCTCGCGCAGCCTGGGCGGTAGCACGGGGCTGGCCAGAGCGGCGCGCCCGGCCGCCATCCAGCCGGTGTACGTGCTCTCGGCCTTGGCCAACACGCCCTAGACGTTGAGGATGCCACGTTCGAGCGTCAGCTCCCGCGCTCGCTCGGTCATCTGTTGCGTTCGGCGGCAGGCGATTCTGGTCATGAGCGTCTCCTCACACTTGCAGTCGTGCTGTGGTGTCGATGTCGAGGTCGGCGGCGTTGAGCACCAACGCCAGCCCGTAATAGCAGCTGACGACCATCAACAACTCGGTCAGGGCCGCGTCACCGAGAACGGTGTGCACCGCGCCGAATGCGTCCTCGCACAGCTGATGTGTGGTGCACAGTTCGGTGACCAGCTCCAGCACGGCGCGCTCGGTGTGACCAAATCCGGCCGCCTCGAGCTCGCTGTCCCCGAGGATGGCGGTGATCTGCGCCTCGGTTAGCACGGCATCGCGGGCCAGCCCGACATGTTGGCTGAGTTCGTATGTGCAGTCTTGCAAGTGGGCCACCCGCAGGATGGTCAGTTCGCGCATCCGTGGAGTGAAGGTGGTGCTGTCGAGCATCTCGTCGACCATCTGCGTCCACCCGATGAATACGAGCGGCATGACAACTGCCAGGGGCGAAGCCCTCCGGACGCGTTTCCGTTGGTAGCGAGGACAAGATACGGATCCGCGACCTCTGGGTGATGAGCTACGTACCGGGAGTCTTGCTGATGTCGATAGGTCTTAAAACTGCGGTTCAATGACGGTGAGGCGTCCTGCAGGCTTCACCACATCTTGCCTATTCCAGAGGGTTTCGCAGAGTTTTGTTCCCAAATCCGTTCCCAAAAAGCGGCGCCAGGCGCTACGCAATCGCCGGCAAAACTGCTAACACCACAGGCCGTAAAGCGACAGAACCCGTTCTCCCGCTCAGCCACATCAACACGTCAGTAGCGTAAATGGTCAGGACTCCCTCGACCTTCGTTCTCTCAGCACGTGAATCCGACCACGACTCACTGATCCCCGGGCGACCGAGAACTCGGGCTAGCAAGATGCATCGACGTACACCACCTTGGAGATGACCGTCGTAACGATCGGGTCTCCGCCACGCGAATCCCTTGTGCTGAACGTCTGGCCTTGTCGCACCGCCGTCACAGTGCATTGAGGTGGCCGCATCGTGTCGGCCGAACAGCGCGGATCATTTCGATCCGAGTGCTCACTGGGACGTCGCTGTGGGCTCGATCCCGAATGCTCGAAGCAGTCCCGGGCGGGGGAGTGTGCGAAAGAGTCTGTGTAGGTGTCGATGTGCCCGCCAGGAAAACCGAGGAGGAGTCTCTCCGCGGCGACTTGGTAGAGGTCACGGTGGACCTCGGTGAGGGTTCACCCGTCCTCATGTGTCGATGCCTTCTTCGTCACCTATTCGGGCTGCCCGGCGCGGAGTCGAAACCGCATGAGCGCATCAGCACCGGGCCCCGGCTTGCGCACTAGTTGATTGCGGTGCACCCGCCGGCCGGTCTCGCTCGCAACCATCGCGAGCTGAACTGGGCTACCGCTGTGCGCGTCGAACATTTCTACGGGCGGACCCACGGTGCCATGCAATTGCCATCGATCGCCCCATTCGCGCAACGCGGTTATGACCGTCAGCAGATCGCGGCCCATCTCAGTGAGCCCGTAGCCTTTGGCCGCTGGAGCGCGATGCTTGGTGATGACCTTCGACGCTTCGAGACGACGCAGGCGGTCCGCCAGTGTCTGGGGCGGTATTCCCGTCGACTTTTGGAGATCGTCGAAACGTGAGAGACCAAAGAGTAAGTCGCGAACGATGAGCAACGTCCACCGATCGCCCACAAGCTCCAGCGCGCCGGCGATTGAACAACTCATGTCCGCAAATGATCGCGTGCGCATCCTGACCTGTGTCCTTTCGGTGTCTGGCGTCGTCTGCTTAAACCTCGCGGCTGGACGACGACCCGTAACTATGATAATCATAGTTGTGCGCCACTGCAAGGAGGGCGGCGGGCCCGGCGGACAAGCCTTCGAAGATGAGGTTGTAGTTGGTTCCCCCTCTGGCATGTTGCCCAAGTACGCGCCCCGCCCCAACGTCAACATTGCTTTCCCGGCGGTCTCGAGGATATGGCGGATGCCGATCAGTGTGGTGACGTGACATGCTCGATCCCGTGAAATGGCTTGGCGCACAACCAACATGCAGTGGTTTACCGGTAACCCTCCATGTTCGAACCTGCCGTATTTTCCGGATGGTACGGGCATTCGACCCGTCCGGGTTGGAAGTAAACCCGGCGGAGTCTGACTCGGCTGTCAGGTACAGGCATGGTGAGTCGAGATCTCACATGGGCAGGCGAGTTCGTTGCTGGTCTGTCGTGGCACCGTTTGATCGCGGCGAGCACATCCAGCAGCGCCCCGCGATCGTGCCATGATCCAAGTCGCCGCACAGTTGCTGATTACGCCAACCCTCGAGCATCTCGTCGACGGTCTGGGCCTCCGGATGCAATACGGGAACCGAACCGGCCACGCATAGCGACCGCTCTTATCGACCTGCAGAACGGCCTTCAGACCTGTCTCATCCAATGCATCATTGAATCATTCAGTGAATCATCGCCACATCACTGCAGGTAAGTGCATCAGCGTCGAGACAGTTCGCCCGGAGTCTCGGCAGCACGCCGGGCGCAGGTAATCCGAGACAGGCCGCAAATGAGCCCAAATCCTCAGATCAGCAACAGTTTTCGTCACCAGAGCCAGCAGGCCACCGACGCAGCGACGCCGTATCCGTGATTCATCTGATGAAAACGGAGCAGTATCTGATGGATAACATTCGTTATCCACGAACGGACACTGCGTTTTTCATCAGATAATTCATGGCCACCGCAGACATACACCGCCCTCCGGAAGTAGAGCTTCGATGTCGTCCGGGTCAAGACCGGCCGCACCAGCCTTGGGCCACGATTCGGTTCGAGGCGGCGGGCGGCGTCCAGGTCGCGCAGTCCGCAACGGTGCCCTTGGCCACCCAGCGGTGATCTGGGCTGGCGACACCGTCGCTGCCAACAACGCGACGATAATGACCTCTTATCTCGCCGGCGAACCGCGACAGGTGCAGTTGATCGGCCACCGTGATGGTCTTCGTCGAGTCAACCACCTGCTTGACTGCAAATTGCGCTGTGTTGGGTGCACTCGCGTCGGCGTCTCCGGACCCGGCGGAGCTGCGTTCGCAGTACGCGGGCTTGGTGTCTGCTCAGCACGCGATGGCCGCAGTCGCCTTCAACCGGGAAGTTGACGACGACTTTCTCACCGTCGACATCGACGGACCAGCCGTCGGGCATCTCACTCATCAGCCACCGCCGCCTCATGGCGCCCTAGGTTGCGACCGGGGCTTCGCTCGTTGCTGAGCCCGGAATCGAACGCTGATCTGTGGTCGGTGCTTGGTCGGTGAATCCGCGACACGCCATGGTTTCTCATGGTGCCGGATGGCGCTATAACACCAGCTCACAACACCTTTCGGGACCATGACTAGGAGGGCTTGCAGGCTCTCCTAAAACCGTGGTCGTCGGGACCAGGCGCGGGACAAAGCAGGCGGCAAGACCCACACAACGCCGACGAAACGAACTCCAATGATCCGACGGGCCCGTGCGGCGCTCGGCACACGGGGGAACCGACAAGACCCACGAGCGGCAGTTGTTGGACCCGACTGTCACCCGGCGACTAAGTGTTTACCTTCGAAGACGGACGCCCTCCACATCCGGACACGATCCGACAGCAGGCTCGACCGCCTCGCCGCGGCGGCCGCGCTCCCGCGCATGTCCTTCCATGGCACTACGCCACTCATACGCAGCCGGCGCCCTGAAAGCTGGCTTGAGCACATGAGAAGGGATGGGTGTGCGTTACATGCTAACGACTGTGCGCCCGTTCTGCTCCTGCACACTGAGTACCCGCGTGCCCGAAGTTGTCGGCGACCGTGAAAGCCCTTGCTCGAGAGCAACTTACGCGTGGGATCCCGGCCGGCGCAGGAGCGCCGCCAGTTCCGGACGGCTGCTCGCACCGGTCTTGGCCATCGCCCGGTAGATATGGCCCTCGACCGTGCGCACCGACAACATCATCCGGTCGGCCACCGCACGGCTGGACAACCCCTCCCCGATCAACATCACGATTTCTCGTTCGCGGTCAGTAAGGGGCAACGGCTCGGCTGCTCGGCGCAGTGCAGGGGTTAAGGCGCCGCCGCACCTGTCGGCCAGCGCCTCTGCTCGTGTGCTCTGCGCGTACGCGGATCACGCAGGACTTGGCGACGACACGCCAGGGCCGCATGCGCTGCCGCGTCGACAGCCGCAACAAGGTCGCCTATACGCTCGAATTCCTCTGACACTGCGGCGAGTTCGGCGCCGTTACCGTCCCGCAGGCCAGCGGCGAATCGAACCGCAAGACCAGCACGCGGCCCCTCGACGAGTGCGGCGAGCTCGCGCAGACGGGGCGCAGTCGAACGGTCACCGAACTGGGTGGCTGTCTGCAAACAGTGCACTTCGGCCGCGAATTGCCCGTTGGCTCGGGTGGTTTCGGCCGCCAATAGCGACAACGTAATCGCCTCACCGACAGCGCCCTGGCCGGCGACGACCCACGCGTGGGCTATCCCCCACTGGTAGTCGAGGCAACGCCAACTCGGATGTCGCAACTTCTCGAGCGCGGCGACCGCGGCGGCGGCCTCATCGCCTTGACCACGCGTGGCGAGCGCAATCGTGTATTGCAGCAGGTAAAAATACGCCACACCGTTGGCCTCGCCTGAGGCGGACAACAGCTCGACCACCGGTGCCAGCAGTGAACATGCACTGTCGAGGCGGCCGGCGCCAAGGGCGGCCCGACCCGAAATGCCGTCACTGAATAGCTGCGCCGCCCCCGGGAGATCGGCTGCCTCCTGGCGCAGCTGCTCAGCGGCGAGCGAGGCTTCCGTCATCCGGCCGGACAGCACGAGTGCGCCAATATGGACGTCCGCAATTGGAAACCGCATGTACGCGGCGTCGAAAGAGCGGCTCGCAACGGTGTATCCGGCTTCCGCGGCGGCGATCGCCTCGGTGATGCGGCCAGCGTCCCCGGAGGCAACGACGATTGCCCACGCTGTCGCAGCGCCTGCAAGGGCAGGCAGCGCATAGGACCAAATCGACTACGCCCGAGCAGAACTGAACGCCGTCTCGAAATCGACATACGAGGGCGTCCAAACTGCGTCTCATAAGCTCTGTAGCGGGGTCGTCCGCTTTTGCACCATTTGGTGGACCGACGCGGGTTGCGCTCTTGTAGAGGGCTGCGCTCCACGTCGCGGTGGCTGCTACGGCGTTGCTGCCGGTATCACATTTTCGACAGGATGCGACGGTTCGGCAGGCGAGGGGACGCGTCCGCGCGACAATCCGTGGTGGTGTCCGATTGCGCTGCTGTGCCCTCGCATAGTGACGCTCCTCTGGGTCGAGACCTGACCAGACGGATCAGCCCATGTGTGCCGTTGAGACGTGGCAGAATCCAGTAACGTATGGAAATCGATCGGTGAGTCGTTCACAACCTGTGCATTTCGCGCGCCATCGCGGTGTGCTCCAGGAGGCTGTTGCGGCGCGGCGGGTAGTGGCGTCGCGACTTTTCTGCATTCGCTGTCGGGCTCACAAGTATTCCGCGCAGAACAGCGGTCAATCCGCGGCGCGTCTTCGCGGGCCGGACCGGCACGGCCGCCGCTGTGCTGAAAACGACCTCCTGCTCGGTGATCAGAACTGGCGTCTGAGTCACCTCTTCGGTGACGGGCTCAACCGCCGCGACAGCATCCGGCATGCCGTGGGGTGTCGATATCATTGTCTTCATTGATGTCAGGCTTTCTGTCGGTAGTAGCCCCACCAATTCGCATGAGTGGATGCTGCTTTCGTGACCACCGTTGTGATTCTTTTCAATGAGGTTTTGTCCGCTCCGTGCGGCTCGGTTCGATGGTTCATGGCCAAGCGGTGGTTCCGTAAGAGCAGCGAAGCCAGATTCCACTCCTCAAAGGGAAGGGTTTCCTGTCCGCTGGGTAAGGCCCCGGGGCCAAGCCCACTGGACACAGCGCTGCCAGCTGGCGAGCTGAACCACTATTGACCGAACAGCTGCCCGATTACACCAAGGAACAGACGACCGAGCGCTGGGCTTGGGTACGCCGCTTCGTCCAGAACCGTTGTCATGCGCCCATATTGCGGTTACGCGTGTCCGCGAGATGGGTCTGGATCGCCTGGTGCAGGTGGCGTGAACGGAGGGCCGGATGAGTCTCCCGGACCAGATGACCGACCGCTGGCAGAATCGGCCTGAGCCCCCGCCGGGCGAGGGCGTCGTGTCCTGGCACATGCTGATGCGCGACTATCCCCGGGTCGTGGACCTGGCCCGCCAGGCTCAGCAGCGGCTAGCAGGATTCGACGGCCTGCACATGTCCCCGCTGGCATGGCTGCACGTGACCACGCTCCTGGCCGGGCCGGCCGCCGACTTCCCCCCCGACAAGCTCCGGCAAATGACCGAGACAGCCGCCGACATACTCGCCACCACGAATCCAGCCGCCGTCACCCTCGGTCAGGTTCTCTACCATCCCGAGGCCATCATGCTTGGCGTCACACCTGACGAGGCGCTGACGGCGATCTATGACGCCACGTGCTCGGCGACCCATCAGGTCGCCGGGGCCCACGCACCGGGTGGCCAGCCCGCGCGCTGGAGACCGCACATCACGATCTGCTACAGCACGTCCAGCCAGCCCGCCAAAGCCCATCATTGACACGCTCGGCACGCGGCTGCCCGGATGCGACATCAACATTGGTGCGGTCAACCTCGTCATCCAGCACGGCCCTGAACGGTCCTGGGACTGGAGCATCGTGAGCACGATCCGTTTTGCCACATCGCCGCGAACCTAGCCGGGCGGTCAATGCGCCGCCCCAGTCGCCAAACTCATTGTGGCGACGTTGTCCACGCGGACATCAACGATGCGCCCCTAGAGCCTCTGGGGAGCCCGGCTGGGTCGATTCGTTGGAAGGTAGATGTCGGCGCATCTGAACGAATATGGTTGTGAAACCTTCACGCTCGTAAAACCGCCGCTCCAGGTCAAAAGTTATGAGACCCTTGTCGACTCGAACACCAAGGTCGATCTGAACACCGGCATCGTCGCGGCGGGTCGGCTGCAGTCGCTGATCGATTCCAGGGACTACAGCCGGGACCTGTTGCTAATGAAGGTTCAATTGGACCAGGTCTGCGAGGCAGTCAAGTCCACAGTGCCGCAGGAGATGTGGGGCGAGATCATCGAGAAGCTGGAGGAGTTTGAGCAGCACTCGGAGGCGCTCGACGTCGGGGAGGACGCCTTCGATGACTCTTACGACGACCCGTACGACCCGACCGAGTTCATCGAGGAGGACGATGAGTTTTGACCTCCGCAGCGCCCGCCGTCACCGCGTGCGATGAGGACCGCTGCCGGTGTGGACGGGCGTTCGCGGTCGATTGGACCCCGGCGGATTCCGAGCAGTTCGGTGCTCGTTGCACTATTGCTTCACTGCGCCTGTGACATCTATGCCGTTGATCTTGCCGTCGCGGTGGTGGCCGCCCGGCGTCAACGCATCACGAGCCGTTGATGATCCATTGTCGTGCCGCCTCGATCTGCCCGGCGGGGAAATGCCTGATCTCCGCTTTCACAAAGTGTGACGTTAAATGCTCTGCGACGTCTCCCAGGTGGGAGTCCGTTACGACGGCGATTCTCTTGATGCGCTTGTGATGATCGCGAACAAAGCGAAACTGGTTGACCATGGCCCCAAAACTCTTCCATCCGGGGAACGACGGAGCGTCGACGATGAGGCCAGCCAGACCGCCGGTGGCCTCGATGTGCGGGTCGACCGCCTTCGCGAGATTCACAAAGTCGTCCTGCTCGAGCGCCGATTTTGGTTGCACGTGCAGGATGGAATGCTCGGTATCGAGGTTGTATTCGATCATGTATAGCTCCTCTTACGATCGTTGCGGTGCAAGGGACGAACTCGCCGACCGTGTTGGCATCGACGGTTTCGCGGTCACACACATCACCGCCGGACACGGTTGTGGGCGGTTAGCAGTAGGTGGTCGAACACCGGGCGCGCGGGCAGGGTGTCGTCGTAGTTGAGTCCCCGAAAACCGGCCAGGAGCTGTTCGGCCAGCACCCGCAGCTTGACGTGGGCTGCCTGCGACCGCCATGTGAGGAGGTCGAATGCCGCGTCGGCGTCGATGCGATAGACCATCATCAAGATGCCCTTGACTTGTTCGATGACGGCCCGGTTGGCTGCGATCTCGGCGACGGCTGCGCTGATGAATGATTCGTGCTCCTCGGGTGGAAAGGTCACGTCGACATAGAAACCGTTCGTGCCGATCACTTCGCCGCCCTCATCGCGTAAGTGTTCGGCGACCACGATGACGTCATGGATGCGCCGCTGGACGTCGATGATGCGGTGGCGGGTGCTGAACGGCTGATGCGTTCGACGGATGTCGTCCAGTGTGGCGGCCACCTGCTCGTAATCCTCTGGATGTTTATGGGACAGCACCATGCTGGTTGTTGGTTTCGCGGTGCCGGGTTCATAGCCGTGCAGTCGTTCGACTTCGGGTGACCATTCCCACCGCTCGTCCTCGAAGTACAGCCGGAACCACCCGGTGGGATGAGGCTTGCCTCCGGCCAGTGCCTGCGCGAGTTGAGCGTCCTCGTCATGCCCGCTGACCATGATGAGAAACCTATCCGACCATTGCCATCGACGGCCGATAACCGACCGCTACCGTCTTCGTCGCAAGCAGGGATGATAGGCGGCGAACCCGAGCTGTGCTGTGGTCTCAACCTCAGGGCTGCTCTCGGCGTTCGCCTCGTAGTAAGGGGAGCGGATGCAGCCAACCTCTATCCCTCACATGAGCGCTGAATAACCCATCCATGCAGCCTGAAACGCCATCGCGAGGGCGCGGCGCGAAGGGTGGGCGGAATAGGACTCGGCCCCGCCACCCACGCGGGATAATTAGCAGGTGGAGACCGCCATCGTCGTCATACTGATGCTTTTGGGTGTGGGCATTGTGATTGATCAGCTTCTTCGGCTCAGGCGGTGGCTGAAAAGACCACCCAGCTCCCGCCCGTGATGCGGTACTCTGCCCGCCCGGAGCGGTAAGACGAAGACCCGCGTATTGAGCATCGCCACCCACTGCGGCACGGTGAAGCCTTGGCGCAGTTTGAAATTGTGGAGGTGAAGACGTTTGTGGTCGGGCACCGTGACCCCACCGAGACGGGTGGTTCAAGGTCCATAGTGGCGATGAGTTCCTCTGGCACCAAGATCGCAGGCGACAGCGTGCAGGTTTACTCGGCTGGCACCAAGCCGGGCACCGCCGTCAACGACCTGTCCGCCCAAGCTCTGGCCGAAGGCTGGCGTCGAGATCACTGGAAACACACCCACACCGATCGATGAACAGCTCGTTCAAGACGTCGACTTCGTGGACACCCCCGGACGCGAAGCCGCGTCGACCCAGTGCCCGGCACCCGGTTCGAGACTTGCGACACCGACGAACCGTCCGAGCGGGGCATCGGCGGAATCGAACGCATGCGCCTCGTCCGCGACGACATCGCCGCCCGCGTCGCCGATCTCCTCGACCGCATGCAGACCTAAGGCCCTTGTCCCCGAACCGTCCGAGGTGGCGATGGATTAGCTGTCTCAAAGACGACGAGATACGAGGGTCTAGAAACTCGTGTCGGTGTCACCGTGAACGCCACACGGCCCGTTGTGGACGGGTCGCAGTCAGGCTCATTGGGAGACAGGGTGCTCACCAGGTCCGGCAACAGCCTTGGGGGTTGGGGATAGTCATGGCCGACAGTCAGGAACTAAGCGCCACAGCGTTTGCCCGGGCGTAGACAGCGTCAAGGGACGCGGCCTCGGCCTCCTCAATTGCACCCTGCGCGAACG
>Ga0207706_10005011_pt1 | contig 12370 bp, 12 predicted proteins | sample KBSC53metaG_FD_184318 | JGI IMG/M metagenome (GOLD analysis project Ga0207706, IMG submission 184318) | Corn rhizosphere microbial communities from Kellogg Biological Station, Michigan, USA - KBS C5-3 metaG (SPAdes) (version 2) | ecosystem: Host-associated > Plants > Roots > Rhizosphere > Soil ... | reverse complement strand
CGACGCGCCCGCAGACCGGGAGCAGAAGGCCCGGCTGGGCAAGCTCTCGCCGGCGCAGGTCACCGCGACCGAGCTGGCGGGCGAGCCGATCGTGGACCGCCTGACGCACGCGCCCGGTAACGGCGCCGCGATCGGCGGGCTGAAGGTCACCACCGAGTCGGCCTGGTTCGCTGCGCGCCCGTCGGGGACCGAGGACCTCTACAAGATCTACGGCGAGTCGTTCAAGGGCGCAGAGCATCTGGACGAGGTCTTCACGCAGGCGCGTGACGTGGTGTCCAAGGCGCTGGGCTAACGCACGAAGGAGTCCAGCAGCCGTTCCAAATCCGCGGCGGGGTCGTCGGTGACGCAGATGCACTTGTCGCCCGCGGCGAGCCCCTCGCGCAGGTACGGCAGCAACAGGTCGTCGCGCTGGCTCGGGCCGCGGTAGAACGCGCAGATGTGCAGACCCGGGGTGAAGCTCACCCCCGGCAGCCCCATCGCTGTCGACTCCATGGCCCAGCCTCCCTTACGGACCGTACCGGGGTGCCACCCCGATCTTCCAGTCCACGGCGACGGCGGAATCAGCGGCGGCGAGCACGGGGTTGAGGTCGAGCTCGACGACGTCCGGGCAGGCCAGCAGCAGGTTCCCGGCGGCGACGACGACGTCGGCGAGCGCGTCGAGGTCGACGGACGGGCCGCCGCGGGCGCCGGTGAGCAGCGCGGCGCCGCGCAGCGACTCCAGCAACGAGCGGGCCTCGGCGCGGTGCAGCGGCGCCATGGCGAACGCGACGTCGCCGAGCACCTCGACCCAGATCCCGCCCAGCCCGACCATCACGACCGGCCCGAACACCGGGTCGCGCACGCCCCCGATGGCGATCTCCACCCCGGACAGCTGCCGTTGCACCAGCACCGGGCCCTGTTCCAGCAGGTCCACCGCCGCGGTGCGCACCCCGGACGCGTCGGCGACGTCCAGCCGCACCCCGCCCAGCTCGGTGCGGTGGGCGGCCTCGGCCAGCTTCACCACCACGGGGAAGGTGGTCGCCGCAGCGACGGCCTCGTCGGCGGTGCGGCAGAGCGTCGAGGGCGCGGTGTCGACGCCCAGCTCGGCCAGCAGCCCAGCCACGCTCACCGGATCGGTGGGCGTCGGACCCGACCGCACCGACGGGGCGATCGCCGCGGGCGTCGTGCGGGCGCGGGCCACGGCGTAGCGGCGGGCGTGCCCGATCGCGCGGGCGGTGCGGGCGGGCCAGTCGAAGCACGGCACGCCCGCGTCCTGCAGGAGGTCGGCGTTGGGCCGCGCGTCGCGGGGCGCCACCCAGCACACGTGCACCGGCACGGGCACGTCGTCGGCGCGCAGGCCCGCCACCACGTCGCGCAGGCCCTCGGCGGTCTTCGCGTCGAGCGCCGCGCGTTGCAGCAGCACCGGGACGACGACGTCGACCTCGCCGGAACGGGCCAGCAGGTCGGTGAGCGCCGGGTAGAGCTCGGCGAACCGCGACCACACCGGCGTGACGTCCACCGGGTTCGCCGGGCTCGCGAACGGCGGCAGCATCGCCCGGATCGTGTCCTGCAGGGGCGTCGACAGGGCGGGCACGACGAGGCCCTCGTCGGCGAGCAGGTCCGACAGCTCCACGCCGACGCCGCCGGAGTTCGTGATGATCGCGACGCGGGGACCGGCGGGCAACGGGTGGCCGTCGAGCGCGCGGGCGGCGTCGAGCAGCTCCTGGCCGGAGGCGACCTCGACGATCCCGGCCTGCCGGAAGACGCCCCGCCAGATCGCGGTGTCGGCGGCGAGCGCTGCGGTGTGCGACGACGCCGCCCGCGCCCCCGCTTCCGACTTCCCGGTCTTGACCACGACCACGGGTCGGTTCGGCGTCACCGTGCGGGCCCGTTCGACGAACGCGCGCCCGTCGGCGAGGGACTCCAGGAGGAAGCACAGCGTGGCGGCGGCGGGGTCGTCGGCCAGCTCGCCGAGCAGCTCGGCGATCGTCACGTCGCAGGTGTTGCCGGGGGCGAGGATCTTGGCGAACTTGACGCGCTCGTCGGCGGCCAGCGTGTAGATCGCCATGCCGTACGCGCCCGACTGGCTGACCAGGCAGATCCCGCCGCCGCCCTGCGGCAGGCCCACGGCCATCGACGCGTTGAGCGGGAGGTCGCAGTTCTGGATGCCGAAGCAGTTCGGTCCGATCACCCGCGTGGCGCCCGCGTTGGCCACGAGCTCGGCCTGCAGCTTGGCGCCGTCCTCGCCGACCTCGGCGAAGCCGCCGGAGAGCACGACCATCGCGGCCACGCCCTTGGCGGCGGCGTCGGCGGCGACGGCGGGCACGGCGTGCGCGGGCACCGCGACAACCGCGAGGTCGATCTCGCCTTCGACCTCGCGCAGCGATGCCCCCGAGCCGACCGGCACGACCTCCCCCGGGAACGACGCCAGGTTGGCGGCCAAGAGGTTGCCGAGCGTGCCCTTGCGGTCAGAAGCGCCGACGAGCGCGACCCGGCGCGGGCTGAAGAGGGCGTTCAGGAGTCGCACGGGAACGTCCGCTTCAGCTCGTCGGGGCCGAACTCCAGCCGTCGGACGCCGAGCGGGTCGACCGCCCGCACGACGGCGAGCTCGGCCTCCGTCGGCGGTTCGAGCAACCCGTCCACCAGGTCGACCCGGAGGTCGAACCCGGTGGCTTCCTCCACGTCGGCGAGCGTGACGTCCGGCCACAGCGCCCGCAGCCGGGCGTGCCCGTCGGCGTAGTCGAACACGCCGAGCTCGGTGATCAGCCACTCTGGACCGCCGCCGGGGTAGCCCAGCTCCGCCCGGTCGCCCTCGGGGGTGCGGTGGCCGATGTCGGTGAGCACGTCGAGGTCGCGCACGAGCGTGCGGCCCGAGCGGTGCCGGGTGGTCCAGACGGTGAGCGTGCCGATGGTCGCGGAGATGTTGCAGCCGCCGCCACCACCGCCGAGCTTGATCTTGGGACGGGTCGGGTCGGGGCCGATCGCGGTGACGTTGGTGTTGCCCCAGCCGTCGATCTGCCCGCCGGAGAGGAACATCCGGTCCACGTCGCCGCGGCAGGCGGCGTCGAAGAACTCCTCGAACGTCATCCGGTAGACGGCGTCCTGGTGGAGGGCGAGGTCGTTGCTGGTGGGCGGGATGAACACCGGGTCGGGGTTGACGGCGTAGGTGGCGCCCTCCACGAGCAGGCAGTCCGGGGCGTGGGTGCGGCGGGCGACGTGCATCGCGACCTGCGCGCAGGGGCTGGCGAAGCCGTGGAACACGACCTCCCGGTCGCGCACGGTGCGGGCGAGCGCCACCACGAACCACTCGTCGATGGAACAGTTCACCGGAAGAGCTCCTGCCAGTCGGCCACCGACCCCGACCAGCGCGTGAGGCGTTCGGGGTCGACAGCGGCGCGGTAGGCGTCCTCACCCGCGTGCACGTAGGCGTCGAGGTAGGCGGTGACGTCGCCGCTGCCCGCCGCCTCCAGGTAAGCGGCCAGGTGCGGCCGGTCGTAGGCGTAGCCGGGGTAGCAGGAGGACGGGTGCGCGCCGAACGGCGCCTCCACCACGGCGGCCACGGTGTGCGCGGGGATCGTCACCCCGGCCGCGGCCACCTCCTCCGTGGTCACCAGGCGGTCCACCGTGGCGACGACCCTCCGCGACGCCATCGCGAACCGCACGTCGAGCACGTAGGGCTGGTCGAGGTGCAGGTTGCCGCGGGCGTCGCCGATCGGCGCGTGCAGCAGCGCGACGTCGGGCCGCAGCGGCGGCACCACCACCAGCTCGTCGCCGGTGAACGGGCACGTCACCCTGGCGTACTCGGGGTGCATCTGCTCGATGCCGGTGCCCTTGACCCCGCGCACCGGCAGGAACGACACCCCCATCTCCGCGGCCCGCAGCTGGGTGAGGATCGTGACGCAGCAGCTCTCCCGTGCCTCGATCGCGCCGGTGGCGGCGGCCCGGCGGTAGGCGGGCGCGAGCCCGAGGTCCTGCTCGAACCCGACGTAGCTCTCCTCGCACACCTTCACCGCACCCGCCGCGATGAGCAGGTCGACGTCGACGCTGTGCGCCGAGCCGATCAGGTGCAGGTCGCGGCGGCCCAGCCGGATGAGCGCGCGCACGAGCGCCATCGGCAGCCGCGCGCACAGCCCGCCGCCCAGCGCCACCAGCGCGCCGTCGGTGACGAGCGCGGCGGCGTCGTCGAGCTCGGCCCGCTTGTCCCGGTCGAGGTGGAAGGAACTCACAGGACCGTCCACCCCCCGTCGACGACCAGCGCGGCACCGGTCATGTAGCCCAACCGCCCGGACGCGAGCACGGCGATCGCGTCGGCGATGTCGTCGGGCTCGGCGACCCGCCCGGTCGGGATGCGCGCTTCGACCTGTTCCCGCAGCTCGGGAACGTCGAGCCGCCACTGCGTCATGGGGGTGCGCACGAAGCCGGGGCAGACGGCGTTGGACCGGATCCCGGCGGCGGCGTAGTCGGCGGCGAGCGACTTCGCGAACATCAGCGCCGCGCCCTTCGACGCGGTGTAGGCGCACCGGCCGGGGAACGCGACCTGGCCCGCCACCGACGCCACCGTGATGATGTGCCCGCTGCCCTGGGCGAGCATCACCGGCAGCGCCGCCCGCGCGCACAGGAACGGGCCGCGGGTGTTGATCGCGAGCACCCGGTCCCACTCCTCCACCGTGGTCTCGTGGCAGATCGTGGCGTCGACCGTGCCGCTCACGCCCGCGTTGTTGACCAGCACGTCGATGCGCCCGAACGCCTCGACGACCTGCGCGAACGCCGTGTCCACCGCGTGCCCGTCGGCGACGTCCGCCGCGCACCCGAGCCCGTCGGGGCCCGCGGCGACCTTGGCGGCCTCGCCGTCGACGTCGAGCACGGCGAGGGTGAACCCGTCGGCGGTGAGCCGGGTGCAGGTGGCCCGCCCGATGCCCGAGCCGCCGCCGGTCACCACCGCGATCCGGGTGGTCATGCCGGCACCGGCGCGCGCTGCGCGGCCTGGGCGGCGATCAGCAGCGGGTCGTAGACCGGGGAGTACGGCGGCGCGTAGGAGAGGTCGAACGCCGCGAGGTCGTCCACGTCGAGGCCCGCGTACAGGGCCGCGGCCACCACGTCGACGCGCTTGGCCGCGCCTTCCCGCCCGACGAGCTGCGCCCCGAGCAGCCGTCCGCCGAGCTCGTGGACCAGCCGCACGTGCAACGGCGCGACGCCCGGGTAGTACTTCGCCCGGCTCTTGTGCACGACGTCGGTCGCGCTCGCGGGCAGGCCCGCCTCCCTGGCCTCGGCGAGCGTGAGCCCGGTGCGCGCCACCTCCAGGTCGAACACCTTCACCACGGCCGTGCCGACGACGCCCGCGAACGTCGCGTCGCCGCCCGCCGCGACCGTGCCCGCCACCCGTCCGGTCTTGTTCGCGGCCGGGCCCAGCGGCACGTAGGCGGGCCTGCCGAGCACGCGGTGCCACGGCGCGACGCAGTCCCCCGCCGCGTAGACGGCGGGCAGGCTGGTGCGCATGCGCTCGTCGACGAGGAGCGCGCCGCCGGGCCCGGTCTCGGCGCCCGCCGCGGCGGCGATCCCGCCCGCGGGCCGCACGCCGGTGCACACCACCACGACGTCGGGGTCCACCTCGGCGAGCGCCGCGTCGGCGTCGGTCGCGAGGCGCAGGTCGACGTGCTCGCGGACGTGCGCCTCCACCAGCGACGCGAGCGGCTCGTCGACCGTGGGCAGCACCCGCGGCAGCCGCTCGACGACGGTCGTCGCCACCCCGCGCGCATGCAGCGCCTCGGCGGTCTCCAGCCCGATGTAGCCCGCGCCGACGACGACCGCCGTGCGCACCGCCTTCGCGTCGAGCAGCTCCCGGAGCGCGCTGTTGTCCTCGATCGTCCGCACGGTGAACACGCGGCGCCCGGCCAGCCCCGCGATGGGCGGCAGCCCGGCGGCACCCCCGGCGGCGACGACCAGCGCGTCGAAATCGATCCGCTCGACCCGACCGTCGTGGGTGTAGGTGACCTCGCGGGCGGCGAGGTCGATCCCGGTGGCCGCCGCGCCGAAGCGGAGGTCGATGCCGCGCTTCTCCCGGAAGTAGTCGGGCGGGTAGGAGAACAGGCCGTCCGCCTCGACCACGCCGGACAGGTGGTAGGGCAGCCCGCAGAGGCCGTACGCGGCGTGGCCGGTGGCCTCCAGCACGACGATCGGCAGCGACGGGTCGACGCGGCGGGCGGCCGAGGCCGCCGACATGCCTGCGGCGCCGCCCCCGACGACCACCAGCCCGCTCACCCTGCAGAACGTACGGATCAGGCCGTGGCGCCGGACACGTCCCCGGTGGACGGAGTGCGGCCCCGTCTTGGTTCCCGCGGGACGACGCGACGCCGGAGCGGTCGCCGTAGATTTCCGATGATGTGGGACCGGCCGCTGCCCCCCAACACCCGCGCGCACCCGTACCGGGGGCTGTCGGTGCAGGAGGTCGACGTCCCGCTCACCGAGGAGGCGATCCTCGGCCACCTCGACGGGCGTGAGGTCTACCGCCGCACCGACTTCCTCGCCCTGCGCCGCGGCGGCGCCACCGCGCTCGTCGAGGTGCGCAAGGCGAGCCTGGAGCCGCTGTTCTCGCCGGTGGTCGCGGCGCGGGTGATCTCGGGGCCGGACGACACCGCCTGGGTGGAACGGCCCGAGGTCGACGTCGGCAACGCCACCGCGCTGGCGGGCGCGGCCGTGCCCGGCGCGGCCACCACCGTGGTGCTGGGCCGCTTCGAGCACGTCAACTTCATGCACCGCCCGGCGCCGATCCCGGTGCGCGTCACCGAGGTCGTGCCGCCCGAGCCCGCCAAGCTGCTCGCCCAGGCCGTGCAGGCGGTCGAGTTCGACGAGGACCTCCCGCCCGTCGAGCTGATCCTGGACGCCGTTGAGGTCGAGGCCGCGGCGGCGGCGCACCCCGCGCCGGGCTACCTCCTGCCGTGCCGGGGCTCGGGCGCCGACCTCGGCGGCGCCGCGGTGTCCTACCTGGACACCCGACCGGCCGAGCGCGGCGACTGGCTGCTCATCGGCTGCGAGCGCTCGGTCCAGTTCCACCGGCACTTCTACGGCGACGAGCCCGAGCGGGTCGACCTGTGCCCGCGCAACCGCGCTATGACGTTCGCGGCGGCGGGCAAGGTGCTCACCAAGTGCTGCCTGATCGAACGCGGGCTCGAGGTCGACGGCGACACCGCGGTGGTGCCGTGGGGCGCCAACCTCGACGAGGTGCGCGAAGGCCTGCGGAAGTTGCTCCTATGAGCGAGCTTGCGAGCGAATCATCGGCGCAGCGTTCCGCGAAGCGTCGCCTGAGCGCCAGCGAGGGCGGACGATGAGTTCCCACCTCACCGACTCCGAGGTCTACGGCCATCTCTGGACCACGCCCGAGCTGCACGCGCTGTTCGACGACCGCGGCCGCACGTCGGCCTGGCTGACCATCCTCGCCGCGTTGGCGCAGGCCCAGGCCGACGTCGGGTTGGTGCCCGCCGAGGCCGCCGCCCTGATCGAGGAGCACGCGACGATCGACCGGCTGGACCTCGCGGTCGTCGCCGAGGGCACCCGCTCCTCCGGGCACTCGACGCACGGGCTGATCCGGCACCTCCGGGAGATCCTCCCGGCGGAGGCGCGCGAGTGGGTGTACTACGGCGCGACCGTGCAGGACCTCTCCGACACGTGGTTCGGCTGGGTGCTGAAGCGCGTCGGCGACGTCGTCGAACGGGACGTCGCCCGCTGCCGCGCCGCGTGTGTGGCGCTGGCCCGGCGCCACCGCGACACCGTGATGTGCGGGCGCACCCACGGCCAGCCCGGCCTGCCGGTGACGTTCGGGTTCAAGGCCGCGGTGTGGGCGTCGGAGCTGGCGCGGCACCAGGAGCGGCTGGCGCAGCTGCGGCCGCGGGTGGAAGTGGTGCAGCTCGGCGGGGCGCTCGGCACGATGGAGTTCTGGGGCGCGCAGGCGTTGCCGTTGTTGGACGGGTTCGCCGCGCGGCTCGGCCTTGGCGCGCCGGACGTCCCGTGGATCACGGCGCGCGACCGCACCGCCGAGTTCCTCACGTTCCTGGCGCTCGTCGCGGGCACCCTCGCCAAGATCGGCAACGAGGTCTTCGAGCTGCAACGGCCGGAGATCGGGGAGGTCGGCGAGCCGATCGTGGCGGGCACGGTCGGCAGCATCACGATGCCGCACAAGCGCAACCCGGAGTTCTCCGAGCAGCTCGACACGCTCGCCCGCGTCGTGCGCGCCGACGCCGACGTCGCGCTGGAAGGGCTCGTCGCCCTGCACGAGCGGGACGGCCGCAGCTGGAAGGCCGAGTGGCTCGTGCTGCCCGAGGCGTGCCAGCTCAGCGGCGCGGCGCTGGGGTTCGGCGCGAAGCTGCTGGAAGGGCTGCGGGTGGACGCCGCGCGGATGCGCGCCAACCTCGACGCGCACGGCGCCGCGATGACCTCCGAGCCGCTGATGGCGGTGCTGGCGGCACGGATCGGCAAGCACTCCGCGCACGACGCGGTGTACGCCGCCGCGATGGCCGCCCGCGACGCGGGCACCGACCTCGGCGAGCGGCTCGTCGCCGAGGGGCTGCTCACGAAGGAGGAGGTCGCCGCGGCCACCGACCCGACGCAGGCCCTCGGGGCGGTCGGGGCGTTCGTGGACCGGGTGACGGGCGGATGAGCGGCGCAGCCGACCGCTCCGCGCGGCCCGCAGCAGCGGCCACCCCCACCGGGCCCCGGGCGGCGGGCCGAGCCATCGGCCTCGCTGCGCAGCCGCGGATCCGGCTCGGCACGCTCCCCACCCCCCTGCTGCCCGCGCCGCGGCTGTCGGAGGCCGTCGGCGTCGAGATCTGGTTCAAGCGCGACGACCTCACCGGGCTCGGGTTGGGCGGCAACAAGGTCCGCGGGCTGGAGTTCCTGCTCGCCGACGCGCTCGAGCGCGGCTGCGACACCCTGGTCACCGGCGGCGGCCCGGGCTCCAACTGGGCGATGCTCGCCGCGCTCGCCGCTCGCACGCGTGGGCTCGACACGGTGCTCGTCTGCTACGGCGACCCGGTGGCGCCGGTGGGCAACATGCACCTCGCGACGACGATCGGCGCCGACATCCAGTTCACCGGCGACGAGAACCGCGCGTCCGTCGACAGCGGGGTCGCCGCCGTGGCCGACGAGCTGCGCGCCGCGGGCCACACGCCCTACCCGATGGGCCGCGGCGGCGCGACCGCGGTCGGCGCGCTGGGCTACCTCACCGCGGCCCGCGAGCTGGCGGGGCAGCTCGCCGACGCGGGGTGCGTGCCGACCGCCACCTGGCTCGCCACCGGCTCGTGCGGCACCCAGGCCGGGTTGGTGGCGGGCGCGGCGTGGCAGGGGCTGGGCCCGGTGGTCGGCGTGACCGTGAGCCGTCCGGCCGAGGAGTGCGTCGAGCGCGTGACGACGATCGCGCGGGCGGCCGCGGACCTCGCGGGCGTGCCCGCCCCGGACGGCCCGCCGACCGTGGTCGACGGCCACATCGGACCGGGCTACGGGAAGCGCTCCGCCGAGGGCGATGCCGCCGCCGAGCTGGTGGCGCGCACCGAGGGCGTCTTCCTCGACCCGATCTTCGCGGCGAAGGCGATGGCCGGGCTGCTGGCCGCGGCCCGCCGCGGCGAGGTGGCCGGGCCCGTCGTCTTCCTGGTGACCGGCGGCGCCCCGACCCTGTTCACCACCCCCTGAGGTCCTTCTCGCCGAAGTACACGGCGATGTGGTTGGCGTTGTACGGCGGGATCTCCCGGTAGCCGGTGTCGGCGAACAGCACCCGGCTGTGCTCCTGCGCCTCCCCCGCGTCCAGCCGCACCGTGTGGTAGCCCAGCCGCCTGCCCGCGTCCTCCAGCGCGTCCAGCAAGGCCCGGCCGACGCCGCGCGAACGGGCGTCGGGCACCACGTACATCCGCTTGATCTCGCAGACGCCGCCGCCGAGCCCGCGCAGGCCGCCGATCGCGACCGCGCGCCCGTCCTCGTACCCGACGAGGAACGCGCCGCCGGGGGCGACCATCTCGTCCGGGGTGGTCACCGATCCGGGCTTCGCCGCCCGCCCCGGGTACTGCGCGTTGAACAGCGCGTCCAGCTCGGCGAACAGCTCCCGCCCCGGCGACTCGTCGGATCTTCCGGCACGGAACTCGAGCGCCATGGCGGCATACTCCCACCCATGTCCCTGCCCATCGAAGGCTTCTCCCACGTCCGCATCACGGTCACCGACATCGCCCGCTCCCGCCGCTTCTACGACGACGTGCTGGGCCTCCCCGTCGCTTTCGAGATGCCCGCCGACGCCGACGCCGCCACCCGCGAGCAGCACTGGTGGCTGTTCGACGGCGTCGTCTACCAGGTGCCCGGTGGGTTCTTCGGGCTCCGGCCGGTGGCCCCGGGCGGCGACCGCTTCGACGAAGACCGCGCGGGCCTCGACCACGTCGCGTTCAAGGTGCCGAGCCGCGCCGACCTCGACGCGGCGGCGGCGAAGCTCGACGGGCTCGGGGTGGCGCACGACGGCGTGAAGGACATCGGGCTCGGCTGCCTGCTGGAGTTCCGCGACCCCGACAACATCGCCCTCGAGCTCTGGGCCGACGCGAGCTGAGCCGCCCTTGGCCGGACAGGACGAGATCACCTGTCCTGGAAGGCTCACGTTTGCCCGCGAGCTCCCGCGACCCGGCAGGCTGTGTGTGACCCACACCACTCTGATGGGAGCGAGATGCGCGTCGGCGACCGGGAGATCCTCATCCCCACCTCGATGGTCGGCAACTACCCCAACCCGCGCTGGTGGGACGCCGGGCCCGTGCGCGCCTGGCACGGCGACCAAGAGCCACCCGACTCGTTCAACCAGGAGGCGTTCCAGGACGCCATGGCCGCGCTCGTCTCCGACCAGGAGCACGCGGGCCTCGACATCATCAGCGACGGCAGGCTGCACGGCGACAACTACGCCGACCAGGCCCTCTACTACTACTACCGCAGGCTGGGCTACGACCTGCACGGCGGCTACCTCGGCTTCCCGATCTACAGCCGCCTGCACGCGGGCACCGCGGCGCACGAGATCAAGCGCCACGGCGCGATCATGGTCGAGCAGGCGCGGGCGCTGAAGCGGGCCACCGGCAAGCCGACGAAGGTGCAGTACACCGGCGTGCAGGTGCTGGCCCAGGCGACCAACGACCTGCACTACGACAACGCCCGCGACCGCGCCATGGCCATCGCCGCCGCCATGAACGAGGACATCCTCGAGGTCGACGCGATGGGCGTCGACTTCATCCAGCTCGACGAGTTCACCTGGCCCTACTTCTACGAGGACTGGGCCATCGAGGCGTTCAACCGCGCCGTGCAGGGCGTGCAGAACGCGCAGGTCATCGTGCACGTCTGCTGGGGCAACTGGGGCGGCACGCCCGCCTACTACCCGGACGAGACGGCGCAGGCGGGCGAGATCTTCGACCTCACGAAGCGGGTCGGCGAGGCGCCGTCCGCGACCGCCAGCGTGGTGCCGAAGTCCTACGAGGCCAACATCAGCGTGCTCAACCTGGAGAGCTGCGGCCGTCGCTCCGACGACCTGTCCGGCCTCGACGTGCTCAAGAACCACCCGCTGCCGGACAACGTCACGTTCTGGGCGGGCGTGATCGACGTGAAGTCGACGATCACCGAGACCGCCGAGCAGGTGGCCGAACGGATCCACAAGCTGCTGGGGTACGTGCCCGCCGAACGGCTCGGCGTCACCACCGACTGCGGCCTGATCCTGCTCCAGCGCTACATCGCCATCGACAAGCTGCACGCGCTCGTGGCGGGCACGGAGCTCGTCCGCCAGAAGCTGGGCTGACCCTCGCCGGTGTCAGCGGGGTGACATTCCGGACGCTCAACGTCTGCGGTGTCACCCCGCTGACGTCTCGGGGGCGGCCTGCGCGAGGACGGCGGCCTCGGCCGCGGCGAACCCGTCGCGACGCGCTCTGATCGCGGCCAGCACGGCGTCGGCCGCCGTCGCGCACTCCTTGGCCATGCCGCGCACGACGTCCGGGGCGGCGCCCCCGCGGGTCTGCCTGCCCCGGACGATCGCCTCGGGGTCGAGCGCGGCCGTGAGGTCCAGCTCGGCGACCGACGGCGCGGCGATCCCGGCCTCGGCCGCGGCCGCGTCGAGGTGCACGCCGGTGAGGTCGACCCCGCGGAGGCCCTCGGCCGCGGCCCGCCGCACGGCCGCCCCGACCAGGTCGTAGGCCGAGCGGTAGTCCAGCCCGAGCGTCGCCATGAGGTGCTCGGCGAGGTCGGCGGCCTGCGCGAACCCGCCGTAGAGCGCCGCGCGCATGCGCTCGGCGTCCACGGTGAGGTCCCTGACCACCCCGGCCATCAGCCGCGTCGTCCGCGTGGCCAGCTCCAGGGCGCGGGGCACCTCGCCGTAGGCGAAGATCAGGTTGTCGCTGCG
>Ga0207706_10005008_pt1 | contig 12373 bp, 14 predicted proteins | sample KBSC53metaG_FD_184318 | JGI IMG/M metagenome (GOLD analysis project Ga0207706, IMG submission 184318) | Corn rhizosphere microbial communities from Kellogg Biological Station, Michigan, USA - KBS C5-3 metaG (SPAdes) (version 2) | ecosystem: Host-associated > Plants > Roots > Rhizosphere > Soil ... | reverse complement strand
GGCCGGGCTGCGCGCGCGGTAGGCAACGATACCGCCGTTGCCAACCGCGCCGGGCCCCCGCCGCGCCACGCCTCCGTTCCGCCCCGGCACCTCCGCTCGCGCGCGGCGGCGTCCCGGCCCTCCGGGCGCGCATCCCTCACGCAACCGGCGCGAACGTGATTCCGACGCGCCCCACCCCGGGTTAAAACCCGAGGCTACAACGGCCCAAGTCCGCCTTCGCGGACTCCCGCGCAGGGATCCGCGCATCCTCCGAAGGTTTCTCGCGCCCCCGCGAAACGCGCGCGAAGCGCGGGGAGGAGTGGGGGAAGGGGGCTCGCCGCGGCCGCGCCGGCCCTCGTCCACCTCGCGCCGGGCTCTCCCGAACTACCTCTCCCGGTACGGGGGAGGTCCGAGCCTGAGCGAGCGGAGGGGGCGCGGCGCCCGGGTCGCGCTCAGGATCTGGCATCCTCGTCCCACCTCTGGTGCGGTTAAACGCACTGGCGCACTCACGCGCTCGCGCACTCGTTCGCCCGGTCTCACCCCGACGCCGATGCCTACCGTGTCCCCACCGGCTGCTCCCGCAGCATCTCCGCCAGGTCCAGCAGGTTCACCAGTTTGCCCTCGATCCGGGCGACCCCGACCACGAACTGGTCGCGCTCGCCGCCGGTGAGCGGAGCGGGGCGGTAGCCGGCGGGGGTGAGCGTCACCACCTCGTGGGCGGCGTCCACGGCCACGCCCACGCGCACCTCGCCCACCGCGGCCACGATGATCGCCGGCTGCTCGGCCTCCAGCGCCAGCTCCAGCAGCGGAGCGACGTCCACCACCGGCACCAGCTCGCCGCGCAGGCGCAGCATCCCCAGCAGCCGCGGCGGCATGTCGGGGAGGCGGTGGACGCGGCGCTTGGTCACCACCTCCTCCACCAGCTGGATGTCGCACGCGTGCAGCTCGCCGCCGATGCGAAAGGCGATCACCTGCGCCTCGTCCTCGGCCACGCGCTCGCGGAAGGGGCGGAACGGCTCCACGCTGCTCACGCCTCGCCCTCCGCGAATGCCTCGGGCGGCGCCGGGGCGTGGGTACGCACGTCTACCTCCCGCTCGATCGCGCCGTGGATCTCGTCCAGCGGGAGGATGGACTGCGCCACCTCGCCCGCCGCCTGCGGCATCCCGTAGATCACCGACGTCCGCTTGTCCTGCGCGATCCCGGCGCCGCCGGCCGCCACGATCTCGCGCAGCCCCTCGGCCCCGTCGCGCCCCATCCCCGTCAGCACCACGCCGATCGATCTCTGGCCATAGACCTCCGCGACCGAGCGGAAGAGCGGGTCCGCCGCCGGCCGCACCCCCCAGATCGCCGGCTCCTGGCTCAGCGCGATGGTCGGCACGCCATCCACCCGGGTCACCCGCATGTGGAAGTCGCCGGGCGCCATGTACACGCGGTCGCCGCGCACCGGCTCGCCGTCCACCGCCTCGGCCACCGGCAGCCCGTCGAGCCCGTCCAGCCGCTCGGCGAAGGTGCGGGTGAAGTGCGGCGGCATGTGCTGCACCACCAGCACCGCGGCCCCCAGCGGCACCCGGATGCGCGGCAGCATCTCGGCCAGCGCGCGCGGCCCCCCCGTGGACGCCGCGACCGCCACCGCCACCTCCGAGGTCCCCGCCCCCGCCGCCGGCCGCCGCCGCTTCTTCCGCGGCGGCGCCGCCGGCTTCCGCCGCGTGAGGTCGAGCGGCGCCGCGGAGACCGGCGCCGGCGCGTCCATCCCCGACCCGGTCGACTCGACGGACGGCGGCCGCGGCTCGGCGGGGCGGCGATGGACGCGGACGGGGATCATGGCCAGGTTGGCGGTGGCCGCGGCGCGCAGCGCGTCCAGCAGCTGGTCGCCCACCGTCTCCAGGTTCAGCGAGATCGTCCCCCCCGGCTTGGCCACGAAATCCACCGCGCCGTAGTCCAGCGCCCGCAGCGTCGCGTCGCCCCCGGCCGTGGTATAGGCGGAGAGCATGACGACGGGGCGCGGCGTTTCGCTCATGATGTAGCCCAGCGCGGTCAGCCCGTCCAGCCCCGGCATCTCCACGTCCATGGTCACCAGGTCGGGGTCCAGCTGGTGCACCTTGCGCAGCGCGTCGTTCCCGTCGCGTGCCGTGCCGATCACCCGGAACTCGTCCGTGGCCCCCAGGATGTCGCTGATCACGCGCCGCATGAAGGCGCTGTCGTCCACCACCAGCACCGTGTGCGGGCGCCGCGGCCTGGCCGGACGGCCGGACGGCGGCCTAGAGGACGACATCCTGCCTCCCCACCGAGCTGACCAGGGTGCTCCCCTCGCCCACGTTGAAGCGCACCGAACGGCCATAGTCGCCGCCCACCGCCTCGCCCAGCAGCGGGATCCCCGCCTTCTTCAGCGCCTCGCGCGCCGCGCGGATGTTGCGCTCGCCCATGTTCAGCGAGCCGGGCACCATCAGCGTGGCGAACATGCTGGCCCCGCCCGCGATGCGCGCCTCCAGCCGCCCGCCGCGCGCGCCCAGGGCGGCCAGCTCGTCCACCAGCATCGGCACCGCGGTGGCGGCGAACTTGGCGGAGTTGTGGCGGTCGCGCGCCAGCGCGGGCTCGGGAAGGAGCACGTGCGCCATCCCGCCCACCTTCGCCTGCCGGTCGTGCAGCACGATGGCCACGCAGCTCCCCAGCCCCAGCGTCACCAGCAGGTCGCCGGCCCGCCCCACCGCGTGGTGCGCCACCTTCACGTAGATCGGCCGGGGCTTCATGCGGGCTTCTGGAAGATGCGTTCGCGATTGTTCACCGAGCGGAAGAGCGTGCGGGCCACGCCCACCAGCGTCTCCACCTTCCCCATCACCAGGAATCCGCCCGGCACCAGGGCGTCGTAGAAGTCCTTGAACAGCCGTTCCTGGATCTCGCGGTCGAAGTAGATCACCACGTTGCGGCAGAAGATCAGCTGCTGCCCCCCCTCGGCCCGCTCGCTGATCAGGTCGCGCCGCACGAAGCTCACGTTGCGCTGCGCCTCGGGGCGGATGCGGTACGGCGGCCCGCCCGAGAACCACTTCTCCCGCAGATGGACCGGCGTCTCGGTGAGCGACAGGTCGGGGAACACCCCCAGCCGCGCGTTCTCCAGGCTCTTCCGGTCGATGTCGGTCCCCACGATGCGGAAGCGGTCCAGCTCGCCGCGCTTCCCGTGCCGGTCGGCCCACTCGTTCAGCAGGATCGAGCAGGTGTACGCCTCCTCGCCGCTGGCGCTCCCCGCGCTCCAGACCTTCACCGGCCCCTTCAGCGCGAAGAGCGCCGGCAGCACCTGCGCCTCCACCGCCGCCCACGTCTCCAGGTTGCGGAAGAACTTGGTGACGTTGATGGTGAGCGTGTCCAGCAGCTGCTCGTACTCCGACGGCTCCCGGTCCAGCAGCGCCGAATACTCGGCGAAGGTCCGCTGCCCCCGCGCCCGCATCCGCACCGCGATGCGCCGCCGGAGGCACTTGTCCTTGTAGAACGAGCAGTTGAAGCCGCGGTCGCGCTCGATCTTGCGCTTCAGCTTCTCCAGCTCCTCCTCGTCGCCCTCCAGCGGCAGGGCGAAGGGGACGTACGGGGGCGGCGGCGTGAACCCGCTCATCGCAGCACGTTCTCCACCAGCTCCAGGTTCGTCCGCACCACCGCGTTCTGGGGATTGATCTCCAGCGCGCGGCGCCAGAGCCTCACCGCCTCGGGGCGCTCCATCCGCTTGTAGTGGATGTTCCCCAGCCGGAAGTACACGTCGTCGCCCAGGTCGCCCTTCAGCGCGATCGCCCGGCGGTAGCTGTCCGCCGCCTCGTCGTACGCCCCACGCCGATAGAGCGCGTCGCCCAGCGCCTTGTGCGCCTGCGGCAGCTCGCCGTCCTCTTCCACGGCACGCCGGTACAGCGCCTCGGCCTGCTCCCACTCGCCCCGCCGCTCGCGCACCGCGCCGTAGTGCAGGTGGACGGCGGCGCTGTGGGGGTGCGCGGAGGCCCCCTCCTCCCCCAGCTTGAGCGCCTCGTCCACCCGCCCGGCGGACGCCTCGGCCAGCAGCGCGAAGGCGTAGTACGCGGCCGGCACCTTCCCCGCGCCCAGCGCCTCGCGGTACCTGGCGAACGCCTCGGCCGCGGCGTGGGGATCACCCTGCTTCAGCAGCAGGACCGCGCGGGAGAGGATGACCTGCGGCCGGCCGGGCGCCATCCGCGCCGCCTCGTCCACGGCGAAGCGCGCGTCCTGCAGCCGGCCCAGCCGCTCCAGCGCCAGCGCCATGTCGTGCAGCGCGCTGGGCCGCACCCCGCCGATCTCCACCACCTCGCGGAAGTAGCGCAGCGCGAAGCGGTCGTCGCCCTTGCGCAGCCCGATCAGCCCCAGGTGGAAGCGCGCGTCGGGGTTGGTGGGCTGCAGCTCGGCCACCCGCCTGAACTCGCGGGTGCTCTCCTCGTACATCCCCGTCTTGTAGAAGGCGATCCCCAGGTTGCGGTGCTCGTCGATCCGCGCCCGGGGCACCTGCTGCACCTCGATGGTCCGCCGGCCCACCGGGTGGGCGAAGCCGGCCTGGATCAGGCCGAACAGCGCCTTCCCCACGTCGAACTCCACCATCCCGCTGTCGTCGATGATCTCCTGCACGCTGCGCCTGCCGTCGATCAGCGGCAGGATCTTCCTCTGTTCGTCGGAGAGCTCGAAGCCTTCGATCGGCTTGGAGCGGTCCATGTCGAACACCAGGTCCAGCGAGGGGATCTTCTTCTCGATCAGGCTCCACTCGTCGATCCGCCGCGCCCCCTCCAGCAACAGGTTCTCGGGGTTGATCGACACCAGCATCGCCCCTTCCTCGGGGCGCTGGTCGGGCTCGAACTGGAAGCTCCCCTGGTTCCAGGTGAAGAGGAAGTAGACCGCCTCCTCGATCTGGATGCGGATGTAGTGCTGCAGTTGCTCGCGCGAGATGTTCCCGCGGCGCACCAGGATCTCGCCCAGCCGGTCGCCCGGGGTCCGGGCCTGCTCGTCGATGGCGGCGAAGAGGTCTTCGGCGCGCAGCAGCCCGTTCTTGACCAGCAGGTCGCCCAGCCGGTCGCGCCGGTTGACGATGCTGGCGTAGGTGATCCGCCCCCGGTCGAAGTAGATGTAGCCGAAGTTGCTGCGGTCCGTCAGCGACAGGCACCCGGTCTTCTGCCCCATCGCCAGCAGCTGCAGCACGTCGGGAAGGCCGGCCTCGCGCAGGTTGCCCTTGATCGCCATCTCAGGCCAGCTCCTCGATCAGGCGGTCTTCCAGTGCCAGCCACCCCCACGCCACCTTCTCGGGGTTGTTGAGGTACCAGCGGTCCACCGGCGCGGGCGCCGGCCGCGCCCGCTCGGCCGCCGCGCGGGCGCTCACCAGCAGCGCCTCGGCCTCGCCCACCCGGTCGGGGTCGTGCAGCACGGCGCTCCGCGCGGCGTCGGCGTCCAGCCCGGCCAGCTCGGCGGCGATCGCCTTCAGCTTCTCCAGGTCGGCCGCGAAGCCGGCCAGCAGCGCGTCCACGTCGGGCGCGCTGTCGGCCTCCAGCGCGTGCTCCAGCCGGCGGGTGCGGATCCCCTCGCCCTCGTAGCGCAGGATCGCCTCGGCCAGCCGCTTGCGCCACGGCTCGGTCTCCACCAGCGCTTCCACCGTGCTGGCGATGTCGAGCAGAAAGGCGCTGAACTCGTCCGGCGCCTCGGGCTCGGCCAGCCCCACCACCGCCGCCAGCTCCTGCGGCTTCACCGTGCGCCGCTCGGCCTGCTGCACCTCGGCGATGCGGTCGAGCCCGGCGTGCAGCTCGCGCGCGCCGTCCAGCGGCAGGTCGGCCAGCGCCGCGTCCACCCCGTGGCCCAGCTTGACGCCCCTCGCCTCGGCCCCGCGCCGCACGATCTCCACCCGCGTCTCGGCCTCGGGCGGAGTGACGTCGACGACGAGACCGCCGGCCAGCCGCCCGCGGAACTCCTCGCTCACCCCCTGCAGGTCGGCGGGCGCCGCCTGCGACGCGAGGATGATCTGCGTGCCCGTCCACACGATCTCGTCCCACACGCGCAGCAGCTCTTCCTGCGTGCGGCTCTTCCCCGCCAGCAGGTGCGCGTCGTCGATCAGGATCAGGTCGCTCTCCATCACCTCGTCGGTGAACGCCTCGAGCGTGCCGCCGCTCACGGCGCTGGAGATGTCGTCCACCAGCTGGTCGGCGGTGCGGTAAAGGACGTGCAGGTCGGGGCGCACGGTGAGCGCCAGCTGGCCCACCGCGTGGAGGAGGTGCGTCTTCCCCACCCCGGCCGCGCCGTAGAAGAACAGGGGGTTGTAGGCGGTCCCCGGCGCCTCGGCGGCACGGCGCGCGGCGGCCGCGGCCATCTGGCTGCCGGGGCCTGCCACGAAGCTCTCGAAGGTGAAACGGGGGTCCGGCTCGAACCTCATGTGCTCGCGGGCTGCTTGATCTGCGGCGGCGGTGCGAGGAGCGTGTGAGGGAGCAACCTATCTACGGACGCGGCTTGAAGCTAGGTGCCCGTCAGGCGAGCCGCGCATGGGAGGCGGGTCCGGGCCGCACACCGCCAGCCGGCCGCGGCCGATGGCGCTCGATGAGACCGAGGCACGAAGGCGGAATGGATCGAGGCACGCAGGCGCGGAGGAACGAACCGGCCGTTCCCCGTGTCCCCGTGCCTCTGATGGAAAAACACCGCTGTCCTCCGAACTGTCGCGCGAGACGCGAGCCGCCGTCGTGCTCCGTCGTTCCTCCGGTGTTCTCCGTTCCTCCGTGTGACCCTCAGGCACCCCGGCCAGACACCGCCTTTCCGTGAACAGTGGATCAGCCCCGCGCCCCGGGCGTGCGCGCCGGGTATGCGAACGGCGGCAGGTCGAACGGCGAGTAGACGTCCCACGGCATCGGCCCGGGGGAGACGTACCCCAGCGGGTGCCGCGCCAGCCAGGTGGCGATCAGCGAGCGGAACTCCACGAACTGCAGCTCCCCGCAGTCGATGTGCAGCATGTCGCACAGCTCCGGCAGCTCCGCCAGGAAGTCGGCGTACCGCGCCAGGATGGCCGCCACGCCGGGAACCTGCGCTTCCCCTTCCAGCGCGGTGGCGAGCATGGCGCGCACCGCGGCCACCGCGCGCGCGGGGTCGTTCCCGTGCGCCCGCACGTCCTGCCCCGCCAGGTCCGAGCAGAACACCTGGTAGCGGTACCGCTCGGTGTCGAGCACCAGCGAGCGCTTCTTCCTCTGCTCCCGCGACCCGTACTCCTGCGCCCCCAGGAACAGCCCCAGCTCCAGCGGCAGGTTGAAGCGCGGCAGCCCGCTGGCGGGGTCGACCTGCACCCGCGAGATGTCGTGGATCCCGTAGCGGCACTGGCGGACGATGCGCTTGATCTTGATGATGCGCACCCCGCCGCCGTCGTCCACCTCCAGCGCCATGCGCGCCTTGAAGCCGCAGTCGTGCACCGCGAACACCATCGCGTACAGGATCGGCTGGTACTCGGCGTCGAACGGGCAGTTGATGAACACGCTCCGGTCGTAGCCGTCGGGCGTCACCGGCCCGCCTCCGGCCGCCTGCGCCCCCGCCCGCGCCGCGGGCGCACGTACGGCTCCGGCTCGGGCGCAGCCGCCGCGGGCCGGGCCGGCGGCAGGGGCGCGCCCCACTGCGGCCCCCGCTCGCGCGCCACCAGCGGCCGGCTGGCCGCGTACGCCCGCCGCCGCTCCATCACCTCGTTCACCGCGATCTCCAGCTGTTCACGGGTGAAGCGCCCGGTTTCGTCCACGGGAAGAACGGTGCGCCACGGCGTTGCGTTCATGCGGCCTCCACGGTAAGGGTGTGCGCGGCTACGCTGTCTTGCGTTGGGCATGATGCTCCCTCCGTCGTTGAATTCGGACCCGCGTTCTGATTGCTCCGTCCGATCGAACCCACCAACCTGCGCCCCCGTGCGGAAGACGACGGTCACCGCCCCGGTTCGCGGCCGGCCATCGAGCCGCGCCGCCCTTCAGTGCACCCACGGCGCACCCCATCGCAGCAGCGGGTGGCCATCGTTCCCGGCAAAGTCGGGGTGCCGTTCGCCCACGGCCGCCCGCATGGCCATGCGGTTCTCGGGCGTGCCGTTGAAGCCCAACCCCCAGAACACCGCGTGGAGGAGCTCGCCGAACGTGATCGCGACCTGCCGGGTAACCGGCTCCCCTCCCTCGCCGCACCCGTCGAACACCACGTCGGCATTGTACCGCAGCGGCAGGTGCGCGATCTCGGGAAATACCGCGAAGAACAGGTCGTACCGGCCCTCGTCGGGTGACGGCTCGCCACCCGGCCCGGGCGCCTCCGCCGCGTCGGGCACCCCGCGCCCGCGCAGCATCCGCGTTACGTGGTACGGCCCGCCCCAGCTTCCGTGGCGCTCGGGCACCACCACGCGCGAGATCTCGACGTTTCCCGTGAGCTCATCGGGGTCGCTGACGCCGATCAGGATCTCGAGCGGCCCCGCACAGGGCAGCGCCCGCACCTCCTCGGCGACCACCGCGTCGTCGTCGGCGAGCATCCGGAACGGCACGTCGGGGTGGTGCGGATCGGGGTGGTAGCGGGTGGGGAGCGCCACGTTGCACACCTCCAGGTACCGCAGCGGCCAGCCAAGCCCTGGCGCTGCGGCGCCCACGGGCTCCAGCACCTCGTGCAGAGAGGTGTTCAGCAGCACCGAGAGCAGGTCGCTGTCGCGGGCTCCGCGCACCAGGCGCGCCAGATCGCCCAGCGTGAACTGCGGGTCGATCGCCTCCAGGCGCCAGTGCCACAGGTGCAGCAGGTCGCCCACGTCGGATACTTCGTACGGCTCGGGGTCGCCGCCGGTGTGCACGACGACGCCGTGTTGGGTGAACTCTACCGAGGGGCTGTACATGATGGCCGCGGCAGGGTGAGGGTGGAGGATGCAAGGACGCGAAGTGTACAGCTCGCCTCCTACGGTAACACCCTTCCCACCCCGATGCCAAGGCCTGAAACGAGCCCGCTCCAACACGGCCAGCACGGGCACATTTCATCGTTATGCAGCGCCGGGACGTGTCTACTTTGCCGCGGTCACGTTGCGCCCGAAGCGCTGCGAAAGCCGCCGCAGCACCTGCTCGCTGATCCCCCGCAGGGTGTCGAACACCCCGGTGCCGGCCAGCGCGCGCGCCTCGTAGCGGGGGAGCCCGCGGTAGTTCAGCAGGTCGTCAAGTTCTTCCAGGCTCATCACATCGGGCAGGTCACGCTTGTTGTACTGCAGCACGATCGGGATCTGCCGCGGGTCCACGCCCTGCTCCAGGAGATTGACCTGCAGGTTGCGGAAGCTCTCCACGTTTTCTTCCGCCTGCGCGCGCTGACTATCCGCTACAAAGACGACACCGTCGGCACCCTGCAGCACCAGCTTGCGGGTGGCGTCGTAGTAGACCTGCCCGGGAACGGTGTAGAGCTGGAATCTTGTCTGGAAACCGGAGATGGTTCCCAGGTCCAGCGGCAGGAAATCGAAGAAGAGGGTGCGGTCGGTCTCGGTGGCGAGCGACACCATCCGCCCGCGCCGCTCCTCGGGCACCTGGCCGTAGATGTACTGGAGGTTGGTGGTCTTCCCCGAGCGCCCCGGACCGTAGTACACGATCTTGGAGGTGATCTCGCGGGTGGAGTAGTTGACCAGGGACATTCGTTCTTCCGCTTCCCTTCACACGCTCAGGTTCCAGGGCGCGCACGCCCGCCGTCGTGACGGGGCTACGCGCCCGGCCCGGCGGCGGCGCCCTTACGCCTCACCGCCGAATACGGTCTCCACCCCGGCCACCAGGTCGCGCTCGAACTGACGCGCGTCGGCGGTGGGCCGGGTTTCGCTCCATCCGGGGAGCGCGGCCACCTCGCGCACGAACTCCGCGAAGAACACCTGCACCAGCCCGATCGAGCTGTCGTCGCCGAACACGCCGATGGCGATCAGGTCTTCGGCGGGGGTGCGGAACGGGCCGATGAACACCTGCGTGGCCGCGCCGCCCTGGTGCAGGTGGCTGAACCCGCCCTCGCCCAGCATCACCGCCAGCGCGTGGCTCGAGGCGTGGATGCCGGCGCCCAGCGCGGCCACCCCCATCACGTCCAGCGCGCGCGCGAACCCCCGCTGCGCCAGCACCTGCCCGCTCTCGTTGATCAGCAGCACCAGCCTGAGCCCCGCCTCGCGGGCGAAGCGCTCCACCGGTGCGGCGAGCGTGCCCACGAACTGGGCCAGGTCGCCGCGCCTCATCCCAGCGCCTCGACCACCCTGGCCGCCTCCAGCCGCACCAGGCCCACGTTCACCCAGCTCTCGGCCACCACCACCAGCAGCAGGTCGCCCAGCTGCGGCGGCGCGGCGGCGAAGAGCAGCCCTTCCTCCGCCTCCACCTGCACCAGCTGCGCGTCGCCGAAGTCGGCGCCCTGCAGCGACTTCCTGGCCCGCCGGAAGAGGGAGGCCACCAGCGCCGCCACCGCCGCGCCGGGCACCCCCACCATCAGGTCTTCCTCCACGATCAGCCCGTCTTCCAGGGCCACCACCATGGAGCCGCGCACCCCGGGCACGCGGTTCACCCGGTCCAGCAGTTCGCCGTATGCGCTCACGGGGCGCCTCCCGACGCGCGCAGGAAGCGGATCGCGGCGTCGCGCACGCGGGCGGCCACGCGCAGCACCCACCCCATCGGCACGTCGCGGCGCCCGGCCACGGCCACCATCCCGCCGTCGGGCGTGGGCGACAGGCGCACCACCGCGTCCGCCGTCTCCACCAGGATCCCCTTCCACCCGCCCATCTTCAGGTGCCGCACCGCGCGCTCGGCCTCGGAGCTGGCGGGGGAAAGGACGGCGGCGATCTCGGGGCCCCGGTCGCGCCCGCCCACGTGCATCGTCCCGGCGACCACGAAGCCCTGCGGGTCGAGCACCACCGCGCCCACCATCCCCCGCTCGCCGCCCAGCGCGCCCAGTTCCGCCTCCAGCGCGTCGAACTCGCTCCCCACCTCCGATTTCGCGCCGGACGCCGCCGCGGCGGGCTTCGCCGAGACCGGCGCGACGGGAGCGGCGGGCGGCTGGGGCGGCGGCGCTGCCGGCGCCTCGGCCGGAGTGGACGCCGGAGGTGCGGCCGGCGGTCCGCGGCGGGCGCGGCCGTCCCGCCGCCGCGCGTGGATCTCCTCCAGCAGCGCGCGGACCTCCTGGTCGGTGAAGTCGCCCTCCAGCGCCTTTTCCAGGTGGCGCTCGGCGGCGTCCCACTCGCCGCGCCCGGCCAGCAGCATCCCGATGGCGCGGCGGCTGGGGAAGTGCTCGGGGTCCAGCGCCAGGGCGATGTCCCACTCGTCGAACGCCTTCACCGTTTCGCCGGCCTCGCGGTACAGCACGCCGAGCAGGTGGTGCGCCTCCACGTCGTTGGGGTGGCGCTCCAGCCCGCGGATCACCAGGCGCAGCGCGGCGTCGGCGCGCCCCACCTCGCGGTAGTGCTCGGCGAGCGGGCGGAAGGCGGGGCTGCCGGGGTCCGCGGCCACCTCGTCGCTCCACTGGCGCACCTGCTGGGGCGTGGCGCTCATGCGGCCTCGTCGCCCATGCTGCTGAGCAGCGCCTCGGCCGCGGCCATCGCCCGGGTCGCCTTCTCGCGCCGCACGGCGTCGCCGTCTTCCAGCCGCAGGTAGGTGGACCACGCCTCGTGCGCGCGGTGCATGTCGCCGGTGTGCGCGGCGGCGAAGCCCAGGTCGTAGTGGGTCACGGCGCTCAGCGGGTCCAGCGCGGCGGCGCGCGCCAGCGACGCCACGGCCTCGGCCCAGCGCCCCAGCCGGCGCTGCGCGGTGGCCAGCAGGAGCCACACCTCGGGCTGGTCGGCGTGCGCGTGCGACAGGTCGTCCAGCAGGCGGCGCGCGCGGTCGGCGTGGCCGTCGCTGAGCGCCAGCTTGGCCTCGCCCAGCGCGTCGCGCAGCGGGCGCGCCATGGTGGCGGCGCCGTTCTCGGCCGGCTCCTCCAGGATCTCCACGATCCCCGTGGTCACCAGCCCGTAGACGATCTTGGCCACCTCGAACTCGGCGCGGCCCAGCTGCGTGGCGATCTCCTTGAGCGTGCGCTTGCCGTCGATCTCGGCCAGCACCTCCCACTCGCTGGGGTGCAGGTCGAGCGTGGGGGCGTCGGGGCTGTCGGAGACCAGCGCGGGGATGACCCCCATGTTGGGGATCTTGTTCTCCAGCGTGCTCCACTCGTCCACCCGCCGCGCGGCCTCCATCAGCAGGCTCTCCGTCGGCACGCGCACGGAGATGGCGCCGTTCTGGCCGGCCGGGCCCTCCTCGAAGCGGAAGTAGCCGTCCTTCCACTGGATCAGCGCGTAGACGGCCTCCTCGATCTGGAAGCGCAGCTGGCGGCGGACGTCCTGCACGCCGAGGACGCCCATCTCCACCAGGATCTCGCCCAGGGGACGGCCGGGCTGGCGCGACTGGACCTCGCGCGCGGCCTC
>Ga0207706_10005006_pt1 | contig 12375 bp, 11 predicted proteins | sample KBSC53metaG_FD_184318 | JGI IMG/M metagenome (GOLD analysis project Ga0207706, IMG submission 184318) | Corn rhizosphere microbial communities from Kellogg Biological Station, Michigan, USA - KBS C5-3 metaG (SPAdes) (version 2) | ecosystem: Host-associated > Plants > Roots > Rhizosphere > Soil ... | reverse complement strand
CGACCAACTGTCGCAAATCGCACTGGCTCTAAATCACCAGGCCAGGGTAATGGGTGTTCCAATCGCGTTCTGAGTGGATTAGGTAAAATCGCAATAGGCAGAGTCGACGTTAGTTGTCTCTGCAATAGCTCCGCGTTATCACGCGAGACGCAGATGATTCGCTGCGCGGAGCGAAAAAGCGCTCGCAACGCATCACGTTCGGCTTGGCCGGTGATATACGACTCCGCGTTGCTTTGGATGATGAACACCCGGCTGCCCTTGTGTGCTCTTAAAAGATTGTAGAGATCGCGATCGCGATACGGAGTGGCTGGAGGTCCAGACGTGCACACGATTTCGGGATGCCATCGCTTCAACGGCCGAAACCGGGAATACAAACCACGAGACACGGTCCGGGATGTGATGCGATTTAGAGGGTCATATGCGAATACCACTCCACCAAGCTCACGAAATTCGGCAAGCTCTTCAGACTGCGCGATTGGCGTTTGAACCATGACGGCGACGGAATGCCCACGGTGGAGTGCTTCTGTGGCAAACAGTTTCCACATCTCTTCGCTACCAGCCCAAGAATAATCGCCAACGGTGGAGATTATGCCAATCTTCATTGTTCTTCTCAGCTATCCATTTAGTTTAATAATCGCACTAGCTGTTTTGAGCCACAAATTGAGCTACACGCTTGAGTCGCGCTTTGGCACCGTAGGGCAACAAGCTAACCAGGCGTTTCAGAGCATCCTTGATTAGCTTCTTGGGATAGTGCTTCCTTGCTGACTCGGTTGGAGGTGCAAAGTGCCACGGGATCGATGTGACCAAGGCGTAGTTCCTAGCAAGCAACTGCCTGCGGTAATCGTCATAAATCGGACGTAGGTCCGGGCGCTCAATAAATGAAGATACGGGTTCGCTTGCTCGAGTGACACTGAGATCGGGCTTTTCTGGCTTGTATCCACTAAAATGGAAAAAGATCAGATCATGGTGATCATTCACGACATACTTTCCGTTGCACAAACTGAGACGCCGCTCGAAGTGATTCCAATAGCACATGTTGTAACCGGGATCAGTCTCGACATAGAATCTGCGGAAGTAGAGTGGTGCCAACCCGATCCAGAGTTGATCCAGGAATAATCCGGCGACCCCGGGCCGATAATAGCAATGGTCTCGCAATCTGATTTGCCACCATTTGAGGAACGCCGTTGTTTCGTCCGAACGCGAGGTTGCGATAAAACCGAGGTTATAGACGCCGGCCCAAAGCATTACTTTCTCGTAGTGGATATTCACGGCAGTGTCGTCGTAGGTGCAGCTGTGCGGTGTAACCACAATGCTGTAAGTTTTTAACTTGCCTAATAAAGTAACAAATGGTCCGCAGACTAGGATGTCGGGATCTAAATAGATAACCACATCTACGTTTTGGTCTCTTTTGTACAGGAAATCCATGTAGAACGGTTTCATCGCCGTGTTTAACTCGACTACGTTATACTTCTTCACCATCTCGCCTAACTGCGGCAGATTGAGACGTTCCACTGGGATTACTTCGAAAGGCTCCAAATAGCCGGCCTCTAATCCATCGGGCATCCGATCCACTAATCCGATCACGAAGTGAAAGTCAGGATTGTGCGCGCGGACGGAATCACCGAGGGTTCTAGCGTGAGCCAGGTAGTTTGCTGAGCATATGGTTAAAACCGTAGTCATGGAATTTGCTCAACGTTGAATGGATTCCGTACGAGTCTCAAACATCAGCCCGAATAACACCCGATCGTTTTTATGCAGAACGCAAGTTTCTCAACTGTCACATCGAAATCGCGGCGCTCTTGTTCCCCAGGTTAATCAACTCATCGTAGCCGCCGACGGCGCTGAGGCGATGAGTCGCCATGACGATTGTGAGTTTACCGGTCAGACTGTGCAAGGCCTCGATCAGCTTTGCTTCGGTGGCGGTATCCAACGCGCTCGTCGCTTCGTCCAGGAGAAGGAGGGAAGGCCGGTGATAAAGCGCACGCGCCAGGCCAAGGCGCTGGCGTTGTCCTCCGGACAGGCGCACACCCCGTTCCCCCACAATAGTCTGAAATCCATCCCGCAGTTCCGTTTTGATAAAGTCGAGGATCTGAGCTATGGAGCAAACTTCTTGCAGGCGCGCATCGTCGATCTCGTTGTCAGGCACACCGAGCGCGATATTGCGAGCGATCGTGTCGTCGATAAGGAAAATCTCCTGCGGGACATAACCGATCGTAGCCTGCCACGACGGGATCAGTTCGGGAGTAAGCGGCTGGCCGTCAATAAGCACCCGCCCACTGGTCGGCCGGTGCAATCCAAGCAGAAGGTCGATCAAAGTTGATTTGCCGGAACCGGTCGTACCAATGAAGCCAATCGACATGTTCTTTTGAATTGCGATCGAGAAACGATCCAGGACTGGCCGATCGGTCCCCAGGTAAATGAAAGAAACCGCATCCAGCGTGATCGCGTCCTGCCACTCAATCCGGCGCGGTTTTCTGGGTGAAATTTCGATTTTGCCAGATTTTCCTTCTCGTTCCGCTGCAGCAAATTCCTCGAAAACCTCGTCCAGCGAATACCGCATGGAAGTAAGGCGAGTTACCTGCGCATAAAGGAGCTGCAGAGTCGGAATCAGCCGGTAGCCGGCCACCGCCATGACGCCAAGGTTCGGTAGGATATCGGAGAAATCGCGTCCCCGGGCCGCCAGCACGACAACCGCAAGGACGAGGCCGCCGAATGCGAGCGGTTCGACAAGATAACGAGCGCTATTAGCGACAATCGGCACGCGAGCAAACATCTGCGCGACGATGGCGGAATACCCAGCGAACCGGCTGAGAAAATGTTCTTCTGCACGGTGCACTTTGATCGGTTTGATCCCGGCGAGCATCTGCTGCGCTTCCCGGTATGACCCGGCAAAAGAGGTTCTCAAACCTTCATTCGCCTCTCGGCGTTTCCGCGCAAGGAGACGAAAAATAATGAGATAAAACGCGCCGAGCCCCACGGTAGCGGAGAGGGCAATGACAGGCTGGACGAGAAAAAGAGTGGCCAGCAAGAGTGCTGCCGTTAGGCCGCGAGCGATGCTGTCAAGCAACGGCAGGAGTACGCCGTCGATATAATTCATCACGTCGCCAACTACTTTCTTGAGGAGGTCGCCGGAGTTGCGCTGAAGAAAATAGCCGTAGGGCTGAGACGCCATTCTCCGCAAAAGCCGGACGCGCAACCAGTGACCGAAGCTATGGGCGTAGCGAGTTCGCGCATATTCAGCCAAAAGGTTAACGGCATTGGAAAGTAGAAGTCCAACGATGGCGACGATTCCGGCTGTTATGAGCAGTTCTCGATTGCTCATTGGTGGCAGTAGCGCAAGGAAACGGAGGCCGAATTGCGAATGACGGATGCGATCGGGATCAGCCGCAATGGCTAGAAAGGGGAAGATCGAGGTCACGCCGACGACTTGAAAGATTCCCTGCGCGAGCGAGAGGAAAAACACGAATGCCAGCTTCTTTCGCCCGTAGGGTCGGGCGAGAAAAAGAACGCGCCTGATTAGATTAAAAGCGTTATGGAGGAATGAAGGCACGATGAACTAAGGCAACGTAGTGTCAGCGAAATAGGTCCATAGGATCGCCGCTCCTACCAAGCTGCCGGCAAGCATCCGTGCTGCCCACGCTCCTCGCAGTTCGCGAGGTGCTCCGACAACGAGAAAAAGGACTCCCAGCAATCCGACAACGTATCGACTCGAAAACTGGTGCGTTATTTTCATTGGGGTCAACACTAGCGCAACCAGGGTCAACAGAAGAAAGACTCGCCGTGGATCTTGCCGAGCCTGCCAAGCCGTTGCGAATGTATTCCACGCCCAAATCACGCCAAAGACTGCGAGTGCGCAACCGATCACGAATCCGATTAGTAGTCCCGTTCGGTCACCGAACGCCCGAATAAGTAGGGACCTCGCAGGGGGATTCGCATAATCCCGCCCGAAACAGGCAAAGGCAATTCCTATGAGGCAGCAGCCAACCCATGCCGTGTGCCTCCGGGGCCGCATCCATTGCGGATTTAAGAACAGTGTCGCGGCCGCGGCGTAGCTGAGGGAGAGCATACCGTTGGTCAGACTAAATGGTGAGGGGGAGTGGCCGTAATACCACGCTGGTGGAGCGAGGCCACCCCATAACAAGAACAACCACCCACATACGGCCAGCGCAGTGACCAAACATATAACCACGGCAGGCCACCTCCCAGGCAGCCAAAACATCATTGCGACCACAACGGGCATAGCCACTAGATATGTCTGACGACCAAGAATGGCAATGCCGAGACATAATCCAGCCACAATGGAGCATGCAAATGTTTCGACTGACAAGGTAACGCCGGAATTAATAAGCCTCAGAAAGAAGAAAATAAAAATCGTGAAAAAAAGTAGAGAGGGTATTTCGGTGAGAGCCATACCCACAGCAGGCCACAGAAACGGTACTGCCAACAGTGTAGTGGCCGAGACTGCCGCTTTAAAGAGTGGCGCCTGGTCCTCTCTTGCGATGATCAGAAGCACCGCAACGAAAAAGACGAGATTTACCCAGCGGATGCCCGGTGCCTGCAAACCAGTTAGCGGCGAGAGCGATAATTGGATTGCAGCGTAAAGAGGTCCGACAGAAATCTCGTTAGGAGCTGTTAGCGTCGTGCGCCATCCGGCCTTCTTTACCGTCTGGACTTGTTCAAGCTGATAGACGACTTCATCGTAGCAGAGCCGCGATGGACTAGTTGCAATCATCGTGACCAACAGGGCGAGACAAGCTGTTGCAGTACTCACTGCTATCCAATTCTGCGAGAACAACCCCTTTAAACTAGCGATTTGCATATGGCCCGACAGTTTACACTCACCGTCCAAATTGTTCTGGCGGCGCGGCCTTGCATATTTCCGCTTTTTTCTTCGCCTTCTGCTTTCCTTAGATGACGTCAGGAGATTTTCTGCGGTAACGAAGCTGCGAGTTGGCGTCGCTAAGTCGGAGCAGCGCCGAGGCGTGTAGTCCGTCTCGGAGACCTCGCTCGTTATTTCTGACATAACAACGCGTAATTGCCGATCCAGTATCGCCTCCAAAGAGGCGCCGCTACACGCGGTAAAACCCCTAATGTGAGGTGTTTGATCCAGTGTTTGTGCAGCGGGAGAGCATCTTTGTTGGCGAGAAAGCGCACCGTCTCGGAAGAAGCCCACGAACAGTAGTGCCTCGAGTCTACGATCTTCAAATGCCTGCGCAGTACGGCTGAAAGTGATCTCCGATTGAAAAATTGCACGTGTCCGGCGCGATTCTCGTCTCGGTTGCGAAAAAGATTCTTCAGCCGCGATGCGGCCAAGTCCTCCAGCGGGCATTCAATCACCGCAAACCGAAAGTCAAGATTCCGAACCAGTGCAGCAAGGAAGTCATCGGGGCTCTCAAGGTGTTCAAGAACGTGACTTACAATGACCACGTCGAATGCGCCGTAAACCGGCTCTTCGACAATATCCGCCCGCAGTACCTCGACGTTCGTGAGATTCCGTTTCATGTACTCAGTTGCGTCAGTTGAATAATCTACAGCAACGTACACGTCCGCGAAATTCCGGCGCTGTAACTCGGCGATGATGGCGCCTGTGCCCGCACCAAGTTCGACTATTCGCTTTGGATGACTAATCTGCGGCAGGACAAGCCGCTCGATACTATTCGCCTTTTCAACTGCCCCAATCGCTAACCACTTCGCCTCCGCTTCCAGTTGCGTACTGTAAATGGCGGAATACTGATCACGCCCAGTTCTCTTGCCAGCTAACATCGAATTCTGTGTCCCAATGCGCGAATGGAAGCGCGGCAGGACCGCGGGGACAAGCGTGCTCGATCGGCGGTCATGCCATGCAGTGTATGGATTGCGAATATCGCAGACACCATTTTTCTGGAAAATGGTACTCGTAAACTAAGAGGCGAAACGTAAAGACTAAATTGAACAAGAAATGACACGATGTAACGATGATACTCTTTTGGCGAGATGGATCTGAGCATTTTCGATAACAGCGATTTTGATCGTGGCGCGCCACGATGGAAAGAAGCCCTTTGGACGCTTGCCCGTTTTGTATTTTTCCAAAACGCGTTTCCATGGCCGTCATCCCTGCGCTGCGCATTGCTGCGCGCGTTCGGCGCAAAAATCGGTCGCGCCGTGGTGATCCGCGCAAACGCAAACATCTCATTTCCATGGCGGCTGGTAATCGGCGATCACGTCTGGATCGGTGAAGACGTCGGCATCCTCACGCTCGCTTCCGTAACGATTGAATCGAATGTTTGCATCAGCCAGCGCACATATCTTTGCACAGGCAGCCACGATTTTCGACGGGAAGATTTCAGACTGCGAGTCGCACCTATTACTGTCCGCGAAGGCAGTTGGATCGCCGCATCATGTTTCATCGCACCGGGCGTCGAGATCGGCCCTGACGCCATTGTTTCAGCAGGCAGTGTCGTGTTTGAGAGTGTTGCGCCGAAAACATTTGTGCGCGGAAATCCAGCCGCCGTGGTTTCTGAAATGCGAAAGAACAAGTCAGAGCTTGGAGGTCAGCGATCAGAAGTCAGAGACCTATGACTTCTGCCTTCTGATTACCGAGTCGCTTCTTCGTAAATCTTTTTGATTTTTGCTACTCCCTCGTTGTTATACCAGCCATTGAAAAGCAGGATGTCGCCATCCCGGACGGCGGTTACCAAGGCATCGTGGTCCTCAGGCCGATCGCCATCAGGCGCCATCAGCACGCTAAACGCTCCTGGGTAAACCATTCCCACGCCAACTGGCGTCGAGGTCACCTTGTGATGCATATAGGAATTAAGGGGTGCGGAGTATGCGAAGTAACGCATTGACTCGTTTTCAGGAATCAACAGAACATCGGGATACGCGTCGGCGACTGCTTTGAAAACATCAGGATCGAGCGAATTTGCTGTAACCGCGACAGTTGAATCGATGTAAAAAAGGGTGCAGCCCCATCGCTTTTTGGCATAAGCGAGCTTCTCTTTCAGAACCTCTGCGGCCTGTTGATTATTGGCTGCGCCCTGCACCGGCTTGCCATTCACCATCGTAATCTGCTGCGGGCGAAGGCACACTCCCACTTTAAGTCCGGCTCGACGAAACTTGTCGAAATATTCGTCGATGGCGCTCATTCCACGATCGTCCTTGCTCTCAGTTTCCGGCGCCAGAACCGGTGTAAGGCGCGGGTCGCCGTAATAGCATGATCCCAGGAATTCCTGCCCCTCAGGGTCCCATGTGATCATTCCCTGAGCGTTCGCGTCCTTTAACACTTTGATGCTGTTATCAGCCATCTTGAGGAGCGCTTCGCGAAAAGCGGATTTGCCCTGGTCCGTTTTGGTATCGATTTTACCGTCGTTTATAACCCAGCGGCGCGGATTGGATGCCGCGTTGATTCCGGAGCTGGCCAGGAAGATTGCGCCGATGGGACGACGATCTTTCCAATTTATTTGGAAGGGATATTTCTTCGCGTACCGTTCCAGAACGTCACCCGAGAGATCCTGGACGCGCGCGCCTGCCGGGCCAAAGCGCAGCGAAACATTGAATGCCTCGCTAATACCCGGTTTAATGTCGCGGCAAGTGATGATAAACGGATAGCTGGTTCTGCTCAGGAGATTCGCCGAATACGGCACATCTACAGAACATTCCAGGTCATCACTGCAAAAATTGAGCGCACCGGTTCCGTAATCGACTCGGACGATCGGCGCAACCAACCGCGGATCGGCAACCGAAGGAATCGAAGGAGGATATTGATGTAAGGGCCACTCGGGGCCCTTAAAACCGAAGCCAAACATTCCTGCCTCAAGAGTGCCCCCACTGGGAACGCTGGGGAAATTTAGTTCCATCAAACGAAGAGAGAATTCATTAAGCGGTTCTGAGCTGGTATTCGAGACCTCAATTCTCATTGTGATTTTATCGTCTTGTTTGCTGTACGCGCAGGAGACGTGTCCCCAGGGATAACTTAGATCGATTGTGTCGGCCTGTTTATTCGGCGTCGCGACTCGTGATGAAGAACCAGGAAGAAGTGCGTCCAGCACGGCATGAAAAACAGATTTCTGCGGCTGCAACTCCCCGCTTTCAGGCGACGCGAGAAGCGATTGTCCATTGAACGAGAGTGAATCGAGGCCGTGAGCGCCCACGACGAAATTCAAGCCTTGTTTTGACACAGGCGACTGAAGAACCGCTGGAGTCGGGGTTCGATTCCGCTGTGACTCTGTCTTCACCGGAGTCGTACCCGCGAAAACGGTCGTGGCAAGAAGCGCCAGAAAAAAACCAATGAATGAGCCGTGAGGAGTTATATGCGGCAACTGATAGGGCATGAGAAGAGTTGAAAAGTTCAGCAACCTATCTGAGGACCGACTGCCTGACTGCCTCGTGCGACGCCAACCCGCCGCGCCGTAGCATGGCGAAGGCGGGACCACCGGCCATTGATTTCCGGTTCCCTATCTCGGGCTTCGGCATTGATCTAATTCTTCGTTCGAGTCAGGCTGGCGATGATGAAGCAAGGGAATCAGGCTTTTTTGTTTCAGTCTCATTCTGTGTCAACGCAGCTTACTAGGCAATATGGGAATATCCGGAAAGGGACTGCACGAATGGGTAATTCATTTTTTCTGTACCATCAGAGACGCAGCGAGGCGCCGTCCGGCTTGCCGGGGCTTTATCTTTTTTCAAACGAAAGCTTGTCCAGATTGAATTATCGGATGATCGGACCATCGTTTTCCCCGGGACATACCAACTTCCCGTTGCTGCAGTTTTTCCGTGACCACCCTGACTTCGATCACTATTGGCTTATTGAAAATGACGTTAGATTTTCTGGCGATTGGTACTTCTTTTTCGATACTTTTAAAGATACAAAGCAGGATTTTTTGACTTGCCATGTTCGTGCTCATGCCGACGAGCCGGATTGGCCGTGGTGGTCGTTACATCATCCGCGCAAGTCGATTCCCCTTGCTGAACGTCTTCGTTCCTTCAATCCGATTCATCGTCTGTCGAAGGCATCGCTGTCCTTTTTGCACCAGTCTTTAAGCGATGGATGGTGCGGGCACAATGAGGTTCTCTGGCCGACATTGTTACATCACAGCGGCTTTACAATAATGGACATTGGCGGCAAAGGCAGATTTACTCCTTCCAGTATGAAGGATAACTTCTATACGGAATCTGAGTCTAACGGCGCCGGCTCGCTGAATAGCGGGACCATGAGATTTACCCCCTTTTTCTGGCGAGTCGGCCCAGAAAAAGACAAGCTATATCATCCCGTCAAACCTCTATCTCGTGTAATGCGTGAGAAAATCAATAGCCAGAAATGCCGGCGGAGCTTGCCGGTGCGTTTGGCCAGGCGAATGCGGGAAACGTTTTTTCGTCGACCTTGATGAGCCTCGCTACGATTCGCGTGACGATTTGCGATTTGCCGACCACGCCGGCCGGTCCCTACAGCGTCAACGGCGTAGAAGAGAGCTGCAGGGTCATCTTAAAGCGGGCCGCAAAAGCAGCGCCGCGGCCCACCTGTTTGAACAAGGCACGAACTGCACGGCAGACAGACTATTATGCGAAGCGCTGAACTGCTTATCGTAGGTGGCGGGCCGGCCGGGCTATCGCTGGCGTACCACTACGGTCGCAATTCTCTGGTCCTCGAGAAGGAACAGAAAGTCGGCGGCCTCTGCCGATCGATCCAGCATGGTGGCGGCGTCTTCGACATTGGCGGCCATGTCTTCCACACTCCGCATCCTGAGGTCGCATCGTTGGTGCAGCGACTCATGGGCAACCGATGGTTCTCGCAGAAGCGGGATGCTCGCGTGTACACCCACGGCACCTTAATTCCGTACCCGTTCCAGAAGTTCTACGACAGGATCCCAGACATCCGGATTGTGGAGGAATGCCGCAGTGGACTACAAAATGCTCAATTGACCGGGCAGGCTGACAATTTCGAGGAATACATCCTGGACCGCTTCGGTCACGGCGTGGCTTCGCACTTCATGCTCCCCTACAATCGCAAGCTTTGGGCCAGGGACATCCGGCGAATGAGCTGCGAGTGGACGGTAGAGCGAGTGGCTGGGCCAAAAGGCATCATAGAGGAGTTCGACAATCGAGGCGGGACCCGGAAGCCGCTCCAGCCCGACACCATCGTTGGCTACCCCGCCGAAGGTGGATACGAAGAGATCTACAAGAGCTTCGTGCCTCACCTGCCGGCCCTCGAGCTGGGACAGCGGGTTATCCGCATCAAGCCCTTCGAAAGGATTGCAACGACCGATTCCGGTTTGGTAGTGCAATGGCGTCGGCTTGCATCCACCATGCCGCTGCCGGTTCTCGTTCGGATCGTAGAGGGATTACCGAGCGACATCGTCGCGCTGGCCGATCGTCTGGAGTTCACATCCATGCATCTGGTCCTGCTGCTGGTCGGACGGCCCCTGCCCAACGCGCCTCAACGGATCTACGTGGCGGACCCTGACATCCCGCCCCACAAGATCGCTTTCAATCACACCTCCTCCGACTCGCTGCGCGCCAGGCCGGTGCATGCGATCATGGCCGAGATCTCGTACTCCGACGAGAAGCCGCTTCCCAAAGCCGACACCTTGGAGCACGGCACGACCCAGTTCTTGATTCGGGCGGGTGTGCTCGACTCGGTCGAGGATGTTCTGTGGACCGGGCACTTGGACGTAACATATGCCTATCCTGTTTACACCCACGACCGCTGCGCGATTGTGCGCCAGATCCGGGATTTCCTCGAGCCACTGGGCATCTACACTCTGGGCCGATTTGGAGAGTGGGATTACGCCAACTCGGACCAGTGCATCAAACGCGGGATGGAACTGGCCGCGGAACTACGGACGCACGGGACTTCAAAGCGGACGGATGATGAGCGCATCGTATTATCGCGCGACAAAGTCGCATTTCCGCAGGCCGGGTCTTGAAGACCTTTCCGTGGGCAGATGAAAGGGTTCTAGTCATCTGAAAAACTGGGGAGTACGCCGGCTCGTAGCCAGCTCCATCGCCCGATTAGGTCTTTCTCCTTCGCATCGGCGGCACCTTCTCACCGTATTTCCAAATCAACCATGGCAGTTCCAAAGCACGAGACAGCCGCGGGATGAAAATGCGCGGCTGTGCGAGCAATCGCCACAGCCAGCCGAGATAAAGCCGGTCCGTCCAATCGGGAATCGCAGCCTGATCGCCCGTGATGAATCCGAGCGCAGCACCGATGCAATGGATCGCCGGCCGATACGACAAATTTTCGCGTAAGTGATGTCCGAGTTTTTCCTGTGGCCCACTGCCGATCGCAATCACGCCGTGCGCGGGGCGATTCCGTTCAATCAGCGCAAGGAGATTTTTGTCCTCGATTTCGAACCCATATCGCGGCGCGACATAACAGTTCTCGCTCTTGATTGAAAATGTTTCCCGGCGCGACCAATCAACTAATTTTTGTCGCGCCTCTTCGCTGGGGAGAATCCAGAAAACTTCTCTACTCCCCGCGCCTTTCAGCTTGCTGACCAGATGTTTCAGATATTTGAGGCCGGAAATGCGCGTGACCTTCTCGCGTCGCAACAATCGCCACAGCACAACCATCAAACCGCTGTCAGCAATCGCCAGATCACCCGCGAGCACGGCGCGCCGATACACCTCGTCCTCGCGCAGCCGCGCGAAGCAAGTTCCCGACGGGGCGACGAGAAGTCCGCCACCCTGACACATCAACGCGACCGCGTCATCAACGTCGCCGTTGAAGAAGCGGATGCCTAGAATCTGGCGACTCGAGATCATAAGTTGCTCGTCGAACATCCAACATCGAACACCGAATATCGACCAGAAAGGAATTCGCCTCTCCCTTTGGTGTTTACCCGAGGACCGTCATTCCGGCCACGTCTGCGCCTGGTTCGAAACCGCCGCAAATGGAGAAACCCAGGATGCTCTTCGCGCGGAAGGCATCAATGTTATCGGCGGAAGCGCGCTCGGTGATCGACTCGAAGCGGACCGCGCATACGGACAAGAAGTCTTACGCGGTGTCGGTATCAACACTCCCGCATCATATGCTTTCGACAGCTTTGCTGAAGCAGAGCATTTCATTCGCACGAAGCCAGGGCGCTACGTGCTCAAGCTGAACGGAACGATCTGGTCTTCAACGAGCACGTACACAGGGAAACTGCCAACGGGCGATGACATGCTCGGAGTTCTCGATGCCACGAGAAAAAGATGGCCGGTGGAGGAACCCGTCAGCTTCATCCTGATGGAACACGTCGAAGGTGTCGAAGTCGGGGTTGGAGCATTCTTCAATGGACGGGAATTTCTTCGTCCAGCGAATCTCGACTGGGAGCACAAGCGGTTTTTCCCCGGAGATCTTGGTGAGCTGACAGGTGAGATGGGAACTGTCGTCACTTATCGAGGCGCCGAAAAGATCTT
>Ga0207706_10005004_pt1 | contig 12377 bp, 9 predicted proteins | sample KBSC53metaG_FD_184318 | JGI IMG/M metagenome (GOLD analysis project Ga0207706, IMG submission 184318) | Corn rhizosphere microbial communities from Kellogg Biological Station, Michigan, USA - KBS C5-3 metaG (SPAdes) (version 2) | ecosystem: Host-associated > Plants > Roots > Rhizosphere > Soil ... | reverse complement strand
AATGATACGACGTCCATATGCTCCCGGATCTGCCCGAGAATGCCGCGCTTCTGCTGCCGCCGCTCACGCCAGTTGCCGAAATCGCTCTCGAAGCGAGACTGGTTCTCGCGGCGATATTCGTCATAGTCGCGGTCGAGCTCGCTCATCTGGCGATCGCGCCACGAGCGATAATGCGGATCGTCGTGACGGGAGCGATCGGACCTGTCGGACGTCCCCGCGAGGCTCGTACGGCGATACTCATCGCTGCCCCACGGTGCCTGCGACCTCTCGAAATCCTGGCCTGCGCGCCCATAGTCGCCGGCCATGGGCCGATAGTCCCGGCCGCGGTTCCGGAAGCGGCCCTCGTCGCGATCGCTGCTGCCCCAGATCTCACGGCGCCAGCCGCGATTGTAGTCGCCTTCGCTGGAGCCGCCGCTCGCAAAGGCTCCACGATTGTCGTTCCAGTCGCGATCGGACCGTTCACGGGGCCCCCCGCCCCAGCCACCTTCGCGCTCCATGCGCATGCGGTCTTCGCGCCGGCGGCGCTCAGCATCTTCGTCGCCGAACCAGGACGCCACCTCGTCACCCGCGCGCTCGAAAAAGCCGCGGTCGTCGGGCGAGTGGTACCGGTGCTCGCCGCGCCAGTCGCGGTTGCGATCGGAATAGCGGTCGTCGGGCCATCGCGAACGTTCATCGCGCGGTGCGTCCCGCGTGTCGTAACGGTCATAAGCCATGTCAGTCCTCCAGCGCCAAAGGGCCGGCCAGAAGCCGGTCGGAAAGTGCGAAAGAAACGAACAAGCGTTCGCTGCTGTTCCTATCGATATGGCTTAGGAAGGCCCCTGAATCGGCGGGGCGATGCTCTCGCGGGACAGGCGATTGCACGAGGGAAAAATCGCGGCTAGGGGAGCCGCTCCTCGCGGGTCCCATCCCATTGGGCCCGGCTGCCTGGCTGGAGGCGCGGGGCTGTAGCTCAGATGGGAGAGCGCTGCAATCGCACTGCAGAGGTCAGGGGTTCGATTCCCCTCAGCTCCACCAGCCTTTTCAACTACTTACTAGTTTGCGCCGTCGATATAGGGAATGCATACAGAAAACTGAGGAAGACGCGCCGGCCCCCATTTCAGGAAAACGGGTTGGGGTCTCATTGCACTGTGGCATAACGTTCCTCGCCTGCTTCATCCGTCAACGGCCGTGAAACAACCGTTGGAACTTCAACGACAAACCGGATTTTCGCCAACGCTGGTTCCTTGATTATCAAGCAGGGGCGAAATGCGGCGCATACGAACCGCAGTTACTGTTGGGTGTTTGATGCTCGCTGAGGCGTCGCTGGCATCCTGCAGCCGGAACCCGTCGAACAGCAGTAATCCAAGCGCTCGGCGAACTGAGGGAGACCACGCAATAGCTCCAGCCGATGCGTCCCCGGCAGACGACGGCAATTGGGTCATGCCGGGCAAGGATTATGCGTCGACGCGCTTTTCCGGATTGACCCAGATCACTCCATCGAATGTCGAAAACCTTGGTTTGGCCTTCACCTTCTCGACCGCAACAACCCACGGCTACGAGGCGCCGCCCCTCGTTGTCGATGGGACGATGTATCTGATCACTCCATTCCCCAACGTGCTCTACGCGCTCGACCTCACCAAACCCGGCGCGCCGCAGAAATGGGCGTTCAAACCCGAGCCGGCGGCCGCATCACAGGGGGTCGCCTGCTGCGGCACAGTGAACCGCGGCGCCGTCTTTTCGAGTGGGAAGATCATCTTCAACACGCTCGACGGGCAGACGATCGCGGTCGACGCCAAGAGCGGCAAGCAGGTCTGGCGGACGCAGCTCGGAAACATCCAGATCGGTGAAACCATCACCATGGCGCCGCTGGTTGCCGGCGGCAAAGTGCTGGTCGGCAATTCGGGTGGCGAGATGGGGGTGCCCGGGTGGCTTGCGGCGCTCGACGAAAGCACTGGGAAGCTGGCCTGGAAGGCCTATCACGCCGGTCCCGATAAGCAGGTGCTGATCGGCCCGCGGTTCAGGCCTTTCTACGCGAGCGACCGCGGCAAGGATCTGGGCGTCACAACATGGCCGCCCAATGCCTGGAAGATCGGCGGGGGCAATGTGTGGGGATGGATCAGCTACGATCCGACCACCAAGACGATCTATTACGGCACTGGTAACCCTGGCCCATGGAATGCCGACCAGCGGCCGGGCGACAACAAGTTCACGACCGGCGTCTTCGCCCGCGATGTGAATACCGGCGAAGCATTGTGGTTCTACCACACGACGCCGCACGACATTTACGACCACGACGACATCAATGAATCGATCATCGCCGACATTCCGTGGGGCAACGGGCGCCGCCCGGTCCTTTTGCGTCCCGCGCGCGATGGCTTTTTTTATGTGATCGACCGCCGCAACGGCCAGGTTCTCTCGGCGACCCCATACGGCTACGTGAACGGTTACAAGGGCGTCGATCTGAAGACCGGCCGGATGATCCCCAATCCGGAGAAAGAGCCGAAGCCCGGGCGGGTTACTCGAAATATCTGCCCGGCTGCTCCGGGCCTCAAGGATTGGAATCCGGCGGCGTTCAGTCCCGTCACCGGCCTAGTCTACATCCCGCACCATAATCTCTGCATGGATATGGCGGTCAGCACCGCGAACTACATCTCAGGCACGCCGTACGTCGGTGCCGACGTGAAAATGTACGGCGGGCCCGGCGGCTATCGCGGCGTCGTCACCGCCTGGGATCCACTCGCGCGCAAGCCGGTCTGGGAGGTGAAGGAGGAGCTGCCGCTGTGGAGCCCTGCACTGGCCACGGCCGGTGGCCTCGTGTTCTACGGGACGCTCGACGGCTGGTTCAAAGCGCTCGATGCGAAGTCCGGCAAGCTACTTTGGCAGTTCAAAACCGGCAGCGGAATCATCGGCCAGCCAATCAGCTATCGTGGGCCCGACGGACGGCAATATATTGCCGTGGTCGCGGGTGTCGGTGGCTGGGCTGGCGGAATTGTAGACGGAGAGCTCGACCCTCGCGATCCGACTGCGGCGCTGGGTTTTGCCAACGCCGTCAGGGACCTACCCAGCAAGACGACTCCGGGAGGCATGCTTTATGTCTTCGCGCTGCCGCACGAATAACAGCTTCCTCGCAGTTGCCACGATGCTGGCGCTGGTGGCTTGCCACCGCGAGGAGCGCCACAACGAGCCCAACCCGTTCGGCGCGTCAATCAAGGCCGGTGAGAGCCCGCCGACGATCATTCCGGGCACGGCGCCAAACTCCCCGCTCGATCCACGGGCAGCCGATTACGACAATAACGCTCCGGCGATTGCCGAGGGCCAATTCCTTTACACCAGGATGAATTGCGTCGGCTGTCACGCACACGGCGGCGGCGGGATGGGCCCCGCGTTGATGGACGACAAATGGCGTTACGGCGGACGCATCGATCAGATTGCGGCGACCATCGCGGAAGGGCGGCCAAACGGCATGCCGGCATGGCGCGGGAAGCTGACCGAAGCACAAATCTGGAAGCTGTCCGCTTACGTGCGCTCGCTGTCTGGCCAGCCGAGCAAAGACGCGGTGTCGAGCCGAGCCGACGCCATGAGTGCCGGTACGCCGGCGACGCTGACGAGGCGCGAGCCGGTCAAGAACGCGGATACTGCCGGCCGATGACCGGGCGTTCGGGCAAGGCTGCGTCAATGCTTGCGCTGCCGCTATGCGCCTGCTCGATCCAGCACTATCAAAGCACGTTCAGCGACGCGGCGGTCGAAGTCCGCCAGTTCAACACTTTGTTTGCCATCTTTCTGATCGTCTGCGCGGTGATGTACTCTTTGGTCATCGCCTTCCTGGTCGGCGGGATCGTCAGGCGACGACGCGCCGGCGAGGCCTATGTCGTCGAGACTGGCAAGCACCACGAAACCAACCCGCTGATGCGGATCGGCATCATGGTCTGGGGCGCCACGGTCGGAATGGGACTCATCGCACTCGCGATCGCCAGTTTCTTTGCCGACCGCTCGATGGCGCGGGCGGCCGCGAACGAGAAGCTGTCGATCACGGTGACGGCCAATCAATGGTGGTGGGACGTCCAGTACAACTCGGCGGACGTGTCGAAGACTTTGCGCACGGCGAACGAAATCCACCTGCCAGTTGGCGTGCCCGTTCGCATCATCCTCCTTTCGAATGATGTCATTCACAGCTTCTGGGTGCCGAGCCTCGCTGGCAAGCAAGACCTCATCCCCGGCCGCGAGAATGACATCAGTATCACGCCGACCAAAGTAGGGCTCTATCGCGGGCAATGCGCCGAATATTGCGGAACGCAGCACGCCAACATGGCGCTGGTCGTGCAGGTGGAGCCTTACGGCGACTTCCTGAAATGGTGGCAGGACTCGCTGAAGCCCGCGATGAAGCCAACCACGTTACTTGCGCAGGCCGGATATCAATATGTCACGACGCGTGAGTGCGCGATGTGCCACACCATTGCCGGGACAAGTGCTGGCGGGACGGTCGGACCAGATCTTTCCCATTTCGCAAGCGCCCGGAGCATCGCCGCAGGGACGTTGCCGATGAACGAGGCCAACATTCTTCGTTGGGTCGACGATCCACAATCGGTGAAGCCTGGCACGAAAATGCCCAAGGTTCCGCTCCGGCCCGCCGAGCTGAATGCCGTCACCGCCTACCTCGAGACGCTCAAATGAGTCGCGACGATCCGAAGGCGGTCGAAGCGGAGAACCGGCTCCTAGAGGCCGAACGCAAGAAGCTCGCGCGCGACGGACCCAAGCTCAGAGGCGCAAAACTCGAAGCGAGACTGGAAAAGACGTGGCGCCGCCCGCCGGGCTTCCTCGGCTGGCTCGCGACCGTCGACCACAAGGAAATCGGTCGGCGCTACATCATCACCGCGCTCATTTTCCTCGCCATGGGCGGCGTGCTGGCGCTGATCATGCGGCTGCAGCTCGCACGGCCTGACAACAACCTTGTCGGTGCGGCCCGCTACAATGAGCTGTTCACCATGCACGGCTCGACCATGATGTTCCTCTTCGCCGTGCCCGTCATGGAAGGCATCGCGATCTACATCATTCCGCTGATGCTCGGCACGCGCTCGACGGGCTTCCCGCGGCTCAACGCTTACAGTTACTACATGTATCTGTTCGGCGGGCTGATGCTGTGGGGAGCTTTCGCCCTCAACATCGCGCCCGACATCGGCTGGTTCGCCTACACACCGCTATCCGGGCCGCAATTTTCGCCCGGCAAGAGGGCCGACATCTGGGCGCAGATGATTACCTTCACCGAAGTGGCGGCGCTCGCGGCTGCGGTGGTTTTAGTCGCGACGATCCTGAAATGCCGCGCGCCTGGAATGACGTTGGCGCGAATGCCGCTGTTCGCCTGGGCGATGTTAGTCGTTGCGGTGATGATCATCTTTGCCATGCCGTCGGTCGCTCTGTGCTCAGGCATGCTGATCTCCGACCGGCTCGTTGGGACCCAATTTTACAACCATTTCGAGCATGGCGACGCGTTGCTGTGGCAGCACCTCTTCTGGTTTTTCGGCCATCCGGAGGTTTACATCATCTTTCTTCCGGCGACAGGCTTCGTCAGCGTCATGGTCGAGACGTTCTGCCGCCGCCCGGTGTTTGCTTATCCGGTCGTCGTCCTGGCGCTGATTTCGACCGGGATCCTCGCCTTCGGCCTGTGGGTCCACCACATGTTCGCCACAGGCCTGCCTAGGGTCGGCTACAGCTTCTACACTGCGGCGAGCATGACCGTCGCAATTCCGACGGGCCTCCAGATTTATTGCTGGTTGGCGACAATGTGGGATGGGCGGCCGCGCTTTCAGGTGCCAATGCTGTACGTCGTCGGGTTCATCGTCACCTTCGTGATCGGCGGGCTGTCTGGCGTGATCATCGCCGCCGTTCCGCTCGACCTTGAGCTTCACGACACCTACTTCATTGTCGCCCATTTCCATTATGTGCTCATAGGCGGCGCGGTCTTCCCGCTGCTCGGGATCCTGACTTACTGGTTCCCGAAAATTACCGGCCGGATGATGAGCGCAACATTCGGCAAGATCGGCTTTTGGATTCTGTTTGTCGGGTTTCAGCTGACCTTCTTCCCGATGCATTTTGCAGGGCTGCTGGGCATGCCACGGCGCGTCTATACCTACCCTGCCGGCCAAGGCCTCGAGTTACCCAACATGCTGTCGACGATCGGCGCTTTTGCGGTCGCCTCGGCGGTGCTGCTGTTCGTGATCAATGGTGTGGTCTCGTTTTTCCGGGGCGCGCCTGCTCCGGACAACCCATGGGATGCGTCGACCCTCGAATGGTCGGTCAGCTCGCCTCCTCCGGTCTACAATTTCGAGCACATTCCGGTGGTCGAAAGCCGCACTCCGTTGTGGGACGAAAAAGGCGACCTTCCGGTCGCCACCGGGCTTCGCGTCGACGACAAGGAGATGTTGCTGACGACCGTCGTCGCAGCGACGCCCGACCTGCGCGAACCAGTAGCAGAGCCGAGCATGTGGCCGTTCATCGCCTCCTGCGCGACTGGCATTTTCTTTGTTAGTTCGATCTTCTCGCCATGGGCTATTGTCTTCGGCGCGATCCCGACGGCGTTAGCAATGGCGGCCTGGTTCTGGCCCTCGGAGACACAGCGCCATCCCGAACCGGTGATCGGATGATCCGGCCGGTCCGCTTCACCGACGATCTCGCCGACCTGCCGACGCACAAGTTCGGGCCGTCGAGCCTGACTTGGTGGGGAATCATGGGCTACATGATAGTCGAGGGAGGCTTCTTCGCGCTCGCCTTCGCGGCCTACTTCTTCCTGATGGGCCACGAGCAGGGTTGGCCGCCAGAAGGCTTCTTTGCCGCCGACCCGGTCGCCGGCACGCTCTTCACGATCGTGATCCTGCTCAGCGAAATTCCGAACACAATGATCAAGAAGGCCGCGAACGCGCATGATACGAAGGCCGTTCGCAGGCTGATGCCGGCCATAATCGGTGTCGGACTCCTGCTGCTGATCTTGCGCGCGTTCGAATTCAACAGCCTGAATGTGATGTGGTCGGACAACGCCTATGGCTCGATCATCTGGGCGCTGCTGCTGCTTCACACGATCCACATCGCGACCGATTGGGGCGACACGATCGTGCTCTGGGCGTTGATCATGACGCCGCTCGGTTACGAGGGGCGACGGATGGTCGATGTTGACGAGAACGCGCTCTACTGGCGTTACGTATGGCTGCTGTGGATCCCGATCTACCTGATGATTTACTGGGTTCCGCGGCTGTGAAGGTGAAGTCGATCCGCGACGGATTCATGCCCTGGGCCGCCCTGGCGCTCGGCACGACGGGCTATTTCATGGCGCATCAGATCGGTTCCGACTCCACCTTCCAAGATTGCCGCGTCGGCAGCCCGCTCATGGTCATCATCGCGACGATCGTAGGACTGATAATCGTCTGTCTCGGCGCGGTCGGATCGTGGGGCATCTATGCGAACAAGGACGAAGCGGCCGGGCGCAAGCTCGTGGCCATCGTCGGATTGCTGGCCTGCGCTCTCTATGTGATCGGAATCATTCTCCCCGTTGTAGCGGCGCTGATCATCCCCGCGTGCTGGGCATGATGCACCATTATCATCAGCACGCGTTGGCCTGGACCCTCGATCCGATACTCGTCGTTCCACTCGGGCTAGCGCTCTTGATCTACGCAGCCGGCTGGATGCAACTTTCGCGTCGGGCTACCTCGTCGCCGAGGCCTGGGCTGTTCCTGTCCGGCTGGTCCGTGCTGACACTGTCGCTCGTCTCACCGCTGCATGAAGCGGGCGAGCGCAGCTTCACCATGCACATGATCGAGCATGAGCTGATCATGCTGGTCGCCACCCTGCTGCTTGCCGCTTCGCACGCCGGGGGAGTGCTCGCGTGGGGATTGCCCCGGCCAATTCGCACGGCGCTCGGGGGAAGCTGGAAATTTCCGCTTCAGTCGGCGTGGCGACGGATGACCAATCCCGTAACGGCGACTGCGGTGCAGGGAGTCGTGATGTGGGCCTGGCACGCGCCGGTCCTGTTCGACCGTGCGCTCGACAACTTCGGATGGCATGTGCTCCAACATGCGTGTTTCTTCCTCAGCTCTCTGCTCTTCTGGTGGGGAATGCTGAATCCGCGGGGGCGCGGTTCGGGTTACGGAGTTTCCGCCGCCTGCCTGTTCGTCACCTCTATGATCGGCGGCGCGCTCGGCGCGCTGATGAGCTTTTCCCAAAGTCCCTGGTACGCCGATTATGCCGCCATGGGCATGACCGGGATTGGGCTGGATCCCATCGATGACCAGAGACTGGCGGGGCTTATCATGTGGATTCCCGGCGGCCTGGTTCACGGGCTCGCTGCACTTGGCATGTTCTATAAATGGCTAAGAGCATCAGAGGTCGGTCATCCCGCGCCAACCTCATAGAATTCTGCCAGTCAGCAAAAGATCTCGAGGCCCTTTGCGGCGTCATTCCTTGAAACCGGGTGGAACCTTCCATCGAGAGCGCGGCCGTAGGCGGGCCAACAGCCTTGCAACCGTTTCAGCTTCTCAACGTTGCCATTCCCAAATCAAATCATTTCGGCGCCTGCGGGTGCCGCGGAAGAACGGGCAACAATGACCAAGCAAGAAGGGAAGGCGCGGACGAGCGTCGAAGGACTTGACGACATTTTGGCGGGCGGTTTGCAGCGTGGGCGTGTTTACCTGATCGAAGGGAGCCCAGGGACTGGCAAGACGACGATCGCCACGCAGTTCCTGCTTGCGGGCGCGGCGGCCGGTGAGTCCGGGCTTTACATCACGCTGTCGGAAACGGACGAGGAGCTCCGGGAGAGTGCTGCCTCGCACGGGTGGACGTTCGACGCGCCGCTTGCGGTCTACGAGCTTGTGCCGCCGGAGAGCCTGCTCGATGAAGAGCAGCAACAGAGCCTGCTTTACTCGTCGGATCTCGAGCTTGGCGAGACGACCAAGCGGATCTTCGAGGCCATCGAACAAAACAAGCCGCGGCGGATCGTCGTCGACAGTCTGTCGGAGATCAGGCTGCTCGCGCAAAGCTCGCTGCGCTACCGACGGCAGGTGCTGGCGCTGAAGCATTATTTCGCCCGCACCGGCGCGACCGTGTTGATGCTCGACGATCTCACCAGCGATACGCACGACAAGACGGTCCACAGCGTCGCTCACGGCGTCCTTCGGCTTGAGGAGCTTGCACCCGACTACGGGTCCCAGCGCCGTCGATTGAGAGTGATCAAGTATCGTGGGCAGAATTTTCGCGGCGGCTTTCACGACATGGTCATCAAGACTGGCGGGGTGACGGTCTTCCCGCGCCTCGTGTCCGCCGAGCACAGAACCGATTTCACCCGCGATTCCTTGTCGAGTCATTCTCCCGAACTCAATCGATTGCTTGGCGGCGGCATCGAGCGAGGCTCGAGCACGCTGGTGCTGGGGCCGGCGGGCACGGGCAAGTCCCTGCTCACCCTTAGCTTCGTCGTGCAGGCGCTCGAGCGAGGCGAATCTGCCGCGATGTTCATCTTCGACGAGGAGCTTGGGTTATTGTTCGAGCGCTCGAAGGGGCTTGGAATCGACCTTGCCGCTTTGACGAAGAGCGGCCGCCTGATCATCGAGCAGGTCGATGCGGCCGAGCTTGCTCCGGGGGAGTTCGCGCAGCGGGTGAGGGAATGCGTCGAAAAGCATTCCGCCCGCACCGTCGTGATCGACAGCCTCAACGGGTACCAGGCCGCGATGCCGGAGGAAAAACAGCTCATCCTCCACATGCATGAGCTGCTGCAATTCCTGAATCGCCGAGGCGCAACGACCTTCCTGACCGTAGCACAGCATGGCCTTGTGGGAGACATGAAGACGCCGGTCGATGTGACCTACCTCGCGGACACTGTCATCCTGTTGCGCTACTTCGAGGCAGTGGGCCGGGTTCGCCGCGCGATTTCGGTCATCAAGAAGCGGACCAGCGAACATGAGGATACCATCCGCGAATATCGCATTGGCAAGCGTGGCATTACGCTCGGCCAGCCGCTGACCAACTTCCAGGGTGTTCTTCGCGGCGTGCCGGAGATGATCGGCGTCGAAGATGCGTTGATGGAGCTCAGTGACGCGTGAGCGACACGGAGCGATCGGAAACAGCGTTGATCCTCGCGCCCGTGGGACGTGATGCGGCCATCGCGGCTGCAATGCTGCGAGAGTCGCGGATTTCGTCTGTCATCTGCCCGGAACTGGATTCGCTCGTGCGCGAGCTGCATTGCGGCGTGGGCTTCGTCCTGGTCACCGAGGAGTCGCTTCTCGGGCGCGACCTGCGCGCGCTTTCGGACTGGATCAACGAGCAACCTGACTGGTCCGACCTTCCGTTTGTCGTACTGACGCATAAAGGCGGCGGTCTCGAGCGGAATCCCGAGGCGGGGCGGTTGCTCGACGCGCTTGGCAACGTGACCTTTCTCGAACGGCCGTTCCATCCGACCACTCTGATCAGTCTGGCGAGCGCAGCGCTGCGCGCGCGGCGGCGGCAATATGACGCGCGGGCTCGCCTCGCGGAGCTTCAGCATAGTGAGGAGCGGCTCCGAAGCGCCAACGAGACGCTCGAGGCACGCGTCGAGGAACGCACGCGGGACCACGAGCTTGCTCTTGCCAAGCTTCATGAAGCGCAGAAGCTGGAGACACTCGGTCAGCTGACGGGTGGGGTTGCCCACGATTTCAACAATCTGCTGACGCCGGTGATCGGCAATCTCGACCTGTTGCGCCGGCGGCTGCCTCCGAACGATGCGTCGCAGCGACTGATCGATTCGGGGCTGCAGGCCGCAAGCCGCGCCGCGACGCTGGTGCAGCGGCTACTTGCTTTCGCCCGGCGCCAGGATCTGACTGTGCGTTCGGTCAATGTTACGACCTTGCTCGACGGGATGAAGGATCTTATCCGCCGCTCGCTGGATCCGGCGATCAAGGTCGAGATCAGCCATCCCGCCGACCTGCCGCCGGCGCGGGTCGATCCAAACCAGCTCGAGCTCGCCATCCTCAATCTCGCGATCAACGCGCGTGATGCCATGCCCCGCGGTGGGAAGCTGTCGATCGAAGCGGCACCCGACGATTCAGCTGGGCGTGCCGGACTGCAGCCCGGCAACTACGTCCGCATCATCGTCAGCGATACGGGGACGGGGATGGACCAGCAGACGCTGGCGCGGGCGGTCGAACCCTTCTTTTCGACCAAGGGGATCGGCAAGGGCACCGGTCTTGGGCTTTCGATGGTTCACGGCCTGGCGGCTCAGCTCGGTGGAATGCTCGAGCTCACGAGCGAGCCGGGAAATGGAACGAAGGCCGAGATCTGGCTCCCGGCCGCGACGGAAGCCGCAGGATCCGAGGACCTGGAGGCGCGCGCGCCGGCTCCGGCCCCGCGCGATGCCACCATCCTGCTCGTCGACGACGAGGAGTTAGTGCGCAGCGGCACTTGCGAGTTGCTTTGCGACCTTGGTTACAAGGTCATTGAAGCGACATCCGGCGCCGAGGCGCTGCGGCTGCTTCGTGCGGGGGACCCGCCCGACCTGATGATCACCGATTACCTCATGCCGGGCATGAACGGCGTCGAGTTGATCCAGCATGCAGCGCCGCTCGCTCCGTCGATGGAGGTCATGCTGATCACCGGCTATTCGACGATCGCTGAAGGTCCGGGAGCTTCGGTTCCGCGCCTGGCCAAGCCGTTTCGTCACGCGGATCTGGCCGAGCTGGTTGCCGACCTTCTGACGCGTGAACAGTCAGGGGACGTTCTTCAGTTTCCCGACCGCGCTGGATAGCTGGTCAGCGCGCCACGAGCTACGCATCGGCTTGGTCCGGGGTTAACCGGCGGCAGCATAGGACATTGTCAAAACCCGCAAGCCGAGGCCGGCGCGCAATCTCAGGGATTGTCCCGACTCTTCTCAACAGCAGCGCACTCCGTGGGGACCGTCGGAGCTCGGCGGCTTTTACCCATATTGACGCAAATGCTTGGCAATACTCGAAAAATGCTGTTAACTTTCGTTTAACGACTCGCCGGGGGGCTGGTCGTCCAGTCGCGTATTCGTAGCGTGCGGGGGACCAGGACAATGGCAACGAACACCAGTGGTGGAACAACTGCGTCGTTTAGCAACACGCCGCAGGCCAAGGACGATTATTTCACCGGCTACGAAGACGACGTCTTCAATTTCGACGTGATGGCAAACGACCTTGGCGGGAACGCCAAGATCCTGTGGTCCATCGACGACACCAAAATGACGGATGACAGCGGCAACGGCTCCATCGACCTTCTCACCCAGGACGGCACGCCGACATCCATTCCCGAACACAGTGACCTCGGGGCGCTCATTTCCATCGTCAACGGCGTCGTCAGATACGACACCAACCCGATCGACTGGCTCGCCGAAGGCCAGCAGGTCGTCGATAGGTTCACTTATGCCATCCGGC
>Ga0207706_10005001_pt1 | contig 12380 bp, 16 predicted proteins | sample KBSC53metaG_FD_184318 | JGI IMG/M metagenome (GOLD analysis project Ga0207706, IMG submission 184318) | Corn rhizosphere microbial communities from Kellogg Biological Station, Michigan, USA - KBS C5-3 metaG (SPAdes) (version 2) | ecosystem: Host-associated > Plants > Roots > Rhizosphere > Soil ... | reverse complement strand
CGGCGCACCGGGATCGGGCCAGACCTTGCTGATGGTCAAGTGGAAGCGCCAGTCGTCGAGCACATGCGCATAACCCCACAGCCGCACGTGTTCGCGCTGCCGTTCGCTGAGCCCGCCGCGCAGGTAGCGCTCCTGCTCGGCCGGCGCCAGCGGCGCGCGCAGCGCATCGAGCCCGACCACGCATGCATCGGCCACCTGCCGCAGCGGATGGTCGGCCGCCAGCGGCCGCGCGGGGCGCAGCGCGATGAAGCCGCCGAGCCAGCCGACCTGCAGCGGCGGCATCTCGAATGCCGGCGTGCGCGCGGCGATGGCGTGCAAGGCCTGCAGCAGATCGGCCTCGGTGGCGCCCTCGCGCAGCCGCATCGGCGCCTTCAGCGTGGCATGGAAACCGTAGCGCCAGGCCTCGCGCACCGCTTCGCTCGCGGCGGGCCGCAGCGGTTCACCGGCACGCGCATCGCGCCCCAGCCATTCGCAGCCGGCGCGCCACAGCGGATGCTCCGGCGCGGGCGCGAAGTAGATCGCGTGGCGCCAGGCCATCAGGCCTCCTCGTGGGTGACGGTGAGCTGCACCGCATCGGCCGCGAACAGCGTGCAGCCCGCCTCCACCGGCTGGCCCTCGGCATCGGCGTTGACGTACTGCACCACCAGCACGGGCTCGGTGGCGGGGCGTGCCAGCGCATCGGCCTCGGCCGCGGTGGGCAGGCGGCACGACACGGTGCTGCTGGCGCGCACGTAGTCGGCCACGCCCAGGCGCTGCAGCGCCGCGGTGATCGACCCGGTGGCCCGAAAGGCCTGGGCAATGCCGCCCAGCCGCGCGTGCGGAAAGGCCGCGGTCGAGATGCCGATCGGCCGGCCGCGCACGGTGGCCCGGGTGTACGTCACCTCGACCTGCGCACGGGCGCTGAGCCGCAACGGCGCGGCCCATTCGCCGGCCGGCCGCAGCTCGTGCGCCAGCAGCTCGCGCTCGGCGCGCTCGCCGGCATGCGAGAGGTTCTCGCTGAGCCGGGTGCGGCGCTGCAGCGCGTAGTCGAGCACCAGCTCGCGCACATAGGTGCCGCTGCCGTGCAGCACCTTCACATGGCCTTCGTGCGCGAGCTGGCGCATGGCCTGGCGCAGCGTGTGGCGGTTGACGCCGAAGCGCTCCGCGAGCTGGGTCTCGTTGGGCAGGCGCATGCCGGGCGCGAAGCGGCCGGCGGTGATGTCGGCGCGCAGCTCGGCGGCGATCTGCTCCCAGCGGCGCAGCTCGGCCGGCGCCTCCGCCACATCGGGCGGCAGGGGAAGCTTGTCTTTCAGCATCGTCGGGTCGGGAAACCGTGGCAGGGAGTCAAGAAATTGTCATCCATCGCTTCGATGCTGGCATCATAAAGTTGTCTAGATGACATTGCCATGACCGAACACCCCTTCCGATCCACCACGAAACCACCGCCTCGCTCGATGCGGCCAGCCGCTGCGTGCAGCTCGCGCATCATTGAGCCCGAGATGAACGAACTGATCTTCAGCAACGCCCGCATCGTGCTCGCCGGCGAGGTGGTGCACGGCAGCCTCCGCGTGCGCGATGGCGCCATCGCCGCCATCGATGCCGGCACCAGCGCAGCCCCCGGCGCGATCGACTGCGAGGGAGACCACCTGCTGCCCGGCCTGGTCGAGGTGCACACCGACAACCTCGAGCGCCATGTGACGCCGCGGCCGAAGGTCAACTTCCCGATGCGCAGCGCGCTGCAGTCGCACGATGCCGAAATCGCCGCGGCCGGCATCACCACGGTGTTCGATGCCATCGGCGTGGGCGACCCCTACGGCGGCGGCTTCCGCTCGCGCGACCAGAGCGACCTGCTCGCCACGCTCGACCGGCTCGACTCGGCGGGCCTGCTGAAGGCCGACCACTTCATCCATGTGCGCTGCGAGCTGCCCGCGTCGAACGCGCGCACGCTGTTCGAGCCCTTTGCGCAGCACCGGCGGCTGAAGCTGATCTCGCTGATGGACCACACCCCCGGCCAGCGCCAGTGGACGGACCCCGAGCATGCGCGCATCTACTTCACCGGCAAGAAGGGCTGGACCGATACGCAGTTCGACGACGAGCTGCGCATGGCCCCGCTGCGCCAGGAGCAGCATGCGAAGCCCAACCGCGCGTGGTTCGCCGACTTCGCGCGCAGCCACGGCATCGCGCTGGCCACGCACGACGACACCACCGTCGAGCATGTCGAAGAGGCGCGCGCGCTGGGCGCGATGATGAGCGAGTTCCCCACCACGATGGCCGCGGCGAAGCACGCGCACCGCCACGGCCTGAAGACGATCGCCGGCGCGCCCAACGTCGTGCGCGGCAGCTCGCATTCGGGCAACGTGGCCGCGGTGGAGCTGGCGCGCGAGGGCGTGCTCGACGGCCTGTCGTCCGACTACGTGCCCGGCAGCCTGCTGCAGGCCGCCTGGCTGCTGGCGCGCGAGGCCGGCTTCTCGCTGCCCGAGGCGGTGGCCGTGGTCAGCCGCGGGCCCGCGCTCGCGGCCGACCTGCACGACTGCGGCGAGATCGCGCCCGGCCTGCGCGCCGACCTCGTGCGGGTGCGCGAGCTCGACGATCACCCGGTTGTGCGCTCGGTGTTCGTCGGAGGCCGGCGCGTTGCCTGAAGCGATGGCGGCCGCCCACAATCGCGGCATGCCCGACATCGACCCTTCGCTCTCCGTGGCCGTCAACCTCACGGGCCGGCAGCGCGCTGCCGCGCAGCACGTGGCCGAGGCCACCTTCGTCTCGCCGCTGGCCAACCTGCTGTTCGTCGGCGTGTTCTTCGGCTTCATCGCCGGCGCGGTGGTGCAGTTCATGCTGCTGTACCGGCTGCTGAGCTGGTGGAATGCCGGCGCCGACTTCGCCGCGCCGATGTTCTGGCTCGGCGTGGGTGGCGTGGGCCTGTCGGTCCTCGGGCTGGCTTTGTTCGCAGGGATGAACCGCCGCCGCCTGAGCTTCGAAGACCGCAGCAGCCGCTACCGCATCGACGACCAGGCGCTGGTGATCACGCGCGGCGGCAGCGAGCTGCGCTATGCCTGGGCCGACGTGCTCGACGTGCGCAAGGATGCGCGCAAGCGCCAGCTCTTCGTGCAGCTGCGCTGGAACACCATCGAGACGCTGCCCGTGAGTGCCTTCGCGAGTGCCGACGCGGCCGAACTCTTCTTCACCCGACTGCGCGAGCGCATGCTCGCGGCCCGCACCCCATGAAGCTCTACCTGCTCTTCCTGCTGATGGCCGCCGCGGTGGTGGCCAGCCCCGGCCCCGGCGTCGTGATGACGCTGAGCAACGCGCTGCGCCACGGGCTGCGCGGCACGATCGCCGGCATCCTCGGCATCGCCTGCGGCGCCTTCGTGATCGCGGCGATCTCGGCCACCAGCCTGGGCGTGCTGCTGGCCGCCTCGGCGCTGGCCTTCACGGTGCTCAAGTTCATCGGCGCGGCCTACCTCGTGTACCTGGGCCTGCGGCTGTGGCGCGCGCCGCCGCTCGACCTGCAGGCACCGCAGCCGCGCGAGGCCGGGCATGGCCGGCGCTTCATCGAAGGGCTGTCGCTGCAGTTCACCAACCCGAAGCCGATCTTCTTTTTCCTCTCGGTGTTTCCGCAGTTCATCGACAGCCAGCGCGGCTATGCGCTGCAGTTCATCACGCTGGTGCTCACCTACAGCACGCTGGTGGTGCTGATCCACTGCGGCTACGCGCTCTTCGCCCAGCGCGCCCGCGGCTGGCTCGGCAGCCGGCGCGGCGGCCACATCGTCAACAAGACCGCCGCCGCCACCTTCGTGTGCTTCGGCGTCGCGCTGGCCAACGCCAGGCGCTAGCGCCATGGCCGGGCTGCGGCGTTCGGTGGGGGCCGAAGCGGCAGCGCGAGACCTTGTATTGAGATCGAAGGGATTGACGCTCGAGGTGCCCTCGCTAGGATCGGCGGCCATTCGACATCACCCGGAAGCCCACGATGAGCAGCAACCCCTACGCCCCGCCACAGGCCGAAGTGCGCGACATCGCGCAGTCGCCCCGCGCCGCTGACGCGCCGCGGCTGTGGAACCCCGGCGCCGCCGCCAAATGGAGCCTGCTCTTCAGCCCGGCCTTCGGCGCCTTCGTCCACATGAAGAACTGGCAGGCGCTGGGCAACGAGGCCAAGGCAACGGTCTCGAAGGTCTGGGGCATCGGCATCGTGACGGCGACGCTGGCGGCCGGCGTGCTACCGGAGTTCTTTCCGGCATCGCCCCAGTTCGAAGTCTTCTCGCGCGTCCTGGGGGTGGTGTTGCTGGTGTCGTGGTACTACAGCAGCGGCCGTGAACAGGTCGCCCACGTGCAGATCCGCTACGGCGACACCTATCCCCGCCGAGGATGGAGCACGCCGATGCTGATCGCGCTGGCGGCCATCGCCGCGCTGTTTGCCGTGTTCTTCGCCATCGGCTACCTGACGGCGGGCATCCAGCAGGCCCCTTGACGCCATGGCTCGCCTCGACGCGCCCGCCCCGCTCACGCTCTTCGGCGCCCAGGCCTCCGGCTCGGTGGCTGTGGAGGCCGCGCTGACGCTGCTCGGCATCCCCTACGCGCTGATCGAAGGCGCCACCTGGGCCGAGGAAGCGGCGCGCGAGCGCGTGGCGCCGGTCAACCGCATGCGCCAGATCCCGACATTGGTGCTGCCCGATGGCAGCACGCTCACCGAGAGCGCGGCGATCCTGATCCACCTGGCCGACCAGCATCCCGAAGCTCGGCTCGCGCCGGCCCTGGGCAGCGTGGCTCGCGCCCAGTTCCTGCGCTGGATGGTCTATGTGTCGTCGGCCATCTATTCGCTGCACTGGATCAAGCCCGACGTGTCGCGCATCGGCGCGCCCAAGACCGCGCGCCAGGCCGTGGTCGACGCGGTGCACGATCGCATCGCCTTCTGCTGGAGCGTGATGGACGAGCAGCTGCAGCCCGGCCGCTACCTGCTGGGCGACGAGCTGACGGTGCTCGATCTCTACGTCACCGTCGTCTCGCGCTTCGGGCCCTGGCGCGAGCGCTTCTACCAGGTGGCGCCGAAGATGACGCCGGTGGTCCGGCGCGTGGATGCCGAGCCGCGGCTGGCGGAGTTCTGGGCGCGGCGCTTCCCGCTCGACTGACGGGCGGGATGCGTCACACTCGCTGCATGAGCGCCCCCGACCCCAACCCTTACGCCGCTCCCGGCTCCGACGTCCGCGATCCGATCAAGCCGCCCGGCTCGCCGGTCAAGGCCGTCGCGCTCGGCCTGTTGACCGACATCGGCGGCACCTTCGTCGGCAGCATCGTGCTGAGCATCGTCTACGGCATCGTGCTCGGCGCATCGGGCGCCGACGAGGAGCAGATGCGCGCGGCGATGACGGCGGGCGCCGGCAGCGGCTCGTGGGTCTGGCTCGTGGGCATGGCGATGGGCTGCGGCTTCTCGGTGGCGGGCGGGTATGTCTGCGCGCGCATCTCGCGCCGCAGCGATTTCCTGCTGCCTTGCATCCTCGCGGTGCTGTCGATCGGCATCGGGCTGCTGATGGAAGCCGGTGGCACACAGACCTCGGACGTCACCGCGATGATGTCGCTGGCCACGCTGCTGGCGGTGCTGGGCGGCGCCAAGCTCGGGCAGTGGCGCGACCGGAGGCTGGCATGAGCACCTGGGCGCCCGACGACTACGCCCGCGCCTGGCGCTTCGCCTCGCTGCACCACCGCGGCCAGACCTACGGCGGCACGGCCGAGGGCGAGCGCTTCGAGTACATCAACCATATCGGCAGCGTCGCGATGGAGGTCATCTGGGCACTGCAGGCCGAGCCCGGCGCCGATGGCACGCTCGCGGTCCAGTGCGCGCTGCTGCACGACACGATCGAGGACACCGCCGCCACCTACGACTCGGTGGCGCGCGAATTCGGCACCCGGGTGGCCGACGGCGTGCTCGCGCTGTCGAAGGACGAGCGCCTGCCCACCAAGGCCGAGCAGATCGCCGACAGCCTGCGGCGCATCCGCCTGCAGCCGCGCGAGGTGTGGATGGTCAAGCTGGCCGACCGCATCACCAACCTCTACCACCCGCCGTTCTACTGGGACAACGCCAAGATCCTCAGCTATCGCGACGAGGCGGCGCTGATCCACCGCGAGCTGGGCGGTGCGAGCGGGCAATTGGCGCAGCGGCTGCAGGCCAAGATCGATGCGTATCCGGCGTTCCTGAAACCCTGACGCCTCGCGGCCGAAGACGATCTCCGCCAGCGGGCATGACGGCGCCGGATGCGGGATCATCCGGCCCATGCACGACACCTCCGCCTGGGCCGCGATCGCCGCCGCCCGCGATCATGACCCCGCCACCCGCCTGCCCTTCCTGATCGACGGCGTGCTCGTCGGCTCGGTGGCGCACCAGCACCTGCACGCGCTGGCGGCCCACCCGCAGGCGCTCGCGCTGCACGCCGATGCGGTGCACCTGCTCGCCCCGCCGCCGCAGCGCGATGCGGCGCTGGCGGCGATCAACGCCGCGCTGCGCGAGGCCGGCCTCGTGGTCGGCTGGCGCGACGAGCTCTATGCGGTGGTCGATCGGCAGGGCGCCCAGCCGCTGGCCCGCATCGAGCGCGCCGCCTCGCGCTTCTGGGGCACGCTGACCTTCGGCGCCCACTGCAACGGCTATGTGGCAGATGCGGCAGGCCGCCCGACGCATCTGTGGATCGCACGCCGCTCGCTCACCAAGCCCACCGACCCGGGCCTGCTCGACAACCTCGTGGGCGGCGGCGTGCCGGCCCATCAGTCGCCCCGCGAAACGCTGATCCGCGAAGGCTGGGAAGAAGCGGGCCTGACCCCGCAGCAGATGCAGGCGGCGCAACCCGGCCGCGTGATCCACCTACGGCGCAACATCCCCGAGGGCCTGCAGCAGGAATGGCTCTATGTCTTCGACCTGGCGCTGCCGGCGGGGCTGCAGCCGGCCAACCAGGACGGCGAGGTCGCCGAGCTGCGCCTGCTGCCCGCCACCGAGGCGCTGCGGTGCGCCGCCGCCGGCGAGATGACGGTGGATGCCGCACTGGCGACGCTGGATTTCGCGCTGCGCCACCATCTGCTGCCGCCGGCGGAACACGCCGAGCTGGCGGTCCGCTTCGAGCGGCTGCTGGCCGACACGGCCGCCACCGCCTTTCAGCGCATTTGAACCAAGCGGTCAACGGCCGTGAACCTTTGACCGGTTCATGCGTCCGAGACTTCGCCCCATGCCGACGAGCCCGCCCATGAACCCCAACAACGCCGACACCCGCTATTCCAGCGTCGCCATCGCCTTCCACTGGCTGCTGGCGCTGATGATCGTGGTGTCTTTCTGTGTCGGCACCTACATGGCCGACCTGCCGTTCTCGCCCACGCGCCTGAAGCTCTACAACTGGCACAAGTGGGCCGGCATGACGATCCTGGCGCTCTCGGCGCTGCGCCTGCTGTGGCGCCTGACGCACCGCCCGCCGGCCGACCTGCCGATGCCGGCCTGGCAGCAGGCCGCAGCGCACGCCACCCACTGGGGTCTGTACCTGCTGTTCTTTGCGGTGCCGCTGGTCGGCTGGGCCTACAGCTCGGCGGCCGGTTTCCCGATCGTGCTGTACGGCGTGCTGCCGCTGCCCGACTTCGTCTCGCCCGACAAGGCGCTCGCCGAAGCGATCAAGCCCTGGCACGGCCGCCTCGCCTGGCTGCTGGCGCTGCTGGTCGTGATGCACATCGCCGCGGCGCTGAAGCATCACTTCATCGACCGCGACGGCCTGCTGCTGCGCATGCGTCCCGGACGCGGCTGACTCCGTATGTCCTGCCATCTCCACCTCTTCGACACCGACACCATGACCCTGCTCCCCGCCCGCCGCGCCGTCGTGCTCGCCACGCTGGCCGCCGCCTTTGCCGCCCCGGCCTTCGCCCAGCAGAAGCTCGTCCCCGCGCAGAGCGAGGTCAGCTTCACCAGCAAGCAGATGGGCGTGCCGGTCGACGGCAAGTTCCGCAAGTTCGATGCGCAGGTCGCGTTCGACCCCAAGAAGCCCGAGGCCGCCAAGATCGCGATCACGATCGACCTCGCCAGCGTGTCGCTCGGCTCGCCCGAGAGCGAGGGCGAGCTGGTCAAGCAGCCGTGGTTCGACACCAAGAAGTTCCCGCAGGCCAGCTTCCAGTCGACCGGCGTCAAGGCCACCGGCCCCGGCAGGTTCGACGTGGCCGGCAAGCTCAACATCAAGGGCAACCCGCGCGACATCGTCGTGCCGGTCGCGCTGGCCCAGGCCGGCGGCACCACCACCGCCACCGGCGCGTTCACGATCAAGCGGCTCGACTTCAAGATCGGCGAAGGCGAATGGACCGACACCTCGATGGTCGCCAACGACGTGCAGGTGAAGTTCAAGCTCGCGCTCACCGGCATCGGCCCGCTCTGACCTTTTTCCGTTCCCCCCTCACCCCACCATCCAAGGAGGACCTCCTGATGAAATCGCTCGCCCTCACCGCCCTGGCCGCCGGCCTCATCGCCACCGGCGGCGCCCATGCCGACACCTACGCGATCGACCCGACGCACACCTTCGCCACCTTCGAGATCCAGCACTTCGGCACCTCGACCAACCGCGGCCGCTTCGACAAGAAGGAAGGCACCGTCCAGCTCGACAAGGCCGCCAAGACCGGCAAGGTGGAGCTGACGCTCGAGACCGCCAGCATCAACACCGGCACCGAGGCGTTCAACAAGCACCTGCAGAGCAAGGACTTCTTCAACGTCGCCGAATTCCCGACCGCCAAGTTCGTCGGCGACAAGTTCACGTTCAACGGCGACAAAGTCGCCGAGATCGGCGGCACGCTGACGCTGCTGGGCAAGACCAACCCGGTCACGCTGAAGGCGCTGAACTTCAACTGCTACCAGAGCCCGATGCTCAAGCGCGAGGTCTGCGGCGGCGATTTCGAGACCACCGTCACGCGCAGCCAGTACGGCATGACCTGGGGCCTGAACTACGGCTTCTCGGATGCAGTGCACGTGATCATCCAGGTCGAAGCGGTCAAGCAATAAATGTCGGCCCCCGGCCGCGGCTGGGCGCCCACGTCGCTTGCCCAGGTGGCCTGGGCCACGGTGACCGCTGCCCAGGCCGAGCCTCAGCGCTACCGGCTCGACCCGGCCCACACCTTCGTGCACTTCGAGGTGATGCACTTCGGCACCTCGACGCTGCGCGGCCGCTTCGGCCCGCTCGACGGCGAGGTCGAGATCGATCCCGCCGAGGGCCGCGGCCAACTGAGCCTCGTGATCCCGACCGGCTCGCTCGACACTGGTCTGAAGGCGCTGGACCAGCGCCTGTGCGCGCGCGACCTGCTGGCCTGCGAGGCCGAGCCGCGGGCCTACTTCGTCGCCGCACGCTTCACCTTCCGCGAAGGCCTGCTCACCGAGGTGCGCGGCGAATTCACGCTGCGCGGCATCGGCCAGCCGCTGTCGCTCATCGCACGGCACTTCGGCTGCTACCGCCATCCGCTGCTGCAGCGCGAGGTCTGCGGCGGCGACTTCGAGGCCGAGCTCAAGCGCAGCGATTTCGGCGCCAGCTTCGGGCTGCCTTTCGTCGCGGACCGCGTGCGCCTGAAGATCCAGGTCGAAGGCATCCGGCAGTAGCGGCGGCCATCGCCGCGCGCGTCCATCGCGGTCGGCTGCAGTTCGTCCTGCCGGAGCGCCGGGGCGTCGCAGCACGGCGGCGAAGCGCTGCCGCAGCCCGTACAGTCCGGCCCCATGGAGCAGAAGACATCCTCGTTGGGCTGGCGTCAGCGATACCCCGAACTGCATGCGATATGGCGCGGCTTCGGGCAAGCACTGCGCCGTTATGCCGATTGGTTGGCGCAGCAGACCTGGAAACGCCTCGTCGTGCTCGGGGTGCTGGGGATGATCGCCGCCGGCGTGCTGTCGGAGATCCCGCCGTTCAGCACGCGCTGGGGCGGCGAGACGGTGGTCACCCACAGGCCCAAGAAGCCCCAGGGCATCCACGCCTCGGGCGACGACTACGAGATCAGCATCGACAACAACGGCGTGCGCATCGGGCCGGCCAAGGCCGCCTCGGCGCCTGCCGGCAAGGCGAGCGTGCCGGTGCCGCCGCAACCGCCGTCGCCGCCTTCGCCGGCCGGTGAGCCGAGCGCCGAGGTCAAGCTCCCGGAGGGCGCCAACACCGAGGAGATCAAGCGGGCGATCGAGGAAGCCAAGGAGCAGATCCGCGACGCGATCGAGAGCGACAACACCGAGACGGTCGTGACCCGCTCGTTCCGGCTCGGCGATTCGCTGCCGCAGCTGATGTTCTTTTTGATCGTCGGCTCGGTCATCGCCAAGGTGATGGGCCAGGGCCGCAAGAAGGCCGAGGTGCAGGCGGCCGCCGCCACCGAGCGCGCCGAGAGCGAATCGCTGAAGCGCCAGGTCATCGAGGCCCGCATGGCCGCGATGCAGGCGCAGGTGGAGCCGCATTTCCTGTTCAACACGCTGGCATCGATCGACCACCTGATCGAGACCGACCCGCCGCGCGCCAGCCAGATGCAGAAGAACCTGATCGCGCTGCTGCGCGCCAGCATGCCGACGATGCGCGAGGCCAATGCCAGCGGTGTGCGCGACCTGGGCCGGGAGCTGGCGGTGATCCGCCCCTACCTCGAGATCCTGAAGGTGCGGATGGAAGAGCGGCTGCAGACCGAGATCGACGTGCCCGAAGGCCTGCAGTCGGCCGAGTTCCCGCCGATGATGATCCAGAGCCTGGTCGAGAACGCGATCAAGCACGGCCTGGAGCCCAAGGCCGAAGGCGGCAAGCTCAGCGTGAAGGCCGAGATCCGGCACGGCCGCCTCGCGGTCATCGTCGCCGACACCGGGCTGGGCTTCGGCAAGGCCGCCACCGCCGGCACCGGCGTGGGCCTGGCCAACATCCGCGAGCGGCTGCAGCTGCTCTACGGCACCAAGGCCACGCTCACCGTGACCGAGAATCGACCCAGCGGCACGGTCGTCACGATCACCGTGCCGTACATCGCGCGCCATCCCGACGACGGCGCGCCCTCCTGACCTGAAGCCACAAGCCTCGAGCCCATCGCCCATGAACACTGCCGCCCCCGCCGCCCCCGTGCGCTGCGTGATCGCCGACGACGAACGACTGATGCGCGAGCAACTGCGCGCCCGCCTCACCGAGGTGTGGCCGGAGCTGCAGATCGTGGGTGAGGCGAAGAACGGCGTGGAGGCGGTCGAGCTGGTGTCGCAGCACCATCCCGACCTGGTGTTCCTCGACATCCGGATGCCCGGGCTGACCGGCGTCGAAGCCGCGAAGCAGATCGCCCAGCTGCCCGCCGACGACGACTGGGACGGCTGCGAGATCGTCTTCATCACCGCCTACGACCAGTACGCGATCGAGGCCTTCGAGCAGGGCGTCGCCGACTACGTGCTCAAACCGGCCGAGCGCGAGCGGCTTCAGGTGACGGTCGAGCGCATCCGCAAGCGCCTGGCCTCGCGCGACAGCCCCGACGAAGGCGCACCAGCCAAGCCGCTGCAGCAGCTGCTGCACCAGCTCGCCGCCAAGATGACCCCCGGCGCGGCGCCGAGCTACCTGCGCTGGATCCAGGCGACCGTCGGCCAGAGCATCCAGATGATCCCGGTCGAGGAGGTGCTGTTCTTCATCTCCGACGAGAAATACACGCGCGTGCAGACGGCCAGCGTCGAAGCGCTGATCCGCAAGCCGATCAAGGAGCTGGTGGACGAACTGGATCCGCAGCTGTTCTGGCAGATCCACCGGTCGACGCTGGTCAATGCGACCGCCATCGCCGGCATCACGCGCGACCTGCGGGGGCGGCAGATCGTCAGTGTGAAAGGCCACCCCGAAAAGCTGGAGGTGAGCCGCAGCTACACCCAGCTTTTCAAGGGCATGTGAATGATGGCACCCGGCCGCTACGTGAGGCGGCCTGGCGCCGGCTCAGCAGCGATCAGTGGTGCGCCGGCAGCTTCTCGCCGGCCTTCAGCTTGTAGACGGTGCTGCAGTAGGGGCACCAGCCCTCGCCGGTGGTGGCGACATCGATGAACACGCGCGGATGGTTGCTCCACAGCGGCATCTTCGGGTTCGGGCAGAACACGAGGCCGGGACCCTGCAGGTCGGCGGCGACGACTTCGACGACGGAAGCTTTCTTCTGGGTTTCGCTCATGATTCGCTGATCAGACCTTGGCCAGCCACTCGGCGTACTTCGGGTTGCGGCCGTTGACGATGTCGAAGAACGCGCTCTGGATCTTCTCGGTGATCGGGCCGCGCGAGCCCTGGCCGATCTCGATGCGGTCGAGTTCGCGGATCGGCGTCACTTCCGCGGCCGTGCCGGTGAAGAAGGCCTCGTCCGCGATGTAGACCTCGTCGCGCGTGATGCGCTTTTCCACCAGCCTCAGGCCGAGATCCTGGCAGATCGCGAAGATGGTGTTGCGGGTGATGCCA
>Ga0207706_10005000_pt1 | contig 12384 bp, 9 predicted proteins | sample KBSC53metaG_FD_184318 | JGI IMG/M metagenome (GOLD analysis project Ga0207706, IMG submission 184318) | Corn rhizosphere microbial communities from Kellogg Biological Station, Michigan, USA - KBS C5-3 metaG (SPAdes) (version 2) | ecosystem: Host-associated > Plants > Roots > Rhizosphere > Soil ... | reverse complement strand
TAATTTTGAAATCCATATCCTTCAAACAACAGTTCATAGTAAGGCGGATTAAAAGGCATACCGTACATGGGCTCACTATTAAAACCTTCGACCATCAATCCCCACCATTTGTCGCGATCACCAAAATTTATTGGCCCGTCCATTGCTTCTATGCCTTTGCTTTGCAACCATTCTTTTGCAACATCGAATAATTTATTTGCAGCAGTTTGATCATTGATGCAATCAAAAAAACCAATTCCTCCCGTTGGGTATTCTGTTCCTTTATTGATGTATTTTGAATGAGTGAATGCAGCGATACGACCAATTAATTTTCCGTTATCATCTTTCAATATCCAGCGTTTTGTTTCTCCGTATTTATAATTTTTATTTTTTAAAGGATCGAAAACATCATTCACTTCATTATCAAGCGGACGAATATAATTCGGATTAGAACGATTCATCAAAACATTCACTTCTATAAATTCCTTTGCTGTTGAAGCATTGTTCACTTCTGTCAATTGCATACGAAACAATTTGTGCGAATGTAATAAGGAAGTTGCAAAAAGTTCGAGAGTGGGGAAAGTAAGGAAAGATATTCAATTAGTAATGTTATGCCTTTGAACTAATCATTTCCATCATTCCAATCATTTTAATCACCAATTCTATAAATTGTGCTTTTAAAATATCCTGGATGAAACATTTGCTTGTATTTTTTTCTCTTGCTTTTTTTTCAAGATCATTCGCACAAAATTTTTATCAGCAAACTTCCGAAGCGAAACATTGGGTTGACAGTGTTTTTAAAACCCTCTCAAAAGAAGAACGGATTGCACAATTAATGGTAGTACGCTTATCAGCCAAAACGCCTGATGGTATTGTGTTTTACGACAAACAGGTTGAAGAAGATATCAGGAAATATAACATAGGCGCTATCTGTTTATTCCAGGGAAATCCTGTTCAACAAGCGAATTATATCAACTATTTTCAAAGCATTGCAAAAACGCCTTTGATGATCTGCATTGATGGCGAAACGGGTTTAGGCATGCGCATGACAGACAGTGTGATGAAGTTTCCCGATCAACTTACACTTGGCGCTGTTAATGATTCATCATTAATTTATACGATTGGAAAAGCAATCGGCAAGCAATGCAAACGCGAAGGCATTCAGGTAAATTATGCGCCTGTTGTTGATATCAATAATAATCCAAATAACCCTGTTATAAATTTTCGTTCGTTCGGAGAAGACAAATATAAAGTGGCTTCCTTTGGAGTTGCGATGATGCATGGAATGCAAAGCGAAGGCGTAATGGCTTGTGCAAAACATTTTCCCGGGCACGGTGATGTGTCGGTTGATTCACATTTAGATTTGCCGGTTATAAATAAATCCATGCAACAACTCGATTCACTTGAACTGTATCCGTTTCAGCAAATGTTTAATGCAGGTGTTGGAAGTGTGATGATCGCACACCTCAGCATTCCTGCAATTGATACGACTACACATTTGCCTACATCACTTTCACAAAAAAATGTAACAGGTTTATTACGAAACGAATTAGGTTTTAAAGGCATTTCATTTACCGATGCTTTGGAAATGCAGGGCGTTGCAAAATATTACCCGGGCAGTGATGCCTCACTGCAATCTTTAATTGCAGGCAATGATATGCTTTGTTTGCCGGCGGATATTCCGGGAAGCATCAGTAAAATTTTAAATGCTATAAAACACAAACAACTTAACAAAAAAGATATTGATGCGAGAGTGAAAAAAGTTTTGCTTGCAAAATATAATTTGGGATTGAATCATGTGAAAGCTGTTGAAATAAATAATCTCACGCAGGATTTGAATGAAGAAGTTTCGCAATTACGTGCGGCAGTTGCACAAAATGCTTTTACACTTTTGCGCTTATCGCATCCGCGTTTATTGCCGTTAAATAAAAATGCTTCAATTGCTTACGTTGGCATTGGCTTAACTGACGCAAATACTATTACCAATCTTTTGCATGAGCAATACAATGCAGATCTTTTTTATTTCGATTATAAGGCAGATACAGCAAGGGCTGCAGCATTATTAGATTCGTTAATAGCGAAATATGATAAGGTGATCATCGGCGTGCACAAACTTGCAAAATATCCCGCCAACAATTTTGGAATGAGCGAAGCATCAATGCAACTCGTTCAAAAAATTCAGCAACGTGTTCCAACTGTTACAATGGTCTTCGGAAATCCTTATGCAGCAAAATATGTATGCAATTCTCCGAATCTTATTGCATGTTATGAAGATGATTCTATTTTTCAACGCGTAGCTTTTGAATGGTTAACAGGAAAATTTTCTGTAAAAGGAAATTTGCCCGTAACTGTTTGCGACGACTTTAAATTTGGTTTCGGTATTTCGCAAGCTAAAGATGCTATTACAGTTGCAACACCGGAATCAGTTGGACTAAATAGTTTAATGCTCAATAAAATTGATTCTATTGCAAACGATGCGATTGCACAACATGCTACACCCGGTTGCGTTGTGTTAGTTGCTCGCAATGGTAAAATTGTTTTCAATCGTTCTTATGGATATATGACTTATGACAGCACTGAACCTGTGAAAATAACAACTGTTTATGATCTCGCCTCTGTTACAAAAATTTCAGCTACTACAGTTTCCACTATGAAATTGTATGAGGAACATAAACTCGACCTTAATAAAACGCTTGGCGATTATTTGCCGTGGGTGCGCGGAACGGATAAAGCAAATCTTATTATAAAAGATATTTTATTGCACCAGGCCGGATTGGTTGCGTTCATTCCATTTTATAGAGAAACAATCGATTCCGCAACAGGAATTCCCAAGCCTGGCTTTTATCAAAACTATCCCGACAGTATATACAGTGTTCGCGTTGCAGACACAATGTATATGCGCAAAGATTGGCGCGACACAATGTACAAACGCATTTTACAAAGTCCTCTTGGTCCGCCGCACAAATATATTTACAGTGATAACGATTTTATTTTTATGGGGAAGATCGTTGAGCAACTCACGGGCAAAACGTTAGATGCATATGCTCGTGATGAATTTTATAAACCGTTGGGAATGTCAACCACAACATTCAAACCACGAACGGCACTTGATCTGAACACCATCGCGCCTACAGAACATGAAAAAATTTTTCGTCGCCAGCTGTTGCGCGGAGATGTGCATGATCCTGGCGCCGCAATGTTTGGCGGTGTTGCCGGTCATGCAGGTTTATTCAGTGATGCACGTGACTTACTCAAATTATATCAAATGTTGTTAAATGGCGGAGAACTGGATGATAAGCGTTACTTGCATCCTGAAACAATAAAATTTTTTACAGCTTATCAAAGCGATATAAGTCGCCGTGGTCTTGGTTTTGATAAACCTGAAAAAGATAATGCCATGCGTGCGGAACCTTATCCTACGATCAGTGTAACGCCGCAAACCTTTGGCCACACCGGTTTTACGGGCACATGTGTTTGGGTTGATCCGGCATGGAACATTGTTTACATTTTTCTTTCCAATCGTGTGAATCCTGATGGTGGCGAAAATTTAAAACTAAGCCGGCTGAATGTTCGCGGTGCGATACAGGAAACAATTTATCAGTCGCTGATTTATCGATAAGATGTTCAATCTTATTTATAGTTCTTAAAGAAGAAATTAATTGCACTCTGCTTTAGCAGAGTGAGAAAAATCATAACTTCAAAAGGGCTTTAGCCCTGTAATAAAAACCTTTAAACCTATGCCATGGATAAGAGTGTGGATACATTTAGTATTCTCTACAAAAAACAGAGAACCATTTCTTGATAAATCCATTCGTCAAAAAGTATTTGATCATATAAAACAAAATGCAACTGAAAAAGGCATTTGGCTTGAGTGTATAAATGGATTTTCAGATCATGCACATTGTTTAATTTCTTTGGATAAAGAGCAAACGATAAGTAAAGTTGTTCAATTGATAAAAGGAGAGTCTTCATTTTGGATAAATAAACAAAACTGGTGCAATGGAACTTTTAAATGGCAGGATGATTATTGGGCAGTAAGCGTAAGCGAAAGTCATGTAGTGCAAGTAAAAGATTATATTTTTAACCAGGAAGAGCACCATGGGAAGAAAACTTTTAGAGAGGAAGTTGATGAGTTTATGAAAAAATATGGGTGGAGTTATATCGAGGGCTAAAGCCCTTCATATGATTATTCTTTTTAAGGTGGCTAAAGCCACCTGCAATAATCGATCGATGAATAAAGTTCAGAATGCCGAAGTGAGTGACACAACCGGCGATGACAAGAGACGTGCAGCTCGTCAAATAAATAATTCTTCTTTGGTTATAAATTTTCATTAAACGGTTTTAAACCATTTGTTAAGTTCAGGAACTCAGTATTCATTTCCCTTATCTTTGTTTGCAAATTTTTTATCGTGAAGGGAAAGCATGTAGCACTACTTATTTTAGCAATCATACTTATAGATCAGAGTTTAAAGTTTTACATAAAAACGCATTATTACCTCGGTGAAGAACACAATGTAATTGGCAATTGGTTCAGACTGCATTTTGTGGAAAATGAAGGCATGGCATGGGGATGGCAATTTGGTGGTGATTTTGGTAAGATCATTCTTACGCTGTTTCGCCTTGCTGCAGTTGTGTTCGGAACATTTTATCTGCACAGCATCATTAAGAAAAAATATCATTGGGGTTTTATTGTTTGCGCTTCGCTTATTTATGCAGGGGCGCTTGGTAATCTTTTGGACAGCATGTTCTACGGATTAATTTACAGCAACAGCGAACCTTTTTTAACAGCACAATTTTTTCCTCCCGGCGGTGGCTACACAACTTTCCTTCACGGTAAAGTGGTTGATATGTTGTACTTCCCGATTATCACTGATGCTCAATGGCCTTCATGGGTTCCGGTTTGGGGAGGCGAAGACTTCGAATTTTTCAGACCTGTTTTTAATATTGCCGATGCTTCTATCTCTGTTGGTGTTATTGCATTGCTTATCTGGCAGAAAAAATTCTTTCCCAAAAAAGATACTGCCGTTAATCCTACAGTTGAAACCGGTGCTATAGTTGATGATAGCGCACAGGTTTTGTAGAATTTCTGATTTCGTGATTCATTGATTTTGAGATTTAATGTTACCGGAATCTCCAATCCCAAAATTTCAAAATTCCAAAATCCAAAATTTTTTACAAACATCCTTTTTGTTCCAGCTTATCAAGTAATATTTTGGCCATTAAATAAAATGCTTCGTGACTGTATCCTGCAATATGGGGTGTGATAAGAACATTAGGTTGATTACAAAGCCAGTCGAGATTTAATTTTTCTTCTTGTGAGAAACTGTCTAATTTTTCATTTTCCAAAACATCTAATCCTGCACCTTTGATCTTTTTATTTTCGAGAGCTTGTATTAACGCTGATGTATCAGTTACTTTTCCGCGACATGTTGTAAGAAAATATGGTGGCTGATGAAATGAATTAAAAAAATTTTCATCAGCATAATGATACGTTTCATCTGTGAGAGGAAGATGCAAACTCACTACATCCGCATATCGAAAAATTTGTTCAGGCTCACATTCTCTGACATAGTCTTTTGCAAACCCTGATTTGTATTTATCATGCGCAAGCACTGTTACATTAAAGGGCGCGAGCAATTTTGCAAATGCGGAACCGGTGTTGCCAAAGCCAATGATACCAACGGTTTTACCGCTAAGTTCAGTGCCCCTGTTTGCATCGCGAATCCATTTGCCCTGTTTCACTTCTTCATAACTGCTGCAGATTTTATTCATCAAATTTAAAAGCATTCCGAGTGCATGTTCAGCAACGGCATTTCTGTTTCCTTCAGGACTGCTTACGCAAATAATTTTTTTATTTTCAGCGTAAGGCACATCTATCAATTCCATTCCGCTTCCCAAACGACCAATCCATTTTAACCGGACTGCTTCATCAATAATATGTTTGTCAATTTTTATTCTTGTCGTTGCGATTAATCCGTTTATATCTGAGATAACCTCCATTAATTCATCATAAGTGATGGAAGGCTGATACTTTACTTCATACCCGTTCTTCTCCAGTCTTTCTATTAAATACTCATGAACTTTTGCCGTAACAAGTGCTTTCTTCATCATAAATAAAAATGTAAAAATTAATTTCGAAAACTCAAAACACAGAACACAAAACTTAGAACTCCAAACTTAGAACTCCAAACATAAAACTCGTTATTTCATCTCAAATGTAAGCGCTGCAAAATCTGCTACACTTAATTGTTCCGCACGTTTATTAAAAATATCTTTTTTTAAAACTGTCTCGTCAAACAAATTTCTAACGGCATTGCGTAAGGTTTTTCTTCTTTGATTGAATGCTGTTTTTACAAGAATAAAAAAATCTTTTTCGCTGCGCATTGAAAATTTTTCATTCAATGCTTTTAGTTGTATCACGCCGCTCATAACTTTTGGCGGAGGATTAAAACATTCCGGCAACACATCAAACAAATATTCAACATGATAAAAAGCTTGTGCAAGTACGCTTAATATGCCATACACTTTTGTTCCCGGTTTTGATGCGATGCGCTGTGCCACTTCTTTTTGAAACATGCCGATCATTACCGGCACCTGCTTCTTCCATTCCAACACTTTAAAAACAATTTGTGTAGAAATATTATAAGGAAAATTTCCAACGACTATAAATGAATTTTCAAAAGGTGCATCTATATCAAGAAAATCTTTGTGAATGATCTTATCTTTTATTGATGGAAAATTCTTTTCTAAATATGCAACTTTATCTGCATCCAGCTCAACCGCTTTGAAATCAATATTTGCAATTTGAAGAAGATATTTTGTAAGAGCGCCTGCTCCCGGCCCCACTTCAAGCAACTGCTGAACACCAGTCTCCGCAAGGCGTTGCCGCAATGCACTTACAATCTTTTTACTTATGTTTTCATCTTTTAAAAAATGCTGGCCCAGTGATTTTTTTAAAGTGTATTGCATGCCTTGCAAAAGTAACAGTTTGAAAACTGACTAATAAAAAACCCAACACCATCAGGCATTGGGAAAGGTTGTTTAAGGATAAACAATTTAAACTTTTATTCATGCACTACCAGTACAGGTATTGTGCTTTGATATGCCAGTTCCTTTGTATGACTTTTGAAGAATTTAAAAATTTTAGGATGTTCTTTTTGTATAGTAATGATAAGATCAATGTTTTTATCGGTAGCGAATTGTGCGAGTGCTTGTTCAACATCATATAACCTGAGAAAATAAAACTCGGGATTAAATTCCTTGAACATTTCTGCAAGCCCTTGTTTTTCCATTTCAAGTTGCTCACTTATCTCTATATAAATATCTTCATTCACGTTAACGATGTGAAGAGCAGGTTTCATCAGATTAAGCACCTTTTTTAGAGGCACAGAAGGAGTGCTGCGGACCACATCTTTAAAATCAGAAGTGAGCATAACGTTTTTTATTTCTCTGAATTCACAGCCTCCCGGAACGATCAGTACGGGACAATACTTGCTTTCGGCCATTTTTAAAGCGTTGCTTCCAATAAATTTTTGTGCGATAGAAGATTTGCCTGTAATACCCATAACCACAAGATCGGCGCCGCGATGCCGTGCAAATTTTTCCAATTCCGCTACAAATTCGTCACCCCTTTCAGCATATACTGTAATATTAGAAGTTGCGGTTGCAAGCAATTCATTTTTAAAATTTTCAAGGTGTTCCATGATCATTTCATGCTCGGCATCCGCTTCATACATATTATAAAGTATGATCTCCATGCCCTCATAGCCTTGTAATAGTTTTGCTGCATAGCGGCCTGCATTATAAGAAATGTCAGAAAAATCAAGAGGTACAATTACAGTGTTCATATAAATGGTTAGTTGGTTTTAGAAAATGGATACAAAATAATTAATAGCATTTGAAACAAAAAAACTTTTATTAGCTAAAAGTATAAAAAGTGGCACCCGTACCAAAATCAAGCGTTCAATATAGTACAAAGCGTTGAAGAGTGCGACGCAACAAAAGCATAATACTTATTCAAAAGCCGGGCCCATAATTATTTTTACTCATAGTATCACTAAAATGATAATCCTTATTTTTACCGAAAATCATTTTCATGGAATTGCAAAAGCCTGTTATTGGTTTTTCATGCGGAGATATTAATGGCATTGGTCTTGAGCTGATCATTAAAAGCCTTACTGACAACCGTGTAACCGATTTGTGTGTACCGGTAATTTTCGCCAGTAACAAATGCGTGAATTTTTATCGCAAAGTTTTGCCTGAGGTAAATTTTTCATACCAGGCTATCAAAGAATTTTCGAAGTTAAATCCTAAACAGGTCAATGTGTATAATTGCTGGGATGAAGAAGTACATATTACTCCCGGGCAATTAAATGAAGTTGGAGGCAAATACGCATTAATATCTCTTCAAAGCGGGGTACAGGCATTGAAAGCGGGACACATAAAAGCACTTATTACCGCGCCGATCCACAAAAAAAATATTCAGTCTGCAAATTTTAATTACACCGGGCACACCCCATATTTGAAAGCAATGTTTGAAGTTGATGATGTAGTAATGCTGATGACGGCTCAAAACCTGCGTGTAGCGTTGGTTACGGAGCATGTGCCTGTGAGCGAGATCGTGCAGTATATAACTAAAGAAAATATTTTAGGCAAGTTGAAAATATTGCATCCAACCCTGCAAAAAGATTTTGGCATTGATAAACCGAAGATCGCCGTGCTTGGCTTGAATCCACATGCGGGTGATGAAGGATTGATAGGAACGGAGGAAGAAAAAATTATAAAACCCGCGGTAAAAGAGGCGCGACAACAAAACCTGTTGGTGTTTGGGCCCTACAGCGCTGATGCTTTTTTTGCACGCGGTTATCATGAAAAATTTGATGCGGTGCTTGCGATGTATCATGATCAGGGATTGATTCCTTTTAAATCACTTGCCATTGGTGAGGGCGTAAATTATACTGCGGGCTTGCCTGTTATAAGAACAAGCCCCGATCATGGCACTGCCTTTGATATAGCAGGAAAGGGCAAGGCTGATCCAAGTTCTTTTCTTGAAGCAATTTTTGTTGCGGTTGATATCATGCGTACAAGAACAAACTATGAAGAGATGCACAAAAATCCTCTGCGTAAAATGAGCAGCATTATTGTTGCGAATGCGCAGGATGAAGTGATCAAGGAAGATGAGGCGGATAAGTTAATGTGAAGATGTGGAAATGTGAAAATTTGTAACCAGGCTGGTGAAGAAATCAGGAAATGGGTAGAAGAATTTTTATGTACCAAGCTGTACATCTTTGTTGAGACTTCCGTTGCGTCGCACACTTATACTGAAGTTTATCTTTTCAACAATTATACAAGTTAACAACAGGTTCATCATAGCTTAATTGAAAGAGGAACGATGAACGTAATGCGACGCAACAGCCGATGCCATAAGGGACAACTGCTCGCTTCAAAATAAAAAACAAAACGCACAAAAAAACTCTCAACTCTAAACTGTAAACTGCCCTTATCTTTGCGCGGTAAATATTTTCTTTACGCAACGAATTAACATTAATGTTACCGAAAATTAATCCTTCTTCAACGCAGGCATGGCTGCTTTTAAAGAAACACCAGAAAGAGGAAATGCAGCGTGTACACATGAAAACACTTTTTGAAAATGATGCCGACCGTTTTAATAAATTTTCGATTCGCTTCAATGATACTCTTTTTGATTATTCTAAAAATATCATCACGCAAAAAACAATGCAATTGCTTTTGTTGCTTGCAGAAGAATGTAATGTGAAAGCTGCAATTGAAGCAATGTTTTCCGGTGATATTATTAATGAAACGGAACATCGCTCGGTGTTGCATACTGCGTTGCGAAATTTTTCTGACAAACCTGTTTACAGCGAAGGTGTTGATGTGATGCCCGAGGTTCGCAAAGTACAAGCGCAAATGAAACAGTTTTGCGAAGGAATTCACAGCGGTGCATGGAAAGGTTACACAGGCAAGCCAATCAAATACATTGTAAACATTGGAATTGGCGGCAGTGATCTTGGTCCGCAAATGGTAACTGAAGCTTTGAAGCCTTATTGGCTGCCAAACATGCAGGCGTATTTTGTAAGCAATGTTGATGCAACGCATATCGCTGAAACGCTTAAGAAAATTACACCCGATGAGACTTTGTTTTTGATCGCTTCAAAAACTTTTACCACACAGGAAACAATGACGAATGCACAAACTGCGCGTGCATGGTTTCTTGAGCATGCAAAAGATGAATCACGCATTGCGGGACATTTTGCTGCATTGAGTACGAATGAAGAAGCTGTTAAAAAATTTGGTATCAATCCGCAAAATATGTTTGTGTTTTGGGATTGGGTTGGAGGAAGATATTCTTTGTGGAGTGCAATTGGATTATCCATTGCATTGACAATTGGCTACGATAATTTTGAAAAATTATTGAGAGGCGCTTTTGCTGTTGATGAATATTTCAGAACAGAAAAGTTTGAAAAAAATATTCCGGTAATTATGGCGCTTGTGGGAATTTGGTACACTAATTTTTTTAAAACACAAACGGAAGCAATTCTTCCCTATGATCAATACATGCATCGTTTTGCCGCCTATTTTCAACAAGGAAATATGGAGAGCAATGGAAAATCTGTTGACAGAAATTGCAGTGAAGTAAATTATGCAACAGGACCAATTGTGTGGGGTGAACCCGGAACAAATGGTCAGCATGCATTTTATCAATTGATACACCAGGGAATGGTTATGGTTCCTTGTGATTTTATTGCACCGGCAATTTCACACAACCCGATTGGCGATCATCATCCAAAATTATTAAGCAACTTTTTTGCGCAAACGGAAGCGCTGATGAATGGCAAAACAGAAGATGAAGTAAGAGAGGAATTAACGAAAGCAGGCAAAACAAAAGAAGAAATAAAAAAAATATTACCGTTTAAAGTATTTCATGGTAACAGACCAACCAATTCATTTTTAATAAAAGAAATTACACCAACAACACTTGGCAGTTTAATTGCTTTGTATGAACATAAAATCTTTGTGCAGGGCGTGATATGGAATATTTTCAGTTTTGATCAGTGGGGAGTTGAATTAGGTAAACAACTTGCTAATAAAATTTTACCGGAACTTGAAAATGATAAACAAGTTACATCTCACGATTCATCAACAAACGGATTGATCAATGCGTACAAAACATTTCGAAACGTATGACACCTAAAATCTCACAACCTGTTTATCACCTCAATTGTTTTTTCAACCATTGAAGGAGTTATATCAAGGTGTGTAACTATTCTTACCTGAGTTGGTGAAATAGCGATCATCAAAATATTTTGCTCTTTCATTTTTGCTGTGAATTGTTGCGGAGTAAATCTTCCTTTTACTTCAAAGATGATGATATTTGTTTCCACAGGTAAAATCTCTCCGACAAAATTTTTCGCACATAAAGCTTCTGCAATAAATTTTGCATGGCGATGATCTTCTTCTAATCGTTTTATGTTATTGTCCAATGCATAAATTCCTGCGGCAGCTAAATAACCTGCTTGCCGCATACCTCCGCCAAAAACTTTTCTTATTCTTTTTGCTTTTGCAATAAATTCTTTTGTGCCGATCAATACACTTCCTACCGGAGCGCCCAAACCTTTGCTTAAACAAACAGAAATACTATCGAAAATTTTTCCGTAATCTTTTGAGTCTTCATTTTTTGCAACAATTGCATTGAACAATCTTGCACCATCCAAATGCAGCGTCAAGTTATTTTCTTCACAAACTTTTTTTATGCGGGCAAATTCTTTAAAATCATAACAAGAACCGCCTCCCCGATTGGCTGTATTTTCTAATGAAACCAAAGATGAATAAGCTTTGTGCGCATCATTTCTGTTGTTAATAGAATTTAAAATCATTTCACCCGTAATTCTTCCTCTATCACCTTCTAACAGTTTTACGGAACAGCCCGAATTAAAAGCAATGCCTCCGCCTTCATATTGATAAATATGTGAAAGTTTATCACAAATAACTTCATCACCCGGTTGTGTGTGACATTTTATTCCTATTTGATTTGTCATTGTGCCACTTGGACAAAAAACGGCAGCCTCCATCCCAAACAGATTTGCGGCTTTTGTTTGCAATTCGTTAATAGAAGGGTCTTCACCAAAAACATCATCACCAACTTTTGCATGCATCATTGCATCGAGCATTTCCGGTGTTGGCTCTGTTACGGTATCACTACGTAAATCGATAATCATGGTGCGAAGATAGCCTGAGTTTGTAGTTTTCAGTTTGTAGTTTTTCCTGTTCAGAACTGATCAAGATGTACAAATGTGCGACGCAACGAAAGCTTAATTCATGTATTATCCCCGGGTTCATAAAATTTCTCGGAAAAATTTCCTTGCATCAATAACACTATATTTTTAC
>Ga0207706_10004998_pt1 | contig 12388 bp, 9 predicted proteins | sample KBSC53metaG_FD_184318 | JGI IMG/M metagenome (GOLD analysis project Ga0207706, IMG submission 184318) | Corn rhizosphere microbial communities from Kellogg Biological Station, Michigan, USA - KBS C5-3 metaG (SPAdes) (version 2) | ecosystem: Host-associated > Plants > Roots > Rhizosphere > Soil ... | reverse complement strand
ACAACCCGGATCACATCGACTTGCGCCCTAGCTTTCTCGTGCTGGTGTATCCCGTCATCAGCATGGACGCGAGGATCACCCACATGGACTCGCGCAAGGCGCTTCTGGGCGTGAGCCCATCGGACTCGCAGATTCGCTTCTTCTACCGTATTGGAGAGGGCATGAATCAGTCACCCTCGACTTCGGTTGAAGTCACCACGCTGCGCCCGCAGACCGCTGCGTTTCGGACCCAGCCACCGGTGCCCACCAACTTCGGCATCGAGATGGGCTCGGGACGCAGTCTTTACGATGCCGGGCGCCGGAACATGGCGATCGTCAAGGTGGCTTTTGGCGGCACCAATCTGTACAGCCAATGGAGCAGCTTGAACAACGACGGCTTGTTCAAGCTGTTGCAGGAAAACTTGTCAATGGCATCGACTCAATGGAACGGCCAGGGCTACCGCACCCGCATCGTTGGCTTGTTCTGGATGCAAGGCGAGTTCGACGCCATCGATGAGCTGGCCAATGCCAGTGCCTATGGCACCAACTTCAAGGCGTTCGTGGGTGCCGTCAGATCGATGGCTGGCGATGCTTGTCTGCCGGTGGTGCTCGGTCGCATCTCTACGTTCTGGGGCCCCAACGGATGGGCTGTGCGGGACGCTCAAGTCAAGTTTGCCGCTGGCGACGAATGTGCCCGTTGGGTCGACACGGACGATCTGACTGTGTACCCCGGCGACGCGGCCCACTTTGACAATGCGGGCGAATACCTGTTGGGACAACGAATGGGGGCGGCATACAAGGCGATCAGCGGCTGGTAAGAAACTCTTCAATCTGCTCAACGGCCTCAAGGACCACCAAAGCAATCGCTACTCCAGGACACACTGATGACCTTGCGATTCGTGAAGACTCCCCGCGGGAGAGCGCAGATTGCCTCGCGGGATGCGCGGCTGCCTCGAACTGCCCGAACGCTGCTCCTGATCTTGGACGACTCGCGGACACCGTCTCAGTGGATGGACTTGGTTCAAGGCTCAACGCAGGCGGACTTCGACCTGCTGCGAGGGGAAGGTTTGATTGCGGCAGTGCGAACCGATCCGCCCGCCAGAACAGCCACCAGACCGTCTGCTTCGATGCCGACAGGGCTGTCGACGCTGAGCTACGAGCAGCTGTATGGCTTCATGACCAGCCAGGCCAGGGAGCGGCTAGGACTGATCCAAGGTCTGAAGTTCATCCTGGAAGTCGAGCGATGCGTCGGCGAAGCGCAGATGCGTGATCTTGCGGTGCGGTTTGTGAGTGCCGTGAGGAAGGTACAGGGCGATAGCGCCGCTGGAAAGCTCCGCGCAGCTCTTGGTGCAAGCATGGTCGGAAGCGACTGAACCCTGGGGACTCACGCATCCAGCAGTTCTCCATACGACCCAAACCATCCTGCGAGCCCAAGGCGATTGCGCACTCGACGAACAGGCGGCGCCTACCATCAGGGTCAGGTGGTGCACTTGCATGAAAGCGGTACAGATTGAGTCCAACAAAATGCGGAGAAATCGAAAGTGATCAAATTCCATACCGTCAAGTGGCTCGTGGCGAATTCGCTCCTTTTGTCAGCCAGCTTTGCTACCGCACAGAACCGCATTCTCTCTGCGTTATTTCCGCTAGAAGTACACGCCTCGGATAGCTATCAACCACCCAAGTCGGTAGACCTCGCACGGCGTCCGGTACTGGTATTGATGGAGCAGAGGCCCTTGCCCGCTCCATTGCCAGTTCCTCAAGGTCGCGCCTTCATGGTTGACCGTTACAACATACTTGATGTTGCCGGACGCTTACCCGCAACCTTCGGAGAGCCCCTTCACTTGGTTCTTCCCGGGCAGTCGCCTTGTCGGCTCCAGCCAATGGAGGAAGTTCTGCTCGTCGCGCCGACCAGCAAGGGTGGGATGGGCACCCATGCCTTGATAGCAAAAGGTTGCAGCACACCGTCGGGACTTTCTGGAGCAGCCGTCGTGACGGGCGCGTTTAAACGCATCTTGATAGTCGAAGCTGCTCGCGGGATAGGCCCCGCGCCCGTCCTGGAGTTGCAGAAAATTCCGGAAGGTATGAGCCCCAACAGTTCGACGGCGCGTATGGTGATTCCATCTTTGAATTCGCAACGTGTCGCTGAACACGAGGCCGCCCTCCGTGAGTGGCAAAAGCGACAAGCAGACGCGATGAAAGCGGCTGACGCACGCGGCGTTATGTTGAAGGATGATCCACGTTTGCAGCCTTTCGTGACGGCTATGGCGCAGCGTGAAAAGGGCTTTGCACCCGCAATTTTCATTGATGCCGCGGAAACACGAGTGCACTTCACGCATCCGGATGGACGGTCGATTCGCATTTACTTTGGCCAGGACGGTCAGCCGGTTTTTGAACCGGATCGCCTTTGAGCGCAGGTCTAAGGACGGTCTGCACTCGCAAGGGTCTCCTTCGATACTCTTAACTGTTGGCGCTGGCGCTGGCGCTGGCGGCGGGCGCACTCGCCTTGGCTGCCTTCCTATACTCCAGTCCGGCTCCGGCCGACTTTCCCCTTGAACTTGCGGTTCTCGCAGCTTTCGCCCTTCTCATGCTCAGCTTTGTCCGGCGTGCGCTCCGGTGGAGAGTATGTTTATACAGTGCGCCAAACAAGAACGGCTGCCGAAAAGCACAGCGGCTTGAGTCGGGCTGCGTGCTGTGAGTCCTCACCAGACAATTGCCTCGACATTGCTGCTACTAGAGAGAGTTGGTGGTGAGCGTGATCGACGCTGTCACTGTTCGACGATGAACTGGCGTCACCGTGAATGGCCAGTCCAACCCAGTGCACTGGGTGAATGAGGCACCGGAAAGCGGTTGTCTGCCCAACCCGTCGCGCATGCCCCTCATGCCGAACGTTGGGGGCTGCTTTCGGGAGGCGCGCTTTTGCAATTCCACTTCCGCTAAGGGTCGACAACAGTCATTGGCGCTCGAAACCTGAGCGGCCGCACCCGCTGCGGAACGGAAGCACTCCTGCTGCCCCACATCCGCCAAGGCCCTTGCGTCACCTGGCAGGCATTCCGACTGCGGCTGACGCGTCGCCGTGGAACAAGCACGTGTGACCTCGACAGCGTGCAGAAGGGGCCGCACAGTCAGGCCCGACTTAAAGGAACAACGCGGCGTGTTGCCCGGTCAGCCGGCGCCGCCGCTCTCCACCTGCGCCCGCAGCGCCTCCGCGTGTGGGGAAACTCACCGCACATCATGCCCGGCCTTACCGCCACGCCACGCCCGTCCTGCGCGACACCGGCCTGGCTGGCACCTGCACGGTCAGGCGGCGCGTGGCGGCAGCGTAGCGCCAGCTGCCGCTCGGTGCCGTGCTGCCGTCGAGCAGCACGGCCTGGGGCGCGTCTGCGTTCATGAAGACGACCGTCCACCGGCGCTCGGTCACCTGGCCGCTGAAGCTGCCGAACGCCGGTTCGATCGGGAGCATGTGGCTGCCGGCGGCAGTATCCGAGTAGGTCATCGCAGTGGTGGCGCTTTGCTCGGGGCGCGCGGTCACGCCGTCGTCCTCGCAGAGGGTGAAGGCGCAGGATGCACCGGAGGCCACGGTCACGGTGAGTGCCTTCATCGGGCTCAGGCGATCTCCGGCTGGGTTGTCGCTGCGCGTGACCAGCAGGCCGCCTGCGCGCAGGAACACCAGCATGGCGTTGAGGTTGGTGGTGACGGTCTGCACGGTGTTGCCTGCGTAGGTGGCGCCCGAGAACAGGTGGGTCCAGCGGCCCGGCGGCAGCCACACGGCCGTGCTCGTGCTGTTGCCGGGCGTGACGGCCGGCGCGACGAGCAGGTCGGGGCCGTAGAAGTACTGCGACCAGGCCCGGTCGTAGGCCACCTCTTCGTCGGGGTACTCGAGGTAGATGGCCCGCACCCCGGGGGCCTGGTCGCCGGGGTTGTTGTGGCCGCCGATCAGGGGCGCCGCCGGCTCAGCGGAAGCTGGCGGGGCCGCTGCCGATCTCGAGCAGCCGGCGCATGCTGTCGCGCACCAGCGGATCGGGGTCGTTTTCCTGCAGCGCTTGCGCTCCCGACTCCCAGGTGGGATCGCCGGCCATGCGCAGGCAGACCACCCGCGTGGAAGGCGAGAGGTCCTCCGGCAGCTCATTCATGTAGCGCAGCGCCTCGACGCTGCGGCCGCGCGCCATCAGGATGTAGGCCGGTATGACCTGGGCCAGCTCGGGGAGCGGGCCCAGGTACTGCAGGCGTTCCCACTGCGCCTGCGCTTCGTCGGCCCGGCCTTCCTGGCAGGCAGCGAAGATGGATTGCACGATTTCCTGTGCTTCAGGGGATTCGATGTACTGCATGCTGCCTCTGGAGAGTGGGAGGGCGGTGGATCAGGCCTTGGGCTGCTGCTGTTGCTGCTGGCCGCCGAAGAGCTGGTTGACGATCGGGCCGATGCCGGTCTGCAGGATCTGGCCTGCCGGGCTGTTGGCCCCGGCGAGAAGGGTGCGGCCGGCGCTGACGAGGCCGGGAATGATCGCGGGAAGAGGCATGTTCTTTCCTTTCAGGTGGTGAACCCTGCGGTCGAGCGCAGTCGGGGCAGTCTGGGGCCGCCGCTGGCCCGGCGTGGCTTGGTGCCGAAGCAAGCGAGGACGATGCGAAGCCCGGGCACGGTGTCGGCCTCAGTTGCCGCCGATGCGGATGTCGTCGAGGTAGCCGCGGAACTGGCCGGTGGCATCGGGCCGGTCGTAGCCCACGAGGATGTAGGCGATCGTCTTGCCGGCCGCCCAGCGGCCGATGTCGGATCGCACCTCGTTCCATGCGTCGGGTTTCAGCTGGCTGCCGCGGCCCTGGAACTCGGGATGCACCCGCACGCCGAACTGGTCGACCGCGCCCGAATCGCGCAGGCTGCTGCCGTCGGTGAAGATCAGGTCCACCGCGACATAGCGGCTGTTGGGCGACCCCGACTGCGGATAGATCCAGTACGACAGGCTGGTGCCGGCCGTGACCGGAATATGCACGTCGAACACCCGGTTGTACGAGAACGAGCGGCTGCCATCCGCATCGTTGCCCGAATACATCAGCGCGGTCGTTCCACTGTGCGCAAAGTTCTCGCGTCGCGTCGATGTCTCCATGTGGCTCAGCCCGCAGCAGAAGCCGCCGACGTTCGCCTGGAAGGTGACGGTGTCGTTCCAGTCGGGCTGCGCGCTGCCCGACTCGAAGTCGCTCGAGAACGCGGCGGCCGACTGGCTGGTGTGCGGCGCGTCGAACGAGGGCGGTGCATCTGCCGCGGCGCTGCCCCAGCTGGTGTTCGGCGAGGCGCCGAGCTGGTACTCGAGCAGCACATCGCCCGCCAGCGCGGCGAGTGGCAACCACGTGCTGGTGGATGCATGTCCGTCGACCTTCATCGACTGGATGTAGGTACCGTTCACACCCGCGTTGTCGGCGTGGATGCGCAGCACGTGGCCGTTGCCCATGCGCACGCTCACCTCAGGGAAGAGCGGGCTGCCGACCACGAAGCCGCCGACGCCGGGAAGCTCCGGGTACAGGCCGAGCGCGCCCCACACGTACCACACCGAGGTGGCGCCCAGGTCATCGTTGCCGGTGAGGCCGTCGGGGCCGTTGCGGAACAGCTCGTTGAGGATGCGCCGCACGACCGCCTGCGACTTGTACGGTGCGCCGGCGAAGTTGTAAGCCCATGGCGAGCCGTGCTCCGGCTCGTTGCCCATGAAGGCATACGGGCTCGAAGGGCCGGCGTCCAGCTTCGTGAAGTGCTCGTCCAGCCGCGCGATCGCGGCGGCGTTGCCGCCCATGCGGTCGAACAGGCCGCGATAGTTCTGCGGCACCATCCAGGTGTACTGCGCCGAGTTGCCTTCGACGAATTCGTTGCCGCTCGCGCGGTCGAAGTTGTCGACGAAGCTGCCGGACGCCGTGCGTGGATGGATGTAGCCGCTCTGGCTAGAGAACAGCGGCTTCCAGAATTGCGCCTGGCTGAGGTAGGTGTCGCGCCTGGCGGTATCGCCCAGCGCTTCTGCGAAGTGGGCGATGGCCGAATCGGCGAGGGCGTATTCGAGCGTGGTCGCGGCTGGGCCCCAGATGCCGCTGCCCGTCTGGATGTAGCCGCGCGACAGGTACTCCGACAGGCCGGCGCGGGTCTCGCAGCCGCGCGAGTGGACGCCGGGCTGCGTTGCCGCGAGGTCCATGAAATGCAGCGCCGAGGCGGTGTCGAAGTTGCGCGCGCCGAACGCATGGAAGTTCGAGACGATCACCGCGCCCGCATCACCCACCATCACGCAGGTGTCGTCATTGGCGGTGGGCCATTTCGGGAAGCCGCCGCCGCCCTTGTCGGCATCGACCACCATTGACTGCGCCATGTCGCTCGCCTGCTTCGGCATCAGCCAGGCGAGGAACTGCACCTGCGATCGGTAGATGTCCCACCCGGAGAAGGTGGCGTATTTCTCCCAGCCGTCGGCGGTGTAGGTCTTGTTGTCGAAGCCGATGTACTGGCCGTTGACGTCGCTGAACAGGTTGGGGTGCAGCAGCGAGTGGTACATCGCGGTGTAGAACTTGGTCTTGTCCTCGGCGGAGCCGCCGGTGACCTGTATCTTGTTCAGCGTGTCGTTCCAGGTAGATTGCGCCGCGGCCTTGATGCCTTCGAAATCCCAGCGCGGGTTCTCGGTCTGCATGTTCAGCCTGGCGTTGTCGGTGCTGACATACGACAGCCCCACACGCATCTTCACCGGCCCGCCCTGCGCGAACCGCACCCAGCCGCCGTTGTTCTTGGCCTTGGGCGCCGTGCGCGAGTTGGGCGTCACGGTGTCGCCCTGGTAGGTGCCGAAGTTCTGGAACGGCCGGTCGAACTCGCCGTGGAAATACACGTAGTAGCCGCCCCCGTTGCAGACGCCGCCGGTCTCGACGAAGCCGCGGAACTCACGGTCGCCGATGATCTCCAGCTGCGCGCTGCGGGCGCCCACGCCATTGCGGCCTGCGTTGAGGATGACCGTGGCGTTGGTCGTGCCCGATGGGTAGGTGAAGCGGCCAAAGCCCGAGCGGCGCGTGACGGTGAGCTCCACGTTGACGCCGCTGTTCAGGCCCACGCGGTAGTAGCCCGGCACGGCCTGTTCGTTCTGGTGGCTGAATCCGACCTGGTAGTTCTCGATGTGGGTTCCAGGCGACACGCCGATGGTGCCGATGATGGGCAGCATCGACACGTCCTGTTGGATCGTGCAGCCGGTCCCGCTCGAATGTGTGAGGCTCACACCCTGGATCACGCCCTTGTCGTAGTTGTAGCCGCCGAACGCATAGAACTCGCCGTATCCGGTGTCGGGACTGAACTGGACCATGTTGAAAGGCAATGTCGCGCCGGGAAAGGTGTTGCCCACCGCGCCGCCCGTGCCCTGGTTGTCGGGGCTGGGATTGCCGATCTTCGTGCCGATGAAAGGATTGACGAAGCCGAGCAGGTCCGGGTCCGCGGCGGCGACGGTGGCCGAGCTGGCGCGGGCCGTGCCGGCGCTGCTTGTTTCCGCGCCGCCGGTATCGCCACCGCCACCGCCGCAGGCGGCGAGCAGGCTCGTGCCGGTCCATAGCACGCCGAGCAGTGTGAGTCGATCGAGCACTGGTTGGTATCTCATCTGGCCCCCAGGAAGGTTGTTGTCCGAAGCATTGCGAAGGAGGCCGACTCTAGGAGCGTGCACGGCGCTGCATCAATGGCGAAGGCCTTATCCGAGCCCATAAGCGGCGGTTATGTGACGCCGTCTGGAGCGGCGGGCCTACGGCGGCGCGCAAGGCCGCGCGCACGCGCCGCGCCACAGCGCCTTCAGGGAAAGTCCCGTGCGGCACACTCATTGCCCATCGCCGATTGGAATCGGTTCCGTTTTTTATTTGATTGGATCGGGATGGCGCTCGACACTACAGTGCGGCCCTTTGTCCCGATGCATCCGTACATGAACTTCACGCTCCGTGGATTGCGCATCTTCGAGGTGGCCGCCGCATGCGAGAGCTTCTCGCGGGCGGCGGAGCTGCTGGATCTCTCGCAGCCCGCGGTGTCGATGCAGATCCGGCAGTTCGAGGGCGAGGTGGGCGTGCGGCTGTTCGAGAAGAACGCCCGCGGCGTCAGCCTGACCGAGGCGGGCCGCAACCTGCTGCTGCATGCGCGAGAGATCCTCGGCCGCGTACGCGCGACCGAGGAGGCCGTGGCGGCGATGCGCGGTGAGCCCAAGGAGCAGTTGCATATCGGCGCGGTCTGCATCGCCCACTATTTCGTGCCGGTGCTCATGCAGGCCTTCCGTGCGCTGCATCGCGACGTGCGCCTGAAGCTCAGCGTCGGCAGCCGCGACGAGATGTTGTCGGCGCTGCGCGACGAGCAGGTTGATCTGGTGATCGGGGGTTTCCCGCCCGCCCAGGCCGATGTCGAAGCCGAAGCCTTCGGCCGGCATCCGCTGTGCATGGTGGCACCGCCCGACCATCGGCTGGCCCACGCCGGGCCGCTCGAATGGGACATGCTGCGCGGCGAGACATTCGTCTTCCGCGAGCCGGGTTCAACGACGCGCAAGTTCCTCGAGCATCTGCTCCAGTCGCGTGGCCTGCAGGTCGCGCCGTCGATCGAGTTGCAGGGCAACGAAAGCGTCAAGCAGGCCGTGATGGCGGGCATGGGGCTGAGCTTCATGTCGGCGCATACCTTCCAGCTCGAGCTGGCGGCCGGCCGCATCGCGGTGCTCGATCTGGAGGACATGCCCAAGATGCTGGACTGGTGCCTCCTGCGCCGCAGCAACACGGTGCCTTCGGGCATCAGCGCCCGGTTCCGCCGCTTCGTGCTGGAGGAGGGCGCGCGCTTCGCCGCCTGCCGCCTGGCAGCGGCGATGGGAGAAACCCGGCTCTGACCCGGCCCCCTGTCTCATTGCAAATATTTCTGGCAGGCCTTCAGGCATTAACGGTGGGTTCATAGGTCAGGGATCTACTGAGCTCCGCCAACAACAAACTGAAGGAGACAGGCATGACTGGAAGAGCGCCTTTCATGCGATCCACGTTCGGCAGATTCGTTGCGGCCGTATGCGCCGCATTCACCATCTTCTCCACCCACGCCGGGACGCTGGCCGACTACCCGGAATATCCGTACGCACAGACCAGCTACAACGAGCCGCTGCGCGGCCAGTTCCACTTCAGCTCGCAGAGCGGCTGGATGAACGACATCAACGGGCCGGTCTACTACCGCGGCACGTATCACATGTTCTATCAGCACAACCCGCACGGGCTGGGATGGGACACCATGCACTGGGGCCACGCCACCAGCACCGACCTCGTGCACTGGGTGCAGCAGCCGGTATCGCTGGAGCCGGGTGTGCACGACGTGACGCTGTTTTCAGGCTCCGCGTGGGTGGACACCGCCAACGTCACCGGCCTCAAGCGCGGCAGCGACGATCCCATCCTGCTCTACACCAACACCAATGGCGTGAGCATCGCCTACAGCACCGACGGCGCCAAGACCTTCAAGATGTTCAATGGCGGCGCGAAGGTGGTGACCACGCCGGGCGAGTCGCGCGACCCCAAGGTGCAATGGGATGCGCAGCACAACCGGTGGGTGATGGTGATCTGGCAGGCCGGTGCCGGCATGAGCTTCTACACCTCCACCAACCTCTTGCAGTGGAGTCCGGTGGGCAGCATCGGCGCGAGCTGGGCCTTCGAATGCCCGGATCTGTACATGCTGCCGCTGGATGGCAACACCACGCAGCCGCGCTGGGTGCTGCAAGACGCTTCGGGCCGCTATGTCGTCGGCGCGCTCGACGCCAACAGCATGTTCGCCACCGACTGGAGCGGTCCGCAGTGGATGGACAAGGCCTCCACCGGCGGCCCAGGGCCATGGTATGCGCCGCAGACCTTCAATCAGCTGCCCGGCGGCCGCGTCGTGCAGGTGGCCTGGCAGGCCGACAACCGGGGCTGGACCTGGACGGGCAATGCGTCCTTCCCGGTCGAGCTCACGCTGAAGACCTACCCCGAAGGCGTGCGCGTCGCGCGCAACCCGGTGGCCGAGATCAACGGCATCCGCGGCGCCGCGCAAACCTGGGGTCCGACCGCGATCACGCCCAACGTCGCGACCAACCCGCTCGCGGGCATCGAGGCCGAGCTGTACGAGCTGCGCGCCGAGTTCGACCTCACCGGCGCCACGGCCGGCAGCTTCGGCTTCCAGCTGCACCGCAGCAGCGGCGGCACCAGCGATGCGAGCGTGATGTACGACATCGGCGCCCGCACCCTGCAGGGCCAGCCCATGCCGCCGGTGAACAACCGGGTGAAGATCCGCGTGCTGGTCGACCGCGGGCAGCTCGAGGTCTTCGGCGACGACGGCCATTTGGTGCTGTCGCGCAACGTCGACTTCAACCCCGCCAACCTCGGCATCGGGCTGGTGGCCAACGGCGGCAATGTGAGCCTCGTGTCGCTGACCTTCAACCGGCTGAACCCCATCTGGGGCCGAGGGCGAGCCGGCCGCGCGCCGAAGAACGCCATCGTCGCGACGGTCTCGCAAGGCCGGTGCGTCGACCGCGATGTGGCCAGCGGCCGCGTGCAGACCTGGGACTGCCTGGGCGGCAGCAACCAGGCGTGGACACTGGACAGCACCGGCGCCGTCAGCACGGGCGGCGTGTGCCTGGAGTTGCCGCCGGGCCAGACCGCCAACCACACGCTGGTGCAGGTGGCGGCCTGCAATGGCGGCGCACACCAGAAATGGCGGCAAGGCAACTTCGGCAGCCTCGTGAACCTGGCCTCCGGCCGCTGCCTCGATGCAGACGTCGGCGACTACGGCAATGGCCGCCAGTTGCAGGTCTACGACTGCGTAGGCGGGCCCAACCAGAGCTGGGTGGGTCCCACCTTCACCGGCGCCGCGACGAGCCGGATCTCCTGGTCCAACACGGCCTCATGCGTCGACCGCGATGTGGCGAGCGGGCGTGTGCAGATCTGGTCCTGCAACGGCGGCGCCAATCAGTCGTGGACGACGCATGGCAGCGGCGAGCTCACCACCGGCGGGCTGTGCATGCAACTCATGCCGGGACAGACCGCCAACCGCTCGCTGGTGAGCGTGGCCGCCTGCACAGGCGCCACCAACCAGGCGTGGAGCCGCGTGGGCAGCAGCTCGTGGATGAACCTCGCGGCCGGGCGCTGCCTGGACCTGGACGCGGGCGACACCACCAATGGCCGCCAACTCCAAGTATGGGACTGCGTCGGCGGACCGAACCAGACCTGGCTCGGCCCGCGATGACCTGCCACTTTTTCATGAGAGAGCTTGACGATGAGTGACGCCTTTTCCCCGCTGGTGATCGAAGCGAAGGGGCTGGTCAAACGCTACGGCCAGGTGACCGCCCTCGACGGCGCCGATTTCGAATTGCGCGCGGGAGAGATCCTCGCCGTGATCGGTGACAACGGTGCCGGCAAGTCATCGCTGATCAAGGCGCTGTCGGGCGCGGTGGTGCCCGATGCCGGCGAGATCCGGCTGGACGGAAAACCCGTGCAGTTCAGGAGCCCGATCGATGCCCGGCGAGAAGGCATCGAGACCGTCTACCAGGAGCTGGCCGTCGCGCCGGCGATGACCATTGCAGAGAACCTCTTCCTGGGCCGCGAGCTCACCCGCATGGGGAGGATCGGCCGCCTGCTGCGCATCCTGGACAAGCGGCGCATGCTGCAGGAGAGCATCGCGCGCATGAACGACCTGAAGGTCGGCATCCGCTCGATGACGCAGGCGGTGGAAACCCTCTCGGGCGGCCAGCGCCAGTGCGTGGCGGTGGCGCGAGCGGCGGCCTTCGCAAGGCATGTGGTGATCATGGATGAACCCACGGCGGCGCTCGGCGTCAAGGAGGGCAACATGGTGCTGGAGCTGATCCGCCGCGTGCGCGACAAGGGCCTGCCGGTCATCCTGATCAGCCACAACATGCCGCATGTGTTCGAGGTTGCCGACCGCATCCATATCGCCCGGCTGGGCCGGCGCGCGGCGGTCGTCAACCCGCGCAAGATCAGCATGAGCGACACGGTGGCGGTGATGACCGGCGCCATGCGGCCGGAGGACATCCCGAGGGAATGCCTGGCTTGAATTTCAAATGTTGCCGAGCGCTCGTTCGGCATTAACGGCCGGTTCATCCGGCGGGGTTCTACTGGATCCGTCGCGGGATGGCACGAAGCCGATGAAACCCACCGCGCACGACAACGCATAGAAGGAGACAGCATGTTTGCAAGATCGAGCATCGTTCTGGTGGCCGCCGGCCTCTTGATGGCGGGCGCCGCCGGCGCAGCCGACGACAAGCCGGTGATCGGCCTGATCACCAAGACGGAGACGAATCCGTTCTTCGTGAAGATGAAGGAGGGGGCGCTGGAGATGGCCAAGTCGCGCGGCGCCAAGCTGCTCACCGGCGCGGGCAAGGCCGATGGCGACAACGCCGGCCAGGTCACCGCGCTGGAGAACATGATCGCC
>Ga0207706_10004992_pt1 | contig 12392 bp, 11 predicted proteins | sample KBSC53metaG_FD_184318 | JGI IMG/M metagenome (GOLD analysis project Ga0207706, IMG submission 184318) | Corn rhizosphere microbial communities from Kellogg Biological Station, Michigan, USA - KBS C5-3 metaG (SPAdes) (version 2) | ecosystem: Host-associated > Plants > Roots > Rhizosphere > Soil ... | reverse complement strand
TTTTCAATTATGGCAACTCGCTCAGCTTTTCCCATGACAGCAATTTTTTACAGAGGTAATTGTTTTGCAGTTTAAAAACAAAGAGTAAACCACCTTTCTATTAGGTTGTTTCACCTAAGCTACGCCATTCCCATCAATAGAAATATCACGAAGTTCCCACGCCAGAAGCGTGAGCATTTTTGCCCGCCCGGCTGACGCCAGTCGGGCGGGCTTCTTTCTTCAAGTGCCATTTAACATAATATAAATTATAAGAAAAAGTGGCCGCTTTGCTGTAATTCTAATTTAGTATATTCATCATATGGGAAAAGGCATGCTGATGGATAAAATGCTTAAGCTGATCATTGAGGATGTTTATGTGACCCGTGCTGATCAAATATGCAATCACTTAAATATTGATAATAATACAGCGGTTCAGTTATTGAATGAAATGGAGAGATCTGAACACATTCAATTGATAAAATCCGGCAGTCAACAAATCCCTGTAATAATTGTAAAACCTACCGGAAGGCAGTTTTACCGGTCATCGAGTTATTCGCAACTCTATAATGAAACTCCAAAGAGCAATGATGATCGGCCAGCTAAAGTTAAGTTAAATAAAAGAACGCTTACCTGGACAATCATAGGCATCCTGGCAGTGATTTTCCTGATCGCGGCCATTAAACAAGGCTGGTTTTCTTAATTCCCAATCCGTTGTTACATTTACACCCTAAATCACACAAACTATGTATCCTCAAGATCAGCACAGCAGCTCAACTGACCTATCGCTTATTCAACCTGTAGAACAAACGCAGGTGAAAAATTTTATGGCAAATGTCTTTGCCTACATGTTCATGGCGCTGGGAATTTCTGCTTTGTTTGCTTACCTGTTTGCTTCAAACCCTGAATTAAGACAATACCTAATTAATGATACGAATACCGGCCTTAATGCGCTTGGTTATATTGTGATGTTCGCACCCATTGGATTTGTGCTGTTAATGTCATTTGGATTTTCAAAATTATCCGCACCGGTTTTAATTCTTCTTTTTGTTGTGTATTCGGCTCTCACCGGCATTAGCTTCGGATTTATTTTATTACAGTATACATCCGGTACTGTGCTGGCATGCTTCCTGTCGTCGGCTGCCATGTTTGGTATCATGGCCTTTATGGGTTATACAACAAAGCAGGATCTCACAAAATTTGGCCGCATCCTGATCATGGGACTCATCGGTATCATTGTCGCGTCGGTTATTAATTTATTCATGGGCAGTTCTTCACTGGATTATCTTATCAGTTTTCTAGGTGTAATGATATTTACAGGTCTTACCGCCTATGATGTTCAGAAATTAAAAAATATCGGCGCAGGTATTCAATACGCTGATGTTCCCGCTTCTGACGTAAAGAAAGTTTCGATCCTGGGAGCACTGAATCTATATCTTGATTTCATCAACCTGTTCCTGTTCCTGCTACGTTTGTTTGGCGGTCGTAGAAATTAGAAACAGTAACCAAGATTAAAGGTCAGGGGTATCATGTAGCCAACATTTTCAGGAAAAATATTTCCGTTTGAGTAATGCATGATCCTGATCTCAGCATTTAAATTTTTGTGGGAGCCAATAAAGGCTCCCATTCCCATAAAATCCTGGAAAGTAAAATGCCTTCCGGTGTTCAGATCATCTGTAACGGTTCTTGAAATATACGTGGGCCCCGCTACTGAGTAATTAAAATAAATATCCGCTTTCTTTGACCGGATCGCTGTAAACCTCAGCAATGGAAATAATGAAACTGTACCGAATTTATCTTCATTTTTTTCACTCACCCAATACGAGACATTCACTCCCCAATCAAAGGAAAAAACCTTTCGTGAATGAAAAATGTTGTGCTGGTAATTGGCAGAGATCCCCTGCCTGATCCGGACATCACCCCCCCAAAAAATCGGGATGAATCCCTTTGACACCGCATTGTTCACTCCATAGCCCAGTGCATTTGTCGTATATCCTAACTGCAATACATTTTTAGGAAAATGAAATCCTGCGTCCTCATTTCTTTTTAAACGTTCGCTTGAAATTGGTCTCATCGTATAAGTGAATGCACCTGAATAAAAAATTGTATGCGGTTGTTTTTGACTGCTATTCCCAGGTGAATAAACAGCATTCAACATCAGTGTCCATTTATTATTCAGATGATACTGCAAGCCTGCTCCTGTTGATAAACTTCCATAACAGGCATCGCTCATCACTGTTTCATTGTTGATCTCAAAACCACGACGGGTAATAACTGATAAACCCAATTCTCCATAAACCGAAAATCTTTTCCATCGTGGGGTTTGTGCCTTTGCTGAAATGCCTGCCACATTCATCCATACTGAATGTGCCGTTTCATCTCCATTGATATTTTTGTACTCGACCCAATCTACCGGGCGCATGTACGTGATCTGTGCAGACAAATATTGATTGAATTCATGACCAAAAAGAATTATTCGAAGGGCAGTATGTGGCACCTTCACAGAGGCCGCTTTGAATCCCGGCTCTAATTGTGAGTTTGAAAAAGGATAATTAATATAGCCGATGCTGACACCCGCAAAAGAATTGGATAACACCGCAGGATATTGATACTTCTTATCCTGGGCATTGAGAAAAACAGTTTGTAAAAAAAGCCCTGCCAAAACAACGAGTGTGAATTTATTCGTGAGACTTGCTTTTTGCAAACGAAGTGCTGCAAAAAGCTTAGTCGGACAATCCCGCCAAAGGCGGAAGGTATAGTACCTTGCAGCTCGTTGTCGAATCGAGTTCTGTCCCGAACTATCGGGATGCTCTGAGGGTACATACCTGTGATTCATGCCAATAAAAGTATTAAATAAATTAGAGTATGGATCTGCGGCAAACCATACTGGCTGAACATTCCAAAGCTAATTGCAATAAGATCGTAAAATGGGTCGGCAATTCTCAAAAACGATTTACTGAACTTTTCAATCTGTTTCTGAATTCGGAATACAGGGTAAATCAGCGTGCCGCGTGGCCCCTGAGTTATTGCGTGATCGGGTACCCTGCGTTGATTTCCCCACATATGGCCAAATTGGTCAAGAATTTACACAATCCCGGAATTCATGACTCCATAAAAAGAAACACCGTTCGTCTTCTTCAACACATAGATATCCCCAAAAGATTTCATGGTGAGATCATGGATATTTGTCTGCTTTATATCTCATCCCCCGGTGAATCCGGTGCTGTAAAGGCATTTTCACTTTCTATACTTCAAAATTTGTCAAAGCAATACCCTGAGATCAAAAATGAAGTGAAACTCATTATTGAAGAACGATGGCCTTACGAAACTGCGGCTTTCCACAGCAGGGCAAAAAAATTTATGAAGACTTGACGATTGATCTTAATCTGAATGATTCACGGCATGAAATTTTAAATACATCCATAAAAAAGATTATGGAACTGAGAAAAGAAGAATTTCCGGTAGCATTACAAGCCTACGAAGTTCGCGGTGATCGTGAAGATTTCCTGGCGGAACAAGTTGTAAGCACACAAACGGAAGCAGATACGTTTATGTCAATGTATGCAGGCAGACTTATTAAAACAAGAGAAGTACGGCCTGTAGAAACAAAACATTATGCTCATGCTGTTCATAGAACAAGGACAGGTACCGGAACAGCGTGGCTGGTTTTCATTATACTATTAGTAGTATTGATCGCAGTTGGCTTTGCAACCGGCTGGATACAAAATATGTTTGGACAAATCAAATAGTGATTTATCTATGTCGAGCTTGGGGTTAAGTTTTTCTCTTTTGTTTTATAAAACTCAGGGAAAATTAACCTCAGGCTTTGATCATAAGTAAAGTAATTATAGATCCAGTTGCAGAAAACGAAAAACCGGTTTTTTACACCCAGTATCAGGAACAAGTGTAAACTCATCCAAATGAACCAGGCGATAAATCCGCCAAAATGCAATTTGGGTCTGGGCAGATCAAAAACTGCAAGGTTTCGTCCTACCGTCGCCATCGTTCCTTTGTCATGATATTCGAACTCTTCAAATCTTGTGTCCTCCCGTAAAAGTCTTTTTAAGTTTTTAGCTAATACGGTTCCCTGTTGAATTGCAGTAGCAGCCAATTGGGGATGCCCCTTTGGATATTTTGGAGTTTCCATGTAAGCCAGATCCCCGATCACATAAATATTCGTTGAACCTTTTAATCTCGAATACCTGTCAACGATCAACCGGTTTCCTCTTACCATCAGGGTTTTGTCCAAACCAGGCGGAAGAGCCCCGGTAACACCAGCCGCCCAAATAACGGTTTTTGCAGGTATCGAAGAGCCATCTTTTAACTGCACATTGTTTCCATCAAAATTATTTACGATCGTACTGGTCATCACTTTCACTCCGAGCCTTGACAAATATTTATAAGAATCTTCTGAAGATCTTTGACTCATCGCTCCCAGCGTTTTCGGTCCACCTTCCAGTAAGTAAATATTCATTTTACTGAAATCAAGCTCAGGATAATCCTTTGGCAGAACATAATGTTTCATCTCGGCTAATGCTCCCGAAAGTTCGGTGCCTGTAGGACCACCTCCTACCACGACAATATTCATCAGTCGTTGTAATTCATCCGGGTTCTTTATAAGAAGCGCCTCTTCAAAATTGCGGATGAGTCTATGGCGTAACTGGAGTGCCTCTACAGTTGATTTCATCGGAAAAGTATTTTCCGACAATTGCTGGTTGCCGAAGAAATTTGTTTTGGTTCCTGTCGCCAATACCAATACATCGTAGTCAATTTCTTCATTACTGGTGATGACCTTATGCTCAGAAGGAATGATCTCTTTTACTTCGGCCATTCGAATTCTTACATTTTTACTTCTCTGAAAAACCTTTCTGAGCGGAAAGGAAATGTTGCTGGCATCAAGGCCGGCAGTGGCTACCTGGTATAGTAAGGGTTGAAACTGGTGATAGTTTACCTTATCAATAAGAATGACCTCAAAACCAGTTTTATTATTAAGTTTTCTTGCCAGCCTCAAACCTCCAAATCCCGCACCGACGATTACTACTTTCATACAACTAAGTTTTGCTGGTACAAATTTACATTATTTTCAATAATTTTTGAAAATACGAAAACAAGTTTTCCTTGCAGCTTAAAGTGTACAGCGTGAAGCAATTAATACAATAATCTTACCTTAATTGTTTGCTTGACCTCTTTTAATAATTGAAAGGCCTGCCCGGAGATCTTTTTGTCAACATCCAGCACCACGTAACCGATCTCATCGTTGGTTTTTAAATATTGCGCAAGAATATTGATGTTATTTTTTGATAGTTGCGTATTTATTTCAGAAAGAACGCCAGGTACATTATTATGTATATGAAGAATACGATGTGCACCTTCCTGTGGTGGCAATGACAAGGCCGGTACTGTATGTGAACCATTGGTTATTCCCTTTTCCAGGAAATGAAAAAGTTTCATGCTCACATCTTCACCTATGTTTTGCTGTGCTTCTTCGGTAGAACCGCCGATGTGAGGAGTCAAAATAACATTTGGAATATTCTGCAGAGGAGTTTGAAATTTATCGCCATTTTTTTCAGGCTCCCAAGGATAGACATCAATTGCAGCACCACTCAACTGTCCACTTTTTATTGCTATTTGCAAATCATCGAGATCAACCACCTCTCCCCTCGCATAATTGATCAATATTGAACCTTTTTTAAAATGTTTCAGATTGGTTTTATTGACCAGGTTTTTTGTTTGTGGAGTTTCAGGAACGTGCAGGGTAATTACATCCGATCTTTTCACTAATTCTTTTAATGATTTTGCATCCACAGCATTTCCCATCGGCATTTTTGTCTCCACATCATAAAACATCACTTTCATTCCCAGCGCTTCTGCCAGCACACTTACCTGCGTCCCGATATTTCCGTAACCAATGATACCTAAAGTTTTTCCACGCAATTCATAACTACCCTTCGATTCTTTCATCCATACCCCTTCATGTGCAGACCTGTTTTTGTCGGGTATGCGCCGGATAAGCATGATCGATGCGGCGATCACCAATTCTGCAACAGATCTCGTATTAGAGTATGGAGCGTTGAATACAGCGACGCCATGTTCTGTTGCCGCTTGCAGGTCAACCTGGTTGACACCGATACAAAAGCAACCGATCGCCTGCAATTTTTTTGCCGCATCGAGAATCTTTGGGGTAATGTGTGTCTTTGACCTGATGCCAAGGATATGCACGTCTTTTATCTCCTTGATCAGGTCGTCTTCGCTCAACGCTTTTGTAATTTTTTCCACTTTTACATACCCGTGTTTACTGAAGTTTTTTACAGCCGCATCACTGATATTTTCCAGGAAGAGAATTCGTATTTTTTCTTTGGGATAGCTTGTTTTCGTTGGCTCCATATTTGCAAATATGCACATAAGTTGATAAATAAACAGAAAGGGCTAATTCATGATTCATTATTTTTCCAGATCATACGATATCAATGAATTTTGCGTTATATTGCAACCGGTTACCTTATAAAACAATACCCCTTGAAAAATACATTATTTAGCATCGGATTTACGCTAGTCATTGGGTGTCACGTTACAGCAGATAATTCAGTTAATCCGCAACCCGAGACCGCAACCATTGCTCCCCCAATTGTTTTTCAGCCCCTTGCAAAGGACGACTCCCTTCGTTATTACAATGCCGTAAAAAGCTTTTTTGAAAAAGCGTTGATCAGCAATAGAAATTTCAATGGCGGGGTGTTAGTGGCAAAGGGAGAATCCATTATTTACGAGGAGTACAAAGGCTATAAAAATATGCAAACCAAAGAGCCTTTGGATGCAGCCAGCCCCATGCATATTGCCTCAGCCTCAAAGAATTTTGCTGCAGCGGCCGTTCTTAGATTAGTGCAGGATGGAAGAATAAAAATGGATGATTCTTTGTCTGCATTTTTCCCGAATTTTCCATATAGTGGTGTTACAGTTAAGATGCTGATGAACCATCGCAGCGGTCTTCCCAACTATGTGCATTATCTTGAAAGAATGGGATGGAACAAAAATCAATATGCCACCAACCAGGATGTGCTGAATTCTTTATATACCATGCATCCGCAACCAGAATTCAAAGCGGGCACAAGATTTAGTTATTCCAATACCAATTTTGTATTGCTTGCCCTGATCGTTGAAAAAATTACGGGCATGCCCTACCCTGATTATTTAAAAAAGAATTTCTTTGAGCCGCTTCAAATGAATGACACTTACGTTTTTTCACTTGCCGACAGTATCTCTGCTATAAAATCATACAAGGCTTATGGAGGTGTTTGGGAGTGGGATTTCCTGGAAAATACCTATGGCGATAAAAACATTTACACAACACCAAGAGACCTTTTGAAATGGTCACTGGCCTGGTCACAAGGAAGAGTGGTTGATTCTTCGCTGCTTGAAGCAGCATTCACTCCTTATAGTTTTGAGCGGCCCGGAGTCCATAATTATGGTTTGGGCTGGCGTTTATTAATGCTGAAAAATGGTAAAAAAGTGATCTATCACAATGGTCGCTGGCATGGTACCAATGCAGCCTTTGCCAAATTGCCTGATGAAGACATAACTATCATCATCATTGGTAACAGGTACAACTCCAATATTTATAACACCGCCCGCAAGGCCTACGATATTTTTGGCGATTACCTGCAGGGCGGACCGACTATTGATGAGGATGGTGAACTTACATATCATGAACCTCCACCGGTAGTTCATCACCGCAAAAGATCAGTAGCCAGGAAAAGCTCAAATCACAAATATTCTTCCTCTTCGAGTAAGGCTGTTGTGAAGAATAAGAAATAGAACCACGATTTATGGGATTTTGATAGATTGGAAGGAAAAGTGGACAATTATGTAGCCAGCTTTATCACTCCTATTAAGCGTTCCTTGCGTCGCACTCTTCAACGTCCTGTAACCTTATTGAGCAGTTCTTTGTGAAATTTGTGATCCCTTCGTACTCGTCGTGTCCATTGGGTCACAAAGGTCACTACGAATCCACAAAGAACACGAAGTAATCCAACTCACCACTCACTACTCACAACTGGCACATTTAACTGTTCGTGTCAGCGATTTCTGCGTTACCTTTGCTCTCTCTCGTAACTGTTCTGAATAATTATGAAAAAAATACATATTGCTCTGCTGATCTTAATTGCTGCCACCATCGCGGTTCTTATCAGTTTTATGGGAACGTTGAGTACTTACGATTCGGTCCAGTCGGCCATGAAAAAGAAGGGAAAAACGGTAAGCATTATCGCCAAGCTGGACCGCACACAACCCATCGAATACGACGCGGTAAAAAATCCAAACTTTTTGAGCTTTGTGGCCTATGATTCTTTAGGGGGCAATATGAAGGTGATCTACAGGAAAGAAAAGCCAACAAATTTAGAACACAGTGAGCGACTGGTGTTAAAAGGTAAAATGAGTGATGATCATTTTGAATGTTCTGAGATCTTAATGAAATGTCCTTCGAAATACAAAGATGATATGAACGAGGCGAAAAAGAATTTGCAGGAAAACGCAGCTGCATCACCGGCTAATACTTCCACTACACAATATCAATAACTGATGGATTACACAGGTGAGCATTTATTACCCGGAATATTGGGGCATTTTTTTATAATACTTTCCCTTGTCGCCTCATTGGTTGCTACCTTTGCTTATTTTAAAACTACCAGGTCTAAAAATGAAGCCGATGTTAGTTCCTGGAAAACCATGGCACGGGGAGCGTTTTTGGTTGAAGTTCTTTCTGTATTTGCCATTTTCGGGATCCTTTTTTACATCATCTACAATCATCTTTTTGAATACAAATATGCCTGGCAACATAGCAGCAGGACATTGGAAGTAAAATATTTACTCAGTTGTTTCTGGGAGGGCCAGGAAGGAAGTTTTCTGTTATGGAGCATCTGGCATTGTGTGTTGGGATCGATCTTAATTCGCAAAGCAAGAAATTGGGAAGCACCGGTAATGACCGTAGTGAGTTTTGCGCAGGTTTGCCTGGCAACGATGATCGCCGGTATCTATTTCTTTAACTGGCGTATGGGTTCAAATCCATTTGTGCTTCTTCGAAACGAGATGGATGCCCCGATATTCTCACAACCCAATTACCTTTCCCTGATCAAAGATGGCAATGACCTTAATCCCCTGCTGCAGAATTATTGGATGGTGATCCATCCTCCCGTTCTATTTCTGGGTTTTGCATCCACGATTGTTCCATTTGCCTTTGCAATAGCTGGTTTGTGGACAAAAAAAACCGGCGACTGGACAAAACCTGCACTTCCGTGGGCATTGTTTTCTGCAGCTGTACTCGGTACAGGTATTATGATGGGTGGACGCTGGGCTTATGAATCACTCAACTTTGGTGGTTACTGGGCATGGGACCCCGTGGAAAATGCTTCAATGGTGCCGTGGCTAACATTGATCGGTGGCATTCACACATTGCTTATTTATAAACACACAGGTCATTCATTAAGAGCAACCCATTTTTTATTTCTCATCACCTTTAACCTGGTTCTTTATTCAACCTTTCTCACACGCAGTGGGGTCTTAGGCGACACTTCGGTTCACGCATTCACCGACCTCGGAATGAATTTTCAGTTGCTTGCATTTTTATTTGTGTTCCTGATCCCATCATTTGTTTTTTATGCTATCCGGTACAAGTCGATCCCACATATTGTAAAAGAAGAACAAACATCATCACGTGAGTTCTGGATGTTCATTGGTTCGCTGATATTTTTCCTAACCGCATTATTTATTACGATCGCTACATCGTTGCCTGTGATCAACAAGATCTTCGGAAGCAACTTTACCATGGGTGAAGACGCCGTGTTCTCCTACAACCGTGTTATTATTTTCGTGGCGATCATTATTGGAATTCTTACTGCCGTTATCCAATATTTAAAATACAAACAAACAGATCTCAAATTTTTCCGGAAGAAGATCATTGCACCCACGATCATTTCTTTGATCATTTCAACATTGGCACTTGCTTTTGGTAATATCAATTACCAGGAACATGGTCTCGGATTTTTAGGTGCTATCTGGTTTGCAATGGTGTGCAGTATCTACGCGATCATTGCGAACGTATCCTATGTCTGGATCGGAATGAAAGGCAAGCTTAAACTTTCGGGCGGTTCCATTTCGCATCTCGGTTTTGGATTGATGCTCGCTGGTATTTTAATTTCTTCTTCGAAAAAGGAGGTGTTGTCATGGAACACAAGTGGGATCTTTGTTCAACTCGGTGAAAAAAATAAGATCACCGGTGAGCCGGGTGAAAATCTTACGTTGGTAAAAGGTTTACCCACTACTATGGGTAATTATAATGTAACCTATGAAAGCGATTCCATGCATCCTGAAAAGCCTCTTTGGTATTATAAAATTCATTTTAAAAACAAAACAGGCAATGAGCAGTTTACCTTAATGCCAAATGCATTTGTAAACTACAAAGGCAACCAGGGCCTGATGGCAAATCCCGCGGCCAGGCATTACTGGGATCATGATATTTTTACCTACATCACTTCCCTCCCCGACCCTGAAAAAAATAAAGACACGGCTACATTCAAACCACAAAGTTTAAAAAAAGGTGACACCGCTTTTTATTCAAATGGCTATTACATATTGGAAGATCTGACCTCACAAACCAATATTCCTGCCGGCGGACTCGCACCTGATGATAAAGTATTCACAGCAACGATCAAAGTATTCTCAAAGAATAATACTTCATACACTTCAAAGCCATTCCTGATCAATAAGGGCGGTAGCCTCTACCCCATCCAGGATACAGTCACTTCAGAAAATCTCATTTTTCAATTGACTAAGGCCGATAATAATGCAGCTGAGTTAGGAGTCAGGGAATCGAACTCCATTATGCAATACATTACCCTTAAGGCGTATAAATTTCCTTTTATTAATCTTCTTTGGGCAGGTGTCCTTATTATGGTGACGGGCATCACTGTCAGCATTGTCAGGCGGGTTCAGTTAAACAGGTCTGCCAGGGAGATCGAAAATTTAACTTTGTAAAACAGCAGCGGCAGGGTTACTTTCTTTGTCTGTTAGTATAAATTGCAGGGCATATTTTGTAAATTTAAATAATGAATTTTTGCAGAAAATATTGCAGATTCCCTGTTATCCCGGCCCTATTCCTGTTTTTCAGTTTTTATTCAAAAGCCCAAACAGAACCCAAAGCCAGCAAGTGGGGGCCGAATGATACTTTAATAGTACCCGCCATCATTTATGAAGGTGAAAGTTTGCCTTATAAAGAGATGGAAATGGTTTGGGTTTCTAATCTGCCACCTGATAAACTAGCTAAATTCATTGAAGAATGGAGCCGGCTACGAAATGCTGTTTATGTCACCTATCCTTATGCAAGGATCGCGGGTGCGACGATCAATGACATGAATGTGCATCTTGCCGATGTGAATACAAAAAGGAAAAGGAAAGAATATCTCAAATCAAGGGAAAAAGAACTCAGGGCACAGTTTACAGAACCGATGGAAAACCTTTCAGTTTACCAGGGAAAAATTTTAATGAAACTCATTAACCGGCAAACAGGAAATAATTGCTATGATATCATTAAAGAATACAAAAACGGTGTTACCGCGAGACTATATCAAACTGTCGCATTCTTTTTTGGCAGCAGTTTAAAACAGGATTGGGATATGAAGGATAAAACCGACCGCCAGATTGAAAATATCGTCAGAGAAATTGATGGCATTTGGTACAACAATCCATATAAACCAGGACTTCCCGCCTCAAAATAGTTTAACTTTTCTGGTCTATTGTTTATCATTCTTCTAATCGTAATTTCTATTAATTTTATTCATCTCAACTAAACGTCAAACCATAACTAATGAAACTAGACCTTCTTGCAATAGGCGTCCACCCCGATGATGTGGAGCTCGGCTGTTCGGGTGTTATACTCAATGAAATTCAAAGAGGGAAAAAAGTAGGTGTCGTTGATCTTACGCAGGGTGAATTGGGTACCAGGGGAAGTGTTGAATCCCGTTATCGAGAATCGGCAAATGCTGCTGCAATTATGGGTGTTCATGTAAGGGAAAATTTAAAAATGCGTGATGGGTTTTTTAAGAATGACGAAGAGCACCAGTTAAAATTGATACAAACCATCCGCAAATACCAGCCGGAAGTTGTAATCGGGAACATTTTGCATGACCGTCATCCCGACCATGGCCGTGCAGGACAAATGATCAGCGATTGTAGTTTCTTATCAGGCCTTACAAAGATCATTACACGTGATGAGCATGGCAATTTGCAACAGAGATGGCGTCCTAAATACGTCTTACATTATATGCAGGACTGGTATCATGAACCCGATATATTGATCGACATCTCAGACGTGTTTGACCAGAGAATGGAGGCCATTGAAGCCTATAAAACTCAGTTCCACACTTCTGTCA
>Ga0207706_10004991_pt1 | contig 12392 bp, 9 predicted proteins | sample KBSC53metaG_FD_184318 | JGI IMG/M metagenome (GOLD analysis project Ga0207706, IMG submission 184318) | Corn rhizosphere microbial communities from Kellogg Biological Station, Michigan, USA - KBS C5-3 metaG (SPAdes) (version 2) | ecosystem: Host-associated > Plants > Roots > Rhizosphere > Soil ... | reverse complement strand
GGAATTGTTTACAATGGATCATTGGCACACATACTTTGATAGCAAAGAAGAATTACAGCGTGCAAAAGAACATCAACTCGAAAGAGTGATAACAATTTTTCCATGGATCGCTACAATTGATAAATTTCAACATTGGGTGTATGAAAATCCAAATCACACTGCAGAAGAAAGAACTGCGAAGTGGGTGGAAATACTCAGCGAATTTACTCCTTCAAATATAGATATAGGAGGTCTTGAAGCATATCGCAAGATCGGCTGGCAACGACAGTTACATTTGTTTGAAGTTCCTTTCTATTACATCGAATACGGCATTGCGCAACTCGGTGCAATCGGTTTGTGGATGCAGTACAAAAAAGAACCTCAGCAAGCGTTGCAGAATTACATCAATTCCTTGAGTCTTGGTGGCACAAAAACATTACCTGAGCTTTTCAAAACAGCCGGTTTAAAATTTGATTTTTCTCCCGCACATATTAAAACATTAATGGAATTCGTTAATGAAGAGTTGGAAAAGGTTGTCCATTAGTGATGTCGATAAACCTGACAGGTTTTTAATTTCAATAGCTAATGTTTGAAGTATCGAAACCTGTCAGGTTTTAGAGATACACACGTTAAGAAAAATTTACCATACTTAAGTAAGATTTAAACAAATCGAAAGGACGGTAAGAGATAATTTTGTTACCGGCTATGGAGATTGACTAAAATATTTGCAATCCAAATATCTTATTGTAAGTTTCACTTGTGCGTTTGCTCATGACAAAAAGAAAAACATTTATTCAATTATTTGCTTTAGCAACAATACTGTTTAGTGCTAATGTAATACCTGTAGTTGCTCAACCTACAGTAAATAATGAACAGTTTGCAACATCCGGTTCAAGTCATTCAACATCGAACAGTAAAAGTGCCGTTGCAACATTTACTTTACCTGTTTCCAATCTTGCACTTTCAACTTTTAATGTTCAGCCAAAATATGAGTTTCGTGCTGCATGGATCGCAACAGTCGTAAACATTGATTGGCCTTCAAAAAAAGGTTTGCCTGTTGAAGAACAAAAAGCGGAGTACATCACGATGCTCGACAGTTTGCAACATCTTGGAATGAATGCAGTGATCGTTCAGATTCGTCCTGCAGCAGATGCATTTTATCCTTCCCCTTACGAACCATGGAGTGAATGGTTGATGGGAGCCCAGGGTCTTGCTCCAACTCCTTTTTATGATCCGCTTAAATTCATGATCGATGAAGCACACAAACGCGGTATGGAGTTTCATGCATGGCTCAATCCTTATCGTGCGGTATTTGATAAAAATTCATCTGTTGCATCAAATCATATAACACGTGTTCACAAAGATTGGTTTTTAATGTACGGGGGGAAGAAATATTTCAATCCCGGTTTATCGCAAGTGATGCAATACGTAACAAACATTGTAAAAGATGTTGTTACACGTTATGATGTTGATGCCATTCACATGGATGATTATTTTTATCCTTATCGCATTACAGGAAAAGAATTTCCCGATGAAGCAACTTATCGCAAATATGGTGACGGTTTGAATAAGGAAGACTGGAGAAGAAGTAACTGTGACAGCATCATCAAAATGATTCATGATACTATTGTTGCAGTAAAACCAATGGTAAAATTTGGTATCAGCCCGTTTGGGGTTTGGCGCAATAAGAGCAATGATGAAGATGGCAGCGATACAAAAGCAGGACAAACAAATTATGATGATCTCTACGCCGATATTTTATTATGGTTAAAAAAAGGTTGGATAGATTATGTAGCACCTCAACTTTATTGGGAGATCGGCAACAGGTATTGTGATTATGAAACATTACTTGATTGGTGGAGCAAACACAGTTATGGTAAAGATGTGTATATAGGTCATGCGTTATATAGAACAATTGAGCATCCAACAGCGGCATGGAAAAACACAAATGAACTTCCCGATGAAATAAAATTATTGCGTGATAATAAAAATGTTGAAGGCAGTATTTATTTCAGCGCGTCAAATTTTTACAGCAATCCTAATGGCTGGGCTGACACTTTAAAAGATGATTACTATAGTACACCTTCATTGATTCCTTCAATGCCATGGATAGATACCGTTACTCCAAAATCTCCTTCGATATATAATTTCATTGAAAGCAATTCAAAAGATGCTGATGGAAATTTCACGTTATATGCAAGAGCAAATACCGCAGGAGAAACAGAAACTGTAAAAAGTTATGTTGTTTATCTTTCGCCAAGTTATGCATATCTCGGAGCATTGCCTACGTACGTTATTCCTGCATCAAACATAAAAGATTTCCAGTTAAGCTTTCTTGAATCGCAAATTCCTTCTGACTGGAATGGTTGCTACATCGCTGTTTCAAGCGTTGACAAAGAAAATAATGAAAGCAGGTTGAGCAACGTTATTCAGCTTATAAAAACAAATAAGGGCTGGACGATACCTAAATAATTTCGGATTGCAGATTTAATTTGGGTAAGAGCTCAAATGATCAAAACTGTAATTGCCTTTTGCTTTTAATTTATCGATCAGTTGTTTTAATTCACTTTCTTCCCAACCATTGCGAAACATTTCATCGTGTGCAAGCAACACCAAATTATTTTGGCGCATTGTGGTACGGGTGTTTAACTTTTTTTCTATCAATGCCACCATTTGATCCACTGTTTGAATAGGATCACCCGTTTCACCATCATGCTGCCATTCCACATCCCAGCCAAAAACTTTGTAGCCATGGCGATATAATGAATCGGCGCTGGATGCACCGCTGCGAATATCATTGTAATAAATATTCTTTAATCGCCATTGATTTCTTCCCGGCAGTCTTGCATAATCTGTTGGTATCTGCAAATCTGTTTGACATTTTTGAAAATCAGCAACAACAGCAAAGGGTTTCAAATAAAACCTTTTGTAATGATCATGTGCATGCGTGAAACTGTGGTTTCCTATTTCTATGTATGGATTATTTTCATATAGCTTGTAATAATTTTTCATTTGTGTATCACTTAATACGTGTTCACCAACAACAAAAACATTCACATTAATTTTTTCCTGCCGCACAGCGTCGTCAATATCTTCACTGCCTTCCAATGGTCCATCATCAAATGTTATGTAAATATGTTTAAGGGTTGTATCACGTTTTACAATTGGTAAGGCAATATTTTTAGGCGTGCGATCACTATCTTCATTTTGTTCCCGGTGTACACAACCGCAATAAAAAATCATGAGTAAGGCTGAAAATAAAATCGTTTTCATAAAAGTATTCAATTACATAACAATTGCCGGTATTTTGTAGCGAGCTAATGATCTTGTGGCATCGCCTGTTGTGTCACTCCCTTCAGCGTTCGGAGCTATATTCAGCAAACGATTACGCTTCTTTCAGATAAACCACGATGAATAAGACTGTAAAAATTTCAATTTGTTTATTTGTATAAGTGCAGAGAATGTTAAATGAATAAAATATTTTCACGAAATTTTACTTAGATCTTCTTTTTTACCTTTGCCCACTACAAACTTCAAACTACAAACTATAAATTTTTTTATATGCCCGGTTTTGAATTATTCGGCGATCTTGAAAGAAAAGAATTAAACGACGTGCTTGAAACAGGCATTCTCATGCGCTATGGTTTTGATGCCGCACGCAAAGGAAACTGGAAAGCGAAAGAGCTTGAACAGGAAATTTCAAAAACGTTTGGTTGCAAATATGCGCAACTTGTAAGCAGCGGCACTGCTGCTTTAACCACTGCATTAAGTGCGCTACGTATTGGTTATGGAGATGAAGTGATCATGCCAACATTCACTTTTGTAGCGAGCTTTGAAGCTGTGCTAAGTGTTGGCGCAATACCTGTACTTGTTGATGTTGATGAAACGCTTACATTAAATCCTGATACAGTCCGTAAAGCAATAACACCAAAAACAAAATGCGTGATGCCGGTACACATGTGCGGCGCAATGGCTGATCTTGATGAACTGTTAGAAATATGCAGAAAACATCATTTGCTTTTACTTGAAGATGCCTGCCAAAGTATTGGTGCAAAATATAAAGACAAATATGTTGGAACCATTGGCAACGCCGGAACTTTCTCTTTTGATTTTGTAAAAACAATTACCTGTGGAGAAGGCGGTGCAGTAATGACAAACGATGAAAATATTTATGTGAAGTGTGATGGCTACAGCGATCACGGTCACGATCACAAAGGCGTTGATCGCGGTGCAGATCTTCATCCGTTTCTCGGATATAATTTTCGTATCAGCGAATTGCATGCAGCAGTGGGTTTAGCACAAATAAAAAGATTGCATGAATTTCTTACAATACAAAAAAAGAATCACTCCATTTTGAAAAATATTTTATCTGCCATTCCTGAAATTTCTTTTCGCATTATCCCTGACGAAGAAGGTGATAGTTGTACATTCTTAAGTTGGTTTTTACCAACAGAAGAAATTACTCGTGCTGTGGTGAATGAATTAAAAGAGCAGAATATCTTAGCTGGTAATTTTTATTGGTACGATAACAACTGGCATTACATACGCAAATGGGATCATTTAAAAAATGCACAAGCATTGAACACTTTAAATCCCTTGCAGCATGAGGCTTTGATGAAATTGCAAACACAAAACTTTTCTGCCGGCGATGCGATAATGAGCCGTTGTATTTCTACTTCCATCAGTTTGGTTTGGAGTGAAGAACAGGTAAAAGAAAAAGGTGAAAAGATTGCAGCGGTAGTGAAGAAGGTATTGAGTAATTCATCTGTTACTGTATAATTTTTTGCCACAGAGTTACACAGAGTACAAAAGAACACGGAAAACCTCTGTGCAACTCGTTTTCTCTGTGGCCTTATTGCCGAATATAATTCATGCAGTACAAGAGTGCGACGCAACATGCAATGCACAAAGATTTGCGGCCGGTCCCAAAATAATTCCCTAAACTATTTACGTGTAAATTTCCGTTTGTATATTGAGCAAAATTTTTTTCTCATGCCCGAACCATGGCGCACCGGCAAAGTAATTAAAATTGAAAACGCAACTGAAGCCACCAGACGTTTCTGGATTCAAATTCCTGATGTTGAAAAATTTAATTTTAAACCCGGACAATTTGTAACGCTTGATCTTCCCATCGATGAAAAACTGCCAAAAAGAATGAGAAGCTATTCTATTGCTTCTGCGCCGGATGGCACAAACGTAATAGAGTTAGTGATCGTGTTACTTGAAGGCGGTAAAGGAACACACTATTTATTCAATGAGGTAAAAGAAGGCTCTGAACTTATATTGCGCGGACCACAAGGCGTTTTTACTTTGCCGCCCGTTATTGATAAAGACCTTTTTTTTATTTGTACAGGCACGGGTATTGCACCGTTTCGCTCGATGGCAGAATACATTCATGCGCACAATGTGGCTCATAAAAACATCTACCTCATTTTTGGTTGCAGGAAATGCGGCGATGCTTTGTATGCCGAAGAGATGACAGAACTTGCAAATACACTTGAAAATTTTTATTACCTCCCAACTTTTTCAAGAGAAGCGCCGCTTGAGGGAAGAAGAACCGGTTATGTTCACGGTGTGTATGAAGAGTTGATCAGCCCGCATAAAAAACCGGCAAGTTTCTTTTTATGCGGATGGAAAAATATGATCGATGATGCAAAGAAAAAAATTGTCGAGCTTGGATATGACAAGAAAGAGATTCATCAGGAATTATATGGATAATATCAGGATGCCTTCAATTTTGCAGCACTTGTGTTCTTATCCTGAAGTTTCGCCATCTCATTTTTTGATTCTGTCACTTGCTTTTCAAGTTCAAGTATGCGTGAATGACTTGAAAGCATTTCATTCTCTACACTCAATACACGCTTTTTATGTTTCGCAACAACACCGGATTTAACCAATAGCCCGATAACAAATCCGATAACTGCTGCTGCGGCAACAGTAAGAATTGAGTAGGCTGGTGATAATGAAATAACATCTGCAAGCTGAGTCATAGCTATTATTTACTTTTTAATTGAATATGGATCGACATCAGAAGCGTATATTAAAAGTTTAAATGGTTCCAGGTTTTTCAAAAATAGTAACTGCTGTTTGTCTCAATGCAAAACAGCTAAATTATAATATCATTTTAAGTATTTCGTCTTTGATTGCAGTGATATGAATGCGATCCTGTGTCATTGTATCCCTGTTTCTTAAAGTAACTGTTCCGTCTTCCTTTGTTTGATGGTCAATTGTTGCGCAAAACGGCGTTCCTATTGCATCCTGGCGACGATAACGTCTGCCTATCGTATCTTTTTCTTCATAGAAACAACGGAAGTATGGTTTGCATTCATCAACAAGCTGTCTTGCTATTTCGGGCAAACCATCTTTTTTGACAAGAGGCAAAACTGCAAGTTTTATAGGTGCGATCTTCGGAGGAATGCGCATAATGGCACGTGTATCTGTTGAGCCATCTTTGTTGGTTACTGTTTCTTCATCATAAGCCTCACTGAGTATCAGCAAAAACATTCTGTCCAAACCAATTGATGTTTCAATTACATAGGGAATGTAGTGTTGATTGATTTCATTATCGAAATAAGTCATCTTCTTCCCGCTGAATTCCTGGTGACGTTTTAAATCATAATCAGTTCTCGAATGAATACCTTCCACTTCTTTGAAACCGATTGGAAATTCATATTCAATATCAACTGCATTGTCCGCATAGTGTGCAGGTTTGCTGTGAACATGCCACTGATATTTTTCTTTTGGGGTACCTAAGCTCAAATGCCAGTTCAATCGTGTTTCCTTCCAATATTCAAACCATTCTTTTTGTGTACCGGGGCGAACAAAGAATTGCATTTCCATTTGTTCAAATTCACGCATGCGAAAAATAAATTGCCGTGCAACAATTTCATTCCGGAATGCTTTACCAACCTGCGCAATACCAAAAGGAATTTTCATGCGTGCAGTTTTTTGCACGTTCAAAAAATTTATAAAAATTCCCTGTGCAGTTTCAGGACGCAGATAAATTTCGTTGGCTTCTTCAGTAATGGAACCAAGTTGCGTGGAGAACATTAAATTGAATTGGCGAATGTCAGTCCAGTTTGCAGTGCCGCTTATCGGGTCAACAATGTTGTTATCTTCTATCAATTGTTTCAGTCCTGCATAATCATCTTTCACCAGCAATTCATCCATTGTTTTCAGCAATGCATATTCTTCTTCTTTCTTGCCTTCCAGCGCGAGTTTTTCTGCATGTGATTCAATCAAATGATCAACACGGTAACGTTTCTTGCTGTCTTTATTATCGATCATCGGGTCGCTGAAATTATCGACGTGTCCGCTCGCTTTCCATGTTGCAGGATGCATAAAAATTGCGGCATCAATCCCGACAATATTTTCTTGCAATTGCGTCATGCTTTTCCACCAATAGTCGCGGATATTTTTTTTCAGCTCGCTGCCATACGGACCGTAATCATATACCGCGCTAAGCCCGTCGTAAATTTCACTGCTGGGAAATACAAAACCATATTCTTTCGCATGGGCAATAATTGCCTGGAACCTGTTCTCCTGTTGAATGCTCATAGGGCGGCAAAGATAAGTCGTTAGTTATAAGTGGCAACTTGAGTTATAATTTTTTTGTACTTAGCTGCGGTACTGCTATTGAGCTTTAGTTGTGTCACTCACTTAAGCGTTCGGAACTTTGTTGAGCAGAGAAGAAATTCATCCTTCATTCACAGCATTACCTGTAGTTATCGTTAATAATATTTAAAATTAAAAAGCCGCTCATTACAGAACGGCTCTATGTTGTCTGTTGAATTATCCTTTCGAAATCTTCCGCTACTAAAGCTTTTATTGGAAGCTAATTATTGAATTGTACCTGCTGCTACCTGCTTAAAGAATTTTACGATCAAAGGTGGAATGTTAGATGGATAATCATGACCACCGTCATATTTTAAAAAGAGAACCGGGTCACTTATGGAAGATGGGTAGTGCGTTCCTAAAACTCCGTTTTCACCTGTTGCCCATGTAGTTCCATTGTCAGAACACAGATCTAAATTGCGTACCGTTTGAACAGTTTTTTGCTGGTAAGTAAAATCGACTACCGGATCAGATGTACCTCCTACGTGCATCACCGGAATTGTAATTTTTCCGCTTGCCTTACTCAATAAAGAAGCGGCAGGGCAAAGGGCTGCAAATTTACTTCCGCGGGCTGCCCAAAGCACATTATAAACAAACATACCACCGTTCGACCAGCCATGAGCAAAGATTTTTTGAGTATCTGCGTTATAATTATTGTCGAAAGTGGCTAACATGGCATCAAAAAATTTCAGGTCCTGATCTTTAATACCGGTTTTTGAATTTACTTCTCCAACCGAAGTTTGCCAGCCTGGTTTACTATCTTTTGTAGGCAGACCTTGCGGATAAACCACCAATGCTTCGGGCCATTGGGTTTCAAATGCTTTTGAAGCAAAACCAATATCGAATCCGCCATGTCCATGAAAGGCAAAGATCACAGGAGCTGATCCTGAATCCTGGGGAAGATGCACCAGCGCTTCACGGCTAACGCCCCCGACTGTCCATGTCATTTTCTTAAGTACTGTAACAAAGGTGGTATCACTTGCGGAAACGCCATTTTTATCTGTTACCGTGAGAACGAAAGTATAAACACCCTGTGCAAGCCCCGTTACATTAGTCGTATCGTTTGTTGGTTTTGCTAATGTAACTGACTTGCCACTTACCTGTGTCCATTTGAAAGTAACGGGACCCTCACTGCTCGAACCGTATCCGCAAAGGGTTGAATTAGAAGCCGGGTATATCACTTTTCTAATTGTCCCTGCATCAACCGTTGGTGCTGTGGTTCCTGTTGCAAAACCGGTTGATGCGGTATCAGCAGGTTGGGTTGTAACTTCTTTCTGGCAACTGCCAAATATTAAAGCAGTTATACCTGCGGCAAGAAAATGCGATGCTTTTAAAGAAGTGCGGGTGGTAACAAACTTGAATGCTTTTTTAGCTTCCCGGGAAAAACCAAAACGGGAAAAGTTTTTCGTCAGGATAATTGTTTGGATGCCTGAATTGGATTTCATTGAATTGGATTTGTATGTGATTAATAAAAGGCTTACACAATTATCAATCTCTGTACCCTTCCTTGGATCAGACACTTAAAATAGGCTTAGCAAAAATTGAAAAAGAATTAAAACAGAAGATAAATGATGGCAATGGTAAGGCGCTAATCAATCCAACCTCTTCCAACGCGGTTTAATAAAGTTATTTTTTCGCTTTGACAGCAATAAAAATATTACTGATATTATCAAACAAAATATAACAGCTTGTAAAGAATTTCCCGGACCAAATTGTCCTCCGGTAATTAATGATGAGCCACTGATCTTGCTGTTCAATAAAGTTCTCTCAACAGTGATACCGGGATTAATACCACCAAAGATTGCAGGCTGAGCAAAATCCCAGGCAAAGTGGAAAAATATGGGAAACCAAAGACTTCGTGTAAAAACATAAGCAGCGGAAACTAAAATACCTGCCTGTATAGTTGTAGCAGTTACTGAAAGAATTGTAGCTCCATTTGCACCTGTATGTAATAAAATAAAAAGTATAGCGGTGAAAATTAGAGCGACTACAGTTCCGGTTTGCTCTTCGATCAATCGGAATATTATCCCGCGTATAATTATTTCTGCAACAAAGCCGGCGATCAACGCCGCTGAAAAGCCTGGAAGAAGAAATGAAAGAGGATTAACTTTTATAACGGAATAACCACGGGCAATATAAAGAACCAAGACCGCTAATGATTGTAAAACCAATCCTGTTGCAAAACCCATGAACGCATATTTTCCAAACGTTGACCAACTTAATTCTATAATTTTTCTTTTTTCAAAAAGTTTAAAAAGTAAAATGTAACAAGCTAATGCAAGCGATGATTCAAGAATTGCAATGATTAAATCTCTGGCATCATTATTCAATTGTGTTTGATTAGTCAAATATTTTCTTAACTGTTCACATAAAAGAACGGCAACTACAATCACAGCAACACCAGTGATTGCTTTTATCAAAGGAAAAAGAATTGCTTTTTTTATCATTACCTGATTATTCATTGAATACGCAGTTGCAAATAATATGACTAAAGATTTTTATGATGAATTATTTCTCCTGCTGAATAAAGTATCCAGCCGTACAAGTGAGTGACACAACGAAAGCCGATAGTAGTAATGCAGCTAAGTACATAAAAAACTTATCACTTGAAACCTGAAACTTGCAACCAACAACTCAATCATTGTCCTACCAAAAACACCGCGTTACTGAAAAGCAATTTGCCATTCTCCCAGAACATGCGGAACAGAACATCATCTGCGAGAAGAATCACATTTCCTTTACCATATTGCTGCACGCCAAAAAGCAAACCATCTTTTAATTGCGGCTTTAACCTGCTGCCCACAAAACCGCTGATGTAATTCGATTGTTTTATTACACCAACATTCCAACCACCTTTTAGAAATTCGTAAATCTTGCCATCTTGTTTTAAAGTGTAATAAAAATTCGGGTAACCATAAGCAAGCGGATGTGTACTGTCTAATTCAATTTTGTAAATAGCGCCGGGAATAGAGTTGGGCAATGCGTCGCGCTGCCGTTCTCCATATTTTTTCAAAACCGAATAATCAGGTTTTGCTTTTGAAGTGTCTTCTTCTTTCTCTTTTGGCTTGAAACCAAAATCCATTGAAGCAATTTGAGCTGCACCGTTTTCGAGCGCAATAATTCTGCCTCCATTCTTTACAAAATTTTGCAGCGTTTCTTTTACAGGTTTATCATCAAGCTCATCATAAGTACCGTTGGGAATGATGAGTACATCAAAATCGTTCAGCTTTATATCACCGGTTTCTTCTGCATTTAATTGTGTGACCGGATAATGTAATGTTTCATCAAAGAAGTTCCAGATTTCGCCTGCAGCTTCAGGCACTGCATCATCTCCCGTAAGCATTGCAACTTTAGGCGCTTTAATAAAGTGAATGTATTCCGATCCAAAATCTGCACCTTTTTCCACTAAACCGCTCTCAACTTCATCAACTTGTATATTGAATTGCTTACACGCATCATTTGTTATTTGTTTCCAGTTTTCAACATTGTTGCCTTTTAAAACAATAAGCGTTCCCCTGTTGTAATTTTTTTCTTTGTATATGAATGGCTTTTCCGAATAGCGCACTTTCACGTTGTGTTGCAAAAGATAACTGAGCAACTTTGCTGCATTTAATGAAGTGTAAGGAATAAGTAACCCATAATTTGATTCAACGTTTTTTATTAAACTTGTTTTTTTGAAAGGATCGACATCCAGTTTTTCTTTTACTGCATACGCTTTTACACCATATGAATAAGGAAGAGCCCATGCAGTAATATCGTATGTTGCAGAATCACTCAAAAAACTTTTGGGTTCAAACAATACCTTTACCAGACGCCCTTTTGGCTGATATGCAGATACCGTCAACTGGTATGCTTCGCCCTGATAATTTTCTTCCTTACCTGTAAAATAATTATAGCCTTTAAAATTTGTTGCAGAGGTTGTTCCAAACTCAATATTATTTTTTTGCAACAGATCAGCAACAGCCTGCAGTTTATTTGCGTCGCTTGAGGTAAGTACATACGTTTTATATTCCATACCAACTGCATTTCTTGCATCATCAAAATATTTTTTGAATTCACTTACAACTTTTGCCGCATTGTTCGATGTGATCTCTATCGTAGATAAACTTGTTGTGTAATGATGCGTGACTCTTTGAACCAGCGTTAATGTATCACCTTCTTTTGTTTTTACTGCAAGACCCGCACCAATGCCACCTTGTTCATACGTCATTCCTATTGCGCCGTTATAAGTGGGATAAGTGTCGCCGTAGGAAGGATATAAAAGATCATAAATTTCTTTTGTAAAATAAAGCCAGCCATTTGTGTCAAAATATTTTGCATTGTTCTTTCCAATCTCTATTTGAAAGTCCCGCTGCCATTGTGTTATAACCTGATGATATGGTTCTGCAGCGGGAGCAAAATAATACAGATCATTGTAGCCCTGTTCATGATAATCAACATGAATTTGCGGCAACCACTCATTGTATTTTTTCATGCGCTCCTGAGATTCTTTTTGTGTTTGCCAGGCCCAGTCGCGATTAAGATCAAAGTTGTAGTGATTGGTTCTTCCTTGAGGCCATGTCTCATCATGTTCCCTTGCATCAGGATACGCATTTGGCATTGCACCTGATGAAGTGTTGTACCAGTTCACATACCTGTCACGTCCATCAGGGTTAATACAGGGATCAATGATCACAACAGTATTCTTCAGCCATTCTTTTGTTTGAGTATTGTTGGGATCAACCAAAGCATACAGTACCATCATCGCTGCTTCAGATGATGAAGGTTCATTTACATGCACATTATAACTTCACCATACA
>Ga0207706_10004978_pt1 | contig 12415 bp, 10 predicted proteins | sample KBSC53metaG_FD_184318 | JGI IMG/M metagenome (GOLD analysis project Ga0207706, IMG submission 184318) | Corn rhizosphere microbial communities from Kellogg Biological Station, Michigan, USA - KBS C5-3 metaG (SPAdes) (version 2) | ecosystem: Host-associated > Plants > Roots > Rhizosphere > Soil ... | reverse complement strand
GCATCCATTGCGCGCTATTACGGCACTCGTCGCGACGTTGTCGCTCCCGATCGTCGCTCACGCCGTTCCCGTGACATGGGAAGCGCGCGGCGTAGTCGACTCTTCGACTCTGGATCCACTGTTCTTCGAGACCTTCATGCCGGAGCTCGCCGGAACCAAGGTCGGCGATGACTTTCGTCTGCGCATCAGCTTCGACACGGACGCGGTGCCAATCGCCCCAGGGGGCGGCGGCACCCGGTCGTTTGACGCCACATCGCTGATCATGACACTCCACGTCCCCGGTCTGGGCACGCACGTCTTCACGATCGACACGTCGGTTCCGCCGGGCCCGCACTCGCTGATCGGCATCCGCGACGATCAGGTCGTCGGCGACATGGTCCGTGACGGGGTGCAGTTCCAGCACAACTACCTGACGCCCGACGGCATATTGCAACTCCAGTTTCTCGTGGCCTTCTTCACCGCGGATACGAGTGTCATCAACGGCCTGTTCCTGCCGATGACACCGGATCCACGGCTCGTCACCGGCATCGAGCAGCTGCTCTCGATCCACGCGCACCCGTCTGAGCTCGGGAACCTGACTGGCGTGATTACATCGCTCGTGCGCGTGCCGGAGCCAGGATCGCTTGCGCTGTTTGCACTGGGACTTTGCGTGCCTTGGGCAGTGAGACGGCAAGCGGCCATCGCCTGACGCGCTACGCGCACCCATCGCTGCTCGCACCGTGGGTCCGAATTGACTTGAGCCCAGTACCGTGCATCCTTGCGGCCACGATGGGCACCAAGACCCCGCGATGTCGCTGATCTCCGAGCTGAAGCGGCGCAACGTCTTCCGCGTTGCGCTCCTGTACCTGGTCGCCGGCTGGGTGATCCTGCAGGTCAGCCAGCTTCTCTTTGACGTCCTGAAGCTGCCCGACTGGACATCGCGCCTCGTGCTCGGGCTTCTGATGCTCGGCTTTCCACTCGCGCTGATCTTCTCCTGGGTGTACGAGCTGACCCCGGAAGGACTGAAACGCGAGCACGAGATCGATCGCAACCAGTCCGTCACGCACGCGACCGCGCGCAAGCTGGACATGGTGGTCGGAGCCCTGCTGGTCGTTGCAATCGGCATGCTCGCATTCGACCGCTACGCGGACCGCGATCGCACCGCCGGCGGGACTGTCGACTCGCGCACGGCGACGCCGTCCGCGGCGGTCGCGCCGCCGCGGGCACGTACCGGACCCGCGTCGATCGCCGTGCTGCCCTTCGTCAACATGAGCGCAGACAAGGCGAACGACTATTTCTCGGACGGTCTCAGCGAGGAGCTGCTCAACGTGCTCGCGAAGGTGCAGGGCCTGCGCGTGATCGCCCGCACGTCTTCGTTCGCATTCAAAGGCAAGGAGGTGACGATCGCGGACGTCGCGCAGGCCCTGGGGGTCGACCACGTCCTCGAAGGCAGCGTCCGCAAGTCGGGTGACCGCGTCCGTATCACCGCGCAGCTGATCCGTGCGTCCGACAGCTCGCACCTCTGGTCGGAGACCTACGACCGTACGCTTCAGGACGTGTTCGCAATACAGGATGAGATCTCCGGCGAGGTCGTCGATGCACTCAAGGTGCGACTGCTCGACCAGAACGCCTCAAATGCTGAAGTAGGTGGCACGACGAACGCCCGTGCCTATGAGGCATACCTGCAGGGTCTGTACAGCGTCAATCAAGGAGAAAAGGAGGCGACCCTACGGAAAGCGTTGGCCGCGTTCGATCAAGCCATCGCCGAGGACCCCAACTACGCGAGGGCTCATGCGGGCCGCGCGCGTACGCTTGGTACTCTCGCATCGAACGGATACGAGCCATTCGAATCCGGCTTCGCGAGCGCACGCGAGGCAGCAGAGCGAGCGAGGGCGCTCGAACCCGAGCTGGCGGAAGCCTGGCTTCGGCTCGCATACATAACCTACGCCGTCGACCTGGACATCGCGAAGGCCCGCGGACAATACGAGCGCGCACTGGCCTTGGATCCCGGGAGCGCGGAGGTCCAGGGCCTCTATTCGAATTTCGCGGTCGGGATCGGGCAGACCGAGAAGGCCATCGAGGCCGGCTCGAAGGCCGTGCAGCTCGACCCGATCGCACCGCGACCTCACGTCGCGCTGTCTACCGCATACTACGGGGCGCGCCGCTACGACGAAGCGATCGCCGTCGCACGTCGGGCCGAGCGCCTGGATCCAAACTACTCTACCGTACACGGCAGCATAGGCTACGCGCTGCTCGAGACCGGCGATCTCGAGGGGGCGCGTGCGGAATTCGAGAAGGAGCCGATCGAGTGGCAGCGCCTGACGGGCCTTGCGATTGTCGCTGCTAAGCTCGGACACGCCGAGCAGGCGCGCGCCGGGCTCGCAACAGCCCTCGAACGCCTCGGTGAGGCCGCCGCCTATCAGTACGCCGAGATCAATGCCCAGCTTGGAGATCGCGACGAGGCGTTCCGCTGGCTCGGGGTCGCGCAGAGGATCAAGGACCCGGGATTGAGCATCGTTGTTATAGATCCTCTGATGGACCCGTTGCGCGAGGATCCACGATACAAGAAGCTGACGCACGAGCTCGGGTTCGGTGCACTCGACCGCCGCGGTTGATCGGATTCCCGCGGCGAGCCTGGCCGAGGAGGAGGAAACATGAAGCTCGATCTCGGTGGTGCGCTGACAGCGGCGGCGCTTCTGACCGTCGCTGCCGTCGCACTGGCTTCCCCGGAAGACGATCGTGCGAGCGTGGCGGCGCTCGACACCCAGTACCAGGCGGCGGTCAAGCGTAACGACGCGGAGACGATGGGCCGGATCCTCGCCGATGATTTCGTGCTGGTACTCGGCAACGGCAAGACCTACACGCGCCAGGACCTTCTCGAATCCGCACGTGCCGGCACGATCGTCTACGAGCGCCAGGACGAGGACGAGGGCACGCAGATTGTCCGGGTCTGGGGAGACACGGCAGTCGTGACCGCGCGGCTCTGGCTCAAGGGTGTCAATGAGGGCGTCGCCTTCGAGCGGCGCCTCTGGTTCAGCGACACCTACGTTCGCACGCCCACCGGCTGGCGTTATGCGTTCGGACAGGCCTCGCTGCCCTTGCCTGCGACCACGTCTGCCGCAGAAGCGAAACCCGGCGGTCACTGACAACTGAGGTCGCTCCGTCGTGCATCGATCGGTCACGACGGATCGCAGGTACTACGCGCTCGCGACGATCCTCCTGCTCGCGGTGCAGTGCGTTGCGACGTCCGTTGCACATGCGGAGAAGGCGCTCGACGACCTTGACGACCTCACGCCTGTCGGTGCCGAACGCGCCGGCAACGTCGAGGGGACGATTCCCGCCTGGGACGGCGGGCTGACTGCCCCACCGGCGGGCTGGACGCCGGCACAGGGGTACATCGATCCGTTCGCGGACGATGAGCCCCTGCTCACGATCACCGGCGAAAACGCTGCGCAATATGCTGCGAGGCTCACCACGGGCCAGGCGGCGCTGCTCGCGAAGTATCCGGAATACCGCGTGCGGATATTCCCGACGCGCCGCACGGCCGCGCTTCCCGCCGCCGTGACCGATCGCGTCCGCGCGCAAGCGGGCAAGGCGCGGATAGAGGGCTTCGGACTCAAGGACGCCGGCGGCTCGACCACGCCGTTTCCGACCCCGACCAATGGGCTCGAAGTGATCTGGAACCACCTCGTACGCTACCTCGGCGGCGGCGTGATCCGCGCGGGGCATTCCTTCCCCGTGCGCGCGAACGGCGACTACTACAAGATCGGCTTCCGGTCGACGCGCATCTATGCATCGAACATCGAGCAGCCGGACGACAACCGGCTCTTCTATGCGCTCGGGTATTTCACCGAACCGGCGACCTTGCAGGGCACGGCATTCCTGGTCCACGAGCCACTCGACCAGGTTGCCGAATCGCGCTCCGCGTGGATCTACAACGCGGGCTCGCGCCGCGTGCGCCGCGCGCCGGATCTGGCCTACGACGGCGTCAACGACGGCTCCGAGGGCATGGTCGTCACCGATCAGGTCGACGGCTACAACGGCGCGCCCGATCGCTACGACTGGCAGCTGCTCGGCAAGCGAGAGATCTACGTGCCCTACAACACGTACAGGCTCTCGGACAAGACGCTCAAGTACCGGGACATCCTCGGCAAGCACACGATCAACGCCGACTTGGTGCGCTACGAGCTGCATCGGGTCTGGGTGGTCGAGGCGACGCTGAAACCCGGCCAGCGACACATCTATGGCCGCCGCACGTTCTACGTCGACGAGGACAGCTGGAGTGTGCTCGCCGAGGATGCCTACGACCTGCGCGGCGGCCTGTGGCGCGTCGCGCTTCACGGTCTCATCCAGTGCTACGACGTGCAGGTGCCGTGGTACCGCTTCAGCATCTACCACGACCTCGACAGCCGCAGCTACATCACGGGCGGCTACGACAACGAGATCCGCGAGCCGATCCGCTTTGGCGTCCGTGGAAAGATCGGCGATTTCCAGCCGGATGCGCTGCGGAGACTGGGCACGAACTGACCGCGGCGAACCCGGTGACGAAATCGCGGCGTGAACAGCTGCTAGTCGAGCCCCAGGGCGAAACCGGCCTCGATGTCCTGCTTCGAATAAATCTTGAAGGCAATCAACGTCTCCGAACTCCTGATGCCTGGGAGCTTGCGCATCTTTTCGCTGATCACCCGGGCGAGGTCGTCGTTTTCGCGCACTCGCACCAGCGCCACGAGGTCGTACTGCCCGGCGACGGAGAACACCTCGCTCACGCCCTCGAGCTCGGCGAGCGTCGCTGCGAGTTCCGGAACCTGGTCGGTCTCCGACCGGATCAGCACGACTGCGGTGACCATGCAAGCGCTCCGTGGCGCGTTCGACGCCCAAAGCCTAGCACGCTGTCCGCAGTACACGCGGAACGAGTCGGGCTCCTGTCCCGCTATTCAGCGTCGGGCTGGAGTTCAGGTCGTGCTGCCGCAAAGGCAGGCAGAGCCTCGAGCGCGGCTGCGACAGCAGCCAGCCGCGGCCACGGCGCCAGATCGAGCGCAAACCGGCGCGCGTTGTAGACCTGGGGCACGAGGCACACGTCCGCCATGGTTACCGCTGTGCCGTAGCAGTGGCGGCCATCGACCGAGTGACGGACGATCCAGGCCTCGAGCGCGGTGAACCCCTGCCCGATCCAGTGGCGGATCCAGCGCGTGACGGCTTCCTCGTCGGCACCGAGCTCACGGCGCAGGTATTGCGTGACGCGAAGGTTGTTGAGCGGATGCACGTCGCAAGCGATCGCGAGCGCCATCGCCCGCACCGTCGCACGGCTCTGCGGATCCGCGGGCAGGAGCGGCGGGTCGGGCCGCGTCTCGTCCAGGTACTCCATGATCGCAAGCGATTGGGCGAGCACGAACTCGCCGTCCGCAAGCGCAGGGACGAGACCCTGCGGGTTCCGAGCGAGATAGTCGGGCGCGAGGTGCTCACCGCCGCCACGCGTCAGGTGCTTCGGGATCGACTGCCAGTCGAGCCGCTTGTAATTGAGCGCGATGCGCACGCGATAGGCCGCGGAGCTGCGCCAGTATCCGTAGAGCTGCAGGCTCATGAGGCTCAGAACTGCTCCGCGGACAAGGCCATCACGGTTGCGCTGCCGGCGCGGACGGCGGCGCCGTGACTGAGCGTGCGCGGCAGGATCTGCTCGGCGTAGAAGCGCGCGAGAACGATCTGCACGCGCAGGAAACCGACATCTGCGCTTCCCGGTGGGGCGGCGAGCGCCGCCAGCGCGCCGCGCGCGAGCTGCCAGCCGCCGATTACGGTGCCCATCAGCATGAGGTAGTGCATCGCGCCGGCGCCGGGCAGATCTGGGTCGCGCTTTGCGCCGCTGAGCAGATGAGTCGAGCACAGCACGACCTCGTCCAGCCCGCGTGACAGCGCTTGCCGCACGCCCGCAAGCTCGTCACCCGCGTTCGCGAGCATCGGGTCGACGCTGCGCATCTCCGAAACCATCGCCGATACCGTCGCACCCCCGTCGCGCAGGAGCTTCCGCCCTACGAGGTCGATCGCCTGGATCCCGTTGGTGCCCTCATAGATCGAGGCGATGCGCGTGTCGCGGAAGAGCTGCGCCACACCGGTCTCCTCGACGTAGCCCATGCCGCCGTGCACCTGGATGCCGAGCGAGGTGACTTCCTGCGCAATCTCCGTGCACCACGCCTTGGCAATGGGCGTGAGCAGATCGGCGCGCCCTTGCCAGCCTTCGACCGCCGCGGCATCGGCGCCGTGCGCCGCGCGATCGAGGCAGGAGGCGGTGTAGTAACAAAGCGCCCGCGCCGCCTGGGTAAGCGAGCGCATCGTAAGCAACATCCTCCGCACATCCGGGTGGCGGATGATCGGCACGCGTCCTTTTTGACCGGGAGCCGCCCCCTGGACACGTTCGCGCGCATAGGCGGCGGACTGCTGGCAGGAGCGCTCCGCGACGCCGACCACCTGCAGACCGACACCCAGACGCATGTAATTCATCATCGTGAACATCGCGGCGAGACCTTCGTTCTCGCGGCCGATGAGGTAACCCTCCGCACCGCCCTGATCGCCGAACGCAAGCACGCAGGTCGGGCTCGCGTGTATCCCCAGCTTGTGCTCGACGGAAACCGGGCGGACGTCGTTGCGCTCGCCTGGCGAGCCATCCTTCCGCAGCCGATACTTCGGCACGAGGAAGAGCGACAGGCCGCGCGAGCCTGCCGGTGCATCCGACGCGCGCGCGAGAACCAGGTGGGCGATGTTCTCCGCCATCGGGTGATCGCCCCAGGTGATAAAGATCTTGCGGCCGGTGATCAGGTAGTGATCCTTGTGCCGCACGGCGCGCGTGGTCAGGGCCGCGAGCTCGGAGCCCGCCTGGGGCTCGGTCAGGCACATCGACGCCGTCCAGCGGCCCGCGATCATCGGCTCGAGATAGGTCCCGCGGAGCGCCTCCGACCCGTGACGCTCGACGGCCAGCATCGCGCCCTGGCTCAGCTCGGGGCAGAGCGCGAACGCCATGTTCGCACCGCTCCACATTTCCTCGCAGGCGGCCGCCACCGTCTTGGGCAGGCCCTGTCCTCCGAACTCCGGGTTCCCGGCGACGGCCGTCCAGCCCGCGTCGCTAAACTGCGCATATGCCTTGGAGAAGGACTCGGGTACGACCACCGCGTCGTTCTCCACCGACACGCCCACGCGATCGCCGAGCGCGTTGAGCGGTGAGAGCACCTCGCTCGCGAACTTCGCGGCTTCCTCGAGCACGGCGTCCACCAGATCTGGGGTCGCCGCCTCGAACGCCGGCAACGCCGTGACTTCCCGCAGGTCGGCGAGATGCTCCAGCGTGAAGCGCATCTGCGCCAGCGGCGCCTGGTACTCAGCCATCAACGGACTCCTGCTGCCACGCCGCGCACACCGGCCCTAACCTTCGGCACCGCATATTACAATCACCGCCCGCTCAATCGAGGCAGGCCATGCAGGATGCGTCCGAAACGCGCAGCGCCGTAGGCTTTCGGCAGCCTCGGCCGCATGCTGCGCGCGCCGCGGCCGGCCGCGCGCTCTCGGCGGCACTCGCCGTCACCCTGCTCGGGTCCGGCTGCGGACTCAAGGGACCGCTCACGCTGCCTGAGAAGGCCCGAAATGTCGTGATACGGCCCGGGCCGGGCGCTGAAGGCGCGCCGGCGCCCACGCCCACGCCCGCGCCCCCACCCGAAGCCGAGCCTTTGCCGCCGCCCGAGCTGCCGCCCGACACGCGCGGCAACACCCGTGGCTGAAGCGAGCAAGCTGGTGCTGGTGGACGGCTCGTCCTACCTGTACCGCGCCTTTCACGCCCTGCCGCGCTTTACGAACTCGCGCGGCGAGCCGACGGGCGCCGTACTGGGCGTACTCAACATGCTGCAAAAGCTGCTCAAGGAAGAGGACCCGGCCCTGATCGCCGTGGTGTTCGACGCCTCGGGACGTACGTTTCGCGACGACCTCTATGTCGAGTACAAGGCGAACCGTCCGGCGATGGAGGACGACCTGCGCGCTCAGATCGCCCCGCTGATTGAGACCGTCACGGCGCTCGGCCTGCCCTTGTTGCGCATCGAAGGGGTCGAGGCCGACGACGTCATCGGCACGCTCGCGCAGCACGCCGCCACAGCCGGATTCGACGTCGTGATCTCGACCGGTGACAAGGACATGGCGCAGCTCGTCGACGGGCGCATCACGCTCGTCAACACGATGACGGACTCGCGGCTCGATCGCGCCGGTGTCAAGGCAAAATTCGATGTCTACCCCGAGCAGATCGTCGACTACCTCGCTCTCGTCGGAGATTCCACGGACAACATCCCGGGTGTGCCCAAGGTCGGCGCCAAGACCGCCGCGAAATGGCTCAACCAGTATTCAACGCTCGATGCGCTGCTCGCGCATCGTGACGAGATCGAAGGCAAGGTCGGGGAAAGCCTGCGTGAGCACCTGAACGACGTGACGCTGTCGCGGCAGCTCGCAACGATCCGAGGCGACCTCGAGCTTCCCGTGAAGCCGCACGAGCTCACGCGTGGCGAGCCCGACGTCGCGCGGCTGCGGGAGGTCTACGGTCGACTCGAGCTGCGCTCGCTGCTGCGCCAGCTCCCTGCAAGAAATGGCTCGGAGACATTTTCCCTGCGCGCCGACTCCCTGCCCGCCGGCGCCGTACCGGTGGAGCCCGCTACGGCGCAAATCGATGACCTGGCGGTGGCCGTCGCCCCGACAACCGGCGCGCAGCCGATTTCCGGGCGGTACGAGACGATTCTCACTGAGTCCGCGCTCGAGGGGTGGCTCGAACGGCTGCGCGGCGCCGCGCTGATCGCATTCGACATCGAGACGACCTCGCTCGACTACATGCGGGCCGAGATCGTCGGTGTCTCCCTGAGCTGCGAGCCCGGTCATGCCGCCTACGTCCCGCTCGCGCACGACTATCCGGGCGCGCCCGCGCAGCTCGACCGGGGGCGGGTGCTCGCGGCCTTGAGGCCGGTGCTCGAGGATCCATCGCGCCCCAAGGCAGGACACCATCTCAAGTTCCACGCGCATGTCTTGCGCAACCACGGCATCGAGCTTGCCGGAATGCGCTACGACGCGATGCTCGAATCCTACGTGCTCAACAGCACCGCCACACGGCACGACCTCGATTCGATCGCGGCGCGTTACCTCGGCGTCGAGACCGCACGGCTCGAGGACATCGCCGGCAGGGGGACGAAGCAGTTGACGTTCAACCAGGTGCCGGTCGAACGCGGGGCGGAGTACGCGGCCGAGGGCGCCGATGTCGCCCTCCGGCTGCACGAGCGGCTCTGGCCCGAGATCGACCGGCTGCCGCGGCTCGAATCCGTTTACGAGGACATCGAGCGACCGCTCGTCCCCGTACTGCTCGAGATGGAGCACCACGGTGTGCTGGTCGACACGGAAATGCTGCGCCTGCAGAGCCTCGAGATCGCGAAGAGTCTGCTCGCCCTCGAGCAGGCAGCGCACGCCGCCGCCGGGACGAGCTTCAACCTCGATTCGCCGAAGCAGCTCCAGGATGTGCTGTTCGGCAAGCTTGCGCTGCCGGTGAAGCGTCGCACCGCGACGGGCCAGCCATCGACCGCCGAGGACGTGCTGGAAGAGCTTGCGCTCGAGTTCGAGCTGCCCCGACTCATCATGGGGTACCGCGGGCTGTCGAAGCTCAAGTCCACGTACACGGACAAGCTGCCCGCGCAGCGCAACTCCCGCACCGGGCGCGTCCACACCAGCTACCACCAGGCGGTCGCCGCGACCGGCCGCCTGTCCTCGCAGGACCCCAATCTGCAGAACATCCCCATCCGTACCGCGGAGGGCCGCCGCATACGCCAGGCCTTCGTGGCGCCGCCCGGATACCTGATCGTCGCCGCCGATTACTCCCAGATCGAGCTGCGCATCATGGCGCATCTCTCCGGGGACGAAGGATTGCTGCGCGCCTTTGCGGAGGAGCGCGATATCCACCAGACGACGGCCGCGGAGGTGTTCGGACTCGATGTGGCCGCGGTCGGCGCGGATCAGCGGCGCGCGGCGAAGGCGATCAATTTCGGGCTCATCTACGGGATGTCGGCCTTCGGGCTCTCACGCCAGCTCGGTATCGAGCGCGGCGCGGCACAGCAGTACGTCGATCTCTATTTCCGGCGTTATCCCGGGGTCCGCCAGTACATGCAGGGCACCCGCGAGGCCGCGCGCGCGCAGGGTTACGTCGAAACGGTGGCAGGACGGCGTCTTTACCTGCAGGACATCAATGCCCGCAACGCGCAGCTCCGGCAGGCCGCTGAGCGAGCCGCGATCAACGCCCCGATGCAGGGAACCGCGGCCGACATCATCAAGCGCGCGATGATCGCAGTGCACGGCTGGCTCAGGCGCGCGCATCCGGATGCACGGCTCGTCATGCAGGTGCACGACGAGCTGGTCCTCGAGGTGCCAGAGCACTCACTTGATGCCGTCGAGAGCGGCGTGCGCGAACACATGGCGTCGGCGGCCGCGCTGCGTGTGCCGCTGAAAGTCGACGTGGGTCACGGGCACAACTGGGACAAGGCGCATTGAAGCGTCGGTCAGCTAGAATCCGGCAGCCCGGAAGCCAAAAGGAGCACACGGTAATGCGCAATCTCACACTCGCCGCGACGGCGCTGGCGGCCGTCCTCGGCACCACGAGCGCCTACGCCGTGGACAATGGCATCTATGTCGGCGCAAGCGTCGGCGACAGCAGCGTCGACATCAATCAGGGAGGCTTCGACGTTGATGACAGCGCGACCGGGTTCAAGGTCAATGTCGGGTGGCGGATTCTCGACTGGGCCGGCATCGAGGCGAACTACATCGATCTCGGCGAAGTCTCTGGCGAGTTCAACGGCCTCGGACTCGAGGGCGAACCCCTGGAGTACGAGGCTGACGGGATCAACTTCTCCGGGCTCCTGTTTCTGCCGGTCGGGCCGGTCGATCTCTTCGCGCGAGCCGGTTTCATTTCCTGGGGCACCAAGGCCCGGCTGCCCGACATCGAAGGCGCCAGCGACAGCGACGACGGCATGGACCTCTCCTACGGGGCGGGAGCTCAGTTCCGGGTCTGGAGCCTTTCGCTGCGGGCCGAGTACGAGGTCTTCGATGTGAACCCTGACAAAGTCGACATGATCTCCCTCGGCATCATGTGGACGTTCCTCTAAGTCATTGACGATAGTCAATCTTTTCTGACGAATGGCCCCACTGACGGCGGGGCCGTGACGCTTTCATGAACCGGCGATTCGTCCGGCGTCCATCCGGCGCCTGAACTTTTCGTCACCACCTCGCTCAAAGACTATCGAGCGTCTTCTGACGCTTGCGTCGAACCTACCTCCCTGGGTTCGGCGCGACCCGGTCATCCCCCAATACCGGGTTTGTCTTCCCCGGTTGGCTCCGCTGGGCCAACCGGGGTTTCTTTTTTGCGGGACCGGAGCAGCGCATCCAGTCTCGCGCGAGCCGGGTTCAGGCCCTCCCCGGACAACGCCGAAAAGAGCTGCACGGTCGCCGACCCCTCGAGGTCGCGCTGGACCGCGTTCAGCGCTGCGCGCGCCGCGCCCCGGCCGAGCTTGTCCGACTTGGTAAGGAGCAGGTGCAGCGGCAGGCCGTGCCCAAGCGCCAGCTCGAGCATCGAGCGGTCGTGGGACGTCAGCGGGTGCCGCACGTCCATGACGACGATGACCCCCTTCAGGCTCGCGCGTGCACCGAAGTATGTGTCGACGAGATCGCCCCAGTGCCGGCGCAGCTCGCCCGGCACCGCCGCAAAGCCGTAGCCGGGTAGATCGACGAGCCGGCGTCCGGGGTCGAGCTCGAAGAAGTTGATCAGCCGCGTCGCACCCGGGGTGCGGCTGGTACGCGCGAGTCCCTTGCGGCCGACCACCGCATTGAGCGCGCTCGACTTGCCGGCGTTCGATCGGCCCGCGATCGCGACCTCGCTGCCCTGGTCGGGCGGAAACTGCCGCGCCGCATCCGCGCTCGTCATGAATTTTACGTTTGGATACGCAGACATAGCCTTCGTCCGGCGGGGATGCGTGCAGGGCCGTAGTGTACAATTCGCCGCCCAATCGACCGGCAAAGATCGGTCGCAGGGGAATCCCGGCCCGCGTCGTATGCCCGGAGTGGCTTCATGATCGCCAAGCTCGCCGCAACGCTGATCTGCGTCGCAGTGTTCGGATCGAGCGCGCCCGTGCTCGCTGCCGGCACCAAGGAGGCCGGGCAGACAAAATCGACCCCGTGCATCGCTTGCCACGGCATCGACGGCAACAGCGCCAATCCCGAGTGGCCGAGCATCGCCGGACAGCACGAAACCTATATCGTCAGACAGCTCAAGGCATTCCATGATGGTGTGCGGCAGAACCCGCTGATGACGCCGATGGCGGCGGGCCTGAGCGACGAGGACATCGCCGATCTTGCGGCGTGGTATTCGAGCCAGACGGCGCGCGGCGGTGAG
>Ga0207706_10004974_pt1 | contig 12419 bp, 15 predicted proteins | sample KBSC53metaG_FD_184318 | JGI IMG/M metagenome (GOLD analysis project Ga0207706, IMG submission 184318) | Corn rhizosphere microbial communities from Kellogg Biological Station, Michigan, USA - KBS C5-3 metaG (SPAdes) (version 2) | ecosystem: Host-associated > Plants > Roots > Rhizosphere > Soil ... | reverse complement strand
TCGGTGATCTCGTCAAGGAACAGGGTGCCGCCGGTCGCGCGCTCGAAGCACCCGCGGTGCGAGCGGGTGGCGCCCGTGAACGCGCCGCGCTCGTATCCGAACAATTCCGCTTCGATCAGGTTGGCCGAAAACGCGCCGCAATTGATGGCCACGAACGGTCCCGTGCGGCAGCTGCTTTCGTCATGGATTGCATTGGCGGCGAGCTCCTTGCCGGTGCCGCTTTCGCCGATGAGCAGCACGCTTGCTTCGCTGGGTGCGACTTTCGAAATCATCTGGTAAACGATGGTCATTGCGGATGACTGGCCGTACAGCTTGCCGAAATGATGCGGCTCGCGCACGGTGGCGCGCGGAGTGGTTTCTTCAGGTCCGAGAGTCGCGTACAGCCGCGCTTTTGCAAACGCGTCATCGCAGCCTGGCCCCATCGCGCTCGTCGACAGATCTGTGCTCATGCTTGTCCTCTTGGGTTACGATGGGACTGTTTCACGACGTTTTGCCCATCCCGTTGTTCAACGTTTTTATGCAACACCGTGAGGTCATCCTACGGACAAACACCCGTGACCGGCATCAGCGTAAGGCGCACGTTTTTGTAGGACTAAGAGGGATTTGTGTAGGAGGTTTCCTACAGAAACGCAAGGATCCAAATGCAAAGGATCCACATGGGTCTCCGCACCGTTGAGGTGGCAGTTCGCCTATTTCCGGCTCCGCAGCGGGATTTGCGTGCGCAGTCAGCACATTCCTGCGCGTCGCCTGTCTTCCCGCGATGCCTCGAATGCGGCATCGAAAGTGCACGGCCCGGGCGCACCTGTTAAGGGACTGACGGTGTTAAGCGCAGAGGACGGCAGGATCGCATCCGCGACGGCAGCCATTGGACGCTGCGGTTCAGCCGCAGCGACTGTAGGCAACGGGCGCAACGACTTCAGCCGTGCGAGCGTCGCGATCCCGTATATCAGATTGAACATTATCAACGCATAGCATGCGATCGCCCCGAGCATCAGCGCACGGCGCGTCGTAAGAGTCCGAATCCAGACGGGCAAACCGGCGGATACTCGCCGGCGAGTTGCGCTATCTTGCGCGCCCGTCCTTATCTGCGCGGGAGAATCCACGATATGCAAGCGCATCGCAGGTGTCGGCCGCATGCGGCGCACATTGTGCGACGGAGGCCTGACACGCGGGTCGGCAGGAAAAAGATAAATCCTCGATGGCGAAGAAGCGGACTTACGCGGGCGCCGATGAGTGTCCGCTACCTTGAACCGGCTTGCCAGATCGACGACCTGCGGGACGCGATGCGCATCCGTTGCGCGGTCTTGCACTGCACGATCTTCGATGGGTGACATGACAGAGCTTCCTAGGGAGCAAAGTGTGAGGTGCGCGTGCGCATTCACATTAAGGGATACCCCTCTGATATTCGATAGGTGAACTGCCATTTCGCGTGTCGTCTTTAGCCTACGCGCGTGGGCGCGCATCACGGCACAAAGTTTGCTAATGGGTCAAGCCATGAAACACATCAAAACTCCGCGCAGAAATACCGAAGCGCCGGTGGTCGATCTCAAGGCCAATGCGCCTGCCCGGAAATCGGCTCCGCACCTCCCGCACGAGCGCGACGAGAAGGCGGGCGCCGGCGTGGTGCCGCCACGCCCAAAGATCAAACGCGCGTACCAGGACCTGGCGAGCGGGCAAGTTGACACCGATTGCAGGAATACGGCGACGCAAGTCATCAAAAAAAAATCTGCCGTGCCGGCAGGCGCAACACGTAAACGCTAGGCTTTGCGAGCGTACTTTTCAAAGCGGGTTCATTGGAGAAAGGCTAGCGCGTGTCGCGTTGGTGCGAACCGCATAAACGCGCCGCGCCAGGCGCGCGGCACAGGAAGAGCCGCAGGCGCACGTGCGACGCGCCGGCGGCGAACTTGCAGCTTTAACTCAGTTTCTTGGCCGCGGCGATACCGAGTGCCAGGAACACTACGCAGAGCACGAGGAACAGTATGAAGAGAATCTTGGCGATGCCCGCAGCGCCGGCTGCGACGCCGGTGAAGCCGAGCAGGCCAGCAATCAGCGAAATTACAAAAAATATGAGCGCCCATTTCAACATGTTGATCTCCTGATAGCGACGGGCCCGGCGTCAGTCGGGAACTGCTACCGACTTACCGCCGGCCGCGCGCAACGGGTTAAGAATTTTACGATTTGCCGAATTTTGCTTTGGCATCTTTGACACAGCGACTCTTCGCGTCGCCGCTCATGGAATCGCAGCGCTCGACCGCAACTTTGTACTGCGCGTCGCGCTTGTCTTCCGCCGCATCCTTCCGGGCTTCGTTTGCATCGCCGCGGGCTTCAGCAACCTTCTTATCCGCTTTAGCATCGGCCGTGCCGGCGACTTTCTTCGCTTTCGCTTCCTTCATGCACACGTCCTTGGCGTTGCCGGCCAGATCGTCGCATTTTTCTTTGGCGACATCATATTCGGCATCCGCGCGGGTTTTGCGCGCCGCTGCGCGGGCTTTGTCGGTGTTCTTGTAATCCGCCTCGGCATCCGCTTTCGCGATCTTCTGCTTGGCTTTTGCTTCCGCCATGCAAATATCTTTCGCATTGGCTTTGAGCGATTTGCACTGTTCCTTGTCGGCTTTAAACGTGGCGTCGATTTGCTTGGTCGCCGACTTGTAAGAATCTTTCGTCATCGCCGCATAGCCCGGCATCGCCGCCATCGCGGCCGTTACTGCAAGCGCCATCAAAAGTTTGTTCATGCTGATCTCCTCGATAAGTTTAACTTCCGGCAATTCAATTTGATCGGCGCCACGCACTGCTGCGCCCGATCGCCTTGACCGTAGATCAGCAACTGCCGTGCCAGCGGAAGATTCTTTTGGAAATAAACAGTTGTCGCAGCTATGCCAAGCGGCATTTGTAAAAAACGCCGTGGTCCTGCAAAGTTGGGTCAGGGTGCCATCAACTTTGCGAGCGGCTGCAGGCCTGAGGCGCGATCCGCAATCGCCTTGATGACGGCGAGCGCCGGCACGCCCAGCAGCATGCCCCACGCCCCCCACAGCCAACCGAAAAACAGCAGGCCGGTAAGCGTCACCATCGAATTCATGCGCGTGCCATTGCTGAGCATCACCGCGCTCAACCCCGAGCCGATCAGCCCGCAAATCAGGAGTGAGCATCCGGCGAGAGTCAGCGCCTGGGAAACATCGCCGAGGTTAACGAGCCCGATGGCGCCGGCGGCGCCCGCGATCACGGCTGCGCCAATATAAGGAACGATATGCAATATGCCAGCGAGCGCCCCCCACATCAGCGCGCGATCGACTCCCATTACGGCGAACAGGGCGGCGATCGCCAGCGCAATCAAAATGTTCGTGATCAGCATGACCATGAGCGCGCGCTGGATCTGGGCGTCTATCTCATCGAGCAACTCCACCGTAATCCGACGCTGCGCCAGAGTAGGCCCGGCAATGCTGATGACCTTGCGCCTGAATGAGTCGCCGCCGGCGAGCAGGAAATAAGCAATCAAACCTCCCAGGCTCAGCTCGAGTGCTACGGCGACCGCACTGGAGGCCACGCCCAGCATCAGCTTCTCGACGGAAGCTACCGCCGGACCCTCGGGGCGGGTGGCAGGCGCGGCTTGCGGAGCTGGTGCGCCGGTCGCTTCGGCAGCCGCCTTGTCCAGCTCTTTGGCCGCGCGGTGGATTTGCGCGAGCGGCGTCGGCGTACGCGGGTCACCGACGAGATTGCGCAGCTTCTTCGCCGCCGCCGGTAGTTGCTGGGTGACTTCGATGGCGCCCTCGCGCAGCGAGTAAACCGCGCCGACTACCATTGCGCCGACGCAGCACATCGTCAGCGCGGCGCCGATCGCGCGCGGAATGCGCAGGCGGGCCAGCGCGGATACCCACGGACTGAATGCATAGCCGGTGAAAATCCCGAGCAGCAACGGTACGAAGAATGCCTCGCCCCAGCGCAGAAGCGCGATGGTGACGCCCACTGTGATGATGACCAGGCAGATTCGAACGATGTGCGGCCGAATGACGAGTGGCCGCGGCACGGGCTTCGACTCGCCGTTGTTCGATGCCTTGAGCGGCGTTTCAACTGCCGCCGCAGTGGCTTGCCGCTGGGCCGCAGGTTGCGGCCGCGATTTAGCGCGCATGAGGCGCGCCCGCGGATGCGTTTGCGTTCGTCACCGGCGTGCCTCGCAAATGTTTTCTCGGGACAAAAAAATGGCGCCGCGCCCGACAGGCGACGGCGCCACTTTTACATTACTTGTTTCTTTCTGCGGCGCCCTGGATTTTCTCGCCGCCGCGTTCGACGTCCTTGCCGGCGCCTTCGATCGTGTTGCACGCTGTCAGCAGGAGGGCGGCCGCGGCGCAAGCCAGTGCAATAGCTTTGCGTATCATGATGGTTCCTTTCATGGAAAAATAATCGGATGTAACGCCAGAGAGAGCAAGCAGTTGTCGTGCCAACGTCTTCCCGCCGTCAATTCACCCATAGCGACGGTCGCGCGGCGACCTGCGCGTTGAACGCGGGTAAAAGCTACACGCACGCAGGTAGGTTTTTACTTAGGACGAATGCAGCGCGGGCGCGCGCGTGTCAGCGAGCGTCTGACGCTTCGCCGCGAGTTCGGCGAACGCTTCTTTTATTTTCGCGAAATCTTTGGTCTTGTCGAAAAAATAATCCGCGCCGAGCTCCATGCTGCGTGCACGATACGATGGGATCGCGTAATTCGTCAGCACGATTACAGCGGTGCCCGGCTTGCGGTGGCTGCGCAGATTGCGCAGCACGCCCAGCCCGGTGCCCTGCAGTAGCTGCAGATCGAGTATCAGCACGTCCCAATCGCCGCTGCGCAGCGCGGCGTCGGCGACCGCTTCAGTCTCCGCATGCCCGACCATGGAGATTTTTCCCCAGGTCGCGAACGCTTCGGACAGGCGATCGCGCAGGATCGCGGAATCTTCAACCAGGAAAATTTTGAGCGACGTGGAGTCTTTGCGCGCGGCCGCGTCAGGCGTCTTTTCGCTATCGCGGGGGCCAGCGCCGTCGAGTGGCGCGAAATGCGACGGTTGCTTGAACATGTTATCGGGATTCAGGGCATTCGCGCGATAGCTTGTCATAGTTGGCCTCGATTGATGGTGAAGACTGGCGTTGAGGAATTAACAGCGGATTCGTTAGTGCGAAGGCGATGCGCGATCGGCCGCTTGCGGCACACGCTCACCCGGGTTGTCACTCACGAGATGCGGAGTGGCGCGCGGATCGAAGTCCTGCCACTTGCCGTTCTCCCATCGGCCCTGGGCCTGTTCGACCTGCTTGGCGCCGTGGGCGCGCATCACCGAGATAGCTTCATCGATGGCCGCTGCACTTATTGCGTTGACGGCGACCATTGCGCCGGCGTGCCGGACGGTTTCGGGCGCTTGCGGTGCTTCTTCCTCGCCGACTTTATTCAGCGCCCCGACCAGCGAGCCCGTATAGGCGCCGACGGCGGCGACGGTCGCGGCAATCGCCGGGCCGGCTTCAGTAGCCGCCATTGCTGCCGCGCCTGCCCCTAATCCAACGGTTGCGCCGATTACGGCGCCGGAAAGCGCCCCGGAATGCGCGTGGCTCGCGCGGACATCCGCATCTTCATCTCCACCCAGCGGATGTAGATCGTGCTGACCGGGCGCATTGAGCATGAACATGTCCACGTCGGCCGGCGCGAAATTTGCCCCTTTCAACGCGGCTACGACGGATTCAGCTTCTGCCATCGTGGCGAATTCGCCCGCGATGATGGTGGCCATTGTGTCCTTCTCCTTTTGTTAGTACGCGCCGAAACGCCCGGAGCCGCATGGACGAGTCAAATCCAGCGGTCTGCCGCTTGTGCCCGGCCAAATATGCAAATTACGTACCCATGAGCGGTGGCGTGCGCTCCGACGTCCCCGACTGTCGTCAGATCCCCATGAAACAAAGGCCCGCGGCGATCGCCGTTGATTTGAAATGCCAGCCACTATCGTGCGCGGAAACCGGAATTCGGAAATATTTTCAATGCAAAGCGGGCGTTTTTACTAATCATCATGGCAATCGCCGACACGCTCCTGATTCCAAATACAAAAAAAAGTGGCATGCAAGTTGCAAGACAGGTGGCGTGCCTTGAAATGGGAAAACTGCAGATGAAAACTTTCAGTCATTCGAACTGCGCTCGAGTTTCGCGCAGCCGCCGTTCCGCCGCCAGGGAGTAACCGATGGATACCGCCTTGCGAGTTCTGCCTTATGAAGCCCGTTCGCTATCCGTAGTCGAGGGGCTGGCCGAGTATCCAATCGCCGCGCCGGACATGGGCGCGTTCGAGCGTCATTGTCCAACGCAAAATCAGATCCTGGCGGCGCTGCCCGATGGCGACTACGCACGCATTCGCCCGTATCTCGATTTTGTCCAGCTGCCGCTGGGCATGATGTTGCATGAAACCTCCGGTCGCTCGAGCTTCGCGTATTTTCCGACTGCCGGCATCGTCTCGCCGCTGTGCATGATGCAAAACGGCGCAGCCGCGGCCGTGGCCATCACCGGCAACGACGGCATGATAGGGACGTCGTTGTTCATGGGCCGGGGCGGCACGCCGGACCGCGCGGTGGTGCAAAGCCCGGGCCATGCGTACCGCCTGGGCGCCAATCGCCTGCGGCATGAATTCGACCGCGGCGGCTATTTCAGCAAGCTGCTCCTGCAGTACACGCATTCGCTGTTCATGCAGATGGCGCAGACAGCGGTGTGCAACCGCTACCACTCGATCGAGCAGCAACTATGCCGCTGGCTGCTGCTGATGTTGGATCGCATGCCGAGCAAAGAGTTGAGCCTGACGCATGAGCTGCTGTCGCGCATCCTTGGGGTGCGCCGCGAGGGGATCACGGACGCGGCCGGCAAGCTCCAGAAAGCCGGTGTCATCCGTTATCGCCGCGGCCATATCACGGTGCTGGACGATCTCGAGTTGAAGGCGCGCGTGTGCGAATGCTACGCGGTGGTCAACGGCGAAACTGCCTGCACCGCCGTCAAGAGCCGGCGCAATCCGAAACTGCGACTCCTGTAGCGCGCCGTTTCATCTAAAAAGTCCGCGGTATCTCCGGCCGGTATCGACCTCTGGGGCCGGCAGGTGTCGCGCGATCCATTCCGGAAACCGGCGAATGCGGCCACCCCGGCTGCATTGCCATCTTCATTGAAGGACCATAATGACTCACACGCTGCCCGAACTGCCGTATCCGAAAAACGCTTTGCAACCGCATATTTCGAAGGAAACGCTCGAGTATCACCACGGCAAGCATCATCGCGCCTACGTCGAAAAACTGAACAACCTCATCAAGGGCACCGAGTTCGAGAAGCTGTCGCTGCCCGAGATAGTGACGAAGTCATCCGGTGAGGTATTCAATAACGCCGCGCAGGCCTGGAACCACGATTTTTACTGGCGCTGCATGTCGCCCCAGGGCGGCGGCGAGCCACAGGGTGAACTCGCGAGCGCCATCGCTGCGGCGTTCGGCTCATTCGCGGATTTCAAGGAAAAATTTTCCAAGCTCGCCGAAGGCACGTTCGGCTCGGGTTGGGCGTGGCTGGTGCGAAACAAAGCGGGCAAGCTCGAGGTCGTCAACACCAGCAACGCGGCGAATCCCATCACCGAAGGTAAAACGCCGCTGCTAATCTGCGACGTATGGGAGCACGCTTATTACATCGACTACCGAAATGCCCGCCCGGATTACGTCAAGGCGTTCTGGAACGTCGTGAACTGGCAGTTCGCCGCGGGTAATCTGAAGTGAACGGCGCAGCTTTTACGCGCAGTACATATAATCGCGCGTAAGCGGCGTGCCGAGCTTCCCGCTGGCGAGCCGCTTGCCCGCGAGCACCTGGTAGACCGAGACCCAGCCGCGCTCGAACGCGAGCGCGTACCCGGCCATGTAAATGCGCCAGATGCGGTACTTCTTTTCGCCGACCAGCGCGCGCGCGGCGGTCTTGTGGGCGTCCAGCCGCTCCACCCAATGCCACAGCGTTTTCGCGTAGTGCGGCCGCAGGCATTCGACGTCGAAGCATTCGAGCTCCGCGGTCGCCATCAACTCGATTTCTTTCGAGAGGTGGGGAATTTCCCCGCCCGGGAACACATAGCGATCGATGAAATCGGCAACGTCGGGGGTCAATCCCCCCGAGTAAAGGCCGGCCGACGTGAGCCCGTGGTTCATGAGCATGCCGCCCGGTTTGAGCAGCCGGTTCAGCTTGCTGAAATAGGCCGGGAGATTTTTCTTGCCGACGTGCTCGAACATGCCGACGCTGGCGATCTTGTCGAACGGCTCTGCCTCGGGAAAGTCACGGTAGTCGAGCAGCCGCACTTCACAGCGGTCCGCTAGATGGCGGACCTTGATTTGCGCGGTCACATAGGCGAATTGCTGCTCGCTCAATGTAATGCCCGTGGCCCGTGCGCCGTAGCGCTCGGCGGCGCGGAAAATAAGGCCGCCCCAGCCGCAGCCCACGTCGAGGAAGCGCTCGCCCTCCGCGAGATTGAGCTTGCGGCAGATGTGGTCGAGCTTCTGCTGCTGCGCGAGATCGAGGCTGTCATCGGGGGTTTTGAAATACGCGCAGGAATAGACGCGCTGACGGTCGAGCCACAACGCGAAAAATTCGTTTGACACGTCGTAATGATGGCTGATCGCGTTGCGATCGAAGCGGCGCGTGTGCGACCACCATTTCCAGTTGTCGTTGTCGCGCCTCTTGAGGTCGATCCGCTGGGGACCGCACAACGATTCGGCAAACCTCGCAAGGTCGTGGATGTCGCAGTCGAGATCGATGTCGCCTTCGACGTACGCCTGCGCAATTTTCCCCAGTCCCGGACGCAATAGCGCTTTCAACGCTTCCGGCCGGCGCAACGCGAGCGTGACTTTGGGCGATTTTCCCGAATCGACGCACTTGCCGTTCCAGAATTCCACCCTGACGGGCAGCCCGAGCATGCTCAGGCGCTGCTCGAAAATATCCAGCATTTGAGTTTGCAGCATGGCCTTCTTCCGCAGCAAAGTTCAGCGGCGACGCACACGCCCATGCGAGAGACGGCCGCGCAATGAAACATACAAATGCGCAGGTAAATGCGCTATCGGTACAAAGCGGAATTCTGCGTAGGACTCGTCCCCACCGCATGACGCCGCGTTTTCACTCACGCGCAGGTCTCCGCGTGTAAGGATTACCAGCTTCCGTAACTCTTACGCGCAAATTCGTCGCACTCGATAAGTGCCGGGCCTCGCACCACTGAACGACTTTGCGCCCGGGCTGGCATCAATCCTGCAAGCGCCCTATCTTTACGCTTAACGGTTACCTGCCGAAATTGAACCGCGCGGCCGGGCGACAATCTCATCAGGATTACTTCAACGAGGAACGGACATGCCTGAACAAACTGCGAATACCACGAAATCAGCGGGCTCTAACGACCAGGGGCAGCAATTCCTGACGGACATTAAGACGCTGCGCGAACGCGCGCGCCGCCATATCGAACAAGGCGCCGTGACGGCGAGCTACCAGGCGAACCGCGAGACCGTGCTCAAACTGTTGAACGAAGCGCTGGCTACGGAGCTCGTGTGCGTGCTGCGCTACAAGCGGCACTATTTTATGGCCTCGGGGCCGGTTGCCGAGAGTGCTTCCGCGGAATTTCTCGAGCATGCGGGCGAAGAGCAGGAGCACGCGGACCGCATAGCGGAGCGCATCGTTCAGCTCGGGGGCGAGCCGGAATTTTCGCCGGCGGGGATGCTCGACCGCAGCCATTCCGAATACATGCCGGGAACGTCATTGCTCGACATGATCCAGGAAGACCTGATCGCGGAGAGAATCGCGATCGACAGCTATCGCGAGATGATCCAGTACGTCGGCGAGAACGACTCGACCACCCGGCGCATGCTGGAAGAAATACTGGCGGTCGAGGAAAAGCACGCCGACGACATGGCGACTTTGCTCGAAGAGTTTCCCGCTGGCAGCGGCGGCCGCCGCCAGCAGTAACCCCCGCCGCGGCTAGCTGCCCCCGGCGGCTTTGGCCGTTTCGCGGAATGCGCGGGGCAGGGATGCTGTGACGACCGTGCCCCGGCCGGCGACGCCGCGATCGATGGTGACAGTGCCGTCGAGAGCGGCCGCGCGTTCGCGCATGGTCAGCACGCCGAGTGTCGTCGGCAATCCCGCTAATGCCTCGTTGCCAATCCCGACGCCATCGTCGCTGATCTGCAGAACGACGGTGCCGCGCTCGTCGCGTAGCGAAATTGTGATGAGCGACGCGCCGGCATGGTGGACGGCATTAGCCAGCGCTTCCTGATAAATCCGGAACAGCGCAATAGACGCCTGGCTGGTTAGCGGCGGAAGTTCGGCGGATAGATCCATTTCGATTGGCACGGCACAGGTCTTCTCGAACTCGGCTATGTGCGATTCGATCGCCAGACTCAGCCCCAGATTATCCAGCGCGGCCGGGCGCAACGAATGAATGATGCCCCGTTTCATTTCAACCGTCGAAGCGAGCACTTCGATCGCGCGCGCCAAGCGGCTGGCGAGCGCCGGCTGGTCGGCGAGCCGCTGCTGGACCCAGAAGAGATCGAGGTTGACGGCGGTGAGCGTACTACCCAGGCCATCGTGCAGATTGCGCGCGATCCGCGCCTTCTCTTCTTCGCCGGCGGTCAGCAGGCGATGGGACAGCCGCGTCAACTCTTCCGTGCGTTCCTCCGCGTTTTTTGCCGGAGTAGAGCCGGATTGCGGCGGTGCAGCGACGGACTTGGCAGTTTTGCCTGCCGACTTTTTGATTACGGCAGCGGCGAGCGCGCACACCGCCAGACCGATGGAGAATGGGGCGCGAAATATATTTCGTAAAGACATGGTTGACATAAGTAATCCGGCCCTATCGGCCGCAACCGGCATTATCCACCGTATTGGGAATAGTGAACCTATATATAAGCAGAGTCGGATTCGAGATGCAAAGTTTCCGGGAGCATAAAGGCGTAGGTGCAAGACTACATTTGATTACCGCTCAGCCTATACACATCTGTAGGCCAACTTGCTAGTCTCGCTCGATGCTAAATCACCCCACCCCTCCCGCCACCGACGTCCGGGCCGGGACCAGTCAGGACAACGGCATACGCGCGTGCCGCATGCTGGTCGTCGACGACAATCAAGACGGCGCGGACCTGATGGCGGTGCTGCTGCGCCTGCAGGGTCACGAAGTGGAAGTCGCCCACGACGGTTACTGCGCGCTGGAAATCGCCGCCAGGTTCGAGCCTGAGGTGGTGCTGCTCGATATCGGGCTGCCGGGCCTCAATGGCTATGACGTCGCGAAGCAGTTGCGGCAGATGAACCATCAGCGGCCGCAATGCCTGATCGCCATGACGGGATATGGCAGCGACGAAGACCGCCAGCGCACCGAGGAAGCCGGCTTCGACCATCACATCGTAAAGCCGATCGAACCGGCCGAGCTCAACAAATTGCTGGCCCGGTCAATCGCGGCCATGGGTGGCTGATTTACCGGACGCTGCGCGCACACTGCGGATAACTGCGCCAGATGACTGCGCAGGGAATTAGGGGAATAATCGGCGCACCGGGGTGTTTACCCGTGGCAGGCGCCGCCCGCCCCGCAGTTTCAACCACGCCAGGAGGATCAATCATGCGTACATCCATTCGGGCCATGCTTTTTATCGTGCTGATGGTTGCCAGCACCGTTGCCGCCGTCGCGGCGCCGGCGGTCGGCGACACCTATGTGTACCGCGTCATCAACGCTTACAACAACGAAGTCCAGGGCCAGGTCACCTACCGCGTGGACAAAGTCGACGCGGGGCAGGTGACATTGTCGGCGACTCCCGACCGGCCGGCGCTTGGCATGCCGCATACGGACATTCTGGCCAGCGATGCCAACTGGCTGCGCCATCCGCTCATCAATCACGATATGCCGGTCGAATATACGTTCTCGCCCCCGTTTCCGGCGTATATGGCGCCGCTCGACGCCGGAAAATCGTGGTCGACCCGCGTGAGCGCGACCGACCCGGTCTCGGGCCGCCGTGCCAGCGTGCGCGTCGACGGCGACGTGATAGGTAGCGAACGCATCACCACGCCGGCGGGGGCGTTCGATACGATCAAGGTCAAGCGGCGGGTGTACGCAGGCGATTGGTGGGACGCGTTCCGGAATGAAACGAACATCAAGGAGACCGAATGGTTTGCGCCGGCGCTTGGGCGGCCCGTCAAAACGGATCGCCAGTCCGGCTACATCGACCAGCAGCGCTGCGCGACGCGCCTGGCATGCACGCCACAGCGTGGCGACTGGTTCGTATACGAACTCGTGAGCTACGGCCGCTCGTAAGAAACTGCATCGGCGCGCGGTCTTGACGACGTGCAAATGCCGGTGAGCGGCGAGGGCCGGTGGATTATGCGGCTCTCTGTTTTCTGCGCCGCGCCATGACACCGAGCAGGCCAAGCCCGCCGAGCAGCATCGCATACGTGTCAG
>Ga0207706_10004973_pt1 | contig 12421 bp, 9 predicted proteins | sample KBSC53metaG_FD_184318 | JGI IMG/M metagenome (GOLD analysis project Ga0207706, IMG submission 184318) | Corn rhizosphere microbial communities from Kellogg Biological Station, Michigan, USA - KBS C5-3 metaG (SPAdes) (version 2) | ecosystem: Host-associated > Plants > Roots > Rhizosphere > Soil ... | reverse complement strand
CGACGCGCTCGTCGGCGATCCGGCCGACGTGGTCACGGGCCGGGCGGGCGTGCGGCTCGCCTTCATCGCCGCGCTCCAGCTCCTGCCCGCCCGGCAACGGGCCGTGCTGGCGCTGCGCGACGTGCTGGCGTTCCGCACGGCCGAGGTCGCCGAGATGCTGGACACCACCGCGGTGGCGGTCGACAGCCTGCTGCGCCGCGCCCGGGCGCACCTGGCCGCCGAACGACCCGTCGAGCACGAGCTGGTCGAGCCCGCCGAAGCGGCCGAGCGTCTCCTGCTCGACGCCTACGTCGCGGCCTTCACCCGCGCCGACGCCGGCGCGCTGGTCGAGCTGTTGCGGGTGGACGTCGAGATGGAGATGCCGCCCACCCCGACCTGGTTCACCGGACGCGACGCGGTGGTCGGGTTCCTGCACACTCGCGTGCTGCGGGTGGCGGGCCAGTGGCGGATGCGACCGACCCGGGCCAACGGCCAGCCCGCGTTCGTCGTGCACAAGGGCACCGCGCCTTACGGGGTGCAGGTACTCGGTCTTCTCGACGGCCGGATCGCCCGCATCACGGCGTTCAACGATCCCGGCCTGGTCCCGACGTTCGACGTCTTCGCCGCGCGTCAGGGCGGCTCGTAGGGTTCCCGAAAAAGGCCACGACCTGCGGCTGGGTACCCTCGATCCCGTGTCGGCAAGGCGGGTCGTGGGTGCGCTCGGCCTCGTGCTCGCGCTCGCCGCGTGCGGTGCGCCGGACAACCGTACCTACGACGACGCGGATGTCCTGTTCGCCACCGAGATGATCCCGCACCACCAGCAGGCCGTGGCGATGGCGGCGCTCGCGCCCGCGCACGGGGCGTCGCGGCCGGTGCAGGCGGTGGCGAGCCAGATCTCCGCCGAGCAGATCCCGGAGATCGCGCAGCTGCGGGGCATGCTCGCCGAGTGGGGCCAGTCCGAACCCACCGCCGCACCCATGGGCGGCATGCCCGGCATGGGCGACGGCGGGGCGCTGGCGGACGCCGCGCCCGGCATGATGACCGCCGACGAGATGACGCGGCTCGAGGCGGCGGGCGGGCCCGCGTTCGACCGGGCCTTCCTGCAGATGATGATCACGCACCACCAGGGCGCGCTGACCATGGCCAAAGCCGAGCTGGCCGACGGCCGCGACCCGGACGCCACGCTCATGGCCCAGAACATCTCCGACGCCCAGCAGGCCTCCATCGAGCTGATGCAGCGGCTGCTCGCGGGGAAGTGATCAGCGGCCCGCGGCCCGCCGCTTCGTCCACACGTCGTAGGCCACCGCCGCGAGCAGCACGAGCCCCTTCACCAGCATCACCCGCTCGCTGGGCGCCCCGATCAGCGACATCCCGTTGTTGATCACCGCCATGATCAGGCCACCGGTGATCGCGCCGACGACCTTGCCCACCCCGCCCTGCACCGCGGCGCCGCCGATGAACGCCGCGGCGATGGCGTCGAGCTCGAAGTTGAGGCCCGCCGTGGGGCCCGCCTGGTTGAGCCTGCCCGCGAAGATCACCCCGGCGATGGCCGCGAGCACGCCCATGTTCACGAAGATCCAGAACGAGATCGACTTGACCTTCACACCGGACAGCGCGGCGGCCTGCAGGTTGCCGCCCACCGCGTAGATGTGGCGGCCGAACACCGCCCGGTTGGTGAGCAGGGTGTAGCCGATGACCAGCGCCGCGAGCAGCACCAGCACCCACGGCAGGTTCTTGAACCGCGCGAGCTGGACGATCACGAACATCAGCACGAGGGACGGCGCCACGATCTTCGCCACGAAGAGCGGGAACGGGTCGACCGCCTGGCCGTAGGACAGCCGCGCCGCGCGGGTGCGCCACTGCGTGAGCGCGATCGCCGCCACCGCCGCCAGCCCGACCAGCAGGGTGATGATGTCGGCGCCGCCCAGCGGGCCGAGGCCGACGTTGCCGAGGTATCCCTCGACGAAGCCGTTGGACAGCGTGCGGACGGCGTCGGGGAACGGGCCGATGCCCTGGTTGCCCAGCACGGTGAGCGTGACCGCGCGGAACACGAGCATCCCCGCCAGCGTGACGATGAACGCCGGGATGCCGAAGTAGGCGATCCAGTAGCCCTGGAACGCGCCGATCAACGCGCCCGCGCCGATGGTCGCGAGCACCGCCAGCGGCCACGGCACGTCCAGGTTCACCATCAGCACGGCCGAGATCGCCCCGGTGGCGGCCACCACCGAGCCCGCCGACAGGTCGATGTGCCCGGCGATGATGATCAGGATCATCCCGATGGCGAGGATCAGGATGTAGGAGTTCTGCACGACGATGTTGGAGATGTTCTGCGCCTCCAGCAGCGCGCCGTTCGTGAGCACCGAGAACAGCACCACGATCAGCGCGAACGCGACGTAGATGCCGCTCTGGCGCGGGTTGAACGACAGCCTGCGCGGCGACTTCCGCGGTGGGGCGTCGGCGGCCCCCGCGGTGACGGGAGCCGGGGCGGTGCTCGTCATGCGGACTCCTGAACGTGGGTCATGAACTGCATCAGGCGCTCCTGGGTGGCCTCGGCGCGCGTGACCTCACCCGTGATCCGCCCGGCGGACAGGGCGTAGATCCGGTCGCAGATGCCCAGCAGCTCGGGCAGCTCGGAGGAGATGACGAGGATCGCCTTCCCCTCGTCGGCCAGCCGGTTGATGATCGTGTAGATCTCGTACTTGGCGCCGACGTCGATGCCGCGCGTCGGCTCGTCGAGGATGAGCACCTCGGGGTCGGTGAAGATCCACTTCGAGAGCACGACCTTCTGCTGGTTGCCGCCCGAGAGCTTCCCGGTGATGCTCGCGACCGTGGGCGCCTTGATGTTGAGGCTGCGCCGGAACCCCTCGGCCACCCGGTACTCCTCGTGGTCGTCGACCCAGCCGCGGTGGGCGAGCTTGGCGAGACGGGCGGCCGAGACGTTGCGTTTGATGTCCTCGATCAGGTTGAGCCCGTAGCGCTTCCGGTCTTCGGTGGCGTAGGCGATGCCCAGCCGGATCGCGTCGGCCACCGTGCGCACCTCGACCGGCTCGCCGTCCTTCACCACCCGCCCCGAGATGTTCACGCCGTAGGACCGGCCGAACACGCTCATCGCCAGCTCCGTGCGCCCCGCCCCCATCAGCCCGGCCAGCCCGACGATCTCGCCGCGCCGCAGCGTGAGGTTCGCCCCCGCGACGACGACCCGGTCGGGCTGGGTGGGGCTGTGCACGGTCCAGTCTTCGATGCGCAGCACCTCCGCGCCGATGTGCGGCTCGTGCGGCGGGAAGCGGTGCTCCAGGTCGCGGCCCACCATCCCGGAGATGATCCGGTCTTCGGTGACGCCCCCCTCGGCGAGCGACAGCGTCTCGATCGTGCGGCCGTCGCGCAGGATCGTGATGGTGTCGGCCACCGCCGCGATCTCGTTCAGCTTGTGGCTGATGATCACGCAGGTGATGCCCTCGGCGCGCAGGCCGCGCAGCAGGTCGAGCAGGTGCGCGGAGTCCTCGTCGTTGAGCGCCGCGGTGGGCTCGTCGAGGATGAGCAGCTTGACGTCCTTGGAGAGGGCCTTGGCGATCTCCACGAGCTGCTGCTTGCCGATGCCGATGTCGCGCACCGGGATGACCGCCTTCTCCCGCAGGCCGACCCGGGCGAGCAGCCGCTCGGCCTCGTGGTTGGTGCGGTTCCAGTCGATCAGCCCGCGGGTGGCGCGCTCGTTGCCGAGGAAGATGTTCTCCGCGATCGAGAGCTGCGCGCACAGGGCCAGCTCCTGGTGGATGATCACGATGCCGCGGTGCTCGCTGTCGCGGATCGACGCGAACACGCACGCCTCGCCCTCGAAGGTGATCTCGCCGTCGTAGCTGCCGTGCGGGTACACCCCCGACAGCACCTTCATGAGCGTGGACTTGCCCGCGCCGTTCTCCCCGCAGATGGCGTGGATCTCGCCGCGGCGCACGGACAGGTTGACGTCCGTGAGCGCCGCGACGCCGGGGAAGGTCTTCGTGATCCCTTCCATCCGGAGGATGGCTTCGGAACTCACGTGAGCTGGGCCGCCGTGTAGTAGCCGGAGTCGACGAGGACCTTCTGGTAGTTGTCCTTGTAGACGATCACGGGCTGCAGCAGGAACGACGGCACGACCTTGTTGCCGTTGTCGTAGTCGGTGGTGTTGTTGACCTCCGGCTTCTGGCCCTTGAGCACGGCGTCGGCCATGGTCACGGTGGTGTCGGCGAGCTGGCGGGTGTCCTTGTAGACGGTGGAGAACTGCTCCCCCGCGATGATCGACTTCACGGACGCGACCTCGGCGTCCTGGCCGGTGACGGTCGGGTACGGCTGGCCCGCGGTGCCGTAGCCGTTGCTCTTCAGCGCCGACAGGATGCCGATCGAGAGGCCGTCGTAGGGCGAGAGCACGCCGTTGACCTTGGCGCCGCCGCCGTAGGTCGACGTGAGGATGTCCTCCATGCGCCGCTGGGCGGTGGCCGGGTCCCAACGCAGGATCGCGACCGTCTTGAAGTCGGTCTGCCCGCTCTTCACCACCAGCGTGCCGTTGTCCAGCAACGGCTTCAGCACCGACAGCGCGCCGTTGAAGAAGAACGTGGCGTTGTTGTCGTCGGGCGAGCCCGCGAACAGCTCGATGTTGAACGGGCCCTTGGCGCCGCCGTCGGAGCCGTCCTCCTTCTTGATGCCCAGCCCGACCAGCAGCGACGTGGCCTGCTCGACGCCGACCTTGAAGTTGTCGAACGTGGCGTAGTAGTCGACGTTGGGGCTGTTGCGGATGAGCCGGTCGTAGGCGATGACCGGGATGTTGCGGTCCTTGGCCTCCTGCAGCTGCGTGGTGATCGCGGTGCCGTCGATGGAGGCGATGACCAGCAGCTTGGCGCCGCGGGTGATCTGGTTCTCGATCTGGTTGACCTGCGTGGGGATGTCGTTCTCGGCGTACTGGAGGTCGACGGTGTAGCCGAGCTTCTCCAGCGCGGCCTTGATGTTGTCGCCGTCGTGGATCCAGCGCTCGGAGGACTTCGTGGGCATCGTGACGCCGACGAGGCCGCCCGCGGCGGACGCGGAGCCTGCGGCGGGCGCCTGGTCTGCGGTCTTCTGGCTGGATCCACAGGCGGCCAGCGCCACCGTGAGGGTGAGGGCCACCGACATCGTGGCGAGTCGTACGAACTTCATCGTTCTCCCTTCGGGGTCACAGGCCGTGGGCGAGCCGGTAGTAGGCCTGGTTCCAACGGATGCGGTCGGCGAACGCGGACGGGGTGGCGTCGGCGTCGATCAGGAGCAGCTCGGTGCGGGTCATCGCCGCGAAGTCGTGCAGGGTCTCGGGCGTGACGTCGCCGGTGAGCACCGTGTGGTGCGGGCCGCCCGCGGTGAGCCACAGCTCGGCCGAGGTCGAAAGCGACGGCGCGGGCTTCCACACCGCGCGGGCGACGGGCAGCTTCGGCAGCGGCTCGTCGGGCGGGACGACCTCGATCGTGTTGGCGACCAGCCGGAACCGGTCGCCCATGTCGACGATGCCGATCACGGTGGCCGGGCCCGGTGCGGCGTCGAACACGAGCCGCACCGGGTCCTCCCGGTCGCCGATGCCCAGGGGGTGGATCTCGCAGGTGGGGGTGGCCGCCGCGATGGTCGGGCAGACCTCCAGCATGTGCGCGCCGAGGATCTTCGGCTCGCCCGGCCCGAAGTGGTAGGTGTAGTCCTCCATGAACGAGCTGCCGCGCGCCCCGTCGGCCCCCATCTCCTTGACGGCGGCCAGCAGCGCGGCGGTCTTCCAGTCGCCCTCGCCGCCGAAGCCGTAGCCGTCGGCCATCAGCCGTTGGACGGCCAGGCCGGGGAGCTGGCGCAGGCCGCCGAGGTCCTGGAAGTTGGTGGTGAAGGCCCCGAACCGCCCGTCGAGCAGGAACTCGCGCAGCCCGGCCTCGATGCGGGCGGCGTAGCGCAGCGACGGGTGCCGATCGCCGCCCCGTTGCAGCTCGGGCGCGAGGCGGTAGGAATCGGCGTACTCGGCCACCAGCGTGTCGACGTCGGCGTCGGCCACCGCGTCGACCCGCGCCACCAGGTCGTTGACCCCGTAGGTGTTCACCGAGACGCCGAAGCGCAGCTCGGCCTCGACCTTGTCGCCCTCGGTCACCGCGACGTCGCGCATGTTGTCGCCGAAGCGGGCCAGGCGCAGGCCGTCGAGGTGGTCGCGGCCCGCGGCGGCGCGGATCCACCCGTCGACGCGCCGCACCAGCTCCGGATCGCCCGCGTGCCCCGCGACCGTCTTGCGGGGCACCCCCAGCCGGGCCGCGACGTGCGCGAACTCGCGGTCGCCGTGCGCGGCCTGGTTGAGGTTCATGAAGTCCATGTCGATGGACGCCCAGGGCAGCGCGGCGTTGAGCTGGGTGTGCAGGTGCAGCAGGGGCTTGCGCAGCGCGTCGAGCCCGGTGATCCACATCTTGGCGGGCGAGAACGTGTGCATCCACGTGATCACGCCGATGCACTCGGGGTTGGCGTTGGCCTCCAGCACCACCCGCCGGATCGCCGTGGCCTCGGTGAGCACCGGCAGGCCGACGATCTCGGCGGACAGCCCGCCCGAGGCCGAGAGCATGCCCTGGATCTGCGCGGACTGCTCGGCGACCTGGTCGAGGGTTTCCGGTCCGTACAGGTGCTGGCTGCCGGTGAGAAACCAGACCTGCTGCTTGGTCATGTCCGCTCCTGCCCGTAGACGTTCTGGTAGCGCGCGAAGAGGGCGTCGACGTCGGTGGGCTGCAGCGCCGCAGGCGTGCCGAGCTGGCGGGCGACGTGCACGGTGCGGGCGACGTCCTCGAGCATCACGGCGGCCTTCACGGCGTCGCGCGCGTCGCGGCCGATCGTGAACGGGCCGTGGCCCGCCATGAGCACCGCGCGGGAACGGCTGTGCCGCAGCGTCTCGACGATGCCGCGGCCGATCGCGTCGTCGCCGATCAGCGCGAACGGGCCGACCGGCACCTCACCCCCGAACTCGTCGGCGACCATGGTGAGCACGCACGGGATCGGCTCGCCCCGGGCGGCCCACGCGGTGGCGTACGTGGAGTGGGTGTGCACCACGCCCCCCACCTCGGGCATGTGCCGGTAGACGTAGGCGTGCGCCGCCGTGTCGGAGGACGGGGCGTGCTCGCCGTCGACGACGTTGCCCTCGAGGTCGCAGACGACCATCGACGCCGGGGTGAGCTCGTCGTACGACACCCCGGACGGCTTGATCACCATGAGGTCCTGGCCGGGCACCCGCCCGGAGACGTTGCCCGCGGTCCAGGCCACCAGCCCGTTGCGGGTGAGCTCGCCGTGCAGGCGGGCCACCGCCTCGCGCAGCGTGCTGACGGCGGCGTGGACCTCGGCCAGCTGCGTCATCGGGCCCCCTTCGCGGCGGCGGCCCGGCGGCGGGCCTTGAGGCGGTGCATCACGTCGTTGGCGCCCCGGCCGAAGTAGTCGTGCAGGGTGAGGTACTCGGCGTAGAGCTCGTCGTAGGCCGCCACCCGCTCCGGATCCGGCTGGTAGACGCCGCGGCGCCGCGAACCCATGGCCTTGGCGGCGGCGTGGATGTCGGGGTGGGCGCCCGCCGCGACGGCCGCGTGCATCGCCGCCCCGAGCGCAGGCCCCTGCGCGGAGCCGATGGTGGACAGCGGCAGGCCGGTGACGTCGGCGTAGATCTGCATGAGCAGCGCGTTGGAGAGCAGCCCGCCCGCCACGACCAGCTCGCTGACCGGCACCCCGGAGTCGTCGAAGGCCTGGATGATCCGGCGCGTGCCGAACGCCGTCGCTTCCAGCAGCGCCCGGTAGGTGTCCTCGGGCCGGGTGGCCAGGGTCTGCCCCACCACGACGCCGGACAGCTCGTGGTCGACCAGCACCGAGCGGTTGCCGCCGTGCCAGTCGAGCGCGACCAGCCCGTGCTCGCCGACCTCCTGCGCGGCGGCCTGCTCGGTGAGCAGCGTGTGCACGGAGACGCCCTCCGCCGCGGCCGCCTCGTGGTAGGCGGGCGGCACGCCGTGCTCGACGAACCAGCCGAAGATGTCCCCCACGCCGCTCTGCCCGGCCTCGTAGCCCCAGAGACCCGGGGTGATCCCGCCCTCGACGACCCCGCACATGCCCGGCACCTCGGCCAGCTCCGCGCCGTTCATGACGTGGCAGGTGGACGTGCCCATGATCGCGACGAGCAGGCCGGGCTCGATGGCGTCGGCGGCGGGCACGGTGACGTGCGCGTCGACGTTGCCGACGCACACCGCGATGCCCTCCGGCAACCCGGTGAGGGCCGCGGCGTGCGACGACAGCCCGCCCGCGCGGTCGCCGAGGCGCCCGAGCGGGTGCTCGAGCTTCTCGGGCACGAACCGCGCGAACGCGGGGTTGAGGGCGGCGCAGAACTCCGCCGAGGGGTACGCGCCGTCCTGGTGGATGCCCTTGTAGCCCGCGGTGCACGCGTTGCGGACGTAGGTGCCGGTGAGCTGCCAGACGATCCAGTCGGCCGCCTCGACCCAGTGCCGCATCGCCGCGTAGACGGCGGGCGCCTCCTCCAGCACCTGCAGGCCCTTGGCGAACTCCCATTCCGACGAGATGAGCCCGCCGTAGCGGGGCAGCCACGGCTCCACCCGCTCGCGGGCGAGCGCGTTGATCCGGTCGGCCTGGCCCTGCGCGGCGTGGTGCTTCCACAGCTTGACGTAGGCGTGCGGCTCGCCGGTGAACTCCGGCAGCTCGCACAACGGGGTGCCCTCGGCGGTGGTCGGCACCATCGTGCACGCCGTGAAGTCGGTGCCGATGCCGACGACGTCGGCCGGATCCGCCCCGGCGGCGGCCAGCGCGGCGGGCACCGCGGTGCGCAGCACCTCGACGTAATCGGCAGGCACCTGCAGCGCCCACTCGGGCGGCAGCGGGGTGCCGTCGGGCAGCGCCCGCTCGAGCACGGCGTGCGGGTAGGGGGTGACCGCGCTGCCCAGCTCGGCGCCGTCGTGCACCTGCACGACGACCGCTCGACCGGACAGCGTGCCGAAGTCGACGCCGACGACGAGTGGGGGCATGGCCGAGAATGTTAACGATAACAATTCGTCGGTCAAGGGCCTCCGCGGAAATTGCCCTGTGCGGAGCCTAGAACGGGGGCGCGGCCACGCTGCGGCGCTCGATCAGCGTGGGCGGCAGCATCATCTGCGCGGTGCTGGCCACGCCCGCCTCGATCTGGCCGAGCAGGAGCTCCAGCGCGTGCCGGGCCACCGCGTGGAAGTCGGGGCGCACGGTGGTGAGCGGCGGGATGAAGTAGCCCGCCTCGGGCACGTCGTCGAAGCCGACGAGGCTGAGGTCCTCGGGCACCCGCTTCCCGTGCTCGTGCAGCGCGCGCAGGATGCCCAGCGCCAGGTGGTCGTTGGCGGCGAACACCGCGGTGACCTCCGGGATGCGCGCGATCGTCTGCCCCACGCGGTAGCCGGAGGCGGCCGACCAGTCGGCGGGGAGCACCGGCGGCACCTCCGCGCCGGCGTCGCGCAAGGTCTGCTCCCAGCCCCGCACGCGGAGCGCGGCGTCGAACCACTCCAGCGGGCCGGTGACGTGCCAGACCGTGGAGTGGCCGCGCTCGAGCAGGTAGCGGGTGGCCAGGTGGGCGCCGAGGGCCTGGTGGACCGTGACGCCCGCCCGGTTGCGCTCGGGATCGCCGTCGATCGTCACGAACGGCACGTCGGTGGTCAGGTGGTCGAGCGCGGCGGCGGCCGAGGCGACCGGGGCGATGACCACGATGCCCGCCACCCGCTGGCCGAGGTGCCGCTCGACGACCGCGCTGATCGACGCGCGGTCGAGGTTGGCCACGTTGCCGACGCTCACCGCGAAGCCCGCCGCCGCGGCGGCCCCCTCGAACGCCGTGAGCAGCGACGCCGGGCCGAAGAGGCTGGTGTTCAGCGCGACGACGCCGAGCAGCTGGCTGCGCCCGGTGACCAACGCCCGGGCGGCGCGGTTGGGCCGGTAGTTCAGCTCGGCGATCGCCGCGCGGACCCGGCGGGCGGTCTCCTGCCGGACGTTGGGGTGGTTGTTGAGCACCCGCGACACCGTCTGGTGGGACACGCCCGCCAGCCGGGCGACGTCGACCATCGCCGGCTCGCGCGCACTCCCGGTGGTGGTCACGTCATGAGCATCGCACGCCGCCGCCGTGTCCACATCGTTGCCGACCAATAGCGATGGAGGGGTTGACGACCTGCATGTTCACGTTAACAATCTGACCCCACATTCGGCTGTGAGTCCACCCGACGGAGGAGTCCGTGTCAAAGAAGACGTCACTCGCCGCCCGCGCCGTGGCGGCCGCCGCCACCGCACTGCTCACCCTCGGGCTCGCCGCCTGTGGGGGCTCCTCGGGATCCACCGCCGCGGGGGGTGGCGGGGGCTCTGAGGCGCTCACGCTGGGCTTCGCGCAGGTCGGCGCCGAGAGCGGCTGGCGCACCGCCAACACGAAGTCGATCCAGGATTCGGCGGCCGCGGCGGGCGTCAACCTGAAGTTCTCCGACGGGCAGCAGAAGCAGGAGAACCAGATCAAGGCGATCCGCTCCTACATCCAGCAGAAGGTCGACGTCATCGCGTTCAGCCCGGTCGTCACCACCGGGTGGGACACGGTGCTGCAGGAGGCCAAGCGGGCCAACATCCCCGTGATCCTCACCGACCGCGCCGTCGACACCCCCGACCAGACGCTGTACAAGACGTTCCTGGGCTCGGACTTCGTCGCCGAGGGCAAGAAGGCGGGCGACTGGCTCGTCGAGCAGGAGAAGGGCGCCACCGGTCCGGTGGCGATCGTCCAGCTCGAGGGCACCACCGGCTCGGCCCCGGCCATCGACCGCACCAAGGGCTTCGCCGCCTCGATCGCGGCCAACCCGAAGCTCTCGGTTGTCGCGAGCCAAACCGGTGACTTCACCCGCTCCGGTGGCAAGCAGGTGATGGAGGCCTTCCTCAAGTCGCAGCCGAAGATCGATGTGGTCTACGCGCAGAACGACGACATGGGTCTCGGCGCCATCGAGGCCATCCAGGCGGCGGGCAAGGTGCCCGGCAAGGACATCAAGATCATCACCGTCGACGCGGTGAAGGACGGCATGCAGGCGCTGGCCGACGGCAAGATCAACTTTATCGTCGAGTGCAGCCCGCTGCTCGGCCCACAGCTCATGGACCTCGCCAAGAAGGTCAAGGACGGCCAGACTGTGCCTGCCCGGGTGCTCACCGAGGAGACCACGTTCGACCAGGCTGCGGCGCAGGCCGCGCTCCCGGAGCGCAAGTACTGACCCCAGGTGCTCACGACGGGGACGGTGTCGGCCGTCCCCGTCGTGTCCCATTTGTCCCGGCTGTGATGTGCGCTGTGTTGTGCAGGGAGGCCCGATGACCACGTCCCCGGTCGTGGAGATGCGCGACATCACGGTCGGCTTCCCGGGCGTCAAGGCGCTCGACGGGGTCGGCTTCCGGCTCCTGCCGGGCGAGGTGCACGCGCTCATGGGCGAGAACGGCGCGGGGAAGTCCACCTTGATCAAGGCGCTCACCGGGGTGTACGGCATCGACGGGGGCACCATCCGGGTGCGGGGAGAGGAGCGGGTGTTCGCCTCGCCGGGCGCGGCCCAGGAGGCCGGGATCGCCACGGTGTACCAGGAGGTGAACCTCTGCCCCAACCTCACCGTCGCGGAGAACATCCTGCTCGGCCGCGAGCCGCGCAGGCTCGGCCGCGTCGACCGGCGCGCCGTCCGGCGCCGGGCCGCCGAGCTGCTCGCGCGCCTCAACCTGGCCGTCGACCCGGATTCGGTGCTCGGCGGCCACCCGCTCGCCGTCCAGCAGCTGGTGGCCATCGCCAGGGCGGTCGACCTCGACGCCGCCGTGCTCATCCTCGACGAGCCCACCTCCAGCCTCGACGCCGACGAGGTGGGCGAGCTGTTCCGGGTGATCCGCGACATCCGCGACGCCGGGGTGGCCGTGCTCTTCGTGTCGCACTTCCTCGACCAGGTCTACGCGATCGCCGACCGCGTCACGATCCTGCGCAACGGCAAGCTGGTCGGCGAGTACCCGCTCGCCGAGCTCTCGCGGCTGGAGATGGTGAAGAAGATGGTCGGCCAGGAGCTGGCCGCCCTCACCGACCTCGAGCGCCAGCCACCCACCGACATCGCCGAGCTGCCCGACACCCCGGTGCTCGCCGCCACCGGGCTGGGCCGCACGGGGGCCATCGCGCCGGTCGACCTCGCCGTGCACCCCGGCGAGGTACTCGGGTTGGCGGGGCTGCTGGGCTCCGGGCGCACCGAGCTGGCCCGGCTGCTGTTCGGGGCCGATCACGCCGATTCCGGCACCGTCGCCGTCGACGACCGGCCCACCCGGTTGCGCACCCCGATCGACGCCATCGCCGCGCGGATCGCGTTCTGCTCGGAAGACCGCAAGGGCGAGGGCCTGGTCGGCGAGCTCACCGTGCGCGACAACATCGTGCTCGCGCTGCAGGCCCGCCGGGGCT
>Ga0207706_10004969_pt1 | contig 12428 bp, 10 predicted proteins | sample KBSC53metaG_FD_184318 | JGI IMG/M metagenome (GOLD analysis project Ga0207706, IMG submission 184318) | Corn rhizosphere microbial communities from Kellogg Biological Station, Michigan, USA - KBS C5-3 metaG (SPAdes) (version 2) | ecosystem: Host-associated > Plants > Roots > Rhizosphere > Soil ... | reverse complement strand
AGACCGAGATCGGCCAGTTCAACGTGGAGATCAACGTGCCCCCGCGCCAGCTCGAGGGTGAGGTGTTCACCGAGCTCGAGGAGGCGGTCCGGGGGAGCCTCAACCGTGCCGAGGAGCGCGCTCGCACGGTGGGGGCCCACATGATGATCATCGGGATCCTTCCGACCGTTGGCGAACAGCACCTGACCGCGGAAGCGTTCAGCGACAGCCCGCGCTACGCCCTCCTGAACGAGCAGATCTTCGCCGCTCGAGGGGAGGACCTCGAGATCGCGATCACGGGCGTCGAGCGGCTCTCGACGTTCGCCGACACGATCGCCCCGGAGGCGGCCTGCACCAGCGTGCAGCTGCATCAGCAGGTCGAGCCGGAGGGCTTCGCAAGCCACTGGAACGCCGCGCAGGCGATCGCGGGGGTACAGGTGGCGGTGGCGGCGAACTCGCCCTTCTTCTTCGGCAAGGAGCTCTGGCGCGAGACGCGCATCGCGCTCTTCGAGCAGGCGACCGACACGCGACCCGAGGAGCTGAAGGCGCAGGGCGTGCGCCCGCGCGTCTGGTTCGGCGAGCGCTGGATCACGTCGATCTTCGACCTCTTCGAGGAGAACGTGCGCTTCTTCCCGGCGCTGCTGCCTGTGTGCGACGACGAGGACCCGGTCGAGGCCATGGAGCGCGGCGACACCCCGCAGCTGTCCGAGCTGCGCCTCCACAACGGGACGATCTACCGCTGGAATCGGCCCATCTACGACACCGACCGCGGCCGCCCCCACCTGCGTGTCGAGAACCGACTGCTGCCCGCCGGCCCGACGGTGGTCGACATCTGCGCGAACGCCGCCTTCTACTACGGGCTGGTGCGGACGCTCGTGGCCGAGGAGCGCCCGCTGTGGTCGCAGATGTCGTTCTCGGCCGCGGAGGAGAACTTCCACGCCGGGGCGCGCGACGGCCTGGCCGCGAGCGTGTACTGGCCGGGCGTGGGGGAGGTGCCGGTCGCCGAGCTGGTGCTGCGCCGCCTGCTGCCCGCCGCGCACGCCGGGCTCGAGGACGCGGGCGTCGGCGCCGCCGACCGCGAGCGCCTGCTCGGGATCATCGAGCGTCGCTGCGTGACCATGCAGAACGGCGCGGCATGGCAGGCGGCGACCTTCCACAAGCTGTACGAGCACGAGAAGCTCGACCGCCAGGATGCGCTGCGGCGCATGACCGTGCTCTACCGCGACCACATGCACGGGAACGCACCCGTGCACGAGTGGCCGGCGGCTTAGGCCCGGCTGCTGCTGCAGTACTTCTGCGCTACTCCGACAGCCCTGCGGCTTCGAGGGATCTGTTCCGGTCGGTGTGTATCGAGAGGTGAACGATCTTCCCGTCGCGAAGGGTCCAGACGTGGAAGAACTGGTTCCACACCTCGGCGTCGGTCCCCCTCATCCGCCCACCATCGCGGACGACGTTGACAACCCGCGCCTCGTCGGCGTGGATCACCTCGTCGATCTCGACGCGGTAGGCCTCGAACGTCTCCCAGTACTCACGCATGGCTTCCTGGGCCGCGTCGAATGCCAGGACCTCGCCGATATCCGGCCAGAGCTCCGGGTTGTCGAACTGATAGTCCGGGTCGAACAGCTCGCGGGGTACCTCCAAGCGGGCGTTCACCCCTTCGTAGACCCGGCGAACCGTTTCGACGTTCTTCTCCGACATCGTCCGTGCAGTATCTCGCGCGAGCGTAGGATGGCGACCACCGTGAGCAACGAAACGGTCGAACACAACAGGGCCGCCTCGCGCCGGTGGATAGAGGTCTTCAACGAGCGCGACGACGCGGGGGAGGCCGACGTGCGCGGGCACGACTACGTCGCCTATGCCCCGGCGAGCCTGGAGCCCGCCCCGCTGGACGGCGAGTCTTGGACCCGGTTTCTTGGCGGCTTCGTCGAGGGTTTCCCCGACCTTCGGATCACGGTGGAGGACGCGGTGGCCGAAGGCGACCTGGTCGCACAACGAGTCCACTTCGAGGGCACCCACACGGGCGTGTTCCAGGGCCTCCCGCCCACCCATCGGAAGGTCTCGTTCTCCGGGCTCGAGCTCAACCGCTTCGTCGACGGCCGAGTCGCGGAGCACTGGTTCCAGCTGGACTCGCTGACGCTGCTTCAGCAGCTGGGCCTGGTCGTCATTCCCGGCCCGCGGTTGCTGCCGCGCGTCCTGGCCCACCAGGTGAAGAAGCTGAGGAGGAAGCGATGACGCAGCACGAGGTGGGGTCACAGGAGGAGTGGCAGGCCGCCCGCGACGAGCTCCTCGCGGAGGAGAAGGAGCTCACGCGCCGCAGCGACGAGCTGGCACGGAAACGGCGCGAGCTGCCCTGGGTGCTGGTCGAGACGGACTATCGGTTCGAGACCGCTGACGGGACCAGGTCGCTCGAGGAGCTGTTCGACGGCCGCTCGCAGCTCCTCGTCTACCACTTCATGTTCGGCCCGGACTACGCGGCCGGCTGCCCGGTCTGCTCGTCGATCGCGGACAACCTCGACCCGAACGCGGTCCACCTGGCGGCGCGGGACGCGAAGCTGATGCTCGTCTCGCGGGCACCGCTGGACAAGCTCCAGGGATACAGGCAGCGCATGGGCTGGAGCCTCGACTGGGCGTCGACCGTGGGCAGCGATTTCAACCGCGAGCTCGGGTTCCTGCACACCGAGGAGGAGCTGAGGCCGTTCCTCGAGGGCGAGCTGCCGCCGGCGGTCGTGCAGAACGCCGAGGCGTGCGGGGTCGATCCGGGCACCTACGTGGCGGAGGGCCCGGGCCTGAGCGCATACGCCCTCGACGACGGCACCGTCTACCGGACCTACGTGACGACCGCGCGCGGCCTCGAACCGGCTATGGGCTACTACGGCCTCCTCGATCGCACGCCGGTCGGCCGCAACGAGGAGGGCGAGCAGGTCTTCTGGCTACGCCGCCACGACGAGTACGGGACGACCTGATCCATGGCTGAGAGGAAACCCGCGAAGGGGTTCACGAGCGAGGAACGGGCCGCGATGAAGGAGCGCGCCCGGGAGCTGAAGTCGGCCGGTCGCGGCGGCAAGGCGGACGCGGAGAGCGACGTGCTCGCGAAGATCGCCGAGATGCCGAAACCCGACCGCGTCCTGGCCGAGCGGCTGCATGCCCTGATCAAGACGAGCGCGCCGGCCCTCGCTCCGAGAACCTGGTACGGGATGCCCGCGTATGCCAAGGACGGCAAGGTCGTCTGCTTCTTCCAGAGCGCGCACAAGTTCAAGTCGAGGTACGCGACGCTCGGCTTCAGCGACAGGGCGAACCTCGACAGGGGCGCCATGTGGCCGACCTCCTTCGCGCTGAAGGAGCTGACCGCCGCCGAGGAGAAGAAGATCGCCGCGCTCGTGAGGAAAGCCGTGCGCTGACGCTCACGCGATCGAGCGCGCGAGCAGCTCCATCGGGTGGAAGACCGGCAACGGGCGGCCGAGCCGGTCGGTGTGCGCAGTGATCTGGAGGGCGCAGCCGGGGTTGCCGGCCGCGACGGCCTCTGCTCCCGTGTCGAGCAGGTTGCGCGCCTTGCGCTCGCCGAGCTCGGCGGCCGGCTCGGGCTGCACGAGGTTGTAGATGCCCGCCGAGCCGCAGCAGATCTGCCACTCGTCCGGCTCGACCAGCTCGAGGCCGGGGATGCCGCGGAGCAGCTCGCGCGGCTGCTCGCGTACGCCCTGAGCGTGGGCGAGGTGGCAGGCGTCGTGGTAGGCCACGGTCAGCTCGACCGGCCGGCGCTCGGCGCGCGTCCCGGCGTCGGCGAGGAACTCGGAGACGTCGCGCACGCGCTCGGCGAAGCGCGCCGCGCGCTCGGCCCAGTCGGGCTCGTCGCGGAGCACGTGGCCGTAGTCGCGCATCGCCGACCCACATCCGGCCGCGTTCACGACCACGGTGTCGTAGCCCTCGAGCGCCTCGATCGTGTCCTTCGCGAGCCGCCGCGAGTCGCGGTCCTCGCCCGCGTGCAGCGCCAGCGCTCCGCAGCAGCGCGGCAGCCCCGGCGCGTGCACCTCGAAGCCCTCGGCGGCGAGGACGCGCGCCGTCGCCTCGTTGACGTGGCCGAAGAAGACGCGCTGGACGCAGCCCTGTAGAAGCGCCACCCTGCCGCGGCGCTCGCCGCGCGCCTCGAAGCGCTCGGGCAGCCGGCTGAGCGAGCGCTTGACGGACGTCTCCGGGGTCATGGCGGTCATGGCGGCGAGCCGCGGCGCGAGGCGGCGGATTCGCGGACGGCGTGCGAGCCGGGGGAGACCCAGCTTCTGGGCGCCCGCCGCGGCCGGTGCGAGCGCCCTCAGGCGCCCGGGCCGCGTGAACAGCTCGAATATCAGCCGCCGGTGCGCGCGCTCGAGCGGCGGTCGCTCGAAGTTGCGCTCGATCTGCGGGCGCGCGTCCTCGATCAGCTTGTCGTACTGCACGCCCGACGGGCACGCCGTCACGCACGCCATGCAACCGAGGCAGCGGTCGAGGTGCTCGACCATCGGCGCCGAGATCTCCTCGTGGCCCTCCTTCATCAGCACTATCCGCCCGCGCGGCGAGTCCATCTCCTCGCCCCACAGCACGTACGTGGGGCAGGTCGGGAGGCAGAAGCCGCAGTGGACGCAGTCCGAGATCAGGTCGAGCTCGGGCGCGCGGGTGAGGTCGTAGCCGCTCATACGCACACCCCCGCGGGGTCGAAGCGCTCCTTCACCCGCTGCATCAGCGCGCGGGTGGCGGGGTCGATCGGGCCGATCGGGTCCACGTCGAGGTCCGCCGGGCGGTCCTGCACGACCGTGATGAAGTCGCGCCGCAGTCGCTCCACGGCCTCGGCGCTCGGCTCCTCGAAGCGGACCCACGACAGCCCCAGCGCCGCGCGGCCCGCGACCGAGCCGCCGAGCGCGTCCGCCGTCCTCAGGAGCACCGGCAGGCGCGTGGGCAGGCTCGACACCTTCACCACGAGCGGCCCTCGCTGAGCCGCGCGCTGCTCGTCCCAGAGCGGCTCGTCGTCCTCGACGATCTCCGTCCCGAGGCCCTCGGCGGCCATGAGCCGCTCGGCCGCCTCCGCCTGTGGGCGCGGCGAGGCTCCCGCGAAGCGCGCGAGGACGCGGCCCTGGCCGCCGGCCCACGCGACGTCGATGCCGTGGTGCTCGAGCGGCGACTGGCCGATGGCGGCGGCTCCGCGCGCCAGCCCATCGGGGTCGCGCGCCTCGCCGAGCACGGTCGCCGTGTGCGGCGCGATCGGGTGGAGGCGAACCGAGACCTCCACGATCGCCCCGAGCGTGCCGAAGGAGCCCCCGAACAGCTTGGCGATGTCGTAGCCCGCCACGTTCTTGATCACCTTGCCGCCGCTCTTGGCGAGCGTGCCGTCCGAGAGCGCCACGCGCATGCCCACCACCAGATCGCGCGGGCCTCCGTAGCGGCCGCGAAGCGGGCCGGTGTCGCCGCTCGCGACCACGCCGCCGATCGTTGCGCCGCGGTCCGGCGGGTCGAGCGCCAGCCGCTGCCCAGCCTTCTCGAACAGCGCCTGCGCCTCCGCGAGCGGCACGCCGGCCTCCAGCACGGCGGTCAGGTCGCCCGCATTGTGCTCCACGATCCGCGTGAGCCCGGCGGTCGACAGCTCGATCGTGCTGGGGGGCGCCGCGGGCGGCCAGCCGAGCTTCGTGCCCCCGCCTCTGAAGCGCACCGGCGTCGCGGCCTCGCCGGCCGCCGTCAGCGCCGAGCAGAGCTCCTCGCGCGTGGCCGGTGCCTCGGCGACGTGCATCAGAAGCGCTCCGCCACGCCGGCCTGCTCGAGCGGGTGGCGCCGGTATGGGCCGGGCACCTCGCCGCACAGCCTCGGCGTGGGCATCACCTTGCCGGGGTTCGCGCGGCCGTCGGGGTCGAACGCGCAGCGCAGGCGCTGGAACGTGGCGAGGTCCGGCTCGTCGAACATCGACGGCATGTAGCGCTTCTTGTCGACCCCGACACCGTGCTCGCCGGTGATCGAGCCGCCGGCGTCGACGCACGCCTGCACGATCAGCCCCGCCAGCTCCTCGGCCCGCTCGGCCTCACCCGGCTTCGCGGCGTCGTAGCAGACGAGCGGGTGCAGGTTGCCGTCGCCCGCGTGGAAGACGTTCGCCACCTGGAGCTCGTGCGCGGCCGCCAGCTCCTCGATCGTGGCCAGCACCTCGGCGAGCCGCGTACGCGGGATCACGCTGTCCTGCACGTAGTAGTTCGGGGCGATGCGGCCCATCGCGGCGAAGGCCGCCTTGCGCGCTCGCCAGATCAGCTCGCGCTCCGCCTCGTCCTGCGCGACGCGCACGCTGTCGGCGTCGCGGCAGAGCTCCTTGACGTGCTCGAAGCGGGTCTCGCACTCGGCCTCGGAGCCGTCGAGCTCCACGACGAGCGCGGCGCCGGCGTCGATCGGATAGCCCGCGTTGGTGGCACCCTCGGCGGCGCGGATCGACAGGTTGTCCATCATCTCGATCGCGCCCGGGACGATCCCCTCGGACACGATCTTCGACACGACCTCGCCGGCGTGCACGGTCGAGTCGAAGAAGGCCACCAGCGTGCGGACCGCCTCGGGCTTCGGGATCACGCGCAGCCAGATCCTGGTCGCGATGCCGAGTGTGCCCTCCGAGCCCACGAACGCGCCCACGAGGTCGTAGCCCGGCTGGTCCAGCTCCGGGCCGCCGAGCGTGACCTCGGTGCCGTCCGGCAGCACCACCTCGAGGCCGGTCACGTAGTTGGTGGTGAACCCGTACTTGAAGCAGTGGGCGCCGCCCGAGTTCTCGGCCACGTTGCCGCCGATCGTGCAGACGATCTGGCTCGAGGGGTCGGGCGGGAAGAAATGCGTGGGCCCGACGGCCTGTGAGACCGCGATGTTCGTCACGCCCGGCTCGACGAGCACACGGCCGTTCGGCACGTCGACCTCGAGGATGCGCCGCAGCCGCGACAGCGCGATCAGGACGCCCTCCTCGACCGGCAGCGCGCCCCCGGACAGGCCGGACCCGGCGCCTCGAGCCACCCAAGGCGTCTCGGCCTCGTGGCAGGCGCGCACGACGGCGACCACCTCCTCCGCCGAGCCGGGCAGCACCACCGCCAGCGGCTTGGCGGCGTACTGCAGTAGCCCGTCCGACTCGTAGGTTGCGAGCTGCCGCTCGTGTGTGACGACGTGCTCGCTCCCGGCTATCTGCTTCAGCCGCTCCAGGAGCGAGCCGTCTGCCACTACACGACCATCCAGGCCAGCACCGCCGTCGATTGCAGGTATACGAGTGCGCACATCACCAGAATCAGGAGCAGGCTCCACTTGAGCACCTTACGGAACAGCTCGCCCTCCTGGCCGGCCATGCCGACCGCGGCCGCGCCGATCGCGAGGTTCTGCGGCGAGATCATCTTGCCGAGCACGCCGCCGGAGCTGTTCCCTGACGCCAGGAGCACCTGGTCGATGCCGGCGTCCTTCGCGGCCGTCACCTGAAGCGCTCCGAACAGCGCGTTCGAGGACGTGTCCGAGCCTGTGACGGCCACGCCAAGCCAGCCGATCAGCGGCGACAGGAAGGCGAAGAAGCCGCCCGCGCCCGCGGCCCAGAGGCCGAGCGTGATGGTCTGGCCGGACTGGTTCATCACGTACGCCAGCGCGAGGACGGCCATCACCGTGACGATCGCCCAGCGGAGGTTGGCCACGGTCGCACCCAGCACACGCAGCGCGCGCGCCGGGGAGACCCTGAGGACCGCCATCGTCAGAAGGCCCGATATGAGCAACAGGGTGCCCGCCGCGGGCAGCCAGTTGAAGTTGAACGTCTGGCTGCTCACGGCCTCGCCGTCCGGGGTCTGCACGTTCAGCCCGGGCCAGTCGAACGTCGTCGTCCACGGCGACTCGGCGAGCTTGTTCTTGATCGCCGGGATCTGCGCGATCGAGAGCACCGCGATGATGATCAGATAGGGCGCGTACGCGCGCAGGACGTCGGCCGTCCGGTCCGGGCGGGTTCCGTCCCGGCGTGCGATCTCGCGCTCCATCACCGGGTTGTGCACCGACGCCCCCGCCGCTGCCGGCCGGTCGAAGCGTCCCGTCGCCCGTGTGTCCTCCGCGATGAGCGGCTCACCCGGCGTCCAGACCCGGAGCAGGCCGACGATGCAGGCGGTCGCGAACAGCGACGCCACGATGTCGGTGACCTCGACCGAGATGAAGTTGGAGCACGCGAACTGGCCGAACGCGAACGCGAGGCCGCCGACCACGGCCACGGGCCATGCCTGGCGGATCCCGCGTGCCCCGTCGACCATCGCGATCAGGATCAGCGGCACGACGAGCGCGAGGAACGGGGTCTGGCGGCCGACCATCGCGCCGAGGTCGCCCTTGTCGAGCCCCGTGATCTCGGACAGCGTCACGATCGGGATCGCGATCGCGCCGAACGCAACGGGCGCGGTGTTCGCCACCAGTGCAAGCGAAGCGGCCTTGATTGGACGGAAGCCGAGGCCGATCAGCATCACCGAGCTGATCGCTACCGGCGTGCCGAAGCCCGCCAGTGCCTCCATCAGCGCGCCGAAGCAGAACGCGACAATCACGGCCTGAACGCGCTGGTCCTCCGAGATGGCGCCGAACGAGCGCCTGAGGACCGCGAAGTCCCCGGTCTCCACCGTCAGGTTGTAGATCCAGAGCGCCATGATCACGATCCACATGATCGGGAAGAACCCGAACACGGCGCCCTCGCTGGCGGACAGTGCCGTCTGGCCGGCCGGCATGCCGTAGACGATCAACGCCACGAGCATCGCCACGGCGAGCGAGATCAATGCGGCCCACTGGGCCTTCATCTTCACGCCGCCGAGCAGGACGAACAGCGTCACGACGGGCAGCACGGCGAAGATCGCCGTCAGGCCGAGCGAGTCCGAGACTGGGTTGAAGTCCTGGGTGTACACCGAAAACCTCCCTCGTTGCTCTGAAACGCGCGTTGCCCGCTGCGCCCATCCGGGAAACTCCTGAAAGGTGCGAATCGGCCTGTTCGTCACATGCCTCGGCGACACGCTCTATCCATCCGCGGGGCAGGCGGCCGTGCGGCTGCTGGAGCGGCTCGGCGTGGAGGTCGAGTTCCCGGAGGAGCAGACCTGCTGCGGCCAGATGCACTTGAACAGCGGGTATGCCGACGAGGGACTGGCGCTCGCGAGGCGATTGGCCGCGGTGTTCGAGGGCTACGAGGCGGTGGTGACCCCCTCCGCGTCCTGCGCGGGGATGGTGCGCGACCAGCTTGGCGCGGATGCGCTGCCGGTCTACGAGCTGTCCGAGTTCCTCGTACGGGTCCTGGGCGTGGACGATGTGGGCGCGTACTACCCGCACAGGGTCACGTACCACCCGACGTGCCACTCGCTGCGGGCGCTGAGGGTGGGGGACGGGCCGCTGCGCCTGCTCTCCTCCGTGCGTGGGCTCGAGCTGGTCGAGCTGCCCGGCGCCCCCGAGTGCTGCGGGTTTGGTGGGACCTTCGCGGTGAAGAACGCGGACGTGTCGACGGCGATGCTGGCCGACAAGATGAAGAGCGTGCTCGAGACGCGCGCCGAAGTGGTCTGCGCCGTCGACTCGTCGTGCCTCATGCACATCGGCGGCGGGCTGGGCCGGGGGCGGACCGGGGTGCGGACGGTGCACCTCGCGGAGATCCTCGCCTCGACCGAGGACGCGCCGTGGCAGCCGTGAGCGGCTTTCAGGCCGCCGCCCGCGCCGCGCTGGGGGACAGCCAGCTGCGCGCGAACCTGGCGCGAGCGACCTCGACGATCCGCGACAAGCGCGCGCGGGTCGTGGACGAGCTGCCGGACTGGGAGGAGCTGCGGGCCGCCGGCGAGGGGATAAAGGACTCGGCGCTGCTGCGGCTGGACTCGATGCTCGAGCAGCTCGAGTCGTCGGTTCGGGCTGCGGGCGGTGCCGTCCACTGGGCGAAAAACGGCATCGAAGCGAGCTCGATCGTCGCCGGCATCGCACGGTCGCACTCGATCGACGAGGTCGTGAAGGTGAAGTCGATCGCCACAGACGAGATCGAGCTGAACGCCCAGCTCGCGGCCTCTGGCATACATGCGGTGGAGACGGACCTCGCCGAGCTGATCATCCAGCTCGACGACGACTTCCCCTCGCACATCCTCGTGCCGGCGATCCACCGCAACCGGGCGGAGATCCGTGAGATCTTCAGGCGCGAGCTGGGGCTGCGCGACCTGACCGACGACCCTGCGGCCCTGGCCGAGGCCGCCCGGCTCCACCTGCGCGCGAAGTTCCTGTCGGCTCGGATGGGGGTGAGCGGCGCGAACTTCGCGGTCGCCGAGACGGGCAGCATCTGCGTCTTCGAGTCGGAGGGCAACGGCCGGATGTGCACCACGCTCCCGGAGGTGCTCGTGACGGTTATGGGCATCGAGAAGGTGATCCCGAGCTGGCGCGACATGGAGGTCTTCCTGCAGCTGCTGCCGCGCTCGTCGACGGGCGAGCGGCTGAACCCGTACACGTCGGTGTGGAGCGGGATTGAGGCGCGAACGACCGGCGCCGAGGATGGGCCTCGCGAGTTCCATCTCGTCCTGCTCGACAACGGTCGCATCCACGCGCTTGCCGACGAGGTCGGACGGCAGGCGCTGCGCTGCATCCGCTGCAGCGCATGCCTGAACGTGTGCCCGGTGTACTCGCGGGTCGGAGGGCACGCCTACGGGTCGGTCTATCCGGGCCCGATCGGAGCGATCCTGACCCCGCAGTTGCGAGGGATCGAGGCGGCGGCATCGCTGCCGTACGCCTCCTCTCTGTGCGGCGCCTGCGGCGACGTCTGCCCGGTCAAGATCGAGATCCCGCGCCTCCTGACCCACCTGCGCGCCCGCGAGGTCGCGTCCCGCCGGCGCCTCGATCCGGAGAGGGTGACCATGAAGGCCCTCTTCCACACCTTCTCGACACGGGAGCGCTACGAGCGAGCACAGAAGGTCGCCCGGACGGCCGCCCGGCCATTCGCCCGCGGCCGGCCCACGATCCCCCGGGCGCCGGGCCCCCTGGCCGGCTGGACGATGTCACGCGACCTTCCCGTCCCGGCACCGGAGACGTTCCGCGAGTGGTGGCGCCGCACGCGCGGCCCCGCGGGAGCCTCGCGCGGAACCATGTCTGCGTTGACCGCGCATTACGCGGCAAACGCAGACACCGTTCCCGGCCGCGCGGGCAGCCAGGCCGCCGGAGCGGGCGGCGCGCCGGCTGGAAGCGGCGCCGCGCGGGCGGACATCCTTCGCCGCATCCGCGAAGCCCTTCGCGAGGCGACGCCGGGTGACGTCCCACGCGACTACCGCACCGAGGACGCACGGGGGCGTGACGAGGTCGTCGACCTGTTCGCCGACCGGGTCGCGGAGTACCGCGCGACGGTGCATCGGGTGGCCGAGGCCGAGGTCGGTGAGACTGTCGCGCGGATCGCGAAGCAGGCGGGCGCGGAGCGAATCGGAATTCCGGCGGATCTGCCGCAGGATTGGCGACCGGGCGGCGAGCAGGGCGTGGCCGGCACCGGCCAGACCGAGGGCACGCCGCTCTCAGTGCCCGAGCTCGTCGATGACGCCCCGCTCTCGTCGCCCGAGCTCGTCGAGGACGCCCCGCTCTCGGTGCCCGAGCTCGACGCGCTCGACGGCGCCCTCACCGGGTGCGCCGTCGCAATCGCCGAGGCCGGCGCGTTCGTGCTCGACGGAGGGCCGGGGCAGGGGAGGCGGGCGCTCAGTCTCGTTCCGGACCTGCACATCTGCGTCGTCCGCGAGGATCAGGTCGTGGGTCTCGTTCCCGAGGCGGTTGCGGTGCTGGAAACCTCGGTTGCATCGGGCGCGGCGCTCACGTTCGTGGCCGGTCCGTCGGCCACGTCCGACATCGAGCTCGACCGAGTCGAGGGGGTTCACGGCCCGCGGACCCTGCACGTGGTGATCGTGGCCTCCTGATGCGCACGGTCTATCTCGGCACCTCGGACTTCGCGGCCACGGTCCTGGACCGGCTCGCGGTCAGCCCGCATCGGCCGGATCTCGTGGTCACGCGCCCCGATTCCCGCCGCGGCCGTGGCCGGCGGCTCGCACCGCCGCCCGTGGCGGAGAACGCTCGCCTGCTCGGAATCGAGCTCTTCCAGCCCGAGAACGTGAACAGCGACGAGGCCCGCGCGCGGATCGCCGCGGCCACCCCCGAGGCGGTGGCCATCTGCGGCTACGGCGCGCTCATCAGGGAGCCGCTCCTATCCGAGCACGAGATGCTGAACGTGCACCCGTCGCTACTCCCGCGCTGGCGAGGCGCGGCGCCCATCGAGCGCGCCATCGAGGCGGGCGACGAGGAGACGGGCGTGACGATCATGCGCCCGACGGCGGAGCTCGACGCCGGGCCCATCGCGCTGGAGCGCGCGGAGGCGATCCGCCCCCAGGACGACTTCGGCTCGCTGTCCGAGCGGCTCGCGTCGCTGGGCGGCGAGCTTCTGGTCGAGGCGCTCGACCTCCCGCCCGCCTTCCGGGAGCAGGCGGACACCG
>Ga0207706_10004968_pt1 | contig 12429 bp, 12 predicted proteins | sample KBSC53metaG_FD_184318 | JGI IMG/M metagenome (GOLD analysis project Ga0207706, IMG submission 184318) | Corn rhizosphere microbial communities from Kellogg Biological Station, Michigan, USA - KBS C5-3 metaG (SPAdes) (version 2) | ecosystem: Host-associated > Plants > Roots > Rhizosphere > Soil ... | reverse complement strand
CTTCTACACCGCCGACGCCGTCAGCGGCTCCGGGCTCGGCCTCGCGATTGCCCGCGAGCTCGCCCGGGCGATGGGCGGCGACGTGATCCTCGATCCGCGCCGCGGCCGCGGCGCATCGTTCAGCGTGATCCTTCCCCCCGCCGGCGCTGCCCGAAGCAGCGAGCTGGGCGGGTCGCTGGGAGCGCCGGCGTGAGGCCGACAAGACGGCGGATCGTCCCGGCCCTGCTCGCCGGGATCGCGGCGCTGGCGCTCAGCTTCGGCGTCGCGGCCTGCGGCGGCTCCGACTCGAGCGGAACCGGCAGCGCCGTCGCGACAACGACCACGACGACGACCGCTTCCGACTCCGCCACCGGCAGGCCCGTCCTCGCCCAGGGAACCGGCTTCGATCCGCAGGCGATCTACTCCGAGGCGGCGCCGAGCGTCGTCACGATCCTCTCGATCATCGGCGACGCCGCCGACCCGACCTCGGCGGGGCAGGGGTCCGGGTTCGTGATCAACGACAACGGCGAGATCGTCACCAACGCGCACGTCGTCACCGACGCCACCGAGGCGGGCGGGGGTCAGCCGATCAACGAGGCCGACGAGGTCTACGTGGAGTTCGGCGACCGCAACCAGGTCCCGGCCGACATCCTCGGCATCGACCCGAACGCCGACGTCGCGCTGATCAAGGTCGATCCCGACGGGCTCGACCTGAACCCGATCGAGCTCGGCGACTCCGACAGCATCCAGGTCGGCGCTCCGGTCGCCGCGATCGGCAGCCCGTTCGGCCAGGAGCAGTCGCTGTCGGTCGGGATCGTCTCCGCGACCGACCGCTCGATCGACTCGCTCACCCAGTTCAAGATCGACGGCGCGATCCAGACCGACACGTCGATCAATCCCGGCAACTCGGGCGGACCGCTGATCGGCAGCGACGGCAAGGTGATCGGGATCGACCAGCAGATCAACACGACCTCGGGCGGCAACGAGGGCGTCGGCTTCGCGGTCCCGATCAACCTCGTCAAGCGCTCGATCGACCAGCTCCGTGACGACGGCAAGGTCGAGTACGCCTATATCGGGGTGCGCAGCCAGCCGCTCTACCCGCAGCTCGCCGAGAAGCTCGGGATCGATGCGCCGACCGGCTCGCTGATCTCGAGCGTCGTCTCCGGCGGCCCCGCCGACGAGGCCGGCCTGCGCGGCGGCTCGAAGGACGACAAGGTCGAGTTCCAGGGCCGCCAGGTGATCGTCGGCGGCGACACGATCGTCGCGGTCGACGGGCAGAAGCTGGTCGCCGAGAACGACCTCTCGCGGCTGATCGCCACCTACAACCCCGGTGACAAGGTGACCCTGACGATCATCCGTGACGGCAAGGAGATGGACGTCGACGTGACGCTCGGGGCGCGCCCCGGCTCGTGACTCGCGACCATCCGCTCGGCCCGCTGGTCGCGGAGCTGGCGGCGGACCTGCGCGAGGTCGTCCTCCCGCACCTCGGCCGCGACGAGGGGCGCGCCCACTTCGGCGACGGCGCCGGCGGCGACGTCACGTTCGCGATCGACGAGCGGGCCGAGGCGCGGATGGAGGCGTTCCTCGCCGAGCGGGCGCCCGACGTCGCCTTCTACTCGGAGGATCGCGGCCTCGTCGTGCCCGGCGGGGAGCCGCGCTGGGTCCTCGTCGTCGACCCGATCGACGGGACGCGTCCGGCCCTGGCCGGGCTCGAGTCGGCCTGCGTCTCGGTCGCGGCGGCGCCGTTCGGCGGCGAGCCGCGGATGGCGGACGTCGAGGTCGGCTGCGTCGTCGAGATCAAGTCCGGGCAGCGGTTCCTGGCGATCCGCGGTGGCGGCGTCGATCCGGCCCCGCGGCTGTCGGCCGAGACGAGCGCCGAGCGGATGCTCTGGACCTACGGGTTCCGCGGCCGGCCGGTCGTCCCGACCGCGATCGTGCTCGCCGAGCTGCTCGACGGATCGTCGGTTGCGGGCGGCACCTTCGACCTCGGCTCGGCCACCTACGACATGACCCGGCTCGTCACCGGTCAGCTCGACGCCTACGTCGAGCCGGGGCCGCGGATGATCGACGAGGTCGACTGGGTCCGGGCCGAGTTCGAGCGGGTCGGGCGGGGCGCGATCCTCAACAACTCCCCGTACGACCTCGCCGCCGGCGCCCTGATCCTCGACGAGGCGGGAGCGATCGTCACCGACGCGAGCGGCCGCTCGCTCGGCGACCGGCCGCTGCTCGGCTCCGGCCACGACTTCCAGATGTCGTGCGTCTGCGCCGCCAACGCCGAGCTGCACGCAGCGATCGTCGCCTCGCTCGATGCCGGCATCGAGCGGCTCCGGGCGGCCGGACCGGGCTGATCCGCAGCCGCCTGCCCGCCCCGCGTCGATAGCCTGCGGACGTGCCCACCGAGTCGAAGCCGCTGATCATCGTCTCGAACCGCGGGCCCGCCGAGTTCGACCGCGATCCCGACGGCAACCGGGTGATCGCTCGCGGCGGCGGCGGGCTGGTGACGGCGCTGACCGGGCTCGCCACCCATCGCGAGGTGTTCTGGATCGCCTCGGCGATGACCGACGAGGACGCTGCCGTCGCCCGCGAGGCGGGCGGGCCGACCGAGATCGAGCTCGAGGGAGGCTCCTACCGGGTCGATCTCGTCGCCTCCGACCCGACCGCGTACGAGCTCTTCTACAGCGTCATCTCGAACCCGCAGCTCTGGTTCACCCAGCACTACCTCTGGGACCTCTCGAACGCGCCCGACATCCGCGCCGACGAGAAGGCCGCGTGGCGTTACGGCTACAAGGCCGTCAACGACGACATCGCCAAGACGGTGCTGAAGCGGCTCGACGGCGAGGCCGAGCCGCTCGTGATGTTCCACGACTACCACCTCTACACGGCGCCGGCGAGCGTCCGCGCCGCCCGCCCCGACGCGATCCTCCACCACTTCGTCCACATCCCCTGGCCGCATCCCGACGCCTGGCGGATCCTGCCGCGGGAGTGGCGCGACGAGATCTTCGACGGCCTGCTGTCGAATGACATCATCGGCTTCCACACCTCGGCCTACGTCCACAACTTCCTCGACTGCTGCCGGGAGCTGGTCGGCTGCGAGGTCGACTACCGCAACGAGATCGTCCGCTACGGCGATCGCGAGATCTGGATCCGCGCCTACCCGCTCGGGATCGACGCCGAGCGCCTCCGCCGCGTCGCCGCCACCGAGGAGGTCGCCGACTACGAGCGCGAGCTGCTCGCCCGCCGCCGCGAGCACCTGATCATCCGAGTCGACCGCGCCGACCTCTCCAAGAACGTGCTCCGCGGCTTCACGGCCTTCGACCAGTTCCTCACCGATCACCCCGAGTTTCACGAGCGGGTCACGTTCATCGCCCACCTGCAGCCGTCACGGCAGGACGTCGCCGAGTACCAGGAGTACCTGGAGCGGATCGAGGCGCTCGTCGCGGTCGTCAACCACCGCCACGGGACAACCGACTGGATGCCGATCGACCTGAGGATCTACGAGAACTTCCACGAGGCCGTCGCCCGCTACAAGCACTTCGACCTGCTGATGGTCAACTCGCTCTTCGACGGCATGAACCTGGTCGCCAAGGAGGCGCCGGCGGTCAACACCCGCGACGGGGTCCTGATGCTGTCCGAGAACACCGGCGCCCACGAGGAGCTCGGCGCATGCGCGCTCAGCGTCAACCCGTTCGACATCGAGGAGCAGGCGGAGGCGATCCACCGGGCGCTGACCATGGACTGGATCGAGCGCCGCGAGCGCGCCGACAAGCTGCGCGAGATCGTCGACGCCCGCGACCCCGGCGACTGGGTCGACGACCAGCTCGCCGACATCAAGGCGAAGCGCGGCTCCTAGGGGGCGTTGGGGCGACGCGATGTCGCCACACACCCGCCGCTCAGGGTCCGAACTGCCGGACGCCGGGAGGCGGGCCGGCGGGCTCCGGAGGCGGCGGCGGTGCAGCGACCGGAGCCGGTGCGGGGACGGGGGACGGCGGCGGGGGAGGAGCGGCAGGCGGCGGCGGCGAGGAAGCCGCGGGCGAGGAGGCCGGCACCGCGGCCGGCACGGGGGTCGGCACCGGCTTTTCGTCGTCTCGCGGCCTCTCCTCCTCATTCCGCCCGCTCCGTGGCCGCCGCTCGTCCTCGCCTCCCTCTCGCTGCCGATTCCCCTTCGCCTTCCTCTCGCCGTTCCGCTGCCGCAACTCTCGGTCGCTCCGATCGGGTGCTTCGTCGCCTCGGCCCTCCACCAGCGGCGGTGCGGCGTCGGCGAAGCCGGTCAGGCCGACGTCGGGGTCGAGCGGCGGCGGCTCCGGCGTGCGCAGAAGCGATGGGAGCAGCGCCAGCGCGGCGACTGCGGCCACGGCGAGACCGAGCGCGCGGGCCGCATGCCGCCAGCTGATGCTCATGCCGGCCATGCCCCGTCGAACCCCGCCGGAGCGCCCTTCGCCCCGCTCCCCGGCCCCTCGAGGCCGCTATAGTCCCCCGCCGCCGATGGCCGACCTCACCTACGAGATGATCCTGATGCTCGACCCCGAGGCCGGGGATGAGCAGCGCGACAAGATCGCCGCCGACGTCAAGTCGAAGCTCGACTCGCGCGGCGAGGTCCTCCACGAGGACAACTGGGGCCTGCGGAAGATGGCGTACCAGATCGAAAAGCGCGAGTCGGCCGACTACCGCTTCTTCAAGTTCAACGGCGGCACCGACCTGCTCGACGACTTCGACCATTCGCTGAAGATCACCGACGGCGTGCTCCGTTTCCGGATCTTCAAGACCGACGTGGACTCGCCGGTGATGGTCCCGCCCGACACCGAGCAGATCATGCGCCGCGACGAGGACGACCGCGGACGCGGCCGCGAGGGCGGTCGCGGCTCCCGGCGCCGCTTCGACGAGGACTCCGGCGGCGATCGCGGCTCCGATCGCGGCTCCGATCGGAGCTCCTCCGGGGCCGCTCCGGCAGCCGCCGGCGCCGAGTCCGAGTAGCGCCGCGCCGCGGCTTTCCCGGTAGTTCCGGCTTCATCGTCGCCGGGGCGGATTTCCCGGCTGAGGGGTTGCCTAGACTCGGAAGGGTCTTAAGCAATCAGAAGGAGCACGAAGTGGCAGCCAGCAACATCAACCGAGTCACGGTGACCGGCAACCTGACGAGGGATCCGGAGCTGCGAACGATCGGCAGCACCGGGAACTCGGTCTGCAGCCTGCGGATCGCGGTCAACACCCGCCGCAAGCAGGGCGACCAGTGGGTCGACAAGCCGAACTACTTCGATGTGACCGTCTGGGGCGCGCAGGGGCAGAACTGCGCTCAGTACCTCTCGAAGGGCCGTCCGGTCGCGATCGACGGCCGCCTCGAATGGCGCGAGTGGGACGCCAAGGACGGGACCAAGCGCCAGTCGGTGGACATCGTCGCCGATACGGTCCAGTTCCTCGGCAGCCGCGGCGACAACGGCGGCGGGCAGCAGTCCTCCGACCAGGGGTTCGCGACGACCTCCGACGTCCCTGGCGACACGGACTTCCCCGACACGGACCCGGTCGGCGCCCACGCCGGCGGCGGCGGTGGCGACGACGACATTCCGTTCTGAGCGCGAACGGCGTCGAGTAGATAAGCGCCGACACGGCGGTGTCCCTATGATCCACCGCCGCATGAAGCAGCTTTCGAACCAGAGCGCGGTGCGCTGATGGCCGCCACGGCCCCACCGCGCCGCGGCGGTCGCCGCGGCCTCGACCGCAACCGGCCGCGCAAGTACACGCGGATCCCGGTCGAGAACATCGACTACAAGGATCTGGCGCTGATCCGCCGGTTCATCTCCGACCGCGGCAAGATCCGCTCGCGGCGGGTGACCGGGCTCTCCCGGCGCCATCAGCAGCAGCTCGCGCTCGCCGTCAAGCGGGCCCGCGAGGTGGCGCTGCTGCCCTACGTCGGCGATCGATAGACCGGAGCGAGGGCGATGGCGCAGGCGATTCTTCTCAAGGAGGTCAACGGGCTCGGCGACGCCGGCGACGCGATCGATGTCTCGCCCGGCTACCTCCGCAACTACCTGGTCCCCCGCAAGCTCGCCCAGCCGGCGACGAAGGGCGCCCTCGAGGAGGCGCAGCGGCGCCGCGAGGCCGCCGACAAGGCTGCCCGGGAGGCGCTCGAGCGCGCCGGCGAGACTGCCGCGCTGCTCTCGAAGACGGTGCTCACGATCACCCATCGCGCCGGCGAGGACGGTCGCCTGTTCGGCTCCGTCACCTCGAAGGAGATCGCCCAGGCGATCCAGGAGGCACGCGGGCTGAAGATCGACCGCAAGCGGATCCGCCTCGAGGAGGGAATCCGCGAGGTCGGCACCTACATGGTCGAGATCGAGGTGCCGGGCGGCGCCACGGCCGCGGTCAAGACGATCGTCGCCGAGCAGCGCTAACCGGGCGACGTACCGGTCGAGCGGGCGACCGCTTGCGTTCGCTTCGTGCCGATACCCGCGCGGCTTCGGCTCTTTCCCGTAAATAGGCCCTTCAGCGGTCGCGTCACGCCGCCGCGTGTGCTTTCGTCGCTGCGGACATGGAAGCGAGCGGAAACGGAGCGATCGAAGGCGGGTCGGGCGGCGGCGCCGTCCCGCTGCTGCAGCCCCACAGCCTCGAGGCCGAGCAGTCGGTGCTCGGCGCGATGATGGTGTCGGAGGCGGCGATCGATCCGGTGATGGGGGAGGCGCGGCTGCGCGCCGAGGACTTCTATCGCGGCCGCCACGGGACGATCTTCACCGCCATCCACGAGCTCTTCGAGCGCAGCCAGCCGGTCGATGCGCTGACCGTCGCGGAGCTGCTCCGCAGTCAGGGCAAGCTCGACGAGGCCGGCGGCCAGGACGTCATCAACTCGCTCGCCGCGACGACCCCGGTCCCCGGCAACGCCGGCCACTACGCCCAGATCGTCAAGCAGAACTCGATGCTGCGGCGGCTGCTCGGCGCCGCTCAGTCGATCCAGCAGTCGGTCCAGGCCCGCGAGGGCGAGGCGCAGGATCTCGTCGAGCGGGCCGAGGTGCTGCTCTTCAACGTTGCCCGCGCCGAGCAGGCCGGTGACTTCAGCTCGCTGGAGGCGATCCTCGGCGTCGAGCTCGACAAGCTCGACAAGCTGGCGAGCGGCGAGACGCAGATGACCGGGACCCCGTCCGGCTTCAGAAAGCTCGACGAGATCACCGGCGGCTTTCAGCCCGGCAACCTGATCGTCCTCGCAGCCCGCCCGGCGATGGGCAAGTCGAGCCTCGTCTGCAACATCGCCGAGAACGTCGCCTGGAAGACGAAGCGCCCGGTCGCGTTCTTCTCGCTCGAGATGTCGGAGACCGAGCTCGCCCACCGGTTCATCGCCTCGCGGGCCCGGATCCCGTCCGACCGGCTCCGCAAGGGCAACATCCAGAAGGACTGGAACAAGGTCCTGAAGGCCTGCAACGAGCTCGCCGAGACGCCGCTCTTCATCGACGACTCCTCCGATCTCAGCCTCCTCGACCTGCGTGCCAAGTGCCGGCGGCTGCACTCCCAGCAGGGTGGCCTCGGCCTGGTCATCGTCGACTACATCCAGCTGATGCGCAGCGACGACCCGCGCGCCGGCCGGGTCGAGCAGGTCGGGCAGATGAGCCGCGGCCTGAAGATCCTCGCCCGCGAGCTCGCCGTGCCGGTGATCGGCATCTCACAGCTCTCCCGCGCCCCCGAGCAGCGCCCCGACAAGCAGCCGATCCTCAGCGACCTGAGAGAAAGCGGCAGTATCGAGCAGGACGCCGACATCGTGTCCTTCATCTACCGCGACGAGTACTACAACCACGAGAGCGAGCGGCCGGGGGAGGCCGATCTGATCATCGCCAAGCACCGGAACGGGCCGATCGGGACGGTGCCGCTGGCGTTTCAGGAGCAGTTCCCGAAGTTCGCGAACCTGGCGAGCTCGGCGCAGTACTCGGGCGCGCCCGAAGCCGAGACCGGTGAGGCTGCGTGAGCGGAGCGGAGCCGAAGCGGGGGCCGCTCGGGGGCCTGCGGGCGGCGTTGCCGGAGGAGCCGGCCGAGCGTGACCCGCTCCGGTCGGTGCTGCCCGGCGGTGCGGGCGGCGGGCCGGTCGCGGTGCCCGAGCCGGGAGGCGAGGTCAGCGCCCGGGCGAGCTGTCCGCTCGGGATCTGCGACGGCTCCGGCTGGCTGATCGACGAGGACGACGCGGCAAGCCCGTGCGACTGCCGGAGGCGGCGGATCGAGCGCGCCCGCGCGAGCGGGCTCAAGGGATCGCTGCCGAAGCGCTACCGCGGCGTCTCCTTCGAGCGCCCGCCGGTCTCCGACATGGCGCGTCAGCCGGGCCTGAGCGCGACCGTCGGCGCGGTCCGCCGCTACTGCGAGACGATCGACGAGCAGCTCGACGCCGGACACGGGCTCTGGCTGATGGGCGGCCCGGGGACCGGCAAGACGACGCTGGCGATGCTCGCCTCGAAGGCCGCGATCGACGCCGGGCGGACCGTCGCGATCTACTCGACGCCGGCGCTGCTGGCCCGGATCCGTCAGACCTTCGATGCCGAGAGCGGCGAGGACGGCTACCTGGCGTTCTTCGACCGGCTCGTCTCGGTCGATCTGCTTCACCTCGACGACCTCGGCGCCGAGCGCAGCACCGATTGGGTGCTCGAACAGCTCTACGCGATCGTCGACCGCCGCTACAACGACGAGCGGTCGATCGTCTTCACGACGAACCTCGAGGAGCCGGAGCTGACCGCGCAGGTGGGCGCGCGGACGGTCTCGCGGCTGGTCGAGATGTGCGACGGCAACCCGCTGCCGCTGTTCGGCCAGGATCGCCGGGTCGAGATGGCGCCCGGTGCGGGGCCAGCGCAACCTTCATAATCGCGACCGACATGCCGGGATTGGTGATCGTTGGCGCCCAGTGGGGCGATGAGGGGAAGGGGAAGGTGACCGACCTGCTCGCCGAGCGGGCCGACGTCGTCGTTCGCTTCCAGGGCGGCAACAACGCCGGCCACACGATCGTCCGCGGCGACGAGGAGTTCAAGCTTCACCTCGTCCCCTCCGGGATCCTTCACGACGGGACGCTCTGCGCGATCGGCAACGGCGTCGTCATCGACCCGAAGATCCTCACCGACGAGATCGAGGCGCTGAAGCGCCGCGGCGTGACGGTGTCGAACCTGCGGATCTCCGCCAACGCGCACATGATCATGCCCTACCACGTGCTCCTCGACACGGCCGGCGAGGCGCGGCTCGGGAGCAGCAAGATCGGCACGACGAAGCGCGGGATCGGCCCCGCCTACGCGGACAAGTCGGCGCGGCTCGGGATCCGCGTCCAGGATCTGCTCGACGAGAAGATCCTCCGCAAGAAGATCATGGCGGCGATGGAGCCGAAGCGGCAGCTGCTGCGGCCGCACGCCAAGGATCCCGAGCTCGACCTCCACTCGATGACGGAGGAGTACGTCACCTACGGCCACCGGCTCGAGCACCACATCGCCGACACCGCCCGGATCTGCTGGGACCAGCTCGATGCCGGCCGCTCGGTCCTCTTCGAGGGCGCCCAGGGGACGCTGCTCGACCTCGACCACGGCACCTATCCGTTCGTGACCTCGTCGAACCCGATCGCCGGTGCAGCCTGCGTCGGCGCCGGCGTCGGGCCGACCGACATCGACGACGTCTGGGGGATCACGAAGGCCTACACGACCCGGGTCGGTTCGGGGCCGTTCCCGAGCGAGCTCGAGGACGCCACCGGCGAGCGCCTGCGCGAGAACGGCGGCGAGTTCGGGACGACGACCGGCCGCCCACGGCGCTGCGGCTGGCTCGATCTCGTCGCGCTCCGCTATGCCGTCCGACTCAACGGGATGACCGGGCTCGTGATCACCAAGCTCGACGTCCTCACCGGGATCGGACCGCTGCAGGTCGCGGTCCGCTACCGGCACCCCGAAGGCGCCACGTTCGACACCTTCCCCTACCACCAGTCCGTGCTCCACCGGGCGAGCGCCGAGTACGAGGAGCTGCCCGGCTGGGACGAGGACATCACCGGGGCCCGCAGCCTCGACGAGCTGCCCGAGGCCGCCCGCGCCTACCTCGACTTCATCGCCGAGTTCGTCGGCGTGCCGATCACGATCATCGGGGTCGGTCCGGGTAGGGATCAGGTCATCTGGGTAGGCGAGGGCGAGGAGGCGGCGCTCGCCGCCGCCAACACGACGGAGGATCGATGAAGTTCGTCTACAAGCCATTCGCGATCGTGGTCGGCCTGATCGCCGGCATGCTCAGCAAGAAGGTCTTCGAGAAGATCTGGGCGTCGATCGCCGACGAGGATCCCTCCGATCCCGACGACCGCGACGCCACCTGGACGGAGGTCTTGATCTCCGCCGCGGTGAGCGGCGTGGTCATCAGGGTCGTGCAGGCGCTGATCCGCCGTGGCGGCGCGGTCGGCTTCGAGCGCGCCACGGGGTACTGGCCCGGCGACGAGCCCCGCGGCTGACTGGCGGCCCGCGAAAGGCGGGCCGAAGCGGAGCATTCCGCCGGGGTCAACTATCCTCCGCCGCCGCATGTTCGAGAAGGTCCTGATCGCCAACCGCGGGGAGATCGCGATCCGCGTCATCCGCACGCTGAAGGAGATGGGGATCGGTGCCATCGCCGTCTATTCGGAGGCCGACCGCGATGCGCGTCACGTCCGCGAGGCCGATGAGGCGTACCTGCTCGGCCCGGCTGTCCCGGCCGAGAGCTACCTGAACATCGAGAAGATCCTCGCCGTCGCCGCCGAGTCCGGTGCCGCCGCCATCCACCCCGGTTACGGCTTCCTCGCGGAGAACGCTCCGTTCGCGCGGGCGATCGCCGAGACCGACATCACCTGGATCGGCCCACCCGCCGACGCGATCGACGCGATGGGCTCGAAGACGCGGGCCCGGGAGATCATGCAGAAGGCCGGCGTGCCGATCGTCCCCGGCGCCACCGAAGCGTCGGCGACCGTCGAGGACGCTGCCAGGACCGCCGAGGAGATCGGCTTCCCGATCGCCTGCAAGGCCGCGGGCGGCGGCGGTGGCAAGGGCTTCCGCGTCGCGGCGACGCCGGACGACCTCGCCGACGCGTTCGAGGGCGCCGCCCGCGAGGGCGAGAAGTTCTTCGGCGATCCGACCGTCTATCTCGAGCGCTACCTCGAGGATCCCCGTCACGTCGAGGTCCAGGTCCTCGCCGACGGTCACGGCAACGTCATCCACCTCGGCGAGCGCGACTGCTCGATCCAGCGCCGTCACCAGAAGCTGATCGAGGAGGCGCCGGCGCCGCACGTCGACGCCGAGATGCGCGAGCGGATCGGCAAGATCGCGACCGACGCCGCCGAGGCCGTCGATTACCGGGGTGCCGGCACGGTCGAGGGGATGCAGGTCGGGGAGGATTACTTCTTCCTCGAGATGAACACCCGCGTTCAGGTCGAGCACTGCGTGACCGAGATGGTCACCGGGATCGACATCGTCCGCGAGCAGGTCCGGATCGCCGCCGGCGAGCCACTCTCGATCGCCCAGGACGAGATGGAGATGCGCGGCCACGCGATCGAGTGCCGGATCAACGCCGAGGCCGCCCACAAGAAGTTCGCGCCGGCCCCCGGCAAGGTCGGCCACTACCTCGAGCCCTCGGGCCCGGGCGTGCGCGTCGACTCCGGCCTCGAGAGCGGGGGCGAGGTCACCCCCCTCTACGACCCGATGGTCGCGAAGCTGATCACCTGGGACGTCGATCGCGAGCACGCCACGCGGCGGATGATCCGCGCTCTCGGCGAGTACGAGATCGAGGGCCTGACGACGCTGATCCCCTTCCACGAGACGATCCTCGCGACCGAGCAATGGGCACGCGGCGAGACCTGCCGCGATCTGCTCGAGGACCCGGAATGGATCAAGTCATTGCCCACCGGCGACACCTCGCCGCCCTCGGAGTCCGACGAGGAGGAGGCGACCGAGCGCGAGTACAAGGTCGAGGTCGCCGGCCGGCTCTATCCCGTCAAGGTGATCGGAGCGGCGCTCGCCGCGAACGGCGCCGCCCCGACGGCGAAGCGCCCGCCGAAGCGCGAGCGCAAGGCCGGCGGCGCCGCGGCCTCCGGCAACGACGTCGTCGCGCCGTTGCAGGGCAGCATCTTCAAGGTCGAGGTCGCCGAGGGGGACGAGGTCGATGAGGGCGCGCTCCTCGTCGTCATCGAGGCGATGAAGATGGAGAACGAGATCACCGCGCACAAGGCGGGCAAGGTCACCTCGCTCGCCGTCGAGGTCGGCGGCTCGATCAACGCCGGCGACCCGATCGCGACGATCGAGTAGCCGGGCGGGCCCGCCCGCTCCGGACGGCCTCGCGAGTAATGTTCATCCGTGGCCAAGACCCCGACCGCGGCACTGCAGTCCCTTCCCTGGCGAGGGGTGGCGGAGGACCGCCCCGACCTGCCGCTGCCGCCCGGGAAGATGCCGGTCCGCTTCGGCGGGACCTGGCGAAAGCGGTGGCGCTACGTCGGCGCCTTCGGCGAGCGGGTGA
>Ga0207706_10004964_pt1 | contig 12435 bp, 9 predicted proteins | sample KBSC53metaG_FD_184318 | JGI IMG/M metagenome (GOLD analysis project Ga0207706, IMG submission 184318) | Corn rhizosphere microbial communities from Kellogg Biological Station, Michigan, USA - KBS C5-3 metaG (SPAdes) (version 2) | ecosystem: Host-associated > Plants > Roots > Rhizosphere > Soil ... | reverse complement strand
ACGACGCTCTGGCGGATCGACGACGCCGGGGCGGCGGAGTTCGCGGCGCGCTTCTATCGCCGACTCCAAGCCTCCACTGTTGCGAGCGCTCTCGCCGAGGCGCAGCGCGAGATGGCGGCCGATCCGCGTTATGCCAGCCCATACTATTGGGCCGGCTACACCCTGAGCGGAACCGGCGACCTTCGCCCGCAATCGAAGCCGCCGTCATCCGTATCTCAGTCGAGTCACGCTGGTGGCCATCGGACCTTCTCGAGGAGCTCGCCGTGAACTTCGCCAGGACTCGACTTCCAACCAGACACATCGGACTGTGTGCGGCACTCGCGCTCATCGCCGGGTGCTCGTCCGATCCCGCAGGACCAGTTCCTCGAATCGACGGGGCGTCGCTCGCGAAGGGTGCCACCGGCCCCGGTGTTTCGGCCACGAACCCGAACGTCGGGCACGACGGCGACAGCCTTCGCATCGCGATTACCGGTTCCGGCTTCGTGAGCGGTGCGCAGGCAGCGTGGGAGAGAAATGGCGTCGCCGACCCCAAGATCCACGTCCGTTCCACGCAATTCGTCAGCTCGACGCAGCTCACCGCGACAATCGACATCGCGCCTGACGCGACCATCGATCTCTACGACGTGTCGGTGACGAATCCTGACAAGAAGAAAGGGATCGGCTACCTACTGTTCGAGGTCACGCAGGCGACGGCCATCGCCGGGACCGAGATCGCGTACGGCGCGACCGACGCGGGGGAGATTGCCGGCCGAGTGGGTCCGCCGGGCGTGTTCTACTTCAGCACGACAACCGGCCTCGATACGCTCGGCAGCCCCGGGCGTGGATTCGACATCAGCGCGGACGGACGAACCATCGTTGGCGGGACAACCATCAACGCTACCAACGACTCTGCGTATGTCTACGCGTTCGACGGATCGACGTGGTCACGGACGGACCTCCCGAAGGAGGCCGGGTACCCCATGGCTCGCGCGCGCAGCGTGGCGTCCGACGCTACGACGGGCGGCGCAGTCCTGATCGGCGGCAACGTCGGCGTCAGCTCGAAGGGAAACACCATCAACACACGCCCACGGCTGTGGGTCCCGAGCGGGAGCGGCACCTGGACCCTGGTGCAACTCGCGACGGTCGGAACCGATGGCAAGGTGTTGGATGTAAGCCCCACGAGCATCGCGGTCGGCTCGACGGGGGACCAGGCGGCTGTGTGGATGCCTAACGGCTCGGGTGGCTGGACGGCACCAGTGCTGCTCGGGCCAACTGGCAGCGAGGTGAGAGGCGTGAACACCGCTGGCACGATCGCGGTCGGCACGTCGGGCGGCCACGCCGTGTACTGGACCAACACCGGCGGCGTCTGGTCCCCGTCGGCCATCCCCTCCGGTGGGTGCACGGCCGGCGCAGCCGTGGATGATCGCGGCAGAATCGTCGCCAACGACTGCCCAAAGGGATCGAGGCGTGTCCCGGCTGTCATCGCGCCGCCCTATGGGCCGGGCGACGTCACTCTTCTCGGGGGCCTTGGCGACAGTGGGGGCACTGCCAGCGCCGAAGACATTTCGAGAGGCGGCAACTACATCGCCGGCCAGGCAACGGTCCACGGTCAGCCAATAGGAGTCTACTGGCGAATTCCGTAGCCGAGTCGTCATCGCCGGAAGCCGGTAACAGGACTGCTCCGCTCGACGCGGGGCAGTCTCGCATCCGGCACTCGACACTCGCGTTGCCGTGGGGCCCAATGCATCCACGCGGCGATCGACGTAAGTTGACCCGCGTGACGACACCCACCGGGTTCATTCGAGCGAGCGCGCTGGCGTTGGGCATCGTCAGCATGGCGCTCCCCGCCCACGCGCGGGCGCAGGAGGAACCGATCGTCACGACGCATCACACGGTAACGATCGGAGCGCGTACGCTGCGGTACACGGCACGCGCCGGACGCATCCCGATCCGCGACAACGAGGCGGGCGACGTTCACGGGCAGATGTTCTTCGTGTCGTACACCCTCGACCGCGCACTCACCGACCCGCCGCGCCCGCTCACGTTTGCGTGGAACGGCGGCCCAGGATCCAACGCCGCACTCGTCCACCTGATCGGGTTCGGCCCGAAGCGGATCGCACCGCCGTCCGGTGCGAAGCCTGGTGACGGCACACGATGGATCGTCGAGCCGAATCCCGGATCGTGGCTCGAGACGACTGACCTCGTGTTCGTCGACCCGATCGGCACGGGCTACAGCCGGCCCACGCGCGCCGAATACGGCGCCGAGTTCTATCAGACTCGGGGCGACGCGGAGTCGGTCGCCGAATTCATTCGCGTCTATCGGACCCGATTCGACACCTTCGACGCCCCGTTGTTCCTCGCCGGCGAGAGCTACGGAGTCACGCGCGCGGCGGGTGTCGCCGCGGCGCTCGAGACGCGCGGCACGGAGGTTCGCGGCGTGATTTTGCTCGGGCTGGCCGTGCCGCTCGGATCGATGTCACCGGCGACGCAAACCGCGTTAGGTCTTCCAAGCCTCGCGGTAGCAGCGTTCACGAACGGAAAGCTCGCGCCGGACCTCCAACGCGACGTCGCGGCAACGATGAAGCAGGCCGAATCGTGGGCCACGACGGTCTACGCCGGCGCCCTCGCGCGGAGCGACAGCCTCGGCGCCGCGGAGCGCGATTCCATCGTGCGCGGCGTGTCTCGGTTCACCGGGCTCGATCCGGCGCTCGTCGACCGAAAAACGCTGACGGTGGATCGCATGCAGCTCGGCAACTATCTGCTTCGACGCGAGGGAAAATTCATCGGTCAGTACGACACGCGCATGCTCGGACCGCTCGATACGACGCAAGTGCCATACGATCCGACGAAGGACCCGAGCCTCCAGAACCTGCTCGACGATGTGACGGTGCTTCGCTACCTCCGCACCGAGCTCGGATACCGAAGCGATCTGAGATACCAGGGACCGTTTGGTGGTGGCTATCCGCCGCCCACAGCGTTCCGCGGAGACTGGATGTCCGTGAAGTGGAAGCGCGTGCCTGGCGATTCGGTGGCGGGCGAACGAGCGCTCGAACAAGCCATCCGGCTGAACCCGACGCTGCGCGTGCTTTCGGGGTGCGGGATCTACGACCTCCTGTGCGACTACTACGGCAACGTCTGGAGCGCGAGCCACCTGGAGGAGGCCGTCAGGCGCAACGTGATCGTGTACAGCTACCCTGGCGGCCACGCGATGTACACTGACGCGCGAGCCCATCTGCAGCTGAAAGCCAACGTTGCCGATTTCATTCGCAGCGCGGCGGCGCCACCACCACGGCCGAATTGACGGCGCATCGCGTTAGGTTCGGCGCGCTCGCGACGGCCGCTACGCTGGCCGTGCCGACACAGGTAAGCCGCGCGGGTACATCTTCTTCGTGGCCTACACGCTGGACCGCGCGCCTCGTGAGGCGCCCCGCCCGCTGACGTTCGCGTGGAACGGTGGTCCCGGGTCAAATTCGCTGCTCCTGCACCTCAGCGCGCTCGGACCGCGCCGGCTCACTGGCGACGGCGAACGCGGTGACCACGCCGGACTGATCGCGCTCGAGGACAATGAGGCCACGTGGCTGGATGCGACTGACCTCGTCTTCGTCGACCCAATCGGTACAGGATTCAGCCGTCCGAGCCGGCCCGAATACGCCGACGACTTCTACGGCGTGCTCGGCGACATCGCCACGACCGTCGAATTCATACGGACCTACCGCACGCGGTTCGACGCGTGGGATGCGCCGGTGTACCTCGCGGGAGAGAGCTACGGCGTGTGGCGCGCCGCCGGCGCGGCCGAATCGATGGAAAGAGCAGGGCAGCGCGTAGCCGGACTCGTTCTGATCTCGGGTGGCATTCCGCTCGGTCCCGTGGTGCCTGACGAGATGCGAACCGCGATGTTCCTCCCCGCACGAACGGCCACCGCGTTCTACCATCGCAAGCTGCCGGCCGACCTGCAGACCGATCGCAATCGCGCCGTTGCGGAATCGGAGCGCTGGGCTCGCGCGGTATACGCCCCGGCGCTCGGGCGGCTGGATTCGCTCACGAGGGAGGAGCGCGCAGCGATCGCCGCGCGGCTCGGGCGGTTCACGGGGCTGGACGTGGCTCGCATCGACCAGAAGACACTCATCGTCGACCGACAGTTCCTGTTGGACAGCCTCCTTGGCGCCGGCCGTGGCTCGTTAGGCCGGTTCGATACGCGTCAGGTCGGCGCTGGCCCGGTCGATCCCGCAGCAGACGCGCGGCGGCGTGCGCTCGTGAACCGGTATCTGCGAAACGAGCTGGGATTCAAGACGGACCTGGTATATCAGGGGCTGGAATCGGGATACTCGAGCGCGGCGAATCCGCCGAGCGTCAACGAGCGGTGGAAGTATGATCAGGGAGATCCGAACGTTCCCGTCGTCGTACGGAATACAGACGGGCCGCCGGGCGGCACGCCGCCATGGCTGCGACGTGCGATGGACCTCGATCCAGCGCTGAGGACGTTCGTCGCGACGGGCATGTTCGACTCGCTCAACAGTTGCCCGGCGAATTCCTATCTCCTGAGCCGCCTCGCCCCGCGCGACGCCGGGCGCATCACGTTTCGATGCTACGAGGGCGGCCACATGATGTACGAGGACCGTCAGCCTCGTCTGGATCTCGCGCGCGACATGCGGCGCTTCTATGGCGACCGCGGCAGGTGGTAGCGACGTCAACATCCCGACGACGGCGACTGGACCGTAACGTTTCTTTCCTGCCGCGCTTGCCTTGCGCACCGGAACCATTGAACAATTGAGCGAGAGGGGCGGTTTCTTTGGATTCAAACCGTCCAGCGCACCATGGGTCGCGGGCACGCCCGAGCCCAGCAGCGAGGAGCAGTACCGTGCGAGAAGTACCGGAGTCGACACCAGCGCGTCCGAATCGGTTTCCGGACGCGGGCGGGTACCCTGACGAGCGCGACCGTCGCGTGAAGTCGCCCCGCGAGATCGATTGCTCCGTAGCGCATGCGGAGCGCACGCCCTCACGGAAATCCACGAACGGTGCGCGGGCACACCGAGTCAAAACCGACGAGTCCGACCGCGAGCGCTGAACGTCCCGCGGGGCTACCTCGCCGGACGGACGGGCTCGGGATCTTCGCGTAATAGCGACGCGATGGTCTCGAGTGCGGTCGCGAGCGCCGGCCGGCTTGGCGCCGCCCCGAGGCTCACCCGAACCGCCCGCACCGGCTGCGTCGCGTCAACGGCGAACGCATCGCCGCTCGTGACCAGCACACCGCGACGGCGAAGGGTATCGACGAAGTCCGATGCGCGCTCCCACTGACGCGGCAATTCCAGCCAATGATGGAGCGCGTGCGGAGAGCCCACGTTCCGCGACAACCCGAGCGAGTCGCGGAGCAGGGTCTGGCGCGCCTCGGCTTCGCGCCGCCGATCCGCAACGATCGTGGTCGTTGTGCCGGACGAGATCCAGCGGGCCGCGACCTCCGTCATGATTGGAGACGCGAGCCAGCCGGTTGCCTGCACGTGTCGGGAGACCCTGATGGCGTGGGCCGAGGTGGGCGCGACCATGAACGCGATGCGGAGCGCCGGGCTCACCGCCTTCGAGAAGCTGCTGACATAATACGACAGCTCCGGGACGACGGCGGCGATCGGGCGTGGCGCGTTAGGCGCGAGCGGTCCGTACGTGTCATCCTCGACGACCACAAGCCCGCGGTCACGAACGATGGATGCGATCCGCCGTCGCCGGCCCACCGACATGACCCCCGCCGTTGGATTCTGCAGCGTCGGGGTCGTGAGCAGGACCTTCGGCCGGTGTGCCTTGCACGCGCGCAGGAGGTCGTCGGGGATGATCCCATCGCCGTCGATCGCTACCCCGACGACCCGAAGCCTGAGCATGCGCGCCGCAGCGAGGAAGCCGGGGTACGTCAGGTCCTCGGCGAGCACCGTGTCCCCCGGCTCGCAGTGCGTTGACAGGATCGCGGCGAGGGCCTGCTGGGCGCCGCCGCAGACGAGCACGCGTTCGATCGTTGCCGTGACGCCTCGTTCGGCGCACCAGACGCGCCCCGCTTCGCGATGCTCGCGGCTTCCGCCGGCTGGCGCATATGCGAGGAGTCGGGCGATCGCGGGTGCCTGCGCGAGCTCGGCGAGCGACTGGCGCATCGCCTCGTCGCACACGTCGCTCGGCTCGGGCGGCAGGTTCACCGTCAGATCGATCAAGGCTGGCGGGGCAGGTACCAGGGCAGGGGAGCGGCCGCCGCGGACGTAGGTGCCTCGGCCGACGTGTCCGACGACGAGCCCGCGCCGGTGTGCCTCCGCGTAGGCACGCGAGACGGTCGTCACATCGACGCCGAGCGTTGCGGCGAGCGCCCGGTGGGTGGGCAATCGGGTGCCGGGCGCGAGCCGTCCGTTTTCGGCGTCGGCGGCGATTGCATCGGCGATCGCGATGTACAGCGGGGAGGTTTCGTTGGCGATCCGCGGGTTCCAAGGCATGCGGCTGTCCTCCGGGGCCAATCCATACAATCCGTGGCCCATACAACTAGGCTACAAGTCCATACAATCTACGAACAATTGGGGCATTGTCGAGGTTAATTGGATAGCCCTTGAAAGGCCGCGGCGAGCCGTCTGGTGCGGTGAAAAAAAGGAACGTCCCCGGTCGCGAAGCCCGGTTCGACCCGGCTCAGCGCCTGGTGGCCGCCAGGGCAATTCGCTCGCGAAACGACTCGTCGGGCATGGGACCGAACGCCGCCTGCATGTTGTCCCGGAGGTGGTCCGGGTTGGCCGTGGCGGGAATGGCGCACGTCACCGCCGGGTGCGACACGACGAACTTGAGCAGCAGCTGCGACCACGTCGTGCAGCCAAGCTCCGACGCCCAGTCCGGCACGGGCCGCCCGCGAAGCGCGCCTAACGCGGCACCGGCGGCGAGCGGCCGGTTCGCGATCACCGCGACGCCGCGGTCGGCCGCGAGTGGCAGGATCGACTGCTCGGCCGCGCGCTCCACCACCGAGTAGTTGATCTGCACGAAATCCAGAGGCTCCTGGCGCAGCACGCGAGCGACATCGGGATGCGCTCGGTCGGCGTAGTGCGTGACCCCGATGTAGCGAACCAGGCCCTCCGCTTTCCACTGCCGCAGGGTTTCCAGGTGCGCCGTCGTATCGACCAGATTGTGGACCTGCATGAGGTCGATCCGGTCCACGCACAGCTTCCGCATCGAGCTCCGCATCTGTTCGAGGCCGCGCTCCTTCCCCTCCGCCCAGACCTTCGTCGCGATGAACGTCCGGTCGCGGATACCGAGCGACGCCAGGATCTCTCCCACCACTTCCTCGGCCCAGCCGTACATGGGCGACGAGTCAATGACGCAACCACCCAGTGACTCGAATGCCGCGACGCACTGCTCGCGAGTCGCCAGCGCCGGTTGGCGGTGTCCCACATCGAAGGCACGCCACGTTCCCAACCCGATGACGGGAATTCGCTCGCCCGTCGACGGAATAGGACGCGTAAGTGGGAACGCAGTGCTGATGGGCATCACTCGGTTCGCGGGCATGTCGCCACGTGTGCGTCGGCGGCGTATCACCCGGCCAGCGCTCGTATCGTGCCACCATGCGGACCGGGGAATGAATGCTAGTCCGTCGAGCCTTTCTGAACAGGCTTCGTGTAAGACCCCACAGGACACCACTCGTCACACGGCACTGGCTCGCCAGGCTCGCCGTGCGATTCTTTTCACGCGGGTCGTCGTGTCTCGCGCCAACGTCCGAGGACCAACATGCTGCTGAAGCGCTACGCACGGTTTGCGGGTGCGATCATGCTGGTCGCGTCGGAAACCTCCATTGCCTCGCTGGCGCATGCGCAGGCGGGGGCCACCTCGAGCTCACTGCCTCCACGAGCGGATTCGGCACAGCGTGCGAGGGCGTCCTTTCGCCTCGCCATGGCGGCGTATGAGCAGCACGACCTCGCGACCGCTCGACGCGAAATGCTGCGCGCCGCCGATGTGTGGCCAACGCAACAGGTCTACCTCGAGGCCGCCGCGAAGCTTGCCGCGATGACCGGTGACACGGCCGACGCCGCGCGGTGGCTCGATCGGCTCGCGGCGCTCGGGATAGGTAGCGCAGTCCGAACCGACACAGCGTTTCGTGTGCTGGGTACTGCCCCTGCGTTCGTTGCCGCGGCTGCCCGCCTCGACAGCGCGACCGTGCCGGTGGTACGGAGCCGCGTTAGGCTGACCGTCGACGATACGACGCTGCATCCGGAGGGCGTCGCCTTCGACCCGCGGCACCAGCGCTGGTTCGTTGGAAGCGTGCGGCAGCGCCGCATCGTCGCAGTGGAGCGCGACGGTCGCGCGCACGATTTCGTCCCCCGGCAGTCTGATGGTCTCGCGGGCGTCTTCGGCATGGCGATCGACTCCGTTCGGCGCGTGCTCTGGGTTGCGACGACCACGTCGCCGCGCATGGAAGGATTCACGCCGACCGACGGTGGGCGCGTCGGCGTATTCGGCTACGACCTCGACACCGGTCGGCTGGTGCGCAGCGCCTGGGCACCGCGTGACTCGTCGACCGCTCACACCTTCGGTGATGTCGCGGTCGCGCCGAATGGCGACGTTTATGCCTCCGACAGCGAAGCGCCGTGGATTTTCCGACTGGCGACGGGCAGCGACTCCCTCGAGCGCTTCGTCTCCCACCCGTTGTTTCGATCGCTCCAGGGCATGGCGTTCACTCCGGATGGAGCCACCATGTACGTGGCCGATTACTCACACGGACTGTTGGCGGTGTCTCTCGTGTCGCGGACCGTGACTCCGCTCGGCGCACCGCAAACCATGACACTCCTGGGTGTCGACGGGTTGTACTGGCATCGCGGGGCGCTGGTTGGCGTGCAGAACGGCGTTATCCCAGCGCGCGTCGTGAGATTTTGCCTGGACCCGAGCGGTCGGTCCGTTCGCCGCCTCGAGATGCTCGATCGAAACCCAGCGGTTGCCGACGAGCCCACCCTCGCGACAGTGGTGGGTGACTCGCTGTTCTATGTCGCGACGAGTGAGTGGGAGAAGTACGACGACACCGGGAAGCGCATCGCGAGCACCCGTCTCCGTCCGGCAACAGTGCTTGGGCTCGCGCTCGACCTTCGGTCGGCCTGTCAATAGAGCGGGGACGGGAAACGGGCGGCGGGCGACGGCGAAAAAGCGAGAACCCTCGGGATGCTCATCTCACTGCGAGATGCATCCCGAGAGTTTCCGCCTCTTAACCGTCGCCCGCCGCCCGTCCCCCGTCCCCGGCAGTTCGTCGCCCGTTGTGACGCGCGCGTCAACGCGAGGGTATCACGCAATGCCTGACACGCGGAGCGTTCAGTCGTGCTGCCTAACGGGATGCGGATCGTCCTCACTATTTCGCTGTCCGTCACTGTCGTCGCGTGTCGGAGCGACGCACCGACGGCCATCGGTCACCCGGCGTCGCTCGTGCGCGTGAGCGGCGATGGGCAGAGCGCGCCGCCCGGCGAAGCGCTCGACCGCCCGCTCGTCGCACGTCTCGTCGACGCCGACGGGCGTCCGGTGCGGCGCGTCGACGTCACGTGGAGCGCGAGCGCGGGCGAGATCACGCCACAGATCTCCGCGACCGATGCCAACGGAGAAGCCAGGGCCGTGTGGAAGCTCGGCACCGAGCCGGGGCCGCAGAGCGCGACTGCCATCGCCGACGGGCTCGACGCCGTCGTGTTCGTGGCGTTCGTCGACCCCAACGTGCTGCCGGATCGAGTACCGCTCCACGCGATCGACCTCACCACCTATGACGGATCGGGGCAGGTCGTGCATCCGGATATCGTGTCACCAACGCCGGACGGCCTCGATGCAAAGCCCAGGCTCGCGATCACCCCGTATCCATGGGGCAACGCGAAATACGAGAACCCATCGCTCTTTTTGGGCAGCGGCCGCGACTCGTGGACCGTCCCGGACGGCGTCACCAATCCGCTCGTGAAGCCGTCCGACGGATACTTGTCGGATCCAGACATCCTTTGGGTCGCCGAAGAGCGCCAGCTCTGGCTCTACTATCGGCACGTGGCCGAGGGCAACGAGATCCTCGTGAGCCAGTCGCCGGACGGGTTGCAATGGAATCCGCCGCGAGTCGTGGTGAGTGTGCCTAACCACCAGGCGGTCTCGCCGACCGTGGTTCGTCGCTCCGCGACCGACTGGCTCATGTGGACGGTGAACTCCGGTGGTGCGGGATGCACCAGCAACCAGACCACCGTGGAGCTGCGACGATCGGTGGATGGACTGACGTGGACGTCGCCACAGACCGTCACGCTCGTACAACCCGGCGTCTACCCTTGGCACCTCGAGGTGCAGTGGATTTCTGCGCGCCAGGAGTACTGGGCACTCTTCAACGGAAAGACCGCCGGCTCGTGCACAACGGAGGCGCTATTCTTGGCGACGAGCGCCGACGGCGTGAAATGGAAGACGTATCCGGCACCGGTGCTGCGTCGGGGCGCGATCCCTGAGCTGGCCGACATCGTCTATCGAGCGACGTTCTCGTACGACCCACAACGCGACGTCGTGTCCCTCTGGCATTCCGGCGCCCGTTACACGAGCCGAGGCTATGAATGGCACGCCGCGTTCGAGCGGCGGCCGCGTGCCGATCTGTTCCAGGATGCCGCGCGCTTGCAGGTGACGTTTGCCCAAGCGTCCAGCGCGCCTCCACTGACGAACGCGACGGCACCCTGAGGCGCCGCTCCCGTCGCCGCGGCCGGATTATTGCCCGTCATCTTTGGCTCGGTATTACCCAAAAATTGACGGGGGCAGAAAATGGCTTCGAAGAAGCAGGGAAATGGCGCTCGGCAGGCCACTGCCGACACACGTGGCGTCTCGCAGCTGGCGCAACAGGCGGCGGAAGGAACGCTTCTCTACCAGACGAAGAACCCGCTGCCTGGCGAAACACGGGCGCGTGCGGTCGAGCTCCTGAATCACCGCCTCGCTGACTGCATCGATCTCCAGTCGCAGACGAAGCAGGCCCATTGGAACGTGAAGGGCCCGCACTTCATCGGGTTGCACAAGCTCTTCGATGAGATCTACGAGGCCACAGAGGAATACGTGGACCTCATCGCCGAGCGCGTCGTGCAACTCGGCGGCATCGCCGAGGGCACGGTGCGTGTGTGCGCCGAGCGGTCGACGCTGAGCGAGTATCCGCTCGTGCTGTCCTCGGGGGAGGAGCACGTCGCCGCGCTCTCCGATGTGCTCGCGCAGTTCAGCGGCAAGGCGCGTGAAGCGATCGAGGAGCTGGACGATCTCGGGGATCCGGATAGCATGGATATCCTGACGGAGGTGTCACGCGGCGTGGATAAATGGCTGTGGTTCGTCGAGGCTCATGAGCAGACGCGGCCGGTGTCGACAGGAAGTGCTCGCTCGCAGCGTTAACGCTGGATGGTCGGTAGCCGTACTCCTCAATGACGGGAGACGCCATGCGCACAGGGCACAGCATCGTCCGCGAAGGCCTGATCGCCGGGTTTCTTGGAGCGACGGCGGTCGCAGTCTGGTTTTTCGTCGTGGATCTCATTGGCGGCCGTCCGCTGTTCACGCCAAACGTCCTCGGCGAAGGCTTGCTGAGTGTCTTTGGCCGATCGCCCGAGCCGCGCGCTCTGAACATCATCGGATACACGATCTTCCACTACGCCGCGTTCACGCTCGTGGGGATGCTTGCGGTCGTGTTGGTGCACGCTGGCGAGCGGATTCCGTCGGTGCTCGCGGGGTCGATGATCCTGTTTGTAGCGATCGAACTCGGGTTCTATGGCCTCGTTGCTTTGCTGCAGCAGACGGTCCTTGGCAACTTCGCCTGGTATCAGATCCTGGCGGGTAACCTGTTGGCGGCTCTGTTGATGGGAACCTACTTGTGGCGCTCGCACCCAGCGATGCGGGAGGGGTTGGTGCGGGCGCTGGAGGGTACTGCGGAATAGCGGTCCCTGGCCTAGTTTTCGCTAGCCCGGTAGAGCCCGCAAGCAAGGAGCAAGGTCATGCGCTCGTTATGGCGCGGAGTGCCGCTCGTCCACGCCGTGCTGTTAGGCAGTGCGTGTAGCGTGGATGACAGCCACTCGCCCACGCCCGTCGAATCCGTCGTCGTCACGCCGCAGTCGCTCCAGCTGGTCGCGGGCGCCGCGGGTGCGCTCATCGCGGAGGTCAAGGACGGCTCCGGGAACGTGCTGCGAGATCGGCGCATCGTGTGGGCAAGCGCCAATCCGGCCATCGCGACCGTGTCGGACAACGGGGTGGTCACCGGCGTAAGCGCTGGCAGCGTGGACATTGCCGCGACGTCCGAGGGCAAGTCCTCGGTCGCCTCCGTGACGGTTGTGCCGATGCCCCCACAGGTATCCAGCGTTCGCATCGTTCCCGACAACGTGTATCTGTTCGTCGCGGCGGGTGCGGATCTCGTCGCGACTCCGTATGACCCCAATAACGTCGCGATCGGCGGACGGAGTGTGGTCTGGACCACGAACAATGCGAGCGTCGCGTCCATCTCGC
>Ga0207706_10004963_pt1 | contig 12436 bp, 9 predicted proteins | sample KBSC53metaG_FD_184318 | JGI IMG/M metagenome (GOLD analysis project Ga0207706, IMG submission 184318) | Corn rhizosphere microbial communities from Kellogg Biological Station, Michigan, USA - KBS C5-3 metaG (SPAdes) (version 2) | ecosystem: Host-associated > Plants > Roots > Rhizosphere > Soil ... | reverse complement strand
ACCGTGCGCCGACGGAGCGGTAGCCGCGGTCTCGTGGTCGTTGGGGTTGCCCTTGCAGCGTCCGCGGTCGGGCTCGGGGCATGGGTGATCACGAGCGGCTCGAGCTCGAACAGCGACGCGGGAGGGCGTTCGGGGACCACAGCCGCAGTCGCGCGCCTTCGAGGCCACCCTCGCTCCAGGAAGGCGTCCTCTCTCCACCTCGTCGAGCGCCGCACGGGCTCGCTGCCCTCGGAGCTGCAGGACGCGGCACCCGCGGCCCTCGGCGGCGGCCGGGCCATGCTCCTCGGAGGGTTGACCGCGCAGGACACGTCGACGAACACGATCCTTGTCGCCCGTGCGGGCGGCGCCGGCCGTCGGGGACAGCTTCCCGGCGCGCTGCACGACGCCGCGGCCGTCCGTCTCGGTCGAGCCGTGTACCTGTTCGGCGGTGGCGACGGGCTGAGCCAGCTGGACTCGATCGTTCGGGTGGATCCCGGTTCGGGCGCGACGACCGACGTCGGTCGGCTACCGGCGCCGAGCTCCGACCAGGCGGCCGCCGCAGTCGGGCAGACCGCGTACATCGTGGGCGGTTACACGGGTCGACAGTGGCTCGACACGATCGTCGCGTGGCGGGCGGGCTCGCCGGCCCGCGTGGTAGCGCGCCTGCCCTCGCCGGTGCGCTACGCGGCGGTGACCGCCGTGGGCGGCAAGGTCGTGATCGCGGGCGGCTCTCTCCCGAACGGGACGGCCAGCACGGCGGTGCTGGAGTTCTCGCCGGCCACGGGCAAGGTCGAGAGGATAGGGCGGCTCCCAGCGCCGACGACCCATGCCTCGGCTGCCGGGCTGGGCGATGTCGCGTACGTGATCGGAGGCCGCGGCGCCACGGTCGGAACTCCCACGGCCAGGGTGGTTGCCGTCGACCTCAGGCGCGGGCAGGTCCGTCGGTCCGGCCGGCTGGCAAGCCCGCGCTCCGATCTCGCAGCCGCGGGGATCGGCAACGCCATCCTCCTCGCCGGAGGTCGCGGGCCGGGAGGCACCGAGTCCGGGCTGAGCGAGCTCGTCCCCTCGACAGCGCGGGCTCATCCGCGTCGCGCGTCGGCCGGCAAGATTCCCGCCGCGCCGAAGCGGAACGTCTACGCCTTCGACGGGGCGAACATGCTCGCTCCGGCCGCCCGCACCGCCCTCCAGCGCGTGTACGTGCCGAACAGCGAGAGCGCGACCGTCGACGTGATCAACCCCCGCACCTACCGGGTCGTCGGGCACTTCGCGGTCGGCGCCCTGCCGCAACACGTCACGCCGGCCTACGACCTGAAGACGCTCTACGTCACCAACGACCTCGGCAACAGCCTGACGCCGATCAACCCGCGGACGGGCAAGCCGGGCAGGCCGATCCCGGTCGACGACCCTTACAACATGTACTTCACCCCCGACGGGAGCTTCGCGATCGTCGTCGCCGAGCGGCTGCGGCGGCTCGACTTCAGGGACGCGCACAGCTTCCGGCTCCAGCACTCGCTCCAGGTGCCCTGTGCCGGGGTCGATCACATGGATTTCTCCGCCGACGGCGCGTACCTGATCGCGAGCTGCGAGTTCTCGGGGCAGCTCATCAAGGTCGACGTTCAGCGCCAGCGCATCGTCGGCGTCCTCGACCTGCCGGACGGTCGCTCGGGCATGCCGCAGGACGTCAAGCTGTCTCCGGACGGCAAGGTCTTCTACGTCGCCGACATGCGTGCGAACGGGCTGTGGGAGATCGACGGCCGGCGGCTCAAGGTGATCGGCTTCCTCCGAACCGGGCTGGGCGTCCACGGCCTCTACCCGAGTCGCAACGCAAAGCTCCTGTACGCGACCAACCGCGGCGAGGGCTCGATTTCGGTAATCAGCTTCCGGCGACGCAAGGTGGTCGCGAAGTGGAGGATCCCGGGCGGCGGCAGCCCGGACATGGGCGGCGTCTCGGCAGACGGGAAGGTGCTCTGGCTGTCCGGGCGCTACAACGCCGTCGTCTACGCGCTCTCGACGCGAACCGGCCGGCTGCTCGCCAGGATCCCGGTCGGTCGAGGGCCGCACGGCCTCTGCGTCTGGCCGCAGCCGGGCCGCTACTCGCTCGGTCACACGGGAATCCTTCGCTGACGCGAACGACCGGCTGGCTGCTTGAGGTTGAGGGCTACGCTGGAGGCGTGTCAGGGGTCGGGATTCTCGTCGTGGACGACGATCCGCCGATCCGCCGCATGCTCGAGCGGACGCTCGTCGCAGAGGGTTACGAGGTCACGACGGCGGCGGACGGAGGCTCCGCCCTGGTCGAGGTCGAGCGCGCGGCGCCCGACATCCTCGTCCTCGACGTCGCGATGCCGGGTCTCGGCGGGCTCGAGGTGTGCCGTCGCGTCCGCACCAAGGGCCTCGGGTTCCCGGTGCTGCTCCTGACCGCGCGGGACGCCGTCGACGAGAGGGTGGCCGGGCTCGACGCCGGAGCAGACGACTATCTGGTAAAGCCGTTCGCCCCCGAGGAGCTGCTCGCTCGGATTCGGGCGCTCCTGCGCCGCGGCCGCGAGCCAGCGGAGGTGCTCACGTTCGGAGATCTCGTCCTCGAGGTCTCGACGCGCTCGGCGCAGCGCGGTGACCGCCGCCTGGTGCTGAGCGGGCGCGAGGCCGCGCTGCTCGAGCTGCTCCTGCGCAACTCGCGGCAGGTGGTCAGCCGGGAGCTCGCGCTCGAGCGGGTGTGGGGAGGCGTGACCGCCGCGAGCCCGAACGTCGTCGACCGTTACGTCAACTACTTGCGGCGCAAGCTGGGCGAGCCGCCGCTGATCCAGGCTGTGCGCGGCACCGGGTTCATCCTCGGCCGGTGAGCCGGCGCTCGATCCAGCTTCGAGCGGTCCTGGCGGCGGCCGCTGCGATCGTGCTGGTGCTGGTGGCTGTGGGCTCGGCCGTCGATCTCCTCGTGGCCCGGCATCTCCACGCCTCGCTCGACCGGACGCTGCGGCAGCGCGCGGTCGAGGTGTCGCAGCTGAGCGCCTCGGCGCCCGCGGTCCTGACGAGGCCGGGAGCGCTCGATTCGCCTGTCGGTGGGACGCAGCTGTCGGTCGAGGTGATCGACCGGCGCGGCCGGATCGTCGCGCGCTCGCTGGCCCTCGGCGGGCAGGTTCTGCCGCTCGGCGGGCTCGTGGGCTCCGCCATCGCGCACGGCGCTTCCGGCTATCGAGACGCGAGGCTCGGGACCGGTCCGGTGCGCGTCTACGTGGCGCCGCTCGCGGAGTTCGGCGGCAAGGCCGCGGGCGGAGCCGTGATCGTCGCGGCCTCGACGCGTGATCTGGGCGAGACCGTTGCGAGCCTGCGCCTCATCTCGGTGCTGGCGGCGCTCGTGGCGGCGATTCTGGCTGCTGGACCGGTTGCGCTGCTGATGCGGCGAGCGCTTCGGCCGATCGGGCAGCTCGCCGATGCCGCGTCGGAGATCGAGCGCACCGGCGACCCGCGTCGCCGGCTGCCCGAGTACCCCGCCGCGGACGAGGTGGGCAGGCTGGGGAAGACGCTGAACGCGATGCTCGCCAGCCTCGAGCACTCCCGCGATGCGGAACGGCGCTTCCTCGCGGATGCCTCCCACGAGCTGCGCACCCCTCTCACCGCGCTGCGCGGCAACGTGGCGTACCTGCGGCGGCACGGTCAGACGCCGGAGCTCGTCGAGGAGCTGGAGCGAGACGCCGAGCGCCTCGCCGGGTTGGCGGACGACCTGCTCGCCCTCTCGCGTGAGGAGGCCGCCGAGGCTCCCGTCGACGAGGTCCGGCTCGACCTGCTCGCGCAGGACGCCGCGGAAGCGGACCCCTCCGTGGAGGCTCGCGCGCCTCGGCCGGTACGGGTACGGGGCGACCGGGCCGCGCTCGAGCGGGCGCTCTCCAACCTCGTCGAGAACGCGCACCGGTACGGCCCGAAAGGCGGCACGATTACCGTCGCTGCGAGCGAGGACCGGGGATCGGCGGTCCTCAGCGTCTCCGACGAGGGGCGGGGAGTTCAGCCCTACCAGGCCGCGCGGGCCTTCGAGCGCTTCTGGCGGGGCGACGGCGGTGGACCGGGCTCGGGCCTCGGCCTCGCGATCGTGCGCGCGACAGCGGAACGGCACGGCGGCCGCGCCTTCGCGGAGGGAGCGGTCTTCACGATCGAGCTGCCGGCTCTCAGAGATCTCTCAGAGTCCGCCGGTACAACGAACGATGGACAGCCCGAGAAAGGAACGCCGTGAAGCTCCTGCGCACGCTCTCCACTCCCCGCTTGGCCATGCTCTTCGCCGGCGTCGTCGCGCTGGTCGTGGTGGCCGCCTCGGTTGCGGTCGCCGCAAGCGGCGGCGGCGGCCCCACGCCTCCCCCGAAGCCTCTTCCCCAGGCGATCCACGACGGTCTCGCGGCCTCGAAGCCGGACGGAATCACCGCGCGGATCACGTTCACGAATCGGCTGTTCCCGTCGGGCGACCTGCTCGGGAACGTCGGCTCGGCCCTCATGTCGGGCGCCTCCGGACGCCTCTGGCTCACGAACGCCGGGAAGGGCCGTCTCGAGCTGCAGTCCAACGCCGGGGACGTGCAGGTCGTGTGGAACGGAAAGGGCGTCAGCGTGTACGACGCGTCCTCCAACACGGTCTACAAGGCGACCCTCCCCGGGCAGAGCAAGGAGGCGAATCCGACGCACGACGCGGGCGGTCCGCCGGCGCTCTCCGAGATCGGCGACTTCCTGGCGAAGCTCCGCGAGCACGCGACGCTATCCGCCGCGCAACCGACCGACGTCGCCGGTCAAGCCGCCTATCGCGTGCGGATCTCGCCCAAGCACGACGGCGGCCTGCTCGGATCGGCGGAGCTCGCCTGGGACGCCGCCCGCGGCGTTCCTCTCGACGTGGCGATCTTCGCCCAGGGCAGCTCCTCGCCGGTGCTCGAGCTCCAGGTGACCCACATCTCGTACGGCCCCGTACCGGACAGCGACGTCGCGATCTCTCCGCCGGCCGGGGCCAAGACGGTCGACCTCGGCTCGACGGCGAGGGCGGCCGCGCACTCGACGAGCGAGGCCAAGCCGGTGAGCGGCCTCGACGCGGCCAAGGCTGCGGCCGGATTTGCGGTCGTTGCGCCCGACAAGCTCGTCGGACTGCCCCGACAGGACGTGCGGGCGATCGGCGGCGCCGACTCGAAGGCCGTTGTCGTGGTCTACGGCCAGGGCCTCGGCGCGATCGTCGTCCTCGAGCGGAAGGCGGATTCGTCCGCTCAATCGGGCGGAGCGCTCTCTAGCCTGCCGAGGATCTCCATCGACGGCCTCACCGCCCACGAGCTGGCCACGCAGCTCGGGACGGTCATCCAGTGGCAGCGCAACGGGGTCGCCTTCGTCCTCGCCGGCTCCTTGCCCCCGGCCGCGGCCGAGGCGGCGGCGCGCGACCTCAAGTGACCGACGCGCCTCCCGTCACCGCGCGCGGTCTCGTCAAGCGCTACGGAGAGATCGTCGCCGTCGACCACGTCGACCTGACCGTCGAGCCCGGTGACGTCTTCGGCTACCTCGGTCCGAACGGCGCCGGCAAGACCACCTCGCTGCGGATGATGCTCGGCCTGATCCGCCCGAGTGAAGGCTCTGTCCGCCTGTTCGGACGCGATCCGCTCGCCGATGGAGCGAAGGCGCTCGACGGCGTCGCGGGCTTCGTCGAGGAGCCTCGCTTCTACCCGTACCTCTCGGGCCGCAAGAACCTGCGGCTGCTCGCCGACTACGACGACGGGGACTCCCGCACGCGGATCGAGGAGATGCTCGAGCTCGTCGAGCTGCGCGACCGCGCCAAGGACCGTGTGGGCGGCTACTCGCACGGGATGCGCCAGCGGCTCGGCATCGCGGCCTCGCTGATTCGCCAGCCACGACTGCTCCTGCTCGACGAGCCGACGACCGGGCTCGACCCGGCGGGCATGCGAGACATGCGCGAGCTCGTGCGCAGGCTCGCGGACGAAGGGATCACCGTGCTCCTCTCGAGTCACTTGCTCGGCGAGGTCGAGGACCTCTGCAACCGCGTTGCGATCGTCCGCAAGGGCCGGATCGTGTACGAGGGCGCTCTGAAACAGCTGCTCGCGACGGCGTCGGCCGGCTACCGGATGCGAACGACCGAGCCCGAGCGTGCGCGCGTGCTCTGCCTCTCGCAGCCCGGAATCGAGGAGGTCACTCTCGACGGCGCGGAGCTGGCGTTCAAGGCCGACGAGGACGCGGTCGCCACGCTCACGATCGCGCTCGGCCAGGCCCGCATCGGGCTCACCGGGCTCGTCCCCGCGACCGCAAGCCTCGAAGAGCTGTTCCTCGGGCTCACCGGCGGCGAGTCGAGCGACCACGACCGCGCCGAGGTCGTCGCCTGATGAGCGCCGTTGCCAGGGTCTACCGCTGGGAGATCGCCAAGCTGCTCGCGCAGAAGCGGACCTACCTCGGGATCGGCACGGCTGCGCTCGTCCCGGTCATCTTCGTCGTCGTGCTCGTTCTCCAGAGCGGCGGCCCCAACGACGTCCCGCTCGGTCGCTACATCCGCGACACCGGTCTCGCCGTTCCCTTCGTCGTCCTCTTCTTCATGTCGATCTGGGGCCTTCCGTTGATCACGGCGCTCGTCGCCGGGGACATCGTTGCGGCGGAAAGCCACAACGGCACGCTCAAGACGATCCTCACCCGCTCGCGCGAGCGCAGCGAGGTGTTGACGGGGAAGGTGCTCGCCGCCATCAGCTATACGCTCGCGGTCATCCTCGCAATGGGCCTCGTCGGCCTCGTGGCCGGCAGTGTCGCCTGGGGCTTTCACCCGCTCACCTCGCTCTCCGGGACCAGGATCTCCGCCGGCCACGGGCTCGGCCTACTCGCTGCGAGCCTCGCGATCTATGCGCTCCCGCTCGTGGGCGTCGCCGCCTTCGGGCTGATGTTGTCGACGATGACGCGGAACAGCGCGGCGGCGGTCGTCGGGACGCTGATGTGGGCGCTCTTGATGCAGCTTCTCGGCGTCCTTCCGGGGACCGAGAGCTTCCGCTCCTACCTGCTCGGCACGCAGTTCGACGCGTGGCACGGGTTTCTGCGCGTCCCCGCCGACTGGACCCCCGTGATCCGGGCGGTCTGGGTGTGCACGCTGTACATCGCGCTTCCGCTCGTCGCGGCGTACGTCGTCTTCCTGCGCCGGGACGTCGCAGGGGACTAGAGGCGCCTACAGCGGGATGCGGTCGGGCAAGAGGTAGGCGCACACGGTGAGCGCCAGCACCCAGGCGAGTCGGTCCTCCTCGATCGCGGCGAGCGGGACGATCCAGACCGCGTACCACGGCAACACCCAGGGGCTCGCGATCACCATCAGCCCGGTGGCGAGCGCGAGCCGTGGGCGCCCAACTCGCGCGTCGCGCAGGAGCCACGGGAGTGCCACGAGCAGGGGGAGCGCCGCCGACAGGTCTGCCAGCGGGCGGGGAAAGCCGAGCTCGACGAGCCGCGAAGGCAGCGAGAAGCCGGCGTGGTGCCGGGCAAGTGGGACCAGTGCGGTCAGCCAGGCCGATCCGAAGGCGAGGCACGCTCCGGTGCCGATGGCGGCCAACGTAATCAGGAAGCCGACGGCGAGCAGGCGCGCAGAGCGCCCGCGGGCCGCGACCAGACTGAGAGGCAGGAGGGCGAGCGGCACCCATTTCACGCCCACCGCGAAGGCCCAGCTGGCGCCGGCCAGCACCGGCCGGCGTCGCGACGCGAGCGCCAGCGCACCCAGCAAGAAGGCGATCATCCAGACGTCGTTGTGCCCGCCTCCGGCGAAGTTGAGGGCGAGCATCGGGTTCCAACCGACGAAGGCCGCGGCAAACGCGGGCATCGGCGCCGCGACGATGGCCAGGCCGACGACCACCAGCATCCCCACGGCAGCTAGTAACCGATACGTGAAGGCGCTGGTCTCGGGGGAACGGCCCGTCGCTGTCGCGAGGCCCGCCGACGCGGCCGAGAAGACCGGGCCGTAGACCGACCTGGTTCCTTGCCAGACCGGTGCCATCTGCCGCTCGCCGGGGTCGGCGCCGTACGTTGAGGGAGGAACGGCGTACGGGTTTGCGTCGTGGGCGGTGATCAGGCGCCCGTAGGTCCAATACGCATAGACGTCACGCGAGAGCAGCAAGGGCCCGGCGAGCGGGATGAGCTGGATCGCAGCGGCGACGCAGCACACCACGACGAGGCTGGGCCGGCGCCTGCGAACCACGACGAGCGCGAGGAGGTAAAGAGCAAACGCGCCCCCCGCCGCCGCCAGGAAGACGACTCCGGGGAGGTCGCTCGACTCCGGTCGACCCGGGGCCAGGGGCGACCCCGATGCCGATGCGGCGACGACCGTAAGGCCGAGCAAGCCCACAAGCGCGAGGCCGATACCCGCCGGCGGCACCTGGAGTCGGGAGGCGGTCACTGCCGCCATCATCGCGGCCGCGCCGGAATCGCGTAGGAACCTCTGCCGTCACTAGCGAGCGCGAGCCGCACGGCGCCGGATCGCGGCGAGCCAGCTTCGACGGATCGCGCCGCTCCCGAGCCGGATTGCAAACCAGTAGCGCAGGAACGCCCGGGCCGCGTCGGGGCTCGTGCCCGTGACGCGGGTCTCGGTGACCACTCGGCTGCCGCCGCGCTCCGGGCGCACGAGGAACGCGATCGCCGCCTTCGCGTATCCGGGCACCGCGAACCGGAGGAAGTCCTCGCGCGTCCGCACCGCAGCAGGCTCGTTGCCGGCCCACCGCCAGAAGCGGCCGATGGCTCCCGCGGCGATCTCGGTGCCGGGACGTTCGCCCAGGGGAACGACCCCCACGGTGAACGCCTCGAGGACGGGTGCCGAGCCGTCCGGCCGGAGGGCGGCGCTTCCGGTCAGCAGGCTCGGCAGCCCCCGAAGCGTCTCCAGCGGCGTCAGGAGGCGTACCTCGCGCACGGTCACCTCCTTTACGGCCGCGAACGCGACGTCCGGCTGGGCCGGGATCCAGAGGTCGTGCACTTCGCTGGCATCGAATCGCGGCAGGACCTCGTCGAGCAGCGGCCGCATGCGCTGGAGGCCTAGGCAGCTGCCAGAGCGCGTCGCCGTTCGAAACGCTCGACGCGCCCGCCGCTCGCAACGGCGCGCTCACGCCCGGTGAACGCCGGATGGCAGTTCGAGCAGACGTCGATCGAGAAGCCTTCGGCGGTGGAGCGGATGCTGAAATGCGCGCCGCATGAAGAGCAGCGCACGTCGATGTGATGCATGTTCGGATGCTTCAAGAGTCCTCCTTATGACCATACGGGCACGTTCGCCCGCATCTTCTAAAACGTCGGACGAGTCATAGATGTTCCAGTTCGACGGGACTCTCGCCGCCCCGTGACTCGTCAGACTCTCGGCCACGCTAACGTTGCGAGATGGATTCTGAGCGGGCTCGCGAATTGCTTGCGCAAGAGCGCGTTCGAATCGAGCGGTCGCTCGCGAGGCTCGGGCACGAGGACACCGGCGAGCCGGCGGACGAGAAGGACCCGGGCAACCTGGGTTCCGAGCTCTATCAGGACGAGCTCGACGAAGGTCTAGCAGACGATCTGCGCGAGGAGCTGGCGGCCGTCGAGCGTGCCGAAGCCCGTCTCGCCGCCGGTACCTACGGCCGCTCGATCGAGAGCGGTGAGCCCATCCCGGACGAGCGACTCGAGGCGCTTCCGACGGCCGAACGGACGGTCGAAGAGGAAGCGCGCTGAGCCGCCCGCTTTCGGTCTAACTCCGTTCTCGCTCGTCGATCCGCGAGCGGGCTGCCGTCGCGTACGAATCGGCGCTCTCGGTCTCAACCCGGGGGACACCTGCGGCCGCGTAGGCATCCTCCTCGTCCAGGGTCTCGTGCTCGAGCAGCGCAGTCGCAAGCGAATCGAGCTTGTCGCGATTCTGCTCGAGCAGCGCAAGAACCTGCTGGTGCGCTTCGTCGACGATGCGGCGCACCTCCTCGTCGACGACTCGTTGTGTGTCCGACGAGACCTCGGCGGCGCCAGGCAGGAACGGGCCCTGGCCATCGCGCGGGAGCACTGCGACCGGGCCGATCGCGGGGCTCATGCCCCAGCGGCCGACCATCTGGCGCGCGATCTCGGTGAGCTGCTGGATATCCGACTCGGCGCCCGTGCTCGTCTCGCCGAAGACGATCTCCTCTGCCGCCCGGCCCCCGAGCGCGACATTGATCTTCGCGTGGACCTCGGGCTCGAGGTAATTGAAGCGGTCGCTCTCGGGCGCCGCGAACGTGACGCCGAGAGCCACCCCGCGGGGGATGATCGAGATCTTGCGCACCGGATCGGCGCCCTCGGTGAGCATGCCGACGATCGCATGCCCGCCCTCGTGGTAGGCGGTCCGGCGCCGGTCTTCGGGGCTCATCAGCACCTGCCGCTCGGCGCCGAGGACGATTCGCTCGAGCGCGTCGGTGAAGTCGGATTCGTCGACGTGGTCGTGGTTCCGCCGTGCCGCCAGCAGCGCCGCCTCGTTGGCGAGGTTCGCGAGGTCGGCGCCGACCATGCCGGGCGTCGTAGCCGCGATCCGGCCGAGGTCGACGTCCGGCCCGAGCGGCAGGCCACGCGTGTGCACCTTGAGGATCGCCTCGCGTCCGGCACGGTCGGGCGGCTGCACTGCGACCCGGCGGTCGAAGCGGCCGGGGCGAAGCAGCGCCTGGTCGAGAACGTCGGGCCGGTTGGTCGCGCCGATGACGATCACGCTGATGGAGGAGTCGAACCCGTCCATCTCGGTGAGGATCTGGTTCAGCGTCTGTTCGCGCTCGTCGTTGCCGCCGCTGAAGCCGGCGACGCCGGACGTCCGCGAGCGGCCGATCGCGTCGAGCTCGTCGATGAACACGATCGCCGGGGCGGCCTCCTTGGCCTGCGTGAAGAGGTCGCGCACGCGCGATGCCCCGACGCCGACGATCGCCTCGACGAACTCGGAGGCCGCCAACGAGAAGAACGGCACGTCCGCCTCACCCGCCACCGCCCGGGCGAGCAGCGTCTTGCCCGTCCCCGGCGGGCCGGAGAGCAAGACGCCGTGCGGAATCCGGCCGCCGAGCTTCTGGTACTTCTCGGGACGACGCAGGAAGTCGACGACCTCCGTCAGCTCCGCCTTTGCCTCGTCGATCCCCGCGACATCCGCGAACGTGACTTTGTCGCCGGCCGGCTGATACCGGCGCGCTCGCGAGCGGCCGAAGGACCCGAGAACGTTCTGAACGTTCCCGGCTCGGCGTATCAGCCAGAACAGCAGGAAGAGGAAGAGGATGGTCGGCCCGAAGCCGAGCAACAGGTTCTGCCACCACGGCGCTCCGGTATCCAGCGGCTCGGCGTTGACGACGACGCCCTTCTGCTGAAGCAGGTGCGAGAGAGCGTCGGTGTCGGCGAACGCCGGAACCTCGGTGCGGAAGCGCGTCGTCGGCTTCGAGCCTGCGTACCGTTCCTTCTGCGTGAAGGTGCCCTGGATCGCGGTGCCCTTCGAGGTGATCTCCTTCACGTCCCCCGCCTTCACCTGCTGGAGGAAGAACGGGCTGTACGGAACGCGAACTCGCGACGCCGGCTGCATCGCCCGCGAGCCGAGGTAGAAGTTGAAGGCCAGCAGCGCGAGCGCGAAGATGATCCAGCGGCGACTCAGGCGAAAGCGGGGCTGCTGCTCGGGTGGCGGAGTCGACGATCCGCGCTGGGCCGGCGGTGGAGTCGCTCTTTCGCCGCGATCATCGCGGGTGGCGTTCACCGCGGCGGGCTCACGCTCCTCACGAGCCAAGACTAGCGCTGCCGTTGTCATCGGCGGGTGATCGGAGTGGGGGGACCGGCCAGCACCCGCGAGCTGGCTGATCGGCATGACCGGGCGCCGCCGGAGTCGAATAGGCGCGCGGCCCTATCGCACCCACTCGGCGTCAGTGTTGGAGACTCGGTGCGCGACCGCTGCCGTGACCGCGAGCAATCCTGTCGCAGCAGCGAGGGTCGCAGCGGTATCGACTTTCAGGGCGAGGAGGGCGCCGATCAGCGCCCCGACGAACATGGCGGCGACGGCGAGCGAGCGACGGCCGATCCTGGAGCCCTTCCCACCGGCGATGACGGAGTCGGAGGCGACTCCGGTGAGGGTCATCGTGAGCACCGTCGTGGTCAGCTCCGGTACGGCCAGGCGGCGCACCGTCGCGTTCTGGATTCCCATCGCGAAGGCCAGGAGTGCGATCAAGGCGTACCGCCGAGCCGAGGCGGTCGGGTCGCCTCCTGAGGCCGCGACGACGAGTGCCACCCCAACTGCGGCAAGTTGGATCGCGAGTCCTTCTCGCAGGAGCTTCCCACGATGAACCGGGAGGCGGTTTGCTATCCGCCCGCCGGCGGTCCCACCGACGAGAAACGCGGCGAGCGCGACGAGCGAGGCCGCAATCGACAGCCCGCTCGCTCCCGCGATCGCGAAGCCGAGAAACACGACGTTGCCGGTCATGTTGGCAACGAATACGTGGCCGAGGTTGAGAAAGCTGGCCGCGTCTACCAGCCCGGTGACGACCGTGAGCAA
>Ga0207706_10004961_pt1 | contig 12438 bp, 8 predicted proteins | sample KBSC53metaG_FD_184318 | JGI IMG/M metagenome (GOLD analysis project Ga0207706, IMG submission 184318) | Corn rhizosphere microbial communities from Kellogg Biological Station, Michigan, USA - KBS C5-3 metaG (SPAdes) (version 2) | ecosystem: Host-associated > Plants > Roots > Rhizosphere > Soil ... | reverse complement strand
GCAGCGCGTGGGGGGGGTGCCGCGGTATGCGCTGATGCCGGATGGCGCGTTCTGCGGGACCACCTTCTTCTACAAGCAGCTCTGACAGATCCAGTCTCGATGAGGGCGGACGCGACACCTTGAGATCGGTGCCTGCGTGTGTGGATGCAGGTGACTCAGCAATCTGGCAGCGCAATCTCAGAAGTTGACCGATGACGCCAGCCGATCGCCGGTTGTATCTTGGCCGAGTGCAGACGAACTGGCTACCCCTGGGAGTGCTCCGATGAAGGCCCACGATGCTCGCGCCGAGCCGGCACAGCGCCAGCCCGCCGCGGCGGCGAGACACGCTGACGAGCAAAGCCCGGCCGAGGGCGCCGGGTTGCAGGCCGACATCGACTGCTCGCCACGGGTACTAGCGCAGCGCAGGGAGATTGACGCAGCATTCGGCCGCGCGCTAGAAGACGAACAGCCGTCGCAGGTCAGCGTGGCGCCAGTCAACCAGACCGGCATGCCTGACCAGCTTAAGGTCGGCATCGAATCGCTCTCCGGCATGAGCCTGGATCATGTCCGGGTTCACTACAACTCGGACCGTCCGGCCCAACTGAGCGCGCTGGCTTATGCGCAAGGAAACGAGATCCATCTTGCGCCTCAGCAGGAGGCCCACCTGCCTCATGAAGCTTGGCACGTCGTCCAGCAGGCCAAGGGAGGTGTCCGCCCTACCGTCGACATCGCTGGCGTTCCTGTCAACGACGACCGGGCCCTGGAGGCCGAAGCGGACCGGATGGGCGCACAGGCGCTCGCCTTGGGGCGGGGCGGTGTGTCTTTGGCCGACGGCGGCATGGCTGGCGACCGTGGTCTCTCGCCGGCGCCTGCGCAATTGCATGCCCGTAGAGGGGTGGTGCAGCGCTCGTCCGCAGGGGTGGACGCCGGCGACGAAGATGCTGCTCGGCTCGCGCTCCAGCGTGGCATGGACCTGATCGCACAGGCGACGCAGGGGCAGGTGCCGGAGGCCGATCCGGTCGGATTCTCCAATGTCGCCACCACGCACCAGGGGCCCGTGGCTCCGGAGCGGAAAAGCATCGCTGTCTTGCTCGACAGGAGGCTGGGGCAGGGGTGGGAGCAGATCTACATCACGCCTTCCGAAAGGGCCGGTTTGCATTTGGCTGCGGAGCAGAACCACTGGAACTTCCGCTACAGCTTCGGCAACGTGGAATACCTCGGCCAATACGCCCAGCAAGCGGTGGGGACGAGCACGCCGGTCCAGATGGCGGCCGTGGTGACCGGCGCACTCAACCCGAACGCCGCCAAGGTGGGGGTGGTCAATCCGAACCTGGCCAACGCGACGATTACCTACCTGGGCGTCAACGCTCAGAACGTCACGACCGGCATGAACGCCACCTCGCTGCATCGCCAGCCGATGGGCACGGCTGTTGGCAACACGCGCCCGAACCAATGGGCCACGTTCCTGGCGATGGCCGGTGCCCTCAATCCCTTCAAGCAGGGCCACCACCTGAGCCAGGAACTGAGCGGCGACGGATCCCACGACAACCTTGCGCCGTTCACGGCATCTCTGAACGCGCTGCATTGCACGCGCGTCGAGAACTATGTGATCAACCAGACCGACAACCCTCCGCGCGACGACGAATTTGCTGACTATTCAGTGGTGCCGTCCTACGCCGGCAACGCGGGCATCGCAGCGTGGGCGATCACGCAGTTCAACAACATGCCGGTGGCAACCCGGCTGGCTGCGATGGTGAACGCCGGCGTCATCGCCCCGGCTACCGCGGCCGGCATTCTTGCCGGACTGGCACCTGCACTCTCGGGTGCCCAGACTGCCTTGGCGCATAACTGGATCACGACCTACGTTACTGCGACGTTCCCGACCGACATCACTTGCAGCGTCACGTTCATCGACTACGATGCAACGAATGTCCAGTACGAAGCAGCGGCTGCGCAGGTGGTCAACATCACCAATGACTTCTGAGGCCCTTTCGTCATGACGACTCTCGCATCGCTCGATCATGTTTGGCGCTCTGCGCATCCGGTGTCGTACGCGCTGCTGAAAGATCCGCCCGATCCGTCGGAGTTGGCGAGGTTTGCGGGCTTGATCCAGGCGCCACTGCCCGACGACTATCGCGCGGTCTTCGAATGGAAGGGTGGCCAATCTGCCTTGGCCGAAAGAGGACTTCTGCCCGAGTGGCGCCTGATGCAGCTGGAGGAGGTCCGAATGGAGTACGGGAGCATGCGCGAGCTGTACGAGGCGGGCGAGTTCTCAGCCGGCGACTGGTGGCGCCCCGAATGGTTGCCGCTCCTCGTGAACGCGGAAGGCGTGACGATCTGCTACGACGCGTTCGGCGCGATGGGCGGGCATCGCGGCCAATTGATCCAGTTCGCCTCCGACTCCGCGGACCGGACTATCTGGTTTCCGAGCCTGGAGGCGCTCCTGACGTCTGCGGTGGCCGACCTCCAGAGTGGGCGCGGTGTCCAGTTTCCGTCGGGATATCCAATGGCGCGTGAAGCCTCGCTGTCGCCACCCTGAGTCATCCGTTTCTCCTTGACACACAACGGCACGGCGCCGTTGCCCTTCCTGTTGCATGATTTGAATGTGCAAAAGACACATTTAATGACGTCGTTGTTGGAAAAGGGGAACTGCCGTGAAGAAAATCCGCACTCGATTGTTCGCGCCGCTCGCGGCGGCCCTCGTGCTGGCCTTGTCCGCTTGCGGGGGCGGTGGCGGTGGCAGCTCCGGCGGCACGGCCACGGCCGACAGCGGCACCTTCCGCGTCGCGCTGACCGATGCGCCGGCCTGCGGCTACGACCATGTGAACGTCACGGTACAGAAGGTCCGCGTGCACCAGAGCAGCACCGCTTCCGACGCGGATGATGGCTGGTCGGAGGTGGTGCTCAGCCCCGCCCAGCGCTTCGACCTGCTCGGCCTGACCAATGGCGTGCTGGCCGAGCTGGGCCAGACCCAGCTCCCCGCCGGCCACTACTCGCAACTGCGCCTGGTGCTGGCCTCCAATGATTCGGCCACGCCGCTCGCCAACTCGGTGGTGCCCACCGGCGGCACCGACGAGATCGCGCTCACCACGCCGAGCGCGCAGCAGAGCGGCCTGAAGATGAACGTCGACATCGACGTCGCCGCCAACCAGATGGCCGACTTCGTGCTCGACTTCAACGCCTGCAAGTCGGTCGTGCGCGCCGGCAACTCGGGCCACTACCTGCTGAAGCCGGTGGTCAGCGTGATCCCGCGCTTCGCCTCCGGCGTGGTCGGCTATGTGGATGCCGCCGTCGCCAATGGCAACACCTCGGTCTCGGTGCAGCAGGGGGGCGTGGTGGTCAAGGCCACGGCGCCCGACAGCACCGGCAAGTTCGTGCTGGAGCCGGTGGCCGCGGGCACCTACGACCTGGTGATCACCGCGCCCGGCCATGTCACCACGGTGATCACCGGCGTGCCGGTGGCCGATGCCACGGTGACCACGCTGAACGGCAGCACCTCGCAGTTCACGCTGGCCACGGCCGCCACCGGCAATGCCGTCGGCACCGTGACGACGCCGACCACGCCGATCGACGCTACGGTGCGCGCCACGCAGACGCTGGCCAACGCCAGCACGATCGAAGTGGCCAGCGGCGCGGTGGATGCGACCACCGGTGCCTATGCGTTCGCGCTGCCGGCCAGCGCGCCGATGGTCGCCACCTATGTGGCCGCGCCCGGCACGCCGAGCTTTGCCGCCGATGCCACTGCCGGCGCCAAGTACGGCCTGCAGGCCACCTCGGCCGGCGTGACGAAATCCGCAGGTCCGGTGACCATCACCTCGGGCGGCACCGTCACCACGAATTTCAGCTTCTGACCTGATGGAAAGCACGGGTGATGCGCTCGTACCGCGCGAGTAGCATCACCCCACGATGGAGAGGCCCGGCGAGCTGGTCGAGTTCTTCGGCGACGACACCGCCGCCAATGCGCCTGACATTGCGCCGCCCTGGCTGGTCCTGATCGTCGACGACGATCCCGATGTGCACCGCAGCACCGAGCTGGCGCTGCGTGGCGCGCGCATCCTCGATCGGCCGCTGGCCTTCCTGCATGCCAACACCGCGGCCGACGCGCTCGCGCTGCTGCGCGGCACGCCCGATGTCGCGGTGATCCTGCTCGATGTGGTGATGGAGACCGATGCCGCCGGCCTCGGGCTGGTGCGCACGGTCCGCGAGGAGCTCGGCCTGCGCGAGGCGCGCATCATCCTGCGCACCGGCCAGCCCGGCTACGCGCCCGAGATCGAGACGATCCGCGACTACGACATCAACGACTACAAGACCAAGAACGAGCTCACGCGCACCAAGCTGCTCACCGCGATGATCGCGGCGATCCGCTCCTACGATCAGCTGTGCCGTCTGGAGAACAGCCGCAACGGGCTGAGGAAGATCGTGCAGGCCTGCAACGACTTCATCTCGCAGCAGGGCATCCACGAATTCTCCGATGGCGTGATCAGCCAGCTCGCCTCGCTGATCGGCGTGGCGCCCGCCGGCCTGGTGTGCGCCCGCATGGATGCCGCGCAGGCGCCCGCGAGCGGCGTGATCATCGCCGCCGCCGGCCGCTGCGCGGCCTACCTGAACCAGCGCCTGTCGGATGTGGACGATCCGTTGATCGCCGAGAGCCTGCGCCGCACGCTGCTCAGCGGCGACCGGCTGGTCACCTCGCACCATGTGACGCTATATTTCTCGGGCCGGCATGGCAAGTCGTTCGCGGTGTACGTGGAGTCGGCGGTGCCGCTGCGCCAGGTCGACGAGCAGCTGCTCGAGGTGTTCTGCTCCAACATCGCCATCTGCTACGAGAACGTGGAGCTGGTCGCCGAGCTGCGCGAGCATGCCTTCACCGACCGGCTGCTGCGCCTGCCCAACCGGCTGGCGTTCATCTCGCGCATCGAGCAGCTGCGAGAGGGCCGGGCGCTCGAGGGCAAGGCGGTCGCGTTGCTCGATGTGGACCAGTTCTCCGAAGCCAACGACATGTTCGGCCACGCCTACGGCGACCGGCTGCTGCAGGCGATCGCGCTGCGCCTCGTCGAGCGGCTGGGCGAGCACTGCGTGGTGGCGCGCGTCGCGGGCGATGTGTTCGGCGTGCTGGGCGATGAAACCCTGGTGCGGCCCGAAGTGCTGATGCCGGTGTTCGACGAGCCGTTCGCGCCGGCTGGCACCGACCATGGCGTTTCGGTCTCGATGGGCCTGGTGCGGCTCACCGGCTACGCCGGCAGCGGGGCCGACCTGCTGAAGGATGCCTCGATCGCGATCAAGCGCGGCAAGGCGGCGGGGCAGGGCCAGTCGGTCTATTTCTCCGATGCCATCGCACAGGAAACGCGGCAGCGCACCCGGCTGCTGGCCGACCTGCGCCATGCCTTCCAGTTCGAGCAGCTGTACATGGCCTTCCAGCCGCAGATCGATCTGGCGCAGGGCCGTATCGTCGGCGTCGAGGCGCTGATGCGCTGGCCGGGGGCCGAGGGCGAGCAGGTCTCGCCCGATGTGTTCATCCCGGTGGCCGAGCAGTCGGGCCTGATCGTCAACCTGGGCCAGTGGGCGCTGCGCGCCTCGCTGCAGATGCTGGAGCGGCTGCGCCAGGCGGGGCTGCAGGTGCGCATGGCGGTCAACGTGTCGCCGGTGCAGTTTCGGCACCCGGGGTTCCTCGATGCGCTCGACCAGGTGCTCGGCCAGTTCGGCACGCCGGGCGCCGCACTCGAACTCGAGATCACCGAATCGGTCGCGATGATGGGCTCGAGCGCGATCGAGCGTGCGCTGCACGAGGTCAAGGCGCGCGGCGTCGCGATCGCGATCGATGATTTCGGCACCGGCTATTCGTCGCTCTCGTACCTCGATCGGCTGCCGGTCGACCGCATCAAGATCGACAAGGCCTTCATCAAGCCGCTGGCCGCGGCGCAGCCCGACACCCGCATCGTCGAGATGGTGATCGCGCTGTCGCACAAGCTGGGCATGCGCGTGATCGCCGAAGGCGTCGAGACCGAAGCCCAGGCCCAGCTGCTGCGCGGCTTCGGCTGCGACGAGGCCCAGGGTTACCTGTACGGCAAACCGATGACCGGCGACGCGCTGCTGCGCCATCTGGCGATGCGCTGACCCGGCCGCTCACGCGAGGAGACCTGCCATGTCGATCGCAGCCCGCTCGGCGAGTTCGCTCGCCTCAGACCCCTACCGCGCCGGCATCGAGCTGGGCACCGCGCTCGCGCCGATCGAGCCCGAGATCGTGCTGCTGTTCGGGGCGGTGGCGCATGCCCGCAACCCGGAGCTGCTCGAGGGGTTGTACGACTCGGTCGGCAACGAGCGGCTCATCGTCGCGGGCAATTCGGGCGACGGCTATTTCGTGCCGGGCGAGGTGTCCAACCTCGGCGTGGCCGCGCTGGGCCTCTCCACCCGAGGCAAGGTGCGCTGGCTCCTGGCCCAGGCCGAGGGCGTGGAGGCCGCGCCGGAAGACGCGGTGCGCCGCTGCCTGGGGGAGCTGCAGGCGCAGGCCGGGGCCAGGCCCTCGCTGTACCTGCTGTTCTCCGACTTCCGCACCGATGCGAGCCGGCTCGAGACCGTGCTGCGCGACGAGATCGACGTGCCGGTGGTGGGCGGCCTGGCGGCCGACGACAACCAGATGCTGCAGTGCTATGTGTTCGGCAATCGCCGGGTGCTCACCGACAGCGTGGTGATGGTCGCCGCGGTGGGGCCGCTGCACTTCGACATCGCGATCGGCAATTCGCTGACGCCGGTGGGCAGCGTCGGCCGCGTCGATCGAGCCGCCGGCACCAACGTGATGCAGATCGACGGCCTGAAGGCGATGGACTTCATCGAGCGCGAGACCGGCAAGCAGGTGCTGCAGACCGACCGCGGCGTGCTCGCGCTCACCGTGATCGACCATGAGCGCGCGAGCGAGAAGATCCTGCGCACCATCGTGCCCGACTTCAGCGTGGAGTCGGGCTCGCTCGGGCTTTACGGCGGCATCGAGGCCGGCAAGCGCGTGCGCGTGTGCCTGGCCGACCCGGAGCAGCTCACCGCCGAGGTCTACCGCATCGCCGCCGAGGCGCGTGCCGAGGGCTTCGAGCCGGCGGCGGCCTTCTTCGTCAGCTGCAATGGCCGCAAGTGGCTGCTCGGCGAGCAGATCCGCCACGAGACGCTGGCGCTGAAGCAGACCTTCGGCCGTGAGCTGCCGCTGGTGGGGTTTGCGTCCTTCGGCGAGATCGGGCCGCTGAAGACGGAGGAGGGCGGCTACACGCGCAACCTGTTCCACAACATGACCTACGTGCTGCTGCTGCTCGGCACCTGATGGACGAACGCAACTTCTTCTACTGCACCGTCTCTCCGGCGCCGCCGGGCTTTGCCCGGGTGCGGCTGTCGAAGCGGCACCTGCTCGACGGCACGGTGGTGATCCTGGTCGGCGCGCTGCAGGAGATCGAGGCGCTGCTGCCGGATTTCCGGCAGCGCATGCGCGGCGTGGTGCTGCTGCATGGCGAGCCGCCGGGCGCGCAGCCGCTCGGCCCGTTGCTGTGGCTGCTGATGCTGCCGCGCGAACGCATGCTGAGCCTCGACGAGTGGCTGCCCGGCTGGCTCGCGGCGATCCGCCAGGCCTGCGGCCACGAGGAGGCGCAGCGCGTCGCGCTGCTCGACAATGACCGGCTGCGCTTCGAGCTCGGCCGGCTGCGCGACGACTACAACCGGGTGACCAGCCGCCTGCAGAAGCAGGTCAACGAGCTCACCGCGGCCAAGGCGCTGCTCGAATCGTGGAACGAGCAGCTGGAGAGCAAGGTGCGCGAGCGCACCGCGGAGCTCGAGCAGGCGCAGGAGCAGCTGGTGCGCTCGAAGAAGCTGGCGAGCCTGGGCTCGCTGATGGCCGGCTTCGCGCACGAGCTGAACACACCGCTGGGCAATGCCCTGCTGTCGGCCACCACGCTGGGCGACGAATCGCAGCGCATCGAGAAGGCGGTGGCCGGGCAGCGGCTGCGCCGCGACGACTTCGATGCCTACCTGCAGCTGTGCCGCGACAGCACCGACATGATGCAGCGCAACCTGCGCCGCGCGGCCGACCTCGTCCGCCATTTCAAGCAGGTGGAGGGCGGCGAGCGCGGCGACGAGCCGCTGCTGCGTTTCAGGCTGCTCGATGCCGTGGAGGATGCGGTGAAGAGCTTCGGCCCCAGTCTGCGCGGTACGGCGCATCGGGTCGAGGTGCAGGTGCCCGACGACATCGTGCTGCACAGCTACCTCGGTGCCCTCGGCCAGGTGCTGACCAACCTGATGAGCAATGCGCTGCGCCATGGCTTCGAAGGCCGGGCCGAAGGCGTGATCCGCATCGCCGGCCGTGCCGTGGCCGGCGGTGTCGTCGAGCTGGTGTTCGAAGACGACGGTGCCGGCATCCCGCCGGGGCGGCTCGACCGGATCTTCGATCCGTTCTACACCACCAAGCTCGGCCAGGGCGGCTCGGGCATCGGGCTGTACCTGGTCTACAAGCTGGTGTATCGCGTGCTCGGCGGCAGCATCGACGTGAAGAGCGAAGCGGGCCATGGCACGCGCTTCGTCATCACCTTGCCTGCCGAGCCGCGTGCGCCATCAGGCGAGCTGGCCGCCCCGCATTGAGCGGGCCATCGCCTCGCCGTAGCAGCCCAGGCCGGCCAGCGTGGTGTCGATCGCCTCGTCGAGCGGCGTGTGCGGCTCATGGCCCAGCACCTCGAGCAGGCGCCGGTTGTCCATGCGCACCTCCTGCTGCCACAGGTAGCGCATCTCCATCATCTCGCGCAGCGTGGTGACGAAAGGCGAGGCCAGGCGCAGCAGCCACCACGGCACCGCCTTCAGCTGCGGCTCACGCCCGCCGCGGCGCACCACCGCGCGCTGCACCGCCTGGCCGATCTGCCGGCCGTCGGCATCCCAATGGCCTGCCATCTGGAAGCTGGCAAAGGCGGGCAGGGCATCGCGGCGGCCGAGCAGCTCCACCATCGTGCGGGCCACGTCGGGCAGGTAGGCCCATTGGTGGCCGACGCCACGCTCGGCCGGCAGCGCGACCGACTTGACGGGCTGGCCGGGTCGGATCATTCCCTGCGCGAACCAGCTGTTGCCCAGCTTCGGGCCGAAGAAGTCGCCGGCCCGCACGACGATCGCACGGCAGCCGCTGGCGGTGGCGGCCTCGAGCCGGCGCTCGAGCGCCACGCGGATCGCCCCCTTGCGGGTCAACGGGTTCTGCGGCGAATCCTCGCGCAGCAGCGGGAAGGCATCGGGCCCGTAGTTGTAGACGGTGCCCGGCAGCACGATGGTCGCGCCTTCGCGCTGCGCGGCGGCGATGGTGTTGTCCAGCATCGGCAGCACCAGCTCGGCCCAGCGGCGGTAGCCCGGCGGGTTGACGGCGTGCACGATCACCGAGCAGCCGCGCGCGGCTGCCATCACGTCATCCCGGTTCAGCGCGTCGCCGCGCACCCAGGTGATGCCGTCGCGCTGCGCCTCGGCCTGCGGTGCGCCGCGCTTGAGCGCACGGACGTTCCAGCCTGCCTGGCGCAGCTGGCGCGCGACCTCGCTGCCGATGCCGCCGGTGGCGCCGAGAACCAGGGCCGTGTTGCTGTGTGCCATGTTCGTCTCTCCGTGAAGGTGTTGCGATGGAAGGCATTCTGGGCAGCGGCGGTGATCTATGGAATTGTCGAAACAGTGCGTGCGGCTATACATTTATGTATGGATGCCGACATCAGCTGGGAGCTCTACCACTCCTTCCTCGCGGTGCTGAAGGAGGGCTCGCTCTCCGGCGCTGCCCGTGCCACCGGCGTGGCGCAGCCCACCGTGGGGCGCCACATCGCCGCGCTCGAAAAGCAGATGAAGCTGGTGCTCTTCACGCGCTCGCAGACCGGCCTGCTGCCCACCGAGGCGGCGCTCGCGCTGCAGCCCTATGCCGAGGCGATGCACACCACCGCCGAGGCGCTGAAGCGCATGGCGGAAAGCCAGGGCGAGGGCGTGAAGGGCACGGTGAGGGTGACGGCCAGCGAGGCCGTCGGCGTCAACGTGCTGCCGGCGATCCTGGCCCAGTTGCAGGCCGAATACCCGGATCTGCGGGTCGAACTCGTGCTGACCAACCGCGTGCAGAACCTGCTGCAGCGCGAGGCCGACATCGCGGTGCGCATGACCGCGCCCGACCAGGACCAGCTGATCGCGCGCCGCGTCGGGCACATCGAGATCGGGCTGCATGCGCATCGCGACTACCTCGCCCGGCACGGCACGCCGCTCACCCCCGCCGATCTGGCCACGCACCGCCTCGTCGGCTTCGACGAGGAAACCCCTTTCCTGCGCGCCGCGAGCAAGGCCTGGCCGATGTGGCGGCGCGAGGTGTTCGCGCTGCGCTGCGACAGCGATGTGGCGCAGCTTGCGCTGATCCGCGCGGGGTGCGGCATCGGCATCTGCCAGGTGGGCGTGGCGCGGCGTGAGCCGGAGCTGGTGCGCGTGCTGGCGCGGGAGGTCGCCATCCCGCTGGACACCTGGCTGACGATGCACGAAGACCTGCGCGCCAGCCCGCGCTGCCACGTCACGTTCGACGCACTGCTCAAAGGGCTGCAGGCCTACGTGGCCGAAAGCCCCTCGGGCGGATGAGGAGGCTGCGCCGCCCGCCGCTGTGGGAAACTGTACAAACCCACAGTTGAGCCCTGGCCCTTGGAAGCAGTACCTCCGCCGCGCTACACCGTCGCCGTCCGCCAGCTGTGCGAATTCACGGCGAAGGCAGGCGACCTCGACCTGCGCTTCACGCCATCGCCCACGGCCGAGGAGGGCATCGAGGGCCACAACGTCGTCGCGCGGCGCCGCGGCGCGGCCTACCGCCGCGAGGTGCGGGTCGAGACGCAGTACCGCGCGCTCAAGGTGCGCGGCCGCATCGACGGCTACGACCCCGATGCCCGCCTCCTCGAGGAGGTGAAGACGCATCGCGGCCCGGCCACCCGCATCCCCGCGAACCATCGCGCGCTGCACTGGGCCCAGGCGCAGGTCTACGGCGCCTTGCTGTGCGAGCAGCTCGGCCTGACCGAGCTGCGCGTCTCGGTCGTCTACTTCGACATCGACACGCGCGACGAAACGCCCGAGACGCGCAGCTTCACGGCCACCGAGCTCCGGGCCTTCTTCGAGGCGCAGTGCGATCGCTTCCTGGCCTGGGCCGAGCAGGAGGCCACGCACCGCGAGCAGCGCAACGCCGCGCTGGCCACCATGGCCTGGCCGCACCAGCAGTTTCCCGAAGGGCAGCGTCAGCTCGCCACCGCCGTCTACAACGCGGCTCGCTCGGGGCGCTGCCTGCTCGCGCAGGCACCCACCGGCATCGGCAAGACCATCGGCACGCTGTTCCCGATGCTCAAGGCGATGCCGACGCAGGGCCTGGACAAGCTGTTCTTCCTCACCGCCAAGACCTCGGGCCGCCAGCAGGCGCTGGACACCTTGGCGCATCTGCGCACCCGCCCACCCGCGCTGCCGCTGCGGGTGCTGGAGCTGGTGGCGCGCGAAAAATCCTGCGAGCACCCCGACAAGGCCTGCCATGGTGATTCGTGCCCGCTGGCCCGGGGCTTCTACGACCGCCTGCCCGATGCGCGGCATGCGGCGGTGGCGGCTGGCGGCCTGCACAAGCCGGTGCTGCGCGAGCTGGCGCTGGCCCATGGCATCTGCCCCTACTACCTGGGGCAGGAGCTGGCGCGCTGGGCCGATGTGGTGGTGGGCGACTACAACCACTACTTCGACGTGAGCGCGTTGCTGCATGGGCTGACCGTCTCGTCGGGCTGGGCGGTGGGCGTGCTGGTCGACGAAGCGCACAACATGGTCGAGCGCGCGCGGAAGATGTACACCGCGACGCTGGCGCATGCCCAGCTGCAGAAGGCGCGCAAGCTGGCGCCGCCGCTGGTGAAGAAGCCGCTCGATCGGCTCTATCGCCAATGGAATGCGCTGGCCAGGTCGCAGCCCGAGCCCTACCGCATCCACCCCGAGGTGCCGCCCAAGCTGGCCACCGCCTTGAAAGACGTGGTCTCCGCGATGGGCGAGCACCTGGCCGAGGCGGGCGAGGGCATTGCGAGCGAGCTGCTGCAGTTCCACTTCGAGGCGCTGCATTTCGACCGGCTGCTCGAGCTGCTGGATGCGCACTCGCAGTTCGAGCTGACGCTGGAGCCCGCCACGCTGTGCGTGCGCAACGTGGTGCCGGCCGTGCACCTGAAGCCGAGGTTCGCCGACGCGCGCAGCGTCGTGCTGTTCTCGGCCACGCTGTCGCCGGCCGGCTACTACCGCGACATGCTGGGCCTGCCCGAGAGCGCCGGCCAAGTCGACGTGGCGGCGGCGTTCAGCGCCGAGCAACTGGCGGTGCGCGTCGTGCGGCAGGTCTCCACCCGCTACCGCGACCGTGCCCGCTCGGTGGCGCCGATCGTCGAGCTGATCGCGCGGCGCTACCGCGACGCGCCGGGCAACTACCTGGCGTTCTTCAGCAGCTTTGCC
>Ga0207706_10004959_pt1 | contig 12439 bp, 17 predicted proteins | sample KBSC53metaG_FD_184318 | JGI IMG/M metagenome (GOLD analysis project Ga0207706, IMG submission 184318) | Corn rhizosphere microbial communities from Kellogg Biological Station, Michigan, USA - KBS C5-3 metaG (SPAdes) (version 2) | ecosystem: Host-associated > Plants > Roots > Rhizosphere > Soil ... | reverse complement strand
AGAAGATCAGCGTCATGAGCAGCAAGTCGAGCAGGAACCAATCCAGACCGATGGCCGGGCCGTCGTGAAGCGTCTCGTTGATTGGAACGCTGGCGCCCCCCAATAGAGTCGCGCCAAGAGCGAACAGCATCCCGGTCAGAGCCAGGACTCTCTTCTTGCGCAGAAAGGCGGACGCGACGCCGAGGATGATCGCCGCCACGATGACGGCCTGGATCAGCATCCGTATGAGGGGCATCGGGTAGTGGGGACGCAGCTCCGGAGACGACAGCAGCTGCGGGAAATGCAGGCACACCACCGCCCCGAACGCGAGGATCCCGAAGAAGGCCGACAGAACCCCGCTCCACCAGCCGGTGCCAAACCCGGTGGGCTCATCATCACCGAACATCTCGCGTATCTTCTGTTCGAGCATGGGTGGCCCGGATTTCCTTCGCTGCTTTGACCGAAAATACCCGAATTCGAGCCGCAACGCCCGGTGGAGGCCCGATTGTTGCAGGGCGACGGAAAAGACGCAGAATGGCCTTCAAGCAATCTCCAAGCTGCAACCGAACATGTCGGGATTCTCGTTGTGTTCCGGCGAAGACGCCCAACAACGCGTTCCAGCGCGACGTCCCGCACACGGGTGATGCATCACTAGCGCCCCGGAGGATCCACAGTGCCCATTTGGCTCCGAGCAGTGCTCGCAATCGCCGCGGGTTTCATTGTTTGGTTCGCAGCGGCGACGGTCGGAAACTTGCTGATTCGTTCGCTCGTCCCCGGCTACGCCGAAGTCGAAAAGGCCTTGACCTTCTCTCTGGCCATGCTCCTTGCCCGTCTCGTGCTTGGTGCTGGAGCGTCGATCGTCGCGGGTATTGCCTGCGCAGCCGTCACGCCAAGGACTCGATGGCCTGGATTGGTATTTGCGCTGTTGCTTCTTGCGCTGTTCGTGCCGGTTCACGTGTCACTGTGGGATAAGTTTCCGCTTTGGTACCACATCGTGTTCTTGGGTTCCCTTTTCCCATTGGTCGTGCTCGGTGCAAAGTTGCTGGGCTCGCGAGGCGGTCGGAGGAGAATATGACCACGGCACTAAGCTACGCCATCAAATACGTGTCGAGCATGGAGAGCGCCGTTCGCTTCCACCGCGACCAGCTTGGCCTCAACCTCAGGTTTGAGTCGCCGCATTGGAGCGAATTCGATACGGGTAGCACTACCCTTGCGCTGCATATCGCCTCGCCGGAACACCCGGCTGGTTCCTGCCAGTTGGGTTTTCGCGTTCCTGACATCGCGTCGTTCTACGCGCAGAAGGGAGGTCGAGGCATTGAGTTCACCTCGCCACCCGCGCCTCTGCACGGGCAGCAACTCGCCACGTTCAAAGACACGGACGGCGCGGACTGCAGTCTCAGTGGGTAGCGCGCTTCCATCATGAACCGCATCTATTTTGGCCTTTTTATCGCCACACTGTTGGTCGCCTACACCGCATCGGCGCAAACGCTCCGTACGGGCGATAGCATCGGCGCAGCGCAAGTCGCTGCGATCTACGCCGATATCGAAAAGCTCTACATCGATCTGCACCGCAATCCGGAACTGGCGTTTCATGAGGAGCGCACGGCGGCGACGCTTGCGGCGCGCGTCAGGGCGTTGGGGTATGAGGTCACGACCGGCGTCGGCGGCACCGGTGTCGTCGCGATCCTGAAGAACGGGCCTGGTCCGATCGTGATGTTGCGCACCGAGCTTGATGCGTTACCGATCGAGGAGAAGACCGGCTTGCCGTTCGCGAGCACGGTGAAGACGAAGAGCGATGCCGGCGAAATCGTGCCGGTGGCGCACATGTGCGGACACGATATTCATATGTCCGCGTGGGTCGGCACGGCCGAACTCATGGCGAAGAACCGCGAGCGCTGGCATGGCACGCTGATGCTGGTCGGGCAGCCGGCCGAGGAAATCGTCGCCGGCGCGACGGCGATGCTGCGCGATGGCCTGTTTACGCGCTTCCCGAAACCCGATTACGCCTTAGGCATGCACGACGAGCATACGTTGCCGGCCGGCGTGATCGGGTTTCACCCCGGCTATTTCCGTGCCAACTCGACCAGTCTCGACATGACGGTGTACGGCACGGGCGGCCATGGCGCGTTTCCCCAGAGCGCGATCGATCCGGTGGTACTCGCCGCGCGCATCGTGCTCGGCCTGCAGACCATCGTGTCTCGCGAGAACAATCCGGTTGATCCTGCCGTGATCACGGTCGGCAGCATCCACGGCGGCAGCGCCTCGAACATCATCCCCGACCAGGTGAAGCTTCAGATCACCGTGCGCTCGCTCGACCCCGCAGTCCACAAGCGCCTGCTCGCCGCAATCGAGCGCCAAGCGACAGGCGAAGCCCTCGCCGCGAACGCACCGAAGGAACCGCTGATCGAAACCAGGTCCAACACCGACGCCGTCTACAACGACCCCGAGCTGACCCAGCGCATGGTCGCCGCCGCGCGCGCGGTGCTGGGTCCCGACCGGGTGGTCGAGATGCCTGCACAGATGGGCGGAGAAGACTTCTCGCAATTCGGATTGGCAGGCGTGCGCGCCGTGTTGCTGCATGTCGGCGCGGTCGATGCGGAGAAGCTGGAAGCCTCGCGCAAGTCCGGCGTGCCGGTCCCTGGGGTGCACTCGCCGTTATGGGCGCCGGAGCGCGAGCCCACGATCAAGGCAGCGATCAGCGCGGAGACAGCGATCCTGATGGACTTGCTGAATGGCAAGTAGCACGGATCATGCCCGCTATTTCAAGCCGACACTGCACTCGAATCATGAACAAGCGCATCGTCGCACTTCTTCTGCCGCCGGCCGCGGCGGCTTTCCTCCTCACCTCGGGCATCGTCACGCAATCGGCGGCAGAAACCTCTGAGCAACCAGCCATGAATCAGAGCAGACAAGCTGTCCGGACTGGCTACGCTCCCGTCAACGGCCTGCGAATCTATTTCGAGATTCATGGCGTCGCGAAGCCGACGCAGCCGCCGCTTGTGCTGCTGCATGGCGGCGGCGACACCATCCAGACGTCTTTCGGTCAGATCCTACCCGCGCTGGCGGGCGAGCGGCAGGTCATCGCCTTTGAGCAGCAGGGCTATGGACACACGGCGGACATCGCCGACCGGCCGTTCAGCTTCGAGCAGTCCGCGGACGACACTGCGGCGCTGCTGGAGTATCTGCACATTGAGAAAGCGGATCTCTTCGGGTTCAGTAACGGCGGCACCATCGCGCTGCAGGTGGCGATCAGGCATCCAAGAGTCGTACGCAGGCTGGTGGCGGCGTCGGCTCTAGTCAAACGCGATGGCGCCTATCCGTGGCTCTGGGACGCGATGGCCAACGCCAGGCTGGAGAACATGCCGCAGGATCTGCAGGACGAGTATCTCAAGGTCGCGCCTCAGCCCGAGAACCTGCGGATGATGCATGACAAAGCGGCCCAGCGCATGCGCGACTTCAAGGACATCCCCGCGGATGCAATCCGCGGCATCGTCGCGCCTACGCTCGTGCTGGTCGGCGACGCAGACGTCATCCGCCCCGAACATGCCGTGGAGATGTTCCGGCTCCTTCCGCATGCACAGCTCGCCGTGCTCCCCGGCACCAATCATACGCAGCTGACGGCACGCACCGGATGGCTGCTGCCGATGATCGGCGGGTTTCTCGAGCGCTGGCCTTCAGGCTGACTACGATCCTAAGGGCCTGACGAACCGTGGTCTTTACATCGCGCACCTGCGTTGAGTTTCGCATGAACTTCGATGACGCCTGACAGCGCGTGGGAGCAACCGGAGGAGGGATAGGGTGACAGCATCCGCTACACAGAGGCGCGTTGGGCGCGCCCGAAGCAGTAGAGGAGTCCGGACTCGATGCGGGTGCTCGTGACTGGAAGCGCCGGCCACCTGGGTGAAGGTCTGGTCCGGACGCTGCGAGAGCGTAAACATGAGGTTGTGGGGCTCGACCTTCTCGAGTCTGCCTCTACTACGCATGTCGGCTCTATCTCCGATCGTGATTTCGTTCGGAGCTGCCTGCTCGGGGTTGATTCCGTGATCCACGCCGCCACGCTCCACAAGCCTCATATTGCGACACACTCACGACACGCTTTCGTCGACACCAACATCGCTGGAACGCTGACCATCCTCGAGGCTGCGCTTGAAAGCGGCGTTTCCGGTGTCGTGTTCAGCAGCACGACCAGCGCCTTCGGCGCCGCGCTGACACCGGCAGAAGGTCAACCCGCCGCATGGGTCGATGAAGACCTCGATTCTATTCCGAGAAACATCTATGGGGTGACAAAGAAGGCGGCTGAGGACCTTTGCGAGCTATTTTCCAGATCGCGCGGCTTGCCATGCATCGTCCTGCGGACCTGCCGATTCTTTCCGGAAGTGGACGATGACCCTGAAACCAGCCGACAGTACGACAATCTCAATCTGAAGGTAAACGAGTACCTGTATCGACGACTCGACCTTGCCGACGCAGTTGACGCGCACATTCTGGCAGCTGAGCAAGTGCCAGCGATAAAAGGTTTCTGGAGATACGTCGTGAGCGCCACGAGTCCGTTTGAGCCTCAGCACCTCCTGCGGCTCCGCACTGATGCCCCGGCAGTAGTTCGCGGCCTGTTCCCCGACTACGAGGAGGTGTACCGTCAGCGCGGTTGGCGAATGCTCCCGGGTATCGATCGTGTCTATGTCAATTATCGAGCTCGACAGGCACTCGCGTGGCAGCCGCGCTTCGATTTCCGGCACATCCTGGACCGCCTGCGGCGCGGCGATGACGTCTTTAGTCCCCTCGCCAGGGCAGTCGGCAGCAAGGGCTATCACGCCCAACAACCTGTTGCAGTCGACCAGTCGTGACCGGCCCGCGGCTCCGTAGAACGGTAGAGCGCGCAGACTCGACCGGAGTTAGCCACGTGTCTGCTCAAGACAAGGTCTTCGCTGGCTCGGTTCCAAAAATCTACGAGACCTACCTCGTGCCTCTCATTTTTGAGCCGTACGCTGCGGACCTTGTCAGTCGGCTGAAACTGCTTAACCCTTCCCGCATCCTCGAGGTCGCAGCCGGAACCGGGGTGGTGACACGCGCCTTGGCTTCCGCGCTGCGGGAAGGCACTTCCATCGTGGCCACGGATTTGAATCAGGCCATGCTGGATGAAGCTGCCGCGGTGGGAACCAGGCGCCCCGTGGAATGGCGCCAAGCAGACGCAACGCAACTGCCGTTTCCCGATCAGACCTTCGACGCGGTGGTATGCCAGTTCGGCGTCATGTTCTTTCCGGACAAGTCGAAGGCCTTCGCGGAGGCGCTTCGCGTACTTAGCCCGGGAGGCCTTTTCATTTTCAACGTTTGGGACCGAATCGAAGAGAACGAGTTTGCGGACACTGTGACCATGGCGCTCACTTCGCTCTTTCCGACCAATCCCCCACGGTTCCTGGCCCGCATCCCTCATGGCTATCACGATCCTGCGATCATCGAGGGAGATCTAACTACGGGCGGCTTCACGAAGACGCCGCGGATCACGACAGTCGCGGCCCAGAGCAGAGCCGCGTCTCCGCGAGTACCGGCAATTGCATACTGCCAAGGGACGCCCCTGCGGAACGAGATCGAAGCTCGCAACGCGACCCGGCTCAACGAAGCAACGGACACGGCCACCGCGGCTATCGCCCGCCGGTTTGGGTCCCAAGCGGTAAGAGGCAACATCCAGGCGCATGTCGTCGCCATCGAGCGTTGACGATTGATATTCATGAGACCGCAATGACCGATCATCCTGTCGTGAGTTGGCATCGTCTGGTACGTACCGGTGACCCTTCCGGACTGAATACGCTCATTGCCGACGATGCAGTCTTCTACTCGCCGGTCGTGCACTCGCCGCAACGCGGGAAAGCGCTCACGGTCCGGTACCTCGCCGCCGCCTTCCACGTGTTCTTCAATCCGAGCTTTGGCTATGTGCGAGAGATCATCGGGGAATCGGACGCAATGCTCGAGTTCGAAACAGAGATCGATGGAGTGCACGTCAACGGTGTCGACCTGATCAAGTGGAACGAGTCCGGTCAGATCGTGGAATTCAAGGTCATGCTCCGGCCGCTCAAGGCAATAAACCTTATCCATCAGCGGATGGCAGCCATGCTTCAATCGGGTCAATGAACGCGTTAACGCCTGATCCTGCCCTGCTCCTGTTCGATGGTCACGGATAAGTACACGTCGTTCGCGGATCTGCGCGGATCAGAGCCGAAGGCGAGCTTTGCCATCGACGTGGAGGCGCGGCCCGAATCACACGTTATCGTCATCGCGCCGCACGGAGGACAAATCGAAGTGCTCACTTCCGAGATTGCGCGGCGAATCGCAGGCAGTGACTTCTCCTACTATTCGTTCACCGGCGCAAAGCCCGATCACAATCGGGATCTACACATAACGTCGCACCGCTTCGATGAGCCAATGGCAGTCGCGCTCGTGGCCAGGCATCGGTGGGTCGTGTCGATACACGGCTGTCGCGGCGACATGCCGCGCGTCTTGCTTGGCGGCCTCGACCTCGACCTGGTCAGGGATGTCTCTGCTCGACTCACATCCCGTGATATTGACGCTCAGACGGTCGGCCATCCTTTCGAAGGGAAGGAACCGCGCAATATCTGCAATCGAGGGGCCACTGGCCGCGGCCTGCAAATTGAGCTCACGATGCCGTTTCGAGAAGGGGAACGCATCGATGACCTGATCAATGTCGTTCGCGAGGCGCTAATGTGGCGGAGGGCACAATGAAACACCGATCAGTTTTGTGGGCAGTGCTGGTCGGCGGCTCCATCGCCGGCGCGCTCGACATCCTGTTTGCGATCTCGTTCGCCGGCTACAAGGGCGTCCCGCCGGCTGACTTGCTCCAGACGGTGGCCAGCGGCCTGCTTGGCAACGCGGCGTTCTCCGGTGGCATCCCCATTGCGGCATTGGGCTTGTTCCTGCACTTGCTCATGTCGTACCTGTGGGCAGCCATCTTCGTGGTCGCTGCTCGGCGACTTCCAAGGTTGGTGCGCCAACCCGTGCTGTCCGGAATCCTGTTCGGCGTAGTGGTCTTCCTCACCATGCGGCTTGTTGTTCTGCCACTGTCTGCCTTTCCATACCCGGTCACGTTCAAGCCGTTGGCAACCATCCTGGACTTGCTGTCTCATACGTTTCTGTTTGGTGTTCCGATCGCCCTCGCAGCTCGAAGGGTCTATGCCGGCCCTGGCCCGCAGGCCTAGCAATTCGTTCAAGCCGAAGCTGCTTCGAGATTGGCTCAACAGCAGAGTTGACGCTCGGGCGTGACTACGCAAGGAGGTTCGGATTGCCAGCCATTGTCCCCTGCTCCATTCGAATTCTCGGTCCCGATGACATTGGATTGATGACGGCCATGCTGACCCTGTTCGGTGAGGCGTTTCAGGAGCCGCACACCTACAGCAGCTCCCAGCCCAGCAAGGCCTATCTGGAGCGGCTGCTCGGGAGCGATACTTTCATCGCGGTTGCCGCCTTGAAAGGCGATGAAGTTGTCGGCGGAATCGCGGCCTACGTGTTGCCCAAGTTCGAGCAGGAAAGAAGCGAGCTCTACATTTACGACCTGGCCGTGGCTGCAACGCACCGCAGAGAGGGTATTGCGACCGCACTGATCATGGAGCTCAAGAGAATTGCGTCGTTGCGCGGCGCATATGTGATCTTCGTGCAGGCCGATCCAGGTGATGACGCCGCTATAGCGCTCTATACAAGGCTGGGGACTCGGGAAGATGTGCTGCACTTCGACATCGCAACCGCGGCGTAGGTGCCGCATACTGTCCTGGCAATTTGACGGATCATGCCCTTGCGATTGAGCGTCGTCCTTCATCGCGCGGGGTGGATTTAGGAGGGCGCGATGAAGAGAGTCACGGGCATCGGCGGCATCTTCTTCAAGGCCAGGGACGCCACGGCGTTGATCGCCTGGTACAGGAAGCATCTAGGCATCGACGTGCAGGAGTGGGGCGGCGCGGCGTTCACCTGGACGGACGACGCCGGCAACCCTACGAAAGGCACGACTATCTGGTCGGTCAGCGGCACCGGCGGAGACTATTTCGCGCCGAGCACAGCGAACTTCATGATCAACTACCGCGTGGCGGACCTGGCCGCGTTGCTCAAGGTCCTGCGCGAAGAGGGCTGCAACGTACTCGAGAAACCGGACGACTCAGAGTACGGCAAGTTCGGCTGGGTGATGGATCCGGAAGGCAACAAGGTGGAGCTCTGGCAGCCACCCGCAGGGCAGTAGGCCTTGAAAGTTCGGGAGGCGTCACCGGGAGATTTCCATGGCTACCAAACTCGACAAGCCGCTGAAGCGCGAACTGAACGTCAACGACGAGACGTACACGCTGACGATCGCGCCTGAAGGTCTCAAGCTCGTGCTGAAGGGAAAGCGCAAAGGGTACGAGCTCGCCTGGAAAGACCTCGTCAGCGGGCAGGCGGCGCTGGCAGTGGCGCTCAACGCCTCGCTTGAGCAGGCGCGGAGCTGACCGCCCGTCGAGCGGGTCAGCACTGACCCCGGGGGCACGATCATGACCGTACCCGTATGGATGCTGCTGGGTTTTGCCGGCTGGACCGTATTGCTGCTCCTCGGCACGGTGGGCGTGTACCGGTGGAGCCGGATCCTGACGGGAACGCTGCCAATTCGCAGCTTCCGCGCCGATCAGATCGAGGGCGCCGAGTGGTATCGCCGCGCGATGCGGGCGCATGCGAACTGCATCGAGAATCTGCCGGTGTTCGGCGCCATCGTCTTCGCGCTCTACGTCGGGAACATCTCCGGCGGTCTTGTAGACAAGCTGGCCATCGCGATACTGATTGCCCGGATCCTGCAATCGCTGGTGCACGTCGGCTTCTCGCAGACGAACGCGGTGGCGTCGATCCGCTTCGCGTTCTTCTTCGTGCAGATCGTCGCCTTTCTGTGGCTGATCGGGATCGTGGTCGCCAGGCTGGCTTGAAAACGCAAACGACCCGTGACTGACCGCCCGCCCGGCTAGCGAATCGCCTTGAATCGCTCGTTCGCCTCGCGGAACAAGCGTAGTGCCCCTTCCAGGTCGTAGGGCCTTTCCCGCAGCGTTTCCGGATCCCATTCGCTGCGCCCGGACTTGAAGAAGTCGCCTCCGTAAATATGGATCGCGCCGGTCAGGCGCTCGACCGGGTTGGTGACCGAGTGAATCGCGTCGCTCGTGAGACCAAAGACCTCCCGCTCCGATAGCGAGGCCGCGCGGCTCGCCTCGATCACGCCGTCGCTGTGCTGCCAGATGATGTTGTCCTCGCGTCCGGTGTAGATCCCGATCGAGGCCCACATGTTGTGGTTGTGCGGGAGAAGCACCATGAGCGGAGCCCACACCACATTGAGGATCGTAAGATCGTCCGCCCGATGCAGGGTGTGGATGCCCGCTTCCGACGGTTCGCCGAGACCCCTCACCACGGCGCCCGGATTGGACACGGTCCGCTGAAGCACCTCTTCGACTGCCTTCTGGCTCTCCGTTTCCATCCGCGCGCGCTTGACGTCATCTATGAACCGGTCGACGTCCAGTCTTGTGTCCTGCAGCGCGTTTGCCCCCGGGGAGACGCCGCTCATCGCGGAAATCGCCGCAGCGCTGGCGAGGAACGACCGCCGTGACACCGGGCTGCGCACGTGTCGCCGCTTCATGGAGCACCTCCTTTGCCGGGGCCGGATCGTCGCCCCATCGGTTTTCGGGGTCAAGCCTCTGACGCTCCCCGCGCGCGGAGCACCGCTCCGCGGCGATGGCCGCCGCGCCATGCCGGCGATACCATCACACCCCCAACCGCCGAGAGGGATTTCTCATGGAGCAAAGAACCAGGTGGGTTGTGCTGTGCGTTGGATTGCTCGGCGTCTCTATCGCCAGCGCCCAGGAGCGCGCAGCGCCCAGACCCGGGCCCGAGCACCAGCGCCTCGGATACTTCGTCGGAAACTGGTCCACCGAAGGCGAAATGAAGCCGAGCGACATGGGTCCGGGCGGGAAGATGACCTCGACAGAGAAGTGCGAATGGTTCGAGGGCAGGTTCTCCGTCGTCTGCCACGGCCAGGGACAGTCACCGTGGGGCCCGGGCAAGAGCATCGGCATCATGAGCTACAGCCCCGAGGCGAAGGCTTACACGTATTACGGCGTCGATAACACGGGCATGACGATGGCTTCGGTACCTCGTGGCACGGTCAAGGGAGACACCTGGACCTACGACGACGAAAGCATGATGGGCGGCAAGAAGGTCAAGATGCGCGTCACGATCAAGGAGCTTTCACCCACCGCGTACACGTTCAAGATGGAAACGCAGGGCGCCGACGGCAAGTGGGCCCCGCTCATGGAGAGCAAGGCCACCAAGACCAAATAGCGGGACTCGCGCCGGGGCCGCCGGGCCCCGGTGCCCGTCAGACGCATGGGGCGGCGTGGCAGGAGTATTCAAGGCGCGTGCCGCGATGGTTCGGAGCCGACGAAGACAGAATCGCTGCCGGTCTGCGTGGCTTCGGGCTGCTCGGATTGGGAGCGATGGCGGTGATCATCCTCTCCGGCAACGCGGTCATCGGCGACATGATTGCAATACCGGTCGGTGGCCTGCTTGCCCTCGCGTGGGCGTGGCGTTCGCACACTCCGCTTCCCGAGATCGGCTACTCGACGCCGGCGAGCTGGCTCGCGACGCTGACGGTTGGCCTGCTCGTCGGCATCGGACTCAAGCTCCTGATGAAGTCGATCGTCATGCCGCTACTTGGCGCCGACCCGATCAACCAGGCGTACCGCTTCCTCGCGGGGAACACGCCGCTGCTGCCGGCCGCCATGTGGGCGATGCTGGTGGCGGGATTCGGCGAGGAGACCGTATTCCGTGGATACCTGTTCGAGCGCCTCTGCAAGCTGTTTGGGACGCGTACGGGAGCGCGGATTTCGATCGTACTGATGTCGTCGGCACTCTTCGGCCTGGTTCATTATTCCGACCAGGGACTCGCGGGCGTTCAGCAGGCCACGATCGTCGGCCTGGTGTTCGGAACGCTCTTTGCAATGACCGGGCGGATCTGGACGGTCATGTTCGCGCACGCGGCGTTCGACCTGACGGCGCTCGCATTGATCTATTGGAACCTCGAATCCGCCGTGGCTCACGCGATCTTCGAGTAGCACGCGGCGATACGCAGTGCACCCGCGATGCTTCAGCGGAGACAATGATGGAGATATTCGTGTTTGCCCGGCTTCACGCCCGTCCTGGGAAGCAGAGCGAAGTGTATCGGGCCATGTACGAAGTGCAGGCCCCGACGCGCGAGGAACCCGGCTGCCTGAGCTACGGAGGCTTTCATTCGCTGCGCGATCCGGACGAGTTCTACATTCACACCCGCTGGCGGGACATGGCGGCGTTCGAACGTCACGCCGCGCTGCCGCACACGGTCCGCTTCGTCGAAACCGTCGAGCCGTTGCTCGATCATCCGTTCAAGGTCACGCTGGCCGAGCAACTCTGGTAGTCACAGAGCGCGAGCAGTGGCAAGGAGGCAAGTGATGGGCGTCAAGCGCCTCAAGGACATCCCGGGCTTCAACATCGATCGCGTCGCCGCGGCAGCGGGAAACGACAGAGACGTTCTTCGCCTGGAGAATCTCGACACCGACATCCCGCCGCCTGCCGAGGCCGTGGAGGCGACGCGAGCGGCGGTCGGCGACGACGACGCGAACAGCTGGCTGCCTTTCACTGGACGCGACGATCTCAAGGAGGCGGTGGCAGCGTACATCGAGCGCCGCGGCGGCCCGCGCTACGACGCGCGTCGGGAGATCGTGATCACCGGCGGCGAGGGCGATGCGATGCTCGACGCCCTCTTCTGCCTCACCGATCCTGAGGATGAAGTCATCCTCACCGATCCGACCTACGCCGGCATGTTGAACCGGGTACGGCTCGCGGGCGCCTCACCGCGGCTCGTCCCGCTCCGGGTCACAGGTGCCGACTGGCGGCTCGACGTGGATGCGCTCGCTGCGGCCGTCGGACCGCGCACACGCGTCGTGTTCGTCAACAACGCATCCTTCCCGTCCGGCTGGGTCGCAAGCGACGAGGAATGGAGCGCCGTCGCCGCGGTCTGCCGTGAGCGTGACCTGTGGCTTCTCTACTGGGGCGGATTCGAAGGCGTTCTCTACGACGGCCACCGCATCCGCCACCCCGCGGCGTTGCCTGGTATGCGCGATCGGACGGTTGCTGTCGGCTCGCCCTCGCTGGAACAGCGCATGATTGCCTGGCGTGTCGGCTGGGTGGTCGCGCCGGGCGAGCTCGTCAACGACCTGTCGCGTGTCCACATCTACAACGGCCTCGTGCCGAGCGGCTTCGCGCAGGTCGGTACGCGCGCTGCACTGCGGCTGTCCGATGAGCACGTCGCAGCGGCAAACAGGGAATACCAGCGGCGACGCGACGAAACCCTGCTCCAGCTCGACGGTCTGCCGGGAATGAGACCCGCGGGGGGATGGTCGCTACTCCTCGACGTCGCTGCTCT
>Ga0207706_10004958_pt1 | contig 12440 bp, 12 predicted proteins | sample KBSC53metaG_FD_184318 | JGI IMG/M metagenome (GOLD analysis project Ga0207706, IMG submission 184318) | Corn rhizosphere microbial communities from Kellogg Biological Station, Michigan, USA - KBS C5-3 metaG (SPAdes) (version 2) | ecosystem: Host-associated > Plants > Roots > Rhizosphere > Soil ... | reverse complement strand
TCAGCCGTTGATGAAGCTGTCGTGGATCGAGCAGGACGCCGGGCCGAGAATGACCACGAACAGCGTCGGCAGGATGAACAGGATCAGCGGAACGGTCATGATCGCCGGCAGGCGCGCGGCCTTTTCCTCGGCGCGCATCATGCGCTCATTGCGGAACTCGGCCGAGAGCACGCGCAGCGCGGACGCCAGCGGAGTGCCGTATTTCTCGGTTTGGATCATGGTCGTGACCACGCCGCGCACCGCTTCCAGATCGACCCGGTTGGCGAGGTTCTCGAACGCCTGGCGACGCTCGTTCAAAAAGCCCAGCTCGATCGCCGTCAGGCCGAACTCGTCGCCCAACTCCGGATAGGCCTTGCCCAGCTCGCGCGACACGCGGCCGAAGGCGGCGTCGACGGTCAGTCCGGCTTCCGCGCAAATGACCAGCAGGTCGAGCGCGTCGGGCAGGCCCTTGCGGATCGCGTGGCTGCGCTTGGTGACCTTGTTCTTGAGCCACAGGTCGGGCGCCTTGTAGCTGCCGACCAGCGTCACGGCGACGGTCGCGTATTTCTTGAACCAGCCCCAGTCGGGGAAATAGTTGATCACGTAGATCAGCAGCACGATGCCGATGCCGAGCACGACCGGCAGGACGAACCGCGCGAAGATGATGAAGAAGGCGAGATCCTTGGTGCGGATGCCGGCCTGCATCAGCCTCAGCTGGGTCTTCTGGATCTGGTCGTCCTGGAGCATCTTGAAGCTCGACAGGATCGAACGGACCCTGTCCGCCGCCTCGTTGCGGTTGGTCAGCTTCTTGCGCTTGTTGGTCGACGCGACGATGCCGGCCTTCAATTGCTCGCGGCGCTCGTTGAGCGCCTTGACGCGGCGAGCCATCGGATCCTTGACCGTGGTCGCGGCATAGATCGCCAGCAGCACGGCGAAGGTCGCGACGGCGCTGAGCATCGTCGCAATCCAGATGACGTCGAAGCCGAGGAGCGTAGGTCCAGAGGGCGGCGCGACTTGCATGACGGTTCCCGTGCCTCCCTTAAATCTCGAAGTTGACCATCTTGGCCATGATCAGGCCGCCGCACGCCATCCAGATCATTCCGCCGATGCCGGCGACCATCAGGCGCTCGTCCGTGAAGAAGCCGCCCATGTACCGGGGGTTGATCATCCACACGAGGGTGAAGACGATGAACGGCAGGGCGCCGACGATATAGGCGGACGCCTTGGATTCCGAGCTCATCGCGCGGATCTTGAGGCGCATCTGGGCGCGCTTCCTGAGCACGTCGGCGAGGTTCGACAGGGTTTCGGCGAGGTTGCCGCCGGTCTCGCGCTGGATCGCCAGCGTGATGACGAAGAACTGGAACTCGGGCGTGCCGAGGCGGTCCGAGGTTTCCTGCAGCGCGGCTTCCATCGTCCGGCCGATCTTCATCTTGTCGGAGACCATGCGGAACTCGACGCCGACGGGTCCGGGGATTTCGCTCGCGACGATGCCGAGCGTTTCGGTGATCGGCAGGCCCGAACGCAGGCCGCGGACCATCAGCTCGATCGCGTCCGGGAAGTTGGTGTTGAACTTCTTCACCCGCCGCTGGATCATCTTGCCGATGATGAAGTGCGGGAAGCCGATGCCCAGGAACAGCCCCAGGAACAGGGCGAGCAGGATCGGCGCGCCCTTGGCCATGGTGCCCACGATCGTGAGCAAGACGATGCTTGCGCAAACGATGGCATATTTGCCGAGCGTGATGTTCTTGCCCGTCATCTCCAGCCGCTTGCGCAGCAGCGCGGGCTTGGGGATCAGGGTCGAGGCATAGCTTTCGATCTTGCTCGCGCGCTGCGCCATCAGCTTGCGGATCTGCGCCTGCGCATTGCCCGCAATGATGTCGCCGTGGCGCTCCTTGACGAGCTCGATGCGACGCTTGAGCGACTTCGACGGCGAGGGGCCGTTCATCGCCACGAAGGCGAGCCCAACGGCTCCGAGACCGCCGACCATCAGGATGATCCAGAAGAGCATTCGTGCCTTCGCCTCTCACTCTTTCCGGCCGCGGAGGAACCGCGACCGAACCTAACTGCTTAAGCCGCCGCCTTGTCCTGCTTCGACTTCGGCAGCATCGACTTCAAATTGTCGACCAGGGTCTTCGCGCCGGGCAGCTTGCTCTCGGGCGCGGCGCCCTCGTCGCTCGCGTTGCTCAGCACCATGTTGGACAGGGTGTTGAACGGCGCCGCGATCTTGCCGCTGGCGACTTCCGCCATCGGCTTGCCGAGCTTGGCCGACTGGGCAGCGATCTTCGCGTCGAACGGGAAGACGATGTCCACCGGACGCTCGATCGACTGCTCGAAGTCCTTCTTGCTGATCTCGAGCGCTCCGCCGGCGGGGACGCGGTTGGCGACCACGACCACCTTGGTCTGCGGGGCATTCGACTTGAGCCAGGCGAGGATGCGGATCGTGTCGCGCGTCGCCGCCAGGGTCAGCTCGGCGACCACCACCGCGACGTGCGCGTCGTGGACGAGGTGCGGATACTGGATCAGCATGTGCCGCGGCAGGTCGAGCACGGTCGATTCGAACGCGTTGCGCATCTCTTCCTGAAGCTGGAAGAAAGCCGCGCCGTCGGTGACCATCGGCTGGTTGATCGGGGCCTCGGCCGACAGGACCGAGAGCCGCTCGTTGGCACGGACCATCGCGCGCTCGATGAACAGGCCGTCGATGCGGCTCGGGTTCTCGATCGCGTCGGTGAGGCCGCGGCCCGGCTCGAGGTCGAGCGCCAGGGCGCCGGTGCCGAAGTGGACGTCGAGGTCCAGCAGCGCCGTCGTGCGGCGGGCCTTCTCGCCCAGCAGCCACGCAAGCGAAGTCGCAACCGTCGAAGCGCCGACGCCGCCGCGGACGCCGATGACGGCGGCCATGACGTGCGGCTTGTCGACCTGGGCTTCGCCGCGCGGACCCGACAGGATCATCTGCGCATGCGCGAAGGTGTCGCGCAGCTGGTCGACCGTGAACGGCTTCAGCAGGTAATCGTGGATGCCGCTCGCGACGAGGTCGCGATAAAGGCGGACGTCGTTGACCGCGCCCGAGGCGATGACGATCGTCCCCGGCTCGCAGACTTCCGCCAGCGCGTTGATGTCGTTGAGCGGATCAGCGGATTCGCTCAGGTCCACGAACAGGATGTTCGGGCTGGCCGACACCGACAGAGACTGGACCGCGTTGCGCAGACCGCCCTTGTTGACCTTCTCCGGCGACCAGCCGTGCTCGACGGCCACCGGCCGCAGCATGTCGGCCGTCGCGTCGTCGCAGACGAAGGCGGTGAAAGGGTCACGCAGACCCGCGCGTGCCTGAAACGGAGCGTTCATTAGTTGCCACCCTTCGGGTTAACGTCCTGAAGACCCTTGCTGCCTGACGGCGGCGTGGAGCGATAAAGCTGGACTGCCTTGGCAGCAGTGGCCGTATCGCCGACGCCGTTGCCCTCGCGGCCGTGAAGGAGGTCCTCGGGGTTGGCGACCATCGCGGCGATGTTGCTGTTCACCGCGCAGCCGAAATTCGACATCGTGTGGTTCTCGGGATCCGGAGCGGCCGGGCGGCTCCAGTTCGGGCAGTTCGGCACGACCGCGCGATTGCGGCTGACGACGACCCGCACCGAGTCCGCCGGGACCGCGCCCGGGTTCACCGGAGCGCCGGCCGAAACCAGCATGCCGTAGGTGCCGGCGACCTGCGCAACCTGGTTGCGCGCCGCCGGGGCGTAGACGCCGTCGACGTAGATCGTATCGCCGTAACCGACGTCGAGACCACGGAACCAATTGTCGAGCCGCTCAGCCTCCCCCGGGGCGAGCGTGCCGCCCGGCGCCGCGGCGTCGAACACATAGTCGGCGCGGGTCACGACCGGAACGTTGACCGAGGAGAGGCCACGATCGGCCTGGAGCTCGGGCGCGGTCTGGCAGGCGGCGACCGCCGAGCTCAGCGCGATGATCAGGAGTTTCGTACGCATGCGAGCATCCTTCATGAGAAAGCGGCGGTTCACAGCTTGAAGCCCGGAGCCGGGGCAGGACCCACCGGCCCAGCCGGAGCGGGGATGGCGACCGGCGCCTTCCCGGCGGGACCGCTGTCGCCGCTGAACACACGGCCCATCAGCATCTGCTGGACGTCGGTCGGGGCGCGGAACCCGTCCGTCGGGATCGCGATCTGGTTCGACACCGGCCGCACCAGGTACGGCGTCACGACGATCACCAGCTCGCTCTCGTTGCGCTGGTAGCTCGTCGAGCGGAACAGCGTGCCGAGGATCGGGAGGTCGCCCAGGAACGGCGCCTTTTCGACGCTGTTGTTGTTGCGGTTCTGGAGCAGGCCGGCGATCATGAACGACTGGCCCGAGCCGAGCTCGACCGTCGTCTCCGCGCGCCGCGTGATCAGCGACGGGACGACGAAGCCGCCAAGCTTCACCGAGTTTGCATCGCTGGTCTCGCTGACTTCCGGACGCACGCGCAGCGAGATCCGGCCGTCGCCCAGCACGATCGGCGTAAAGGCCAGGCCGACGCCGTACTGCTTGTACTCGATGGTCACGGCATTGTTGCCCTGGCTGACCGGGATCGGGAATTCGCCGCCGGCGAGGAAGCTGGCAGTCTCACCCGACAGCGCCGTCAGGTTCGGCTCCGCAAGCGTGGTCACGAACCCGTCGTTCTGCATCAGGTCGAGCGTGCCGAGCAGGTCGGTGCCGAAAATATGCCCGAAAATGCCGAGCGTGGTGCCGCCCACGATATTGTTGAACGTGACCGACGTTCCCCCGATCGGGAGGCCGCTCGGATCGTCGGCGTTGACGATCGGCTTGATCGTGCCGGGATTGCCGCGGCCGATCCCGAAGATCGCGCCGGTATCGACGTCGCGGTTCAAAAGGTTGACGCCGATCTTCTTGAGCATCGAGCGGTTGACCTCGGCGACGCGCACCTTGAGCATGACCTGCAGCGGCGTTGCGGAGCGGAGCCGGGTCACGACCTGCGTGCCCTCGCCGACATAGGCCTGGGTCAGGCGCTGCGCCTCGGCGACGTCCTCGGGATTGGCGACGGTGCCGGTGAGCAACACGAGGTTGTTCATCGGGGTCGCCTGGATCGAGGCCTCGGGCATCGCCAGGTGCAGCATCTCGCTGACCGAGCTGATGTTGTTTCCGACGCGGACGTTCGCGGCATAGACCACGTGGCCCGACTTCGAGGTCGCATAGACCGTCGTCTCGCCGCTCTTCTTGCCGTAGACGTAGAGCTGGTTGGCCGAACGCACCTGGACGTCGGCGATGCCGTCGTCGGCGACGAACAGATCGCTCATCGGCTCTGACAAGCGCACCAGCGTGCCCGTGCCCTGGCTGAGGTTCAGCGTCTCGGACGGCTTGGCCGCGGTCGGCTGGGCAACCGCCGGAGCGCTCGCTCCGACCGTGGCCGTGGCGATCGCCAGGGCGGCGAAAGCGGTGCCGAGGCGCGCCCGGCACATGGTCTTACGAATGTTCATCTTAGCGAGCTCCCACCGGAACGACGGTGACATTGTTGCCGCGCGCGACGCGAACGACTGGACCGGAATAGGCCGGCGTGCCTGCCGCGCTGGCCGGGGCGGGACCGCCACGGATTGCGCTGGCAAGATTGTTGAGCGCGCCGAAAGCCTGGTCGGCCTTGTCGGCAGCGCGGGCCGGGACGCTGCGGCGCTGGAAGCGCGAGACGTCACCACCCGTGGTGTAGGTCGTGTTGCTGTCGCTCGGGCGATTGGCCATGGCGAGCAGCATCTGGCGCTCCTGCGCCGGGTTGGCGTTCGCCGGCACCTTGACTTCGCCCGTGGCAACCGCGCGCTCGAGGTCGGCGGTATTGTCGGCGAGCGAGCGCAGCGACAGCGACAACGTGCCCATGCTCTGCGCGACGGCCAGCTTCTCCGCGATGCGCGGGGTGACCTCGAAGGTGACGTTGGAGAAGGTCTTGACCTCCGTCTTGCCGTCTTTGTCCTTCTCGCTGATGCGCTGGTCGGTGGCGAGCACCCGCACGTTGCGGATGATCGTCTCGGAAACCTTGAGCGCCGGGCCGTCGCCGCCGCCTTCGACCTGCTGGGTCAGCACGACGTCGACATGGTCGCCCGGGAAGACGAAGCCGGCGACGCCGGTCGACACGTTCACGGGAACGGTGATGGCGCGCATGCCCGGGCCGAGCGCCGCGGCGAGGAAGCCGCGATCCTGCGGGCCGACGAGGGCGCCGCGAGTGACCGGCTGGCCGGCGGTGATCGGATAGCGGACGACCGTGCCGAGCAGCATCTTGGTGTCGCTGTCGGGCGAGCCTTCGACGTAATAAGCCGTCTGCATCAGCTCCTTTGGCCAGGGCTGATAAGTGAAGCTTTCGGCGTCGATGATCGTACCGACGGGGAGAGCCTTGCGGGCAACGAGCACTTTCGGGCCGACGGGCACGACTGGTGCGGCCGCCGCCTGCTGCGCTCCTGCGCCGGCGAACATGTTCTTGGCCATGAACGCGGTGATCACCGCGATGGCCAGAGCTCCAACGAGCAGAGCGAGCTTCTTTACATTCATGGCGCGATCGCCTCCCCTGGAAGGGTCCCCAATTCAGTGACAGACATCAGGCAAATTGGTTAAGAAACCGTTGGGCGAGAATCGCGAGACCGCCGAATGCGATCGCGACTCCGTATGGAATTTGCGGACGGCCCTCGCGGCGCCGGGCGCGATGCCAGATGAGCAGGCCGAGCGTCAGCACGCCTCCGGCAATCGACATCAGCACCAGGAACTTGACCGTGACTCCGGGCGGGAACCACAGCGCCAGCGCGGCCGCGAGCTTGACGTCGCCGCCGCCCATCATGCCGGCATAAAAAGCCGCGGCGAGGATTGCGAAGACGCTGACCCCGGCCGCGATCTGGATCGCGACTCCGGGCCATGGCGCAAGCGCAACCGACAGCCAGTAGACCGGCGCGAGGGCGGCGACCGTCAGGTTGAGCCGGTTCGAAATCGTGAAAGTCCGCACGTCGATTACCGCAGCCACCAGCAGCAGCGCGGCGAGGCACGCGAGCAGGACTTCGGTAAAAGCGGCGTTGAACATGCTCACGACCACTAGACGGCGCGGCTTTCCAATTCGTAACCGGCGCTTGGAATGAGTGATTTCGACATTGTGATCGTCGGCGGCGGGATCGCCGGAGCAAGCCTCGGGGCGGAGGTCGCGGCCAGGCGCCGCACCCTGATCCTCGAGGGCGAGGACCAGTGCGGCTACCATTCGACCGGGCGCTCCGCCGCTTTCTATCTCGAAAGCTACGGCGGCTCGAAGGTGGCGAAGCTCACGACCGCCTCGCGACCGTTCCTGCTCGATCCCCCGCGCGAATTTTCAGAGCAAGGCTTCCTTCACGTCCGCGGTGACCTTCATCTGGCTCGCGGCGAGCTGCCGGTCCTGCCGCCCGGCGTCGAATCGCGAATCGTCGAGCGCGAGGAGCTGGAGCGCTGGCTGCCGGGACTAAAGCCGGAATGGCGGCATGCCTTGTTCGAGCCGGGCTGCGCCGACATCGACGTCGCCGCGCTGCACGCCGCCTATTTGCGTCAGTTCCGGCGTGCTGGCGGGACGGTGGCGACCAATGCCCAACTGACTCGCGCGATTCGATTGGGCGACGGATGGGCGATCAATCTCGGGAGCGGCGACACCGTGAACGCCTTGATCCTCGTCAACGCGGCGGGGGCTTGGGCCGATCCGGTGGCCGAGTCCTGCGGCGTGGGCCGGCTCGGAATCGAGCCCAAGCGGCGCACGCTGGTCCAGTTGCGCGTCGGGCAGTCCGGCCTTCGCGACCTGCCGCTGATCGATGACGCCGACGGCACATTTTATTTCAAGGGCGAAGGCGACAGGACCATCTGGCTCAGCCCGCACGACGAGATCCCCACCGACCCATGCGACGCCGCGCCCGAGGAGATCGACATCGCGACCGCGATCGACCGGTTCGAGGGCGTGGTCGATTGGCCGGTCGAGCGGGTCGAGCGCAGCTGGGCGGGGCTCAGGAGCTTCGCGCCCGATCGGCTGCCGGTTTACGGGTTCGACCGCGATGAGCCGCGATTTTTCTGGTGCGCCGGGCAGGGCGGCTTCGGCATCCAGACCGCGCCCGCCGCGGCCAAACTGGCTGCCGCGGTCCTGCTGGGCGAGCTGCCCGATCCAATGGTCGCGCACATCGATCCGGCGATCTTCTCGCCGGCGCGCTTCGCCTCCGATTGACCGGATTGGGGGAGATCACGTGCCAGATCTCCCCCCACCGTCCCCCCACAGGGTTAGAAAGAGTCGGTGATGCGACTCTAAAACACTGTGATTCGGGGGATTCCAAGTTAACTTTTGGAAGTAATGCGCTGCCGGTCGGCTTCGGTGCAGGCCAGCGCATCGACACGATCATTCTCCGGGTGGCCGCTGTGGCCCTTCACCCAATGCCAGTCGATCCGGTGCGGCGCGCAGGCGTCGACCAGCTCCTGCCAAAGTTCGGCATTCTTGACGGGTTTCCGGTCCGAAGTGCGCCAGCCATTCTGCCGCCACTTGTGGATCCAGCGGGTGATCCCGTCCTTCACATAGACGCTGTCGGTGTGCAGCGTGACCCGACACGGCCGCTTCAGCGCCTCGAGCCCGCGGATCGCGGCGAGCAATTCCATCCGGTTGTTGGTGGTCAGCGGTTCGCCGCCGGCGAGCTCGCGCTCCTTGGCGCCCATCCGCAGCAGCACTGCCCAGCCGCCCGGGCCTGGGTTCCCGCGGCACGCGCCGTCGGTGAACATCTCGACGAGAGGAAGGTCAGTCATCCTCCCCTCGTTTTCGAGGGGAGGTGGCAGCGCGGAGCGCTGACGGAGGGGTTCTTAGAGCCCCTCCACCGCACTACGTGCGGTCCCCCTCCCCTGCAAAAGCAGGGGAGGATGTTAGCTCGCGTGGCAGCTTGAAGATCATGCGCTCGGGCGAATGGTCGGCCTGCTCCTCGGTCACTTCGAAGCGGGCGCGCAGCGCATCGACGACTTCGCGCACCAGCAGCTCGGGCGCCGATGCCCCCGCGGTCAGGCCGAGCGTCGCCGGCTGGCCGAGCCAGTCCCAGTCGATGTCGCTCGCCCTTTCGATCAGGCGGGAAGGCACGCCCATCCGCTCGGCGACCTCGGCAAGGCGGAGCGAATTGCTGCTGTTCGGCGCGCCGATCACCAGCATTCGTTCGCATTCAGGGGCGATCGCCTTGACTGCTGCCTGCCGGTTCGAGGTCGCGTAGCAAATGTCCTCGCTGCGCGGCGCGCGGATATCGGGGAAGCGAGCCTTCAGCGCATCGACGATCGCCGCGGTGTCGTCGACCGACAGCGTCGTTTGCGTGAGGAAGGCGAGGTTCGCACTGTCCGGCACCTGGAGCTCGCGGACGTCGGCGACGGTCTCGACGAGCGTGATCGAGCCGTCGGGCACCTGGCCGAAGGTGCCGATGACTTCGGGATGGCCGGCATGGCCGACGAAGATGATATAACGCCCTTCCGCGATCAGCCGTTCGGCCTGGCGGTGGACCTTGGAAACCAAGGGGCAGGTCGCATCGACATAGGTCAGTCCTCGGCCCTGTGCCTCGGCGGGAACCGACTTCGGGACGCCGTGCGCCGAGAAGACTACCGGCCGATCGTCGGGCACCTCGTCGAGCTCGTCGACGAACACCGCGCCCATCTCGCGCAGGCGATCGACGACGTAGCGGTTATGGACGATCTCGTGCCGCACGTAGACCGGCGCGCCGAACCGCTCGAGCGCCAGCTCGACGATCTGGATCGCGCGGTCGACGCCGGCGCAAAAGCCGCGCGGAGCCGCAATCAATACGCGTAACGGTGGTGCTCGGTTCAGCATCGCGAAAGGCATGTAAGCCTTCGCTTGCAGCCATAGAAGGCCCTTCCTATGAACGCTCGGATTCCAATCCCGACCAGCTAAGGATTTCGCCAACGTGAAGCTTCGCCTCGCCGCCCTGCTTGCCATGACCTTGCTCGGCGGCTGCCGCCACACCGGCGATATCGATGAAGAAACCCAGGGCGTTTATGCGGTCCGCAGCGCCTGCCCGATCCTCGGCGTGCCGACCGGAACGGGCGACATCACTCTGTTCAATCCGCCGAACAGCACGGATTCGCGCGCCATCGACGTGACCGCGAGCATCACCGACGTGCGCTCGACTTGCCAGGACGTCGGCAACGACGTCGCCTCGACCGCGACCTTCACGGTCGTCGCCCTGCGCCGCGACGCGGGGCCGGCGCGCCAGGTGCTGGTGCCCTATTTCGACGTCGCCCTCCAGGCCGGCTCGAAGGTGGCCGCCAAGCGGGTCGGCCAGGCGGCGCTCAATTTCGCCGCCGGCGACGTCCACGCCTGGACGCGTGTCCAGGCGACGGTCCGCGTCAACCGCGGCGCGGCGACGCTGCCCGAGAATGTCCGCCGCGCGATCACCCGCGAGCGCAAGCCCGGCGACCCGCAGGCGGCGATCGATCCGCTGTCGGATCCCGCCGTCCGCGCCGCGGTCGCCAACGCGACCTTCGAGCACCTGGTCGGCTTCCAGCTGACCCAGGAGCAAATCCGCTACAACGCCACGCGTTGAGCCGTTTGACTCAGCCGTAAGCCTCGGCCAAGGCGCGCGCGTCACCGGCGGCCCACAAGCTTCCGGATGGCCGCGCGGGAGAGTTCCGCCGTCCCCCGGACCTGATCCGGGGTATGGCGGACGCCGAAGGAGCAACCGCCCCCGGAATCTCTCAGGCCCACGGACCGCGCGTGCCACGACAGTCTGGAAAGTGTCCTCCACAGCCTTGGCGACGGAGGGCCGCCGAAGGGGAAACCCCTCCGAAGCTTCAGCGGAGGAGGGGCAAAGCTCTCAGGCGCTAGGGACAGACGGGGGCGATGGCCGAACCGCTCGCTGGAGCGTTGGCTGTCGTCACCTGATGCGGAGCGCTTGATGAGCAAGGAAGTCCATAGCGGCCCCACCGACGAGACCCAGGCGCGCGGCACGCCCTACAGCGGCGATCCGCAGGGAGGCGCCGGCCTCGCCGAACCACCGCTCGACAAGTTGCCGCTGGATGCCTGGCACCGCGAGCATGGCGGCCGCATGGTCCCCTTTGCCGGCTACGAAATGCCCGTCCAGTACGAAGGCATCATCGCCGAGCACAACTGGACTCGCGAGAATGCGGGCCTGTTCGATGTCAGCCACATGGGCCAGCTGCTGGTCCACGGCCGCGAGGCCGACCTCGCGCTCGAGAAGCTGCTGCCCGGGGACTTCCAGGCGCTCGCCGACATGAAGCCAAAATATTCGCTGCTGCTCGACGAGAGCGGCGGCATCATTGACGACCTGATGGCGACGCGCCGCGGCGACGATTTCTACGTCGTGGTCAATGGCGCGACCAAGCATGGCGACATCGAATATCTGCGCCAGCGGCTGCCCGGAAACGTCGTGGTCGATTACATGAAGAGCCAGGCGCTGCTCGCGCTTCAGGGACCGCGCGCCGCCGAAGTCCTCGAAACGATCGTCCCCGGCGTTTCCGACTTGAGCTTCATGCACGCCGGGCCCTTCCAATGGCAGGGGCATTCCCTCTGGATCAGCCGCTCGGGCTATACCGGCGAGGACGGGTTCGAGATTTCGGTTCCCGGCATCGCAGCCGCCGAGTTGGCCGACGCGATCGTCGCGCATGAAGCGGCGAAGCCGATCGGCCTCGGCGCGCGCGATTCGCTGCGACTGGAAGCGGGCCTACCGCTCTATGGCCATGACATCGACCGCGAAACGACGCCGGTAATGGCCGGCCTCACCTTCGCCATCAACAAGCGCCGCCGTGCCGACGGCGGCTTCGCCGGCGCCCTGCGCATCCTCGCCGAGCTTGAGAACGGGGCGCCGCAGAGCCGCGTCGGCTTCGACATCGACGGCCGCCAGCCGGTGCGCGAGGGCGCGCTCGTGCTCGACGGCGAAGGCAATGAAATCGGGAAGGTCACCAGCGGGGGTTTCTCGCCTTCGCTCCAGCGGCCGATCGCCATGGGCTACGTCGCGACCGGCCTCGCCGAGCCCGGCACCGCGCTGAAGCTCGAGCAGCGCGGCAAGCTGTTCGACGCCAAGGTCGCGCCGATGCCGTTCGTCCCCCACCGCTATCACCGCAAGGGAGCCTCCGCATGAGCCTCTATTTCACCAAGGACCACGAGTGGATCCGCGTCGAGGGCGACACGGCTACCGTCGGCATTTCGGACCACGCGCAGGAAGCGCTGGGCGACATCGTCTTCGCGGAAGCGCCCGAGGCGGGCCGCCGCATATCCAAGGGACAGGAAGCCGCGGTGGTCGAATCGGTCAAGGCCGCGTCTGACGTCTACGCCCCGGTCTCGGGCGAGGTGACCGAGGGCAATCCCGCGATTGCCGACGACCCCGCCGTCATCAACCGCGACGCCGAAGGCGAAGGGTGGTTCTTCAAGCTAAAGCTCGACAATCCCGGCGAGCTCGACGGGCTGATGGATGAGAGCGCCTATCGCGACTGGGTGAA
>Ga0207706_10004957_pt1 | contig 12440 bp, 12 predicted proteins | sample KBSC53metaG_FD_184318 | JGI IMG/M metagenome (GOLD analysis project Ga0207706, IMG submission 184318) | Corn rhizosphere microbial communities from Kellogg Biological Station, Michigan, USA - KBS C5-3 metaG (SPAdes) (version 2) | ecosystem: Host-associated > Plants > Roots > Rhizosphere > Soil ... | reverse complement strand
GGTCGAGCACGATCGCGTCGAAACGCTGGCCCTCCTCCAGCGCGCGGCGCAGGGTCTGGTTCACGTCGGCGTCGAGGGCGGTGTGCTTGGTGGTGTCGAAGCCGTTCAGCGCGACGTGCGCATCGGCGCGCGCGAGCGCCGGCGCCGACGAGTCGACGCTCGTCACCTCGTCTGCGCCGCCGGCGAAGGCGGCGACGCTGAAGCCGCCGGTGTAGCAATAGCAGTTCAGCACCCGCCGGCAACCGTATTGGCGCACCGCGTCGGCAAACGCCTTGCGGTTGTCGCGCTGGTCGAGATAGAAGCCGGTCTTGTGGCCCTCGGCAACATCTAGCGTGAGCTTCCACTCGTGTTCGCGAATCGTGAGCTCGGTCGCACCGCTGCCCTTGAGCCAGCCGGTCGTCTCGGCCAGGCCTTCGAGCTCGCGCGCATTCGAGTCGCTGCGTTCGTAGATGCGCTTCACGCCGGTTGTGCGCAACAGCAGTTCGGTGATCGACGCCTTGAAGCGCTCGACGCCGACCGACAGGAACTGAACGCTCAGCAAGTCACCGTAACGATCGACGATCAGCCCTGGCAGGCCGTCGGCTTCGCCGTGAATCAGCCGCATCGCATCGCTTGCAATGGGCAGGCGGCCGCGCACCTCAACAGCCTGCTCGATGCGTCGTGCAAAGAATGCGCTGTCGATGCGTTCGGTCTCGACGAAGCTCCACGCCCGCAGACGAATCTGCGAGGCCGGGCTGTACGACGCCCAGGCGAGGAAGCGCCCGTCCTTTGCCTGCACGCGCACCGTCTCGCCGGCGTCGGCCTTGCCGCTGGCGACCGAGCTCTCGAACACCCAGGGGTGACGGCGTTCGAGCGAGCGCTCCTTGCCGTCGCGCAGCGTGATGACTTTCATGGGCGCGATTGTCGCCCGTCAGTCCTTGCGCTTGACCCGCTTCGCCCGCGGGTGAGCCGCGTCGTAGACCTTCGAGAGATGCCCGAAGTCGAGCTTCGTGTAGACCTGCGTGGTCGTGATGTTCGCGTGGCCGAGCAGTTCCTGCACCGCGCGCAGGTCGCCGCTGGACTGCAGCAGGTGGCTCGCGAACGAGTGCCGCAGCATGTGCGGGTGCACGTGGGTCGGCACGCCGGCCCGCAGCGCGCGCTGCTTGAGCCGCGAGCGGACCTGGCTGGCGGCAAGCCGCGTGCCGCGCTGGCTGACGAGCAGCGCCGGCTCGTCGGCCCGCGCGAGCGAGCCGCGCAGCGCGAGCCAGGCCTCGAGCGCCTTCAGCGCCGGAGCGCCGACCGGCACGCTGCGCCGCTTGCTGCCCTTGCCGAGCACGTTCGCGCTGGCGTCGCTCGCATCGATCCAGCCGGCCGCGCTGCCGCTCGGCCGCACGTCCAGCCCGACCAGCTCGCCGACCCGCAGGCCGCAGCCGTAGAGCAGCTCGATCATGCATTGGTCACGTGCCGCGAGCGCCGGGTTGTCGGCCGCCGCCGCGTCACCCTGGGGCGGCTCGACCAGCGCAATCGCCTGGTCGACGGCCAGCGCCTTGGGCAGGGGCTTGCCTGACTTCGGCGCGCGCACGCCCTCGACCGGGTTCTGCGCGATACCGCCTTCGCGCCCCAGCCATCGATAGAAGCCGCGCCAGGCCGACAACTGCAGCGCAATGCTGCGCGGCGCCAGTCCGGCGCCGTGCAGTTGAGCAGCCCAGCGCCGCACGTGGTGGATCTGCGCGGTGCGCAGCGTGACCTGGGCATCGGCCGCGAAGCGCTGCAGGCGCTCGAACGATTCCCGGTACAGCGCCAGCGTGCGCGCTGCGAGCCTGCGCTCGACCTCGAGGTGCACGAGGTGGCGCCGGATGTCGTCGTCGACTGCCGGCGCGTCGTTCACGGCTTGGCTCGCGTTCAGGGTTTGGGCGGCAGCAGCCGCGACAGCGCGGCGCTCGCGATCTCGCCGACGCGGCTCAGGAACTCGGTGCCCATGTCGGCCGTGTAGCGGGTCGCGTCGGGCGATGCCAGCACGAGCAGCCCGAACGCGCCGGTGTTGCCGCTTTCGCGCAGCGGAATCATCGCGAGCGACATCGCACTGGCCGGCTCCTCGAGCCACTGCACCGCCTCGAAGCCCGAGTTGACGCCGCAGTACGGCACGCTGAGGCTGGCCGAGAACACCTTCACGTCGTCGCTGACCTCGTGGGCGAACGGCATGCCGCCGAACATGTCGGCGCCGCCCCAGACGCGGATGCCGGCCTGCGGGATCATGAACTGGTGCCTCAGCTCGCGCACCAGCACCCCGGGCAGGTCGCCGGGGTTCAGCGTCAGCATCAGCGCGCGCGTCCAGCGGTGCAGCTTCTCGGAGAGCACCAGGTTCTCCTGCCCGTGGCGGATCATCTCGATGATCTTGGCCTCCAGGCCCTTGATCTTGTCGCGCAGCATTTCCATCTGGCGCTCCTGCAGCGAGACGGCGCGCTGGCCGTGCGGACTGGTGAGCTGGATGCTGCCGAGCAGCTCGGCCTGGCGCTCGAAAAAACCTGGCGTATTGGCCAGGTAGTTCGCGATGTCGTTCTCGGTGATGCCCTGGATGCCGCTGACGTTGCTGCTCATGCTGGGTGCCTGTTCATAGTTCGATGTCTCCCTCGAAGACGGTTTGCGCCGGGCCGGTCATCAGCACGGTCGAATCGCCACCGGCCCACTCGACGGTCAAGCGGCCGCCGCGCGCCTCGACATCGACCTTCGAGTCGAGCAGACCGTGGCGGATGCCCGCAACGACGGCCGCACAAGCGCCGGTGCCGCAGGCGAGCGTTTCGCCGGCGCCGCGTTCGTACACGCGCAGCCGGATGCGGTCGCGCGCGACGATCTGCCTGAAGCCGACGTTGACTTCGCGTGGAAAGGACGCGAGCCACTGGATCTGCGGCCCGGCAGTCTCGACCGGCACGGCATCGACATCGTCGACACCGAATTCGCGCACATCGATCACTGCATGCGGGTTGCCCATCGAGAGCACGGCAGCTTCGACCGTGCTCTCGCCGACCGCGAGCGGCCACAGCGCGAAGCCGTTGATTTCGCGCGCGCTCGGCCCGAGCGGCTCGAACGGCACCTTGGCGAGATCGAATACCGGGCGGTCCATGTCGACCGTGACGCGGCCATCGTCCTGCAGACGCAGTTCGAGGCGGGTGTTCATCGTCTTCACGCGCAAGGTCGTCTTGTCCGACAGGCCCTTGTCGTGCACGTAGCGAACGAAGCAGCGCGCGCCGTTGCCGCATTGCTCGACCTCGTCGCCGGTGCCGCCGTTGAAGATGCGGTAGCTGAAGTCGATGCCGGGTTCGCTGCTCGGCTCGACGACGAGGATCTGGTCGGCGCCGACGCCGAAGCGGCGGTCGCCCAGCTTGCGCATCAGCTCGGCGCGAAGCGGCAGCGGCTCGCGCGTGGCGTCGAGCACGACGAAGTCGTTGCCGGCACCGTGCATCTTCGTGAAGCGCAGTCTCATGCGCGGATTATGTCCGCGTGCGCCGCCACGCCGCGGCGTGCGCTCAGATGCCCTCGTACAGCGAGCGCTCGCCGCTGGGCCGCGTCTTGAAACGCTTGTGCACCCAGAGATACTGGGCCGGGTTGCGGCGGATCTCGTCTTCGATCCAGCGGTTCATCGCGGCGGTGTCGGCGAGCGGGTCGTCGGTCGGAAAGTGCTCCCAAGCCGGCATGAACGTGACGCGGTAGCCCTGGCCGCCGGGCAGCGAGATCGCGATCACGGGCTGCACGGCCATGTCGAGCGCACGCGCGAGCCGCGACGGCGCCAGCAGCGTCGCCGCGTCGACGCCGAAAAACGGCACGAACGCCGCATCGCGCGCGCCGAAGTCCATGTCGGGCAGGTTGAAGAATGCGTCGCCGCGCTTGATGGCGCGCACCAGCGCCTTCGCCGAGTCGTCGCGCGGGAAGATCTCGGCATTGCCCAGGCGCAGCCGGCCGCGCCGGATCACCGCATCCATCGCCGCGTTGCTCTGCTCCTGGTAGATCGAGATGCCCTTGCGCTTCTGGTACAGCAGCACCGAGACGCCGGCGACGTCGAGCGCGAGAAAGTGCGGAACCAGCCACATCACCGGGCGCTCGCTGCGTTCGGCGAGCGTGACATCGCCGTCGACGTGGATCAGCCGCTTCAGCCGCGCGGGCGATGCCCACCACAGCAGCCCGCGCTCGAGCAGGCTGCGGCCGAGCCAGCCGAAATGCTCGCGCGCCAGCGCTTCGCGCTCGTGCAGCGGCTTGTCCGGAAAGCAGAGCTCGAGGTTGCGCAGCGCGATGCGCCGGCGCGAACCGGCCAGCGCAAACAGCAGCGCCCCGAGCCCGCGGCCGAGCGCCGCCTGCACCGACAGCGGCAGCCAGTGCAGCAGCCACAGCACTCCGAGCAGGATTCGGGTTCCCAACGTGTTGCCCTTGTTGTGCCTTCTTGCAATCGCCCGGTCCGCCCGGGCACGCGCGGCGCGCTCGGTGTTCAGTCGAAACCGGCATTCTTGCGGGGCTGCTTGTAGCGGTTGTAGCCCCACAAGTACTGCCCCGGCCGCTCGAGAACCAGGCGTTCCATGGCCTGGTTGATGAGCCGGGCGGATTCTGCCTGAGCAGCCTCGTCGTTGCCCTCGGGCAATTGCGCATGCAAGGCCGAGATGCGCACCGCGAACCCGGCGCCGCGCGGCAGCCGGTCGCCCCAGACCAGCAGCGGCACCGCGCCGGTCTGCTGGATCAGCCGCGCCGCGAGCGTCATCGTGTAAGCCGGCTTGCCGAAGAACGGTGCCCACACGCCCATGCCTTCGGGCGGCACCTGGTCGGGCAGCAGGCCGACGGCTTCTCCGCGGCGCAGCGCACGAATCATCAGACGCACGCCGGCGAGCGAGGCGGGCGCGGTGGCGATGCCCGGACGCTCGCGCGCGCCTTCCATCAACCGGCGCAGCAGCGCCTTGCGGGCAGGGCGGTACAACACCGTCACCGGGCCGAATTCCGCGCCGAAGCGTTCGGCGATGGCCTGCGCGGTGATCTCGAAGCTGCCCAGGTGCGGGGTCAGATAGACAACGCCGCGCCCTTGGGCGTAGGCCTGCGGGACCAGTTCATCGCCGGTCCACGAAACCGGTGGGCGGATCGGCTCGCCGGGCGGGCGCATCCACAGGAACGGCGACTCCATCACCAGCCGGCCCGCCTGCGCAATCGCCGGTCGTGCCGCCGCGGCGCCGACGCCGGCCTGCTGCACGTTCCCGCGAAAACGCCGCCGATAGGTCGGCGACAGGCAGAACGTCAGCCAGCCGAGCAGCGCACCGATCGCGTGCAGAAGCCACAGGGGGCGCCGGGCCAGCCAGCGGAACAGATTCAACATCTACTTATAATCACGGCCATCGCCGAGTTACTGAACAACTTGCGGGGCGATTCACAAAATCCTGCTAAAGCGTTCGCCGCTCCTCCAACAAACCAGGCCGGCAACGCGAGTTGACCAACCTGATGGAGTTTAAGAGTGTCGAACGACTTCCTTTTCACGTCCGAATCCGTTTCCGAAGGCCACCCCGACAAGGTCGCCGACCAGATCTCGGATGCGATCCTCGACGCCATCTTCGAGCAAGACCCGCGTTCGCGGGTCGCCGCCGAAACGCTGACGAACACCGGACTCGTGGTGCTCGCCGGTGAGGTCACCACGAACGCGCACGTCGACTACATCCAGGTCGCGCGCGACACGATCAAGCGCATCGGCTACGACAACACCGAATACGGCATCGACTACAAGGGCTGCGCGGTGATGGTCTGCTACGACAAGCAGAGCAACGACATCGCGCAAGGCGTCGACCAGGCGAGCGACGACCACCTGAACACCGGCGCCGGCGACCAGGGCCTGATGTTCGGCTATGCCTGCGACGAAACGCCCGAGCTGATGCCGGCGCCGATCTACTACGCGCACCGCCTGGTCGAGCGCCAGGCGCAACTGCGCAAGGACGGCCGTCTGCCGTTCCTGCGTCCGGATGCGAAGAGCCAGGTCACGCTGCGCTACGTCGACGGCAAGCCGCACAGCATCGATACCGTCGTGCTCTCCACCCAGCACAGCCCGGACCAGAGCGAAACGCCGAAGAAGATGAAGGCCTCGTTCAACGAGGCGATCATCGAGGAGATCATCAAGCCGGTGCTGCCGAAGGAATGGCTGAAGGACACCAAGTTCCTGATCAACCCGACCGGCCGGTTCGTGATCGGTGGCCCGCAGGGCGACTGCGGCCTGACCGGCCGCAAGATCATCGTCGACACCTACGGCGGCGCCTGCCCGCACGGCGGCGGTGCGTTCTCGGGCAAGGACCCGAGCAAGGTCGACCGCTCGGCCGCCTACGCCGCGCGCTACGTCGCGAAGAACATCGTCGCAGCCGGCCTCGCGCGGCAGTGCCAGATCCAGGTCGCTTACGCGATCGGTGTGGCACGCCCGATGAACATCACGGTCTACACCGAAGGCACCGGCGTGATCTCGGACGACCGGCTGTCGGCGCTGGTGCAGGAGCACTTCGATCTGCGCCCGAAGGGCATCATCCAGATGCTCGACCTGCTGCGGCCGATCTATCAGAAGACCGCTGCGTACGGGCACTTCGGGCGCGAGGAGCCGGAGTTCAGCTGGGAGCGGACGGACAAGGCTGCGGCGCTGCGCGCTGCAGCCGGCCTGTAAGGCTCCCGGCTCGACCCGACAGATGACGCTCGACATCCGCCGGGTCGACACCTTCGACGAAGCCGCACTCAACGCCATCGCCGAACCCACCTTCGGCGACGCCGCGCGTCAGCAGCATCTGAAGGACTTGATCGGCCCGGAACGCGCCGAGCGCCATGCCGCGTTGCGGCAATCGCTTCCGAAGGCCGATCGCATCCGGATCGGCGCGTTCGACGGCGACCGGCTCGCCGGCTACAGCCAAGGCTGGTTCGAGGTCGGCGGCGGCTTCTACATCGGATCGTCGGCGGTCGATCCCGAGTACCGCCGCCAAGGTGTCTACACGAGGCTGCTGCAGGCGATCGAACAGGCCGTGCGCGAGCGCGGCGGCATCACGATCAGCTCGCAGCACGTCGCGACCAACAACGCGGTGCTGATCGCCAAGCTGAAGCTCGGCTACGTGATCGCCGGCACCGAATACGTCGATGCGATGGGGCTGCTGGTGCGCCTGGTGTTGCACCTGACGGTCGAGCGCGCCGCGCTGTTCGCGGCGCGCACCGGGATGCTCGCGCCGTAGACCTACAGGTCGACGATCGTCTCGAAGCCGCCGTAGATCATCCGCTTGCCGTCGAACGGCATCGGGTTCGTGTCGGGCTGCAGGCGCGGGTCGGCCATTACCTTCTTCCAGCCTTCGTCGCGCACGCTGCGCGACGGCCAGGTGACCCACGAAAAGACGACGCTCTCGTTCGGCTCGCGCTTGACGGCCATCGTGAACGAGGTCAGCTTGCCTTCGGGGACGTCGTCTCCCCAGCATTCGACGACGCTCAGTGCCCCGTACTCCTTGAATATCTTTGCCGCGCGCTCGGCGTGCTGGCGGTAGGCCTCCCGATTCGCGTTCTGCACGGGGACGACAAATCCATCGACATAACTCATGGCATCTCTCCTGTGGACGTGGTGGCGGCACGCGGATCGTGCCCGCATTGCACGACGAACGAGCGACGCCGAAATCGACCGAAGGTGCCGCGAAGCTTGTAAGCGCGTGCAGCCGCCGGCTCACTTCCACGCGAATACCGGTTGGTCGAAGTGCGCCACGCGGGTCGCGCGGCCCAGCAGGATCCACTCGCGAAACTGATAGATGAACGCGGCCGTCGGCGCAGCGATCCAGGCCCTGCCGACCGGCATCCTCAGCACCGGGTGCGCAGCGCCGCGCACCTGGTTCAGCAGCGGCGCGTCGGGGCGCAGGAACTCGTCGAGCGCGATCCGGTGGATGCTCGCCACTTCGGCAGGGTTCGCCACCAGGTCGCGCGCGGGCCCGGCCCACACGACGACCGGCGTGATCACGAAGCCAGAGCGAGTGGCGTAGTCGTCGAGGCGGCCGAGCACGCTGGTGCCGTCCAGCGTCAGGCCGACCTCCTCGGCCAGCTCGCGCAGGGCCGCTTCTTCGGGCGACTCGCCCGCGTCGATGCGGCCGCCGGGCATCGCCCATTGGCCCGCATGCTTGCGCAAGGTCGGTGCCCGGCGTGTCAGCAGCAGCGCCGCCGCGCCGCTCCACTCGGCGAATGCCGGCATGCCGTCGACCTCCGCGCCGTGGCCGGCTTCGGTGACGGCCACGGCCACCGCCGCGCGATGCCGGTCGTCCGCTTCGATCGGCTGGACGACGAACCGGGCGAGCCGCTCGCGCAACTCGACAGCCGAGAGCGGGCGAACGTCGGTCAAGAAGGCTCCGGGGACGGCGACATGCGGCATCGATTCTGACGCGTGCCGCGAAGTTCGGCATCATCGGCGCATGCCGATCACCATCGACGATCTGCGCCGCCACGCGGTGCGCCGCACGCTCTTCGACCCGACCACACTCGGTCGCGCGATCGCGAAGCTCGGCTTCGTGCAGGCCGACCCGATCCGCTCGCCGGCGCGCGCGCAGGACCTGACCTTGCGCCATCGCGTCAAGGACTACCGGGCCGGCGACCTCGAACGCCGCTACGCACGGCTCGGCGTCGAGGAGGACTTCTTCGTCAACTACGGATTCGTGTCGCGCGAGCTGCATGCGCTGATGCATCCGCGCACGCCGCGCGCCGTCTGGTCGAAGGCGCGCTGGAAGCAGGCGCAGGGGGTGCTCGAGTTCGTGCGCGAGCACGGCGTCGTGCACCCGCGCGAGGTCGATGCGCATTTCGCGCACGGCAAGACGACCAACTGGTTCGGCGGCTCGTCGAACGCGACGACCCAGCTGCTCGACGAAATGCACTACCGCGGCCTCCTGCGCGTGGCGCGCCGCGAGGGCGGGGTGCGCTTGTATGCCGCGCGCGAGCAGACGCCGCCGCCGATCGATCCGCGTGCGGCCCATGACGCGCTGATCGACATCGTCGTCGCGAAGTACGCGCCGCTGCCGGCGGCCTCGCTCGGCCAGCTCATGAGCCATCTTTGCGGTGGCGCGCCGCAATGGCGCGGCGAACGGGCAGCTGCGCTGACGCGCGCGAAGGCGCGGCTCGCGAAAGAGCGGATCGATGGCGTCGACTGGTACTGGCCGGCCGAGGAGCGCATCCCGCGCCGCCGCGGCGCGGGCGACGCCAGCGTGCGCCTGCTCGCGCCGTTCGACCCGGTCGTCTGGGACCGGCGCCGCTTCGAGCTCTTCTGGGGCTGGGCCTACCGCTTCGAGGCCTACACGCCGGCGCCCAAGCGCAAGCTCGGCTACTACGCGCTGCCGCTGCTGTGGCGCGACGAGGTGGTCGGCTGGGGCAACGTCAGCGTGGACGGGCGCGGGCTGAAGACCGAGTTCGGCTATGTTGCCGGCGCATCGCCGCGCGACGCGGCGTTTCGCGGCGCGCTCGCCGACGAAGTCGATCGGCTGCACGGCTTTCTCGGCCTCGCGCAGGCTGGCTGACGCAAGCTCATGGCGCCGGCAGCGCGCGCTGTCGCGACGCCAGCAACGCGCCGAACGCCAGCACACCGGCCGACAGCACCAGCCCGCGCGCGAGGCCGCCGGCGCCGTCGGCGACCCAGCCGACCAGACTCGGGCCGACGATCTGCCCGGCGGCAAACACGATCGTGAATGCCGCGATGCCGGCCGGCCAGGCCGGCGCGGCCAGGTTGTGGCGCACCAGCGCCGTCGTCGATGCGACGACCGAGAGAAACACCGCGCCGAACAGCGCGCCCGAGACAAACACCGCGACGACGTTCGAGCTCAGCACCGGCAAGGCCGTGGCCAGCGCGAGCAAGCCGTTGAGCAGCGCCATCGGCTGGCCGCCGCGGTGGCGCTGCAGGAGGCGCGCCCAAAGCCAGGACGACGCGATCACGCCGAGCCCGAGCAGCGCATAGAACGCAACGATCAGTGCCGGCGCCAATCCTTGTTCGCGCAGCAGCGTGACGACGAAGGTCATGTAGCCGATGTAGCCGATGCCGAACATCAGATAGCCGGCCAGACCGTAACCGAGCGGCGCCCAGTGGAACGCCGTGCCGTGTGCCGCTGGGGGCACCTGCGCCCCGGCGAGGCCGCGGGTATAGCGCGCCATCAGGATCGTCGCCGCCAGCGCAGCCAGGGCGAGCGCGAGCCAGGCGGCGGGCCAGCCCGGCCCTGCAGCGAGAATCGGCGGCACGAGCAGCGACGAGGCGACGATGCCGACCCCGGTGCCGCCGTAATACAGCCCGAGCACGAACCCGGCGCTGTGTGGCGGCTCGAAGCGCGCTGCCAGCTGCGCGAGCCGCGCCGCAAGCAGACCGCCGGAGACGAACGACGCCGCGCTGGCGACGCCGGTCACTGCGCGCAGCAGGTACAGCGCGGCATCGCCGCGCACGAACGCGTGGGCCGCAAGCGCCAGCACCGATCCGATGCCGCCGGCGACGAGCACCTGCCTTGCATCGAAACGGGCCAGCCAGCGCGGCGCCAGCAATGCGCCGACCAGGTAGCCTGCCGCGTTCGCCGTGTTCATCGCACCCGCGGTGAAGTAGCTCCAGCCGAGGTCGGCGCGCATCGCCGGCAACAGCAGCGCGTAAGAGAATCGCGCCAGCCCGAGCGAGATCGCGGCGCCCAGGGCGAGCGCAAACGCGGTCGCAAGCGACGTCGGGCTGCGCTGCGAGGCCTGCACGGACGCGGTCACGCACGCGCGCGCAACAGCGCGTCCGCCACTTCGGCGAACCCGCGGCCGCGCTCGTGTCGGGTGACGAAGCGCGGCCAGGTGTCGAGCTGCTTCTCGAACTGCAGCAAGTTCGCGACGCCGACGCTGAGCGGAAAGTGCGCGAACATCAGCTGGTCGTTGGTCGAGTCGCCGACGTAGACCCAGCGCTCGAGCTCGGCGTCGAGCGGGCGGCCGAACAGCCGCTGCACCATCCAGCGCGCGCCGCTGAGCTTGGTGTGCGTGCCGAACCAGCCGTTGATGTGGATCGAGCTGACGGTCGCGTTCATGCCGGCCGCGCTCATCACCGCGACGACCTGCGCGATCTGCTGCGGCGGCAGCTGCGTGAACTCGGCGTGATCGATCGCGATGTCGGTGACGCGCCCGGCGCTGTCGCGCGCGAGCGTCGCGCCGGGCACCTCGCGCAGCAGCTGTTCGGCGACCGCGCCGAGCCGGCGCGTGTTGTGGGTGCGGGTCGGCTCGTCCTGCGCGTATTCGACGCGCAGCGCGGCGCCGTCGCGGAACAGCGCGACCGCGCCGTTTTCGGCGACGATCGCGTCGACCGGCCAGCTGCGCGCGAACGGCTCGCTCCAGCCCATCGGCCGCCCGGTGATCGCGACGACGTGGATGCCGGCGGCCTGCAGCCGCTCGAGCGCGGCAAGCGCGGCAGCGTCGATCGCGCCTTCGCGGGTCAGCGTGTCGTCGATGTCGGTGAAGACGCCCAGCACGCGGCGCGCCGCGTCCGGATCGAGCTCGGACCAGGGGTGCGGTCTTGCTGCTGTCATGGCCCGGGAGTCTTGCACATCGTGACAAGCCGGCGGCTGGCGAAGCCCGCGGCGGGCGACTACAATCCAGGCACTTTCCGAGGAGCGTTGCAAGGCCCACTTGTTCGTCGAGTGGCCCCAGGCTCGGAAACCTACTTGCAACTGCGCTCACCCGCACGATTCGACCTCGTGGGTGAGTTACGGCTTTCCTCGATGTGCGTGCGGGCTCCTCAATCTTTGGAGCTTGAACCATGAACGCCGTTCTCAAACCTTCCGCCGATTTCGCCATTGCCGACCCGTCGCTTGCCGCCTGGGGCCGCAAGGAAATCAAGATCGCCGAAACCGAGATGCCGGGCCTGATGGCCATTCGCGAGGAGTTCGCGAAGTCCAAGCCGCTGAACGGCGCGCGCATCACCGGCAGCATCCACATGACGATCCAGACAGCCGTGCTGGTCGAGACGCTGCAGGCGCTCGGCGCGAGCGTTCGCTGGGCCTCGTGCAACATCTTCTCGACGCAAGACCACGCCGCTGCCGCGCTGGTCGCGAACGACAAGCAGACGCCGGTGTTCGCGCACAAGGGCGAAACGCTCGCCGAGTACTGGGACTTCACGCACCGCATCTTCGAATTCGGGCCCAAGGGCGCCGAAGGCGAAGGCCCGAACATGATTCTCGACGACGGCGGCGACGCGACGCTGCTGATGATCCTAGGCCAGCGCGCCGAGAAAGACGCGTCGGTCATCAGCAAGCCGACCAGCGAAGAAGAGACCTGCCTGTTCGCCGCGATCAAGGCGAAGCTCGCGGTCGATCCGACCTGGTACACCCGCAAGGCCGCGCAGATCATCGGCGTGACCGAAGAAACGACCACCGGCGTGCACCGCCTGAAGGAAATGAGCGCGAAGGGCACGCTGCCGTTCCGTGCGATCAACGTCAACGACAGCGTCACGAAGAGCA